>Ga0187892_10005441_pt1 | contig 20001 bp, 18 predicted proteins | sample MA1701073metaG_FD_139345 | JGI IMG/M metagenome (GOLD analysis project Ga0187892, IMG submission 139345) | Bio-ooze microbial communities from a basaltic lava cave in the Kipuka Kanohina Cave System on the Island of Hawaii, USA - MA170107-3 metaG ...
CAGCATCTTCGCGCAGATCGGCCTGGTCGCCCTGATGGGGCTCGCGATGAAGAACGGCATCCTGCTGGTGGACTACGCCAACCAGCGGCGCGACGCGGGCGTCTCCGCGCGCGACGCGATCCTCGAGGCGGGCCCGGTGCGGCTGCGCCCCGTGCTGATGACCACCGTCGCCACGATCGCCGGCATGATCCCGGTCGCGCTCGCGAAGAGCGACGGCGCGGAGTTCCGCCAGCCCATGGGCGTGCTCGTGATCGGCGGGCTCGTCTCGTCCACGCTGCTCACCATGGTGGTGGTGCCCGTCGCCTACGTGCTGGTCGAGGACGCCGGCCGCATCGCAGCGCGCGCGACGGGCTGGGCGCGCGGCGCGCTCGCCGGTGCGCGCAAGCGGCCCGTCCGGCCCGAGGCGCGGTAGCCTCCGCGCCCATGACGAAGCGCGCCTACGACCCCGAGCTGGCGGCGATCGTCCCCGCCCTGCCGACCACCATGGACCTGTCGAGCGTGGAGCAGATCCAGCAGTTGCGCGCCGGCGCGCTGACGCTCGGCCCGCCGCCGCCGCCCGATCGCACGGACGTGACCAGGGAGGACCGGCGCGTGCCCGGACCGAGCGGCGCGCCGCCGGTGCCGGTGCGGATCTACCGGCCGAAGGCCGCGGCGCAGGGCGCGCGGCCGTGCGTGCTCGAGATCCACGGCGGCGGCTTCCTGTTCGGCAGCATCGAGATGATGGACGCGTGGTGCCAGCTCGCCGCCGCGAGCCTCGACGCGGTGGTCGTCTCCGTCGAATACCGCCTTGCGCCGGAGCATCCCTTCCCGGCCGGCGTCGAGGACTGCTACGCCGCGCTCCGCTTCACCGCGGAGCACGCGGCGGAGCTGGGCGTGGACCCGGCGCGCATCGCCCTCGCGGGGCAGAGCGCGGGCGGCGGCCTCGCCGCAGCCACCGCGCTGCTCGCGCGCGACCGCGGGGGGCCGGCGCTCTGCTTCCAGCTCCTCGAGATCCCGGAGCTCGACGACCGGCTCGATACGCCGTCGATGCGCGCGTTCATCGACACGCCGCTCTGGAACCGCCCGAACGCGGAGTGGAGCTGGCGGCACTACCTCGGGCCCGCTCACGCCGGCGAGCCGTCGCATTACGCGGCGCCCGCCCGCGCGAAGGACCTCGCCGGGCTGCCGCCCGCCTACGTCTCGACGATGGAGTTCGACCCGCTGCGCGACGAGGGCATCCTCTACGCGCTGCGCCTGCTCCAGGCCGGCGTCCCGGTCGAGCTGCACTCCTTCCCCGGCACCTTCCACGGCTCGGCCCTGGTCGCCGCGGCGAAGGTGTCCGAGCGTGGCGCCCGCGAGACGTTCGAGGCGCTGCGGCGCGCGTTCGCCGGCTCGTAGGGGAATCCCTCGTGACGGCGCTCACCGGACTCCATTCGCGCTGGTGAGACTCCGCAGAATCTACAAAGCGCGCGAGCGAGCGGGGCTCTGCGCGCCTCTGCAGCAGCGCGCGCGTGGCACGCGCCTTGCTGCTGTCGCGGACATCCCCGCTGGCAAAGAGGCACCAAGATGTTGCTGGGTGCCTCCCCGGGCTCCGGTGCGGATCCGTCCACCCCCCCTCCGCACCGGGGCCCGGGTGCAGCGAGAGGCCAGAGACGAAAGGAGGAGCGATGCAGCTCGTACGCGCGTCCGTCGACATCCATGCCAGCGTCGACGACGCCCTGCGCATGTGGAGCGAGTTTCCCGCGCTCGCAGAGCTCAGCGAATCGGCCGCGCCGGTCGAGTGCTTCGTGCGTGCGGCGAAGCCCGAGCACGCCGGCGCGCCCGCCCTGGAGGGACGCCTCGCCTGGCGCCCGCAGTTGGAAACGGACGGGCGGGCCTCCGGCGTGGTCACGTTCGAGCCGGCCGACGGTCGCTGCGCCCGCGTCACGGTGCAGCTCGAGTACCCGAACGGCGCGGCGGAGCCCCCGCGACTCGCCCGGCACACGCTCGTGCGCGACCTCATCGCCTTCAAGAGCTTCGTCGAGAAGCGCCGTGCCGCACTCCCGCTCCGTGCCGTTTCGTAACCGCGAGCAGACGGCGCGCGTCTGCCGCACGCTGCTCGCGCGCGTCGGCCGCGAGCAGTGCTGGCCGCCCGGGGGACCGTCCAACGAAGCGCGCCTCGTGCCGCCGAACAGCTCGAACTCCGACGAGCGTCGGTTGCTCGAGGCGTGCTGGACGCTGTGGGAGAGCACCACGACGCTCAGCCTCGCGCAGTTGCTCCGCCTGGAGCCCGCGCACCTCGAAGTGCTCGGCGAGCTCATCGCCGCGCTCGCACGCGGGCCCGATGCGATCGACGACTGGGTGGAGCGCATGGGGCGCGGAGCGGCCTGAGCCCCCGCCCCCGTTACGGCTAGAATGGCCCCGCTCCCGCCTCGCGCGGGCGTGCAGGAGGGCCGATGGCCGACGAGCTGCTGATCGCCGTGTTCGTGGACTACGAGAACCTCGCGATCGGCGTCCGCGACATGAAGACCGAGCTGAAGCTCGACCTCGTGCTGAAGCGCCTGCTGGAGAAGGGTCGCATCGTCTACAAGCGCGCCTACGGCGACTGGAACGCGTACGCGGGCGCGGTGCGCGAGCTGCACGCGCTCGGCATCTCGATGATGGAGATGCCGCGCGGCCGCCACAGCGGCAAGAACAGCGCCGACATCCACATGGTCGTCGAGGCGCTCGACCTCTGTTACTCGAAGGACCACATCGACGCCTTCGCGCTCCTCTCGGGCGACAGCGACTTCTCGCCGCTCGTGTCCAAGCTCAAGGAGAACGACAAACGCGTGATCGGCTGCGGCGTCAAGAACTCGACGTCGGATCTGCTGATCGCGAGCTGCGACGAGTTCATCTACTACGACGACCTCGTACGCGCGTCGCAGAAGCCGACGCCGGTGAAGAAGAAGAGCGCCACCACCGGCGCGAAGCCCACCAAGAAGGAGGAGGCCCTCGAGCGCCTCGTCGAGATCGTGAGCTCGCTCTCGCGCGACTACGACACCGTGTGGGGCTCGATGGTGAAGCAGACGATCCGCCGCGTGTACCCGGGCTTCAACGAGGACTACTACGGCTACCCGTCCTTCGACGCTCTGCTCGAGGACGCGCGCGATCAGGGCCTGATCGACCTCGACTACGACGAGCGGCGCGGGAACTACGTGGTGAGCCCGCGCAAGGGCAAGTAGCGATGCCGGGCGGCCCGCTCGCCGGCACCCGTGTGCTCGACCTCTCGACCGTGGTGTCGGGCCCGCTCTGCACGCAGATCCTCGGCGACCTCGGCGCCGACGTGGTCAAGATCGAGTCGCCGGCAGGCGACACCGCGCGCTACCTCGGGGGTGCGCGCAAGGCCGAGATGACCGGCTTCTTCGTGCAGTGGAACCGCAACAAGCGCAGCGTGGTGCTCGACCTGAAGAAGGAGCCGGCTCGAGCGGCGGTGCGCCGGCTCGCGGAGCGCGCGGACGTGCTCGTCGAGAACTTCCGGCCCGCGGTGATGGAGCGCCTCGGCCTCGGCTGGGAGGCGCTCGGGCGCGCCAACCCGCGACTCGTCTACGTCTCCATCAACGGCTTCGGCTCGTCGGGGCCGGACAGCGACCAGCCCGCCTACGACATGGTGATCCAGGCGCGCGGCGGCTTCGCGAAGCTCCTCGGCAGCGACGCCGCGCCGAAGCTGATCTCGAACCTGATCGCGGACAAGACCAGCGGACTCACCGCGGCGTGGGCGACGCTCGCCGCGCTGCTCGCGCGCGAGAAGAACGGCCGCGGCCAGCACGTCGAGGTACCGATGCTCGACGCCTTCGCGGCCTTCGTGCTGCCCGACGTGCTCGGCGCCCGCGCGTTCGGCGAGCCGCCCTCCACCGCCGCGCTGGCCCAGAACCTCTACCACGCGTGGCCCACCGCCGACGGCTTCGTGGTCGTGGTGGTGATCGAGGATCGCCAGTTCGAGGCGCTCTGCCGGACGATCGGACGCGACGACCTCGTCGGGGAGGCGCGCTACGCCACGCTGCTCGGCCGGCTCTCCAACGCGGCCGAGCTGTTCGGCATGCTCGAGCGCGAGCTCGCGCGCTGGAAGACGGCCGAGCTGGTCGAGCGCGCGCGGCGCTTCGGCGCGCCGCTCGCGGCCGTCAACGGCCTCGACGACTTCCTCGCCGACGCGCAGGTGCGCGCGAACGAGACCGTGCTCGAGCTCGAGCGCCCCGAGACGGGCCCCGTGCCCGTGCTGCGCAGCGCGCCGCGCTTCGGCGCCACGCCGTCCCCCGCGCCCCGCCCCGCGCCGCTGCTCGGCGAGCACACCGCGGAGGTGCTGCGCGAGGCGGGCTTCAGCGCCGCGGAAATCGCGAGCCTCGCCGGCTGAGTTGTCGGGGTCCGGAGCCCGCTGGACCGGCCGGCCTGTCGGGTTGCCGCGGGAGCGCGCCGCCCCGTAGCATCGTGCGCCCATGGACCTCTTCCTGAACTGGTTCGATCTCGCCCCCGGCGTGAGCGACGTCGAGTTCTGCGGCGCGGTCGACGCCTACCTGACCCCGCTGAAGCAGCGCGGGGAGATCGCGGGCTATCGGCTCACCCGCCGCAAGCTGGCCCTCGGCCCGCCGGAGCTCGGCGAATTCTTCCTCGTGATCGAGGTCGAGGGCCTCGCGCAGCTCGACCGGGCGTTCACCACCGTCTCGACCCGCGCCGGCCCGATCGAGGGGCTGCACGCCGCGGTGAACCGGAAGGCCCGGAACCTGCGCGCGGCGCTCTACCGCGATTTCCCGGACCGACACCGCGTGCGAGGGGAAGAGAAATTCTGACGCCACGCGGAACCCTCCGGGCCGCGGGGCATCCAAGGGAGGGTCGGAGATGGCAACCCTCATGGCTCGCAGAAGCTTCCTCGTCGGGCTGCTCGGGGCCCTCGGCCTCGCGTACGATCGCCCCGCCGTCGCGGCGGCGAGCGACGTCGAGAAGCTCGAGCTGCCGAAGAGCGAGTGGAAGAAGCGGCTGCCGCCCGCGGCCTACGCCGTGCTCTTCGAGGAGGACACGGAGGCGCCGGGCTCGAGCCCGCTCGACCGGGAGAAGCGGGCCGGCACGTACCTCTGCGCGGCGTGCATGCTGCCGCTCTTCGAGTCGGGGGCGAAGTTCGAGAGCGGGACGGGCTGGCCGAGCTTCTTCCGCGCCCTCGAAGGTCACGTGGGGAAGAAGACGGACTACAAGGCGATCCTGCCGCGGACCGAGTACCACTGCGCCCGCTGCGGCGGCCACCAGGGCCACGTCTTCCGCGACGGCCCGCCGCCCACCGGGCTGCGCTACTGCAACAACGGCGTGGCGCTGCGCTTCGTGCCCGAGGGCGAGCCGCTGCCGCCGCTGGTGCGCGCGTGAGGCTCGCGGGCGCCGGGCTCGCGCTGCTGCTCGGGGTCGCGCCCGCGGCGAGCGCCGAGCGCGCCCTCGCCACCTTCGCGGGCGGCTGCTTCTGGTGCATGGAGCCGCCCTTCGAAGCCCTGCCCGGCGTGATCTCCGTGACCTCGGGCTATACCGGCGGCGCGAAGCCCGATCCCAGCTACGAAGAGGTGTCGGCGGGCGGCACGGGCCACGCCGAGGCGGTCGAGATCGTCTACGACCCGTCGCAGGTGAGCTTCGAGAAGCTGCTCGACGTGTTCTGGCGCAACATCGACCCGACGGTGGCGGGCCGGCAGTTCTGCGACGTGGGCTCGCAATACCGCTCGGCCCTCTTCGTGCACGACGCGGCGCAGCGCAAGGCCGCCGAAGATTCCCTGGCCGCTGTGCAGAAGAAGCTCAGCGTGCCGGTGAAGACGGAGATCGCCGTGGCCGGGCCCTTCTTCCGCGCCGAGGACTACCACCAGGACTACTACAAGAAGAACCCGATCCGGTATCGCTACTACCGGGCCGGCTGCGGCCGCGACGCGCGCCTCGAGGAGATCTGGGGGAAGGACGCTCCGGCGCACTAGGGCTCGGCGTGGAAGCGGGCGCCGTAGCGCAGCGGCTCCCCGTGCTCCCACGGGCGGTAGGTGTTCGCGAAGTCGATGCGCTCGCCGAGCGGCGGGTGCGAGCCGCGCCACCACACGAAGAGCCGGCCGGGGCGCGGGTGCGACAGGTTGTTCTGCTGGAGCTTCACGAAGGCGAGCGCGGCGGCGTGGCTGTCCTGCGTCAGCTCGAGGCCGAAGCGGTCGGCCTCGTGCTCCATGTGCCGCGAGTAGGAGAGCGCCACGGGCATGAGCGCGAACGAGAAGAGCTGCACGAGCAGCAGCAGGAGGGGCAGCGAGGCGATGTCGTCGAGGCGCGCGAAGCCCATCCGGCCGCGCCAGCGCGCGATGACCCGCGGCGCGACGCGGTGGATCGCGTAGAGCGCGAGCCCGGCGAGCAGCGAGTAGAGCACGATGCCCTGGAGCACGTGATGGAGCACGTAGTGTCCCATCTCGTGGCCCATCACGAACAGCACCTCGGGCTCGTCGAGGCGGGCGAGCAGCGTGTCCCACAGCACGATGCGCTTGCTGGCGAGGAAGCCCGTGACGTACGCGTTCACCGTGCGCGTGTCCACGCTCTTCGCGACCTCGAAGACGCGGCTGCCCTCGATGCGCGCGCGCTCGGCCAGGCCGAGGATCTTCGCCTCGAGCGCCGGGTCCTGCATCGGACCGAAGTCGTTGTAGAGCGGCGCGATCCAGAGCGGCTCGATCAGGAAGACGACGAGGAGGAAGGGCACCAGGCAGGCCGTGGCGCCGAGCCACCAGCGCCGCGGCGCCTTCCGGATCCACGCGTAGAGGCCGACCGCGACGACGACGCCGACCAGCGTCGAGACCACGAGGTCGAGCGAGCTGTCGCGCAGCCACTTCGCGAAGGTCTGGGTCGAGAGGCCGTAGGCGTGCGGCCGCAGGTACCCGCCGTAGAAGCCGAGCGGCCGAGTCACCAGCCAGTCGAGCGCGCGGTAGAACACGGCGTACACGGCGACCGTGCCGAGCCAGTGGCGCCCGATGCGCTCCGCCGCGCTGCGCATGCGCGCCGAGAAGCCGCTGGCGAGCAGCACGAGCAGGAACGCCGCGTCGAGCGCCTGCGCCGCCCACCAGAGCGCGTTGCCGCTGCGGTAGTACGCGAGCGCCTTCGCGTCGGGCTCCGGGACCGGGACGGGCTCGGCGCTCGGAGCGCTGGCGATCGGCGCCTCCGCGAGCTCGGCCGGCGGGCCGCTCGGCCCCCCCACCGCGGACGCCGCGGTCGCGGTCGCGAGCAGCCACGCGAGGGCGAGCCCCGGCGCCTTCGACGACATGCGGCGCCCATCCTATCAGAGCCCCGCGATATGCTCGCGCCTCATGCAGGACCGTCCCACCGCGAGCGAGCTGCTGCAGGCCGTCGCCGACCTGCTCGAGGGCGAGCTGCTCGCGGCCACGAAGGGCGGGCTGCAGCACCAGGTACGCGTGGCCGGAAACCTGTGCCGCATCCTCGAGCGCGAGGCGCGGCAGGGCGCCGACGCCGACGCGCGCGAGGTCGAAGCGCTCGCCGAGGCGCTCGGCGAGGCGCCGGCCGGCCGCGACGCGCTTTCGCTCTCCCATGCGCTGGTCGCCCGCCTCGACGCCGGCGGCGACGCGGCGCTGGAGAAGCGCGCGTGGCCCGCGCTCGTCGGGATCGTGCGCGGCAAGCTCGCGATCGCGAAGCCCGGCCACGACGCGTGGGACTTCACCGCGGAGCTCGATTGAATCCCGTCGAGCAGACGCGCGCGGGCCTCGCCGCCTTCCTCGCCAAGGAGTGGGACGCCGCGGTCGAGGTGGAGAGCCTGTCCGTGGCCTCCGCGGGCGCACGCCGGCGCAACGTGCTCTTCGACGCGCTGCGGGGCGGCGAGCGCGTGCCGCTCGTCGCGACCATCATCCCGAGCGCCGCGGTGCAGATCATGCCGATCGAGCTCGAGGCGTCGCACCTGCGCTTCGCCGAGGCCGCCGGCATGCCGGCGCCGCACGTGCACGCGGTGTGCGACGACGCGAGCTGGCTGGGCGGGCCCTTCTTCCTGACGGCGCGCGTCGCCGGCGAGACGATTCCGCGCCAGATCCTGCGGCTGGTCGAGGCGGACGCGTCGCTCGGCCCGCGCCTCGCCCGCCAGTGCGGCGACGCCCTCGCGAAGCTCCACGCCGCGGATCCGGCCGGCGCGCACCCGCGTATCACGCGGCCCGCGGGCGACCCCATCGAAGCGACGCTGCGCGCGGTCGAGGCGCTCGTGCGCGGGCTGCTCCAGCCCTCGCCGGCCTTCACCCTCGCGCTGCGCGCGCTGGAGCGGATGCGCCCGCCGCCGCCCGCGCGCCTCGCCGTCGTCCACGGCGACTTCCGCAACGGCAACCTGATCGTCGGCGCGGACGGCCTGCGCGCCGCGCTCGACTGGGAGATCTGCCACATCGGCGACCCGATGGAGGACCTCGGCTGGCTCTGCCAGCGCATGTGGCGCTTCCGGAACGACGCCCTCGAGGTGGGCGGCTTCGGCGCGCGCGCCGACCTCGCGGCCGGCTACGAGGCCGCGGGCGGGCGCTTCGACGCGGCGCGCTTCCGCTGGTGGAAGGCGATGGGCACGCTGCGCTGGGGCCTCGGTCTCGCCGGTCAGGCCAAGGCGCACCTCGACGGCTCGGTGCCGTCGATCGTGATGGCTGCGAGCGGACGCCGCGTGGCCGAGCTCGAGTGGGACGTGCTCATGCTGCTGCGACGCAGCTTCGCGTAGCCGCCAGCTCGCGCTGCACGCGCGCGTGCGCGGCCCGGTCGAGGCCGAAGTTCAAGAACAGCACGGCGCCCACCGAGAAGCAGGCGAGCGGGAACAGCGACAGCAGGAGCCGCATCGCCAGCAGCGCCGCGGCGGGCTGCGGCTGGTTCGGCACGAACGCGCTCGCTGAGAGCGCGAGCCCGGTGACGCCCGCGGCGACGCCGAGCGCCATCTTCTCGGCCAGGTGCCAGGCCGCGAAGTAGACGCCCTCCTTGCGCTCGCCGGTGCGCAGCTCGTCCCAGTCGATCACGTCGGCCTGGAGCGAGGGCATGATCACGTCGAGCGCGCCCGCCGCGGCGCCGCCCGCGGCGGCGAGCGAGAACAGCAGCACGTGGTCGCCCTCGCCCACCGCGAACATCGCGCCCAGGATGCAGCCCACCGCGATCATCGACGCGACGAGCAGCGGCTTCTTGTCGAAGCGCCGCCCGATGCGCACCCAGAGCGGGATCGACACGAGCGAGGCGAGGAAGAAGCAGGCGAGCAGGATGGGGAACGCGCCCGGGTCGCCGAGCACGTACTGCGTGTGGTAGGCCGCCGCGGTCGTGACCGTTCCCGTCGCCACCTGCTGGAGGAACGAGACGAAGACGAGCCGCCGCGCGTGCGGGTTCGCGAGCACGTCGCGCACCGCGGCGAAGGGCTTCGCCGCGCCGCGTCCGAGGTGCGCCACGGGCTCGCGCACCGCGAAGGCCGTCAGCAGGAGCAGCGCGAGCGTGGCCGCGCCCGCGCCCGCCGCGAGCCACAGCGCCGCGCGCCGCGGATCGCTCGACTCGCCGAGCCACCAGAGCGCGCCGAACACCCCGAGCGCGCCCACTCCGAACACCGCGCGCTTCACCCCGAACACGCGATTGCGCTCGTGGTAGTCGCGCGAGAGCTCGGCGCCGAGCGCCTCGTGCGGCATGCGGCAGACGGTGAGGCTGGTGAAGTACAGCAGCACCGCCGCGCCGATCCACCAGACGAGCGCGCCCTGCGAGAGCGAGGCCGGCGGGCTCCACGCGAGCGCGAAGGCGAACGCGACGGGAGCGGCGCCCGCGAGCATCCACGGGCGCCGCCGGCCGAGGCGCGTGCGCGTGCGGTCGGACCAGTAACCGGCCAGCGGATCCGCGACGGCGTCCCAGGCGCGCGAGAGCAGCAGGATGCCGCCCATGGTCGCCGCCGGAACCGCGAGCACGTCGGTCGAGAACTTCATGAAGTAGGTGCTGATCAGGAGCGTCATGAAGCCGAAGCCGAGGCCCGCGCCGCGTACGTGAGGAGCGTCCGGAGCGGAAGCGTCACGAGGCGACCGCGCGCTCGAAGAGCGAGCCGGCCAGGATCCCGTCCTCGTGCCAGACCGCCGCGGGCTCGACGCGGAGGCGCTTCCGCACCTCGAAGATCGAGAGCGGCAGCAGCTCCTCGAAGGCGGCCGCGGTGAGGAGCTTCGCGCGGCGGCCGCGCCGGTAGGCGCTCCAGAGATAACGCGGCCAGGCGAAGTTCCAGCTCTTCGGCCCCTTCCACACCGCCGCGGCGAGCAGGATCGGGAAGCTCCGGTTCGGGATCTGCGCGTGGCTGAAGGCGATCAGCGCGGCCTCGCCGAGCTCGTCGGTGCCGTAGCCGGTGAGCACGTGCCAGAGGTCGTGCATCACGTTGATGCGGTCGGAGAACCACTCGTGCTCGGCGTCGTCCAGCTGCCGCCCGGCCGCGCCGCGGTCGCGCGCCTCGAGCAGCCCCGACGGTGCGAAGCCGCGCGCGCGCATGAAGCGCAGGTACCAGGCGCCGAGGGTGTCCTCCGGCAGCGAGGCGAGGCGCGCCTCGTCTGCCAGCGCCTCGACGAGCTGCGGGCGCGTGGCCAGCAGCTGCCGCCCTTCGGGATCGGCGACGAGGCGGGCGAACGCGCGCTCCCCTTCGTCTCCGCCAACGGCCTCGAAGAACTCGAACACCTTGTCCGTGTCGTCGGGCGTGCGGATCACCTCGCGGAGCAGGCGGAAGGCGCGGCGCGCCTGGAAGCGCCCGGGCGGGGGCGGGGTCCGGGTCGGGGTCTGGGTCGCGAGCGGTGTGGCTGCCATGGGATGTCTCCTCCGATGGCAGCAGCATCGTCGGCGGGGGGCGCCGAGTCCTGACCGCTTCGCGATGGATTCCTGATCTTGTGGGCAGCTCGCAACTCACTGCGCGGCCTAGGGTTTCCTCGCACCGAGGGTCCCCGGCAGGAAGCCGAAGCGATGCTCCCATTGCACGCCGAGCGCCGCGGAGATGGCCGCGACCTCGTGGAGCAGGGCCTCCGCCCTCGCCTCGTCGCCGGCGGCGCCGCGCTCGCGCAGCGCGCGCGCGAGCCCCACCAGGCTCGAGATCTCGGCGGCGCGCGCGCCCACCGCGCGCTCCCCCGCGAGCGCGGCCTCGTAGTGCGCCACGGCGGCGTCGTGCCGACCGAGCACGAGCGCGAGCTCGCCGAGCTCGCCCGACACGCTGCCCGCGAACGTGCGCAGCAGGTCGTGGAACGCGAGCAGGTGGGCGTACGGGAGCAGCATCTCGTACAGCTCGGCTGCGAGCGCGCGGTCGTCGAAGGCGCGGATCAGGTCGGACACGATCGCGCAGGTCAACAGGAAGTGCTCGTCGCGCTCGATGCGCACGAGGCCGGGCTTCGCCAGCTCTCCGAGCATCCGGCGCGCGTCCTCGCTTCTTCCCTCGTCGAGCGCGATGAGCGCGAGCACGGCGCGCGAGAGCGTCTCGGCCCCCTTCCAGGAGCGCGAGATGCCTTCGAGCATCGCCGCGCTCGCGCCGAGCGCCTTGCGATCGCCGCGCTGGAAGAGCATCCAGAGCATGTGCGCGTCGTAGAGGACCTGCGCATAGGGCACGCGATCGCGCCCACACTCGAGCGCATCGGCGAAGATGCGCGTGGCTCCGTCGAGGTCGCCGGAGCACGCCGCCCGCGCGCCCTCGAAGAAGCGGGCCTGGAACAGCACGTAGCGGTAGCGGAGCGCGTCGGCGAGGCGCACGCATTCCGCGACCGCGTGGTCCGCGCCGGCCGCGTCGCCGCACAGCAGGTGGACGCCGAGCAGCGCCTCGTGGCCCGTGAACACCAGCAGCGGGTCGCCGCTGCTCTCGCCGAGCGCGACCATCTCGTCGCCGAGCGCGCGGCGCTCGGCCACCCGGTCGGGGCCGAGGCAGGCCCAGTGGCGGGCGCTGAGCGCGTCCCGGAGCGCAGTGAGGTCGCCGCTCGCGCGCGCGAGCTCGAACGCTTCGCGCGAGAGCTCCTCGCGCTTGGCCATCGAGAGCATGTAGGGCGCGGTGCCGGTGAGCTTCGAGAGCAGCCGCGAGCGCAGCACCGGGTCGCGCTCGCCGAGCGTGTCGCGCGCCTCCTCGAGGAGCGCGAGCGTGTCGGGCTCCGGCGGCACGCCCATCTCGCCGAAGCCGCGGTAGCCGAGCGCCGCGTGCGCCAGCAGGTCGGCGCGGTCGAGGCCGCGCGCGATGCCGGCGGCGGTGCGGAAGCGGGCGCGCGCCGAGTCGCGCGCCCCGGCCGCGGCGTGCTCGGCGCCCGCCGCCGTGAGCAGCTCGAAGCGGCGCAGCGCGTCCTCGGGCGCCGCGATCGCGAGCGCCTCGAGCGCCTGCTCGTAGAGCCGCGCGCTCTCCTCGTACGCGAGCAGCGCGTGCGCGCGCTCGGCCGCGCGCACCGCGGCCGCCAGCGCGGCCTCGGCGCTGCCGCCCGGCGCCGCCTCGAAGAGGTGGTGTGCGATCTCCGAGAGCGGCGGCTCGTCGCTCGCTGCGAACACGGCCTCCAGCGCCTCGCCTGCGCGCCGGTGCAGGCGCACGCGCTGCGGCGCACGCAGCTCCTCGTAGAGCGTCTGCCGCACGAGCGCGTGAGCGAACGCGAAGTGGCCCACGCGCTCCTCGTGCTCGACGAGCACGCCGGCTGCGAGCGCTTCGCCGAGGAGGTCGAGCAGCGCGTCCGGCGTGCGATCCGCCACGCGCCCGAGCAGCGCGACGTCGAAGGCGCGCCCCAGCACCGCCGCGGTGCGCAGCAGCTCGTTGCAGTCGGCCGAGAGCGCGTCGAGGCGCCGGCCGATCGCGTCGCGAACGCTCTGCGGAAGCGCGAGCGTCGAGGGATTCGCGGCGGGCGGGCCGGCCTCGCCCAGCAGGCGCGCGACCTCGAAGACGAAGAAGGGGTTGCCTTCCGTCATCTCGTGGACCCGGCGGGCGAGGCTGGCCGGCGGCGCGAGCCCCGCGACCGCCTCGACGAGCGCCGCCACCTCGGCCGGCTCGAGCCCGCGCAGCGCGATGCGCTCGCACGCCGGCACGCGTGCGAGCGCGCCGAGCAGCTTCGAGAGCGGATGGTCGCGCCGCACCTCGACGTCGCGGAACGTCGCCACCACGAGCAGCGCCGCCGAGCGCAGCTCGGGGGCGAGGAACTGGAGGCCGAGCAGCGACGCCTCGTCCGCCCAGTGCAGGTCGTCGAGCACGAGCAGCAGCGGCCCCTGCTGCGCGCGGCGCCGCAGGAAGCCGGTGAGCGCGTCGAACAGCCGGAAGCGAGCCTGCTCGCCCTCGAGTCCGGAGGCCGGCGGCAGCGCCGGCAAGCGGCTCCTCAGCTCGGGCACGAGCTGCGCGAGCTCGGCGGCGTCGGCGCCGAGCGCGGCCCGGAGACGCTCCAGCTCCGCGCCGCCCACCAGCTCGCGGAGCACCTGCACCCACGGCCAGAACGAGGGCGCCCCCTCGCCTTCGAAGCAGCGCCCGACGACGACCTGCGCGCCGCGCTCGCGCGCCACGCGCGCGATCTCCTCGGCCGTGCGCGTCTTCCCGATCCCCGGCTCGCCGGCGAGCAGCACGAGCCGCCCGCGGCCGGAAAGGGCCGCGTCGAGCGCGCCCTCGAGCCGTGCGAGCGTGCGCTCGCGCCCGACGAAGACCGAGGCGGGCGCGGGCGCGGCGAGGGGGGGCGCCGGCGCGCCCTCCACCACCTCCGCGACGAAGCGATAGCCGCGCCCGTGGATGGTCTCGATCACGCGCGCCTTCGAGCGCGTGTCGCCCACCGCGCGGCGGGCCGCGGCGATCGCGCGCGGCAGCACCGACTCCGAGAGCGCCTCGCCCGGCCAGAGCGCGTCGAGCAGCTCGTGCTTGGTGACGACGCGGTCGCGGCGCTCGAGCAGGTGCACGAGCACGTCGAAGACCTTGGGCTCGAGCTTGATCGCGCGACCGCGGCGGCGGAGCTGATAGAGCTCGCGGTCGAGCTCGCAGTCGGCGAAGGCGAACACCACGGCGGCGAGATTACCGCTGCGACTCGCGGCCGAGCAGGGTGAGGTGGATGGCGACGTGCTCGCGGCCGTCGAGCTCGAGCAGGTCGTCGAGCGAGTCGTCGAAGAAGGCCGCGAGGTTGCGCGCCGCGAGCCCGAGCGATTCGGCGGCGAGATAGACGCGCTGCGCCGCCGCGCCCGCCTCGAGCAGCTGGTCGCGGTACGTGCGCTCTCCCTCCGCGCGGGCGCGGCCGAGATCCGCGACGAAGGCGAAGGCGACCGCCGCGGTGCCGGCGCGCTCCTGGAACAGGCAGGCGCGGATCATGCGCCGCTCGAGCGAGCCGGAGCGGAGGAGCGCGAGCCCGCCCGGCGCGGCGTCGTAGAGGCCGGGCGCGAGCTGCGCCACGCGGTGCACCACGAGGCGCAGGCTGAGGCCGGGGCTCCGAGCCAGCTCGGTCACGAAGGCGAGCTCGTCCTGCGTGATCGGCTCGTCGCGGAAGCCGCGCGCCGAGCGGCGCTGCGAGATGGCGGCCGCGACGGACAGCGAAGGCGACGCCGGGAGCAGAGGCGGAGGCGCCGGGGCGCGCGGAGCCGGCGCGGGCTCGCCCGCGGCGTCGGGTTCGAGCTTCGTCGCCTCGTGATAGCGCAGGGCCGTCGAGAGCGAGCCCTCGGCACGGCCGCGCTCGCGCCACGCGCGGCTCGCGCCGCGCCACGCGCGGCTCGCGATCTCGCGCGTCCCGACGGCGAGGCCGAGCCCGTGCAGCGCGCACACGGCCTCCTCGGTCCCGTCCAGCCCGAGCAGCGCGTTCAGCGCGTCGTCGTGGAAGCGCCGCGGGCTCGCATGGGCGAAGCCGCCCGCCGCCGCCGCGAGCCGCAGGTTCTCGCCGATGTGACCGCTGTCGATCAACGCGTAGCGATAGCCGCGCTGGCGGTAGCGCCACGCATAGCGGGCGAAGACGTTGCTCAGCAGCACCGCGCAGGCCGCGCCCGCGACTTCGCCGGGCACGGCGCCGCTCCCGATCGACACCAGCGCGTGTTCCGCGACCGCGTAGGAGTACGCGCCGGGCGCGAGGCCGGTGACGCGCTCCGCCACCACGTACACCTCGCCCGCGTAGAGCGCGCCGGCCGACGGCGCCGCGCGGCGGTACTCGGGCGGATCGCTGCCGGGGATCTCGCCGGTGACGCCGTTCGTGAGCTGCAGCAGCGCGGCGAGCGCGGCCAGCGAGATCGGCTCGTCCGAGAAGGCCGGCGCCGGCGCGGCCTCGCGCACGGCCTCGGCGAGCGACCGGTCCGCCGCGGGGAGCGCCCGGGGCAGCGCGATGCGCGGTGCGCCGGGATACGGCTTGTAGGGCAGCGGGCGCTCCGTGAAGAGCGAGCCGAGCGCGGTCGGCCCGTGCCAGGTGTTGCGCGTGTCGCGGTGCACGTCGAGCGCCGTGGGCCCGGCTGCGGGTGCGGCCCCCGCCGGCCTCGCGAACGCGCTCGCGAGCGCGAGCCGCAGGAAGCCGCGGCGCGAGAAGCGCGGCACCTACACCGCTTCGCCGGCCGCGCGCGCGCGCTCGATGCGGCTCCCTTCCTCGCTCGGCAGGAAGCGGCTGGCCAGCAACAGCGCGACGCCACTCACCGCGAACATGACGAGCCCGAAGCTCATCGCGTCGCGGAGCGCGAGGCCGGGGTCGGCGCCGCCGCGCGCGAACACGTCCGACAGCTTGCCCATCGTGTAGGGGCCGAGCGCGAGGCCGATGAAGGTGATCAGCAGCAGGTAGAAGGCCGAGGCGAGCGCGCGCAGTCGCGGCAGCACCAGCTCGTTCACCGCCGACGCGCCCGCGCCGAGCCAGAGCGGCGACACCAGCGAGAACACGAAGCTGAAGGTGTAGGCGAGCGCGAGGCTCTCGGTGTGGAGCAGCGCCAGCCCGCTCGGCACCGAGAGCACGATCGTGAGCGCGCCCACCCAGAGCCGGCCGTTGGCCGCGCGCGCGCGGAAGCGGTCGGAGAGCAAGCCGCCGACGGAGACGCCGAGCCAGCCGCCGAGGGCGGCGGGGAGCCCGACGAGCGTCGCGACCTGGCCCTCGGAGACGCCGTGCACGCGCACGAAGAAGCTCGGCCCCCAGAAGCCGACGCCGTAGGTGACGAACGCGATCGACGCGAAGCCCACCCCGATCAGCGGCAGCGCTCGGCTGCGGAAGATCAGCGTGTAGGCGGTCGCGTCGCGCCGCGCGAGCCCCTGCGCCCACGAGACGGCGCCATAGGCGCCGATGCCGAGCGCGATCCACTGCGCGGTGTTGCCCGTGAGCAGGATCAGGCCCAGCGCGGCGAGCGCGATGGCCGCCGCCCCCGCGAGGTTCGAAGCGACGGCGCGAACGCCGCCGCCCTGCGCCAGCGAGAGCAGCGTGAGCGGCGGCACCACCGCGCACAGCTCGCGCCCGAACTCGCGGAACGGATGGGGGTGAGGCGCCGACTCGGGCATGCCCTCGCTCTGCCCGCGGCGCGGCTCGACGAGGCGCGAGACGACGAGCGCCAGCAGCAGGCCGGGCAGCCCCACCGCGAAGTAGGCCACCTGCCAGCCCGCGAGATCGAAGGGCGCGGCGCCCTCGGGGTAGAGCGCCTGCCAGCCGTCCACGATCCAGCCGCCGAGGAAGATGCCGATGCCCGCGCCGATGTAGACGCCGCTCGAGTACACGGCGAGGGCGAACCCACGCATCCGGGGGGGGAACCAATCGCCGAGCAGCGAGAAGGCGGCCGGCGAGGCGCTCGCCTCGCCGATCCCGACGCCGATCCGGTACGCCGCCAGGCTCACGAAGCTGCGCGCCGTGCCCGAGAGCGCGGTCATCCCGCTCCAGACTGCGAGTCCGATCGCGATCAGGCTGCGCCGGGTCCACACGTCCGCGAGGCGACCCAGGGGGATGCCGAACACCGCGTAGAACACCGCGAAGGCCGTGCCGTACAGGAAGCTGATGTCGGCGTCCGAGATGCCGAGCTCGGCCTGGATCTCGGGGGCGAGGATCGAGAGGATCTGCCGGTCGACGAAGTTGAAGACGTAGACCAGCGTGAGAATGACGAGGACGTAACGCGCGTACGGGCCACCGACGGCTGCCGGGGAAGCGTTCGGACCGTGCTGCACCGGCGTCTTATACCATGCAGCCCCACCTCGGTGACGGCGCGCCCTCGACGGCGATGGCGAAGTCGGTCAGAGTCCGGCGCCGGGGGGTGTAGGGGATGGGGCGCACCGTTCGCTACGGGATCCTGATCCTCGCCGAGGCGCTGGTTCATCCCACGCGCTCGCCTTCCGATGATGAAGGCAGGCCCTCCGTGCCGGGGCGGCCGCTCGTCTTCGGAGGCTCGACAGGCCTGATGTGGGAAGAATTTCTCGATCCGCCGACCTTGCTGGTCCTCTCGATCGTCGTGGTGGCGCTGGGCGTCGCGCGCTGGCATTGGAGCCACACGAACGGCCGCTTCTTCACCGTGGTCGAGGGCCAGCTCTTCCGCTCGGGCGCGCTGCGTCCGGACCGCCTGCAGCGCAAGGTGCAGCGGCACGGCATCCGCGCCGTGATCGACCTGCGCTCGGCGCGGCCCGAGGTGGACCGCGAGCGCGACGCCCTCGAGGAGATCGGCGTCAAGCACTACCACCTGCCGTCGAAGCAGGTGCCGCGCGCCGAGACCATCGACGCGGTGCTGGAGCTGCTCGACCAGCCCGAGAACCGCCCTGCGCTCGTGCACTGCAACCACGGCGTGCGACGCGCCGCGCAGTTCGAAGCCATCTGTCGCATGGAGTACCAGCGCTGGCCGAACGAACGCGCGCTATCCGTCTTGCGCAGACGTTCGGCCTTCCTGGGCTTCCGTTCGGGCTCGCGGAGCAGCCGGTTCCTTCGCTCGTATGTGCCCCGCCGGGAGCGCGTGCCGGCCGAATCGTCCTAGCTCCGGAGGAAGCGTTTGCCCCGGCCGATTCGCTTCATCGGCACGAACATCGTCGTTCTGCTGCTCGCCCTGACCGGGCTCCGCGTCGCGTTCTGGACGATCTTCCAGGATCCCGCCGACGCGCCGACCGGCGACGTGCTGCGAGAGTCCTTCTACCTCGGGCTCAAGTTCGATCTGCGGCTCGCGCTGCTGCTGAACCTGCCGTTCGCCCTGCTGGCGTGGCTGCCCGCGCTCGACCCGTTCCGCTCGGTCCGCGGCCGCAAGCTGTGGCTCGTCTACTTCGGCGTCACCGCCGGCCTGCTGCTCTTCTTCTACGGCGTGGACTTCGGCCACTACGGCTACCTCGAATCGCGCGTCGACGCGTCCGTGCTGCGGTACCTGTTCGACCCGCGCGAGAGCGTCGGCGTGCTGTGGGGCAGCTACCCGGTGGTGCGCGGGCTCTCGGCGATCGCGCTCGCGGTGACCGGCTACGTGCTGCTGCTGCGGCGCCTGTTCCGAGGCGACGCGGCGCCCGCCGCCTCGCGGCCGCTCGCGGTGCGCGTCGCGCTCGTCACGGCCGCCGCCGCCCTCTTCGCGCTCGGCATCTACGGCAAGCTGTCGTACTACCCGCTGCGCTGGAGCGACGCCTACTTCTCTCCCCACGCCTTCGCATCCGCGCTCTCGCTGAACCCGGTGCTCTACTTCTACGAGACCTTCGACAACCGCGAGCTCGAGTTCGACGAGGCGGCGATGCGCGACCACTACGCGTCGGTCGCGAGCTACCTCGGCGTGGACGAGCCCGACGCCGGGAGCCTCGACTTCACGCGCATGGCGGGCCGCGCCGCGGGCCAGAAGCCGCTCAACGTCGTGATCGTGCTGCTCGAGTCCTTCGCGTACTACAAGACGGGCGTGTCGGGCAACCCGCTCGATCCGACGCCGAACTTCGACGAGGTCGCCCGCGGCGGCGTGCTGTTCCGCCGCTTCTACACCCCGCACTCGGGCACGGCCCGCTCGGTGTTCGCCTCGGTGACCGGTCTGCCCGACATCGACCGCGCCAAGACCTCCACGCGAAATCCCCTGATCGCGCGGCAGAACACGCTGCTCAACGCCTTCGAAGGCTGGGACAAGTTCTACTTCCTCGGCGGCAGCGCGAGCTGGGGCAACATCCGCGCGCTGCTCTCGCACAACGTCGACGGGCTCCAGATCTACGAAGAGGGGAGCTACGCGTCGCCGCGCGTCGACGTCTGGGGGATCAGCGACCTGAGCCTGTTCGAGGAGGCCAACCGCGTGCTCGCGGAGCCGCGCACGCGCCCGTTCGTCGCGATCATCCAGACGGCGGGCAACCACAAGCCGTACACGATCCCGGACGACAGCCGCGGCTTCGAGCGCAGCACCACCCCGAAGCAGGAGGCGGAGCGCTTCGGCTTCGACTCCGTGCACGAGCTCGACGCGATGCGACTCGTGGACCACAGCCTCGGCCACTTCTTCCGGCTCGCGCGTCAGGAGAAGTACTTCGAGGACACCGTGTTCGTGATGTACGGCGACCACGGCTCGCCCGCTTCGCCGGAGCACCGCCCGCTCGCGGATCGCCAGCTCCGCCTGCCGCGCTACCACGTCCCGCTCGTGTTCTACTCGCCGAAGCATCTCGAGCCGCGAACGATCGACGAGGTGGCGAGCCAGCTCGACGTGCTGCCCACGGTGGTGGGCCTCGCCGGCGCGCACGGCCTGAACTCGACGCTCGGCCGCGACCTGTTCGACCCCGCCTTTGCGGGCCGCCGCTACGCCTTCACCGTCGAGCGGATCGAGAAGAACCCGCTGCTGGGCATCGTGTCGGACGACTTCTACCTGCAGGTGGCGGCGGACGGCAGCCAGCGCACGCTGCACCGGCTCGACGCCCCGGAGCCGCGCGCCGACGCGAGCGCCGGCGCGCCCGAGGCCGCGGTGCAGCTCGAGGAGCTCGCCGTCGGCCTCTTCCAGGCGGCGCGCTACATGCGCTACCACAACGCACCCGAGCAGGTGGCCGCGCAGCACGCGCACCGGGCCCCTGCCGTCGCCGCGGGACCCGAAGCGCCCTAGGAGCCTGACCCAAGATGGCTCGGGTCGCCCGGACGCCGATGCATCGCCGCCAGCTGCGTTGCGCTCCCTGCGGCGTAGCTTCAGCTACGCCTCGGTCGCGACGCCTTGCTGGCGACGCGCCTCGACGCC
>Ga0187892_10005442_pt1 | contig 19999 bp, 21 predicted proteins | sample MA1701073metaG_FD_139345 | JGI IMG/M metagenome (GOLD analysis project Ga0187892, IMG submission 139345) | Bio-ooze microbial communities from a basaltic lava cave in the Kipuka Kanohina Cave System on the Island of Hawaii, USA - MA170107-3 metaG ...
GGGGGGGCCGCGGCGGGGGGCCCGGCCCGGAGCCCGGGGGGGGGGGGGGGGACCGGGAGGGGAGTCGCGGCGGCGGCGGTGGCCATGCTACAGCTTCACTTCGATCGCCGCCCCGCGCTTGTAGCGGACGTACAGCCAGGCCATCGGAACGATCATCATCCCCGCGGCCAGAATCGTGAGGGCGAGGAGGACGCCGGCCATCACGACGCCACGCTGCGAGGTCTCGGCGGCGTCGAACAGCGCCGCATCCTGGCGCGCCAGCAGCACGATCATCGCCTGGCGGGCCTTGTTGGTGGTCTGGTAGTCGGTGGACGCGAGGCCTTCGAGCACCTGCTGGACGAGGTCCTTCTCTTGCTGCGACGGGAGCGCGTTCCCGAACCGGGAGAGGTCCAGCTGCAGCTCGTTGCGCAGGCTGTCGCGCTGCGCGACGGCCTCGGGCCGCTGAAAATTGGGATCGGTACTGGTCGCCATGCTGCGCCACACCTCGTAGCGCGCGTTATAGCGGTGCAGCAGTTCACTGGCGCGGGCGCCGCTGTCCACCGTTCCCGATGCGTGCACCAGGGATTTGATGTGCAGGATTCCGATGACGAGGGCCGCCACGAGAGTGGCCGCGCTGATGGTCACCGCGATCCCCGGTCGGATGAACGTGTAATCCTTCATCGCGATCGCGAACGACGACCGCGGCATGGACCCGCGGGGAGGTGTAGTCATAGGCACCCACGCTATCCGGCGTCGGGAGGGGTGTCAACCCGCGCGCCGTTCAACGCACTGCGGTCGCGAGGGCATCGGCCGCGCGCTGCACCTGGTGGGCGTAGCGCGTCACGGCGGCCGCGACGCGCGTCGCCTGCGCCTGCGCTTCCCCCAGGCGCCGCGCCTCGAGCGCCTCACGAATGCCGGGCATCGTCTTGACGCCGTACCCCGTGTATGCGCCCGGCGCATACACCAGGTGGCGGAACCACGGACGCCGCGGCAGGCCGCCCGAGTCGGTGAGCGCCTGCTCGGCCGAGGCCAGCAGGCGGTTCACGGTGGTGAGCGCCGCGCCGCGGCGCTCGAGCGTGGTGGCTGCGGCCACGCGGTCGTGCGCGCGCTCCCACGCGGCCGCCGCGCTGTCGAGGCGATCGAGGGCGGCGCGCACGGGGGCGAGGTCCAGCGCCTTGGTGGTGTCGTTGTCCGCGGCCAGCCGGCCCAGTTGGTCGGCGTATTGGCGATAGGTCCGCGCCGGGGCGCGAAACTCGAACGGCAGGACGGGGGCGTCGGCCATGCGCAGCACCGCCGTCGCCATGGTTTGGGCCTCGGTGACGCCGTACACGTAGCTCGTATCGATGAACCGCTCGTAGAACGTGTAGCTGTCATAGATCGAGTGATAGATGCCGGTGCGCCCGGCGCCCCCGTACGACAGGTTCAGCGACGCCAGGCCTACGTGATCGAGAAACGCCGTGTAGTCCGACCCTGAGCCGAGCGCATCCAGGGTGAACAGGGTGTCGGAGGAGGTGTCCTTGGGGGCGCGCTCGGAGCGCGCGTGGGCGAGGGCGGCTGCCAACACGCTCTGTCCAGTCAAGGGATCGATGACGTCGCGAGCAACCTCGATCGTGAACGCTTCCAGCGAATGCGACCCCGCCGCCTCGATCCAGCCGGCGCCGTTGGTGTCCGAGTTGTAGTAGACGACCGCCTTGGTCCGCAGCTCGTCGGCATGTGCCTCGGCCCATTCGGTGGAGCCCAACAGGCCCCATTCTTCACCGTCCCAGGCGGCGAACACGAGCGTGCGCGCGGGCCGCCATCCGGTGTTTCGCAGCGCGGCCACGGCGCGCGCGGTTTCCCCCAACGCGGCTTGTCCCGACACCGGATCCTCGGCCCCGTTGACCCAGGCGTCGTGGTGGTTGCCGTAGACCACCCACTGATCCGGGAAGCGGGCCCCGCGAACGGTGGCGATCACGTTGTAAAGGGGCCGGCTTTGCCAATCGAAGCGGACGGCGAGACGCACCGTCGCCGCGCCGGGCCCGAGGTGGTAGGTGAGCGGCAGCGCGCCGCGCCAGGACTCCGGCGCCACCGGGCCCGTCATGGACCGCAGCAGCGGCAGGGCGTCGTCATACCCGATGGGCAGCACCGGGATCTTGACCAGCGTCACGGCTTCGGACGGGGTGAGACGGCGGCCGCCGGCGACCGCAGCCCAGCCGGGGCTGAGCGGATCCCCGGGATACACCGGCATGTCCATGACGCTGCCGCGCTGCACGCCGGTTCCGGGCCGCATCGAGCCGCTCGGGTAGACGTCCCCCACGAAGTAGCCGTCCTCCTTGGGGTCGGAGTAGATGATGCAGCCGATGGCTCCGCGCTCGGCGGCCACCTTGGGCTTGATGCCGCGCCACGACTGCCCGTAGCGGGCGATGACGATCTTGCCGCGCACGCTGATGCCGAGGCTGTCGAGGACGCGATAGTCCTCGGGCCGTCCATAATTCACGTAGACCAACTCGGCGGTCACGTCGCCGTCGGCGGCGTACGCGTTGTAGGTCGGCAACTCCTCGGCATGGCCGGTGGTGGGATCCTGGGGCAGCACGGGCTCGCGCAGCGAGGCCGTGTATCGGTCCGGCGCCACCAGCTCGAGCGTTCGCGACACCGGTCGCGGCATCCAGGCTTCGAACCGCTCGATTCGGGCGTCGAACCCCATGGCCCTGAACCGGGCCAGCAGGAACTCCGCGACGGCGCGGGACCGCTCCGTGCCCGCTTCGTGCGGCACCGCCGACATGCGGCGCACCAACGCGCGCAGCGTGTCGCGGCTGGGTACGGCCCGGGCGAAGGCTTCGCGCTGCGCTTGTGCCGCGAGATGACTCGTGGGGAAGCCACGGATCGGGGCGATCGATTGCTGCGCGGCGAGCGGAGCAACGAGCGTCAGGCCGGCGAGGAGAAAACGAAACACGGATGATCCCCGGATCGAGGAGCGGGAAATGTGGCCACGAAACGACCGCGGAGCGAGAGGCCGATTCTCGCTGCGCGGTGCCCGCCCCGTGCCGTGCTCCGACTAATTGACGTTGATCGTGCCGGCCATTCCGTTGCCTGGCGATCCGTGGATCGTACAGTGGTACGTGTACGCGCCGGTCTGCGTGAGGCGGACCGTATGCGTGCCGGACCCCTGGGTCGCGGAGCTCGCCGGCAATGCGCCTGGCGCGCCGTCCCAGGTGACGTTGTGCTGGCTCCCTCCCGACCAGCTGAATCTGACGAACGACCCGTTCACGACCGCGGCGGGCGTGGGATTGAAGAAGTTATTCCCGACAGTAACCCCGACCACCGCGGCTGCGGTGTCGGAGAACGCTACCGGAGAGCCGGCGAGGCCACTGACCCTCGCGGTGTCCGTGTGGAGGCCGGTGTTTGCGCCGAGCGTCCTCGTCACCCCGGCTATGCCGGTCCCGGCGGTGACAGGGGCCGCATTGGAAACGGAGCCGCCGCCCAGCCCTGGGACCCACGTGACCGTGAGGCCTGCCTTCGGGTTTCCGTACGCGTCGCGAACGATCACGCGGTGCTCATTCGGCAGCGCCGTGCTGACCGGGCCCACCTGGCCGTCGCCGGCGTTGTATGCCATCTCGGTCGCATTGCCCGCCGTCGCGTTGTGCGTAAACGTCACCGGCGAGCCCACCAGACCGGTCACCGCGGCCTGAACCGTCCGCGTGCCCGCGGTCTGCGTCACGGTGAGGCTGTCGATAGCGATTCCGGTTGCGCCGGTCGTCGCAGTCGCATGGCTGAGGGAACCGGTTCCGCTGGTGAGCGTCCAGGTCACGATCACGCCCTGGACGGGGGCGTTGTTCTGATCGCGCACGAGCGCCGAGAGCTGCACGGTGCTCAACACGGTGTCCGGGCCGGTGGCGGCACCGCTGGCCGCGATCTGAGTGGCTCCCTGGATCTGTGATACGTGATTGAAGGTGACGGGCGTCGCTCCGGTGGCGCCCGCCGTCGTCGTTTGCGTGCCGGCTCCGGGCCCCAGCGTCCGGACGGTGGTGGTCTTGCCGTCGGCGCCGGTGACCGAGCTGGTCGGACTCACCGACCCGCCGCCCGAGGCGGCGGCCCAGTTCACGGTGATCCCCGCGAGGGGGTTGCCCGATCCATCGTTGACGGTGACCTCGAGGGCGCCGAGCGGCTGGCCGGCGGTTCCAACCTGTCCATCGCCCCCGGTCTTGGCGATCACCGGGGTCGGCCCGGGACCGGGTCCGCCGCCGCCGCCGCAGCCGGCGAGGACGGCGGCGAGGAGGAGCGAAAACGACTGACGACGTGTTGTCATGAGAACACACTCCTCGTGCTGGTAGTCACCGAGATTGTATCCTTTGCGGGGCATTGTTGCTACTTTAGGTGCGCGTTTGGCGGCCCCGGTGGATGCCTGAACCTGTCGGGTGGGGGGGTGGCGACGGAAACTTTCCGAGGCAACGCCGGGGAGATCCTCCGGCAGGCGAGTGTGGCCCTGGAGGGCCGGCCCGTAACGTTGTGGGAACTAGGGGACGGCCCTTCCTTCATACCCAGGGCTTCGAGCGAGCCCGATCCCGCCAACCAACACATCGACTTCGAAAGCACCCTGAAGCGCTGGGGCGTGCCGATTCGCGCCGGCAGCCGCTACGTCGGGTGTCGCACGCCCGGGGATGGGCCGTGGATCATCGCCCCCGTGCGGCTGCGGCCGGCCGCGGGCCCGCCGGGGGGCCGCGAGCGTCGCAGCGCCACGCGGCTCACGCTGGAGCTCGCGGGCCTGTGCCTCGGGCTGTCCGATCGGCGCGAGGCGGCGGTGATCGAGCGGGTGCCGGCGATCTCGGTTGATCCCCTGAAGGACCTTTTGACGCTGCCCTCCGTCGTTGCCCACGAGGCCAAGAATCCGCTGACGGGAGCGCGGGCCGGGCTGCAGCTGACCATGGAGTCGCTGGGCCGGATGGAGGACCTGCCGGTGTCCCGCCGGATCGAGCTGCTGGAGGAGCTCGGGGAAGTGCTCGAAGCGCTGACGCGGGCGCTCGACTTCCTGCAGGCGGTGCAGGATCGCGCGCGGGGGACCATACGTGGCCGCGAGCGATTCGAAGTGGTCGGGGTGGTGCGTTCGGTGGTGTCGCTGGAGGGCCGGGTGCTGCGCCAGCAGGGCATCGAGCTCGAGCTGGTGACGGCCCTGGAAACCGTTCACCTGAACGGCGACCCCAACCTGCTGTACGAGATGTTGATCAATCTGGTCCGCAATGCCGCCGAGGCATCGAACGAGCGTCGCGCGCCGATCACGATCCGGCTGGAGCAGGAAGGGGAAACGCTGCGGCTGTCCGTCACCGATCGCGGCGTCGGCATCCCGGCCCATATGGTGGATCGGGTCTTCGAGGCCGGATTCACGACCAAGGCGCCCGGCGAGGGCGGTGCGGGGCTCACCGTCGTGCGCAAAGTCGCCCAGGAGGTCTTCGGCGGAACGGTCGCGGTCAAATCCACGGAAGGATCGGGAACGACTTTCGCCGTGTCCCTGCCAATTCCCGTACAACGCGGGGCATTGCCACCCTTCTTCACGACGGATAGTTAGGGTAGTTCTCACCGAGCCGTCGACCAAATTCCCACGAGGGGTTACGGCAGATGCGAATCACTACGTTGTGCGCGGTGTCGCTGCTCCTGGCGGCGCTCCCGGCGCGCGCGCTCGCCGGGCAGCAGCTGACGGTCGATACGACCGGAGTCGGGGCCCTGATGGACGAGGGGATGAACCGGTCGGAAGCGATGCGGAACCTGGGGTATCTGACCGACGTCATCGGACCGCGGCTGACGGGGTCGCCGGCCACGCGCCTGGCCAACGACTGGACGGCCAAACGATTTCAGGATTACGGGCTCACGACGCGCCTCGAGCAATGGAATTTCGGCGGCACGTGGACTCGTGGGCCGATGTGGGCGCGGCTCGTCGTGCCGCGGGTGCACGATCTCGTGGCGGCGAGCTGGGCGTGGTCTCCGGGGACAGGGGGGGGCGGCAAACCGGTGCGCGGCCCGGTCGCCCGCATCGATGCCCGCACGCCGGACAGCCTCGCCGTGTATGCGGCGCGCGTGCGCGGCGCGTGGGTGATGGTGACGCCGCCGAGCTTCGTGTGGAACAACGACGGACCGGCGATGACGGCCGCCGACTCGCAGCGGCAGCGCGAGTTCTTCCGCTCGCTCCAGCCGCCCCAGAACGTGGATTCGGCGCGGCGCGCCCAGCTCCAGCAGTTCCAGAATGACCTGCCGTTCGTCCTGAAGAACCTCGGCGCGCTAGGACAGCTGGTGGATGCGGGGAAGGAACAGGGCCTCCTCAACATGAGCGGGTCGCCCAACCGCATCTATCCGCATCCGCGCATCGTCATCGCGCACGAAGACTACGCGATGCTGGACCGGCTGATCGCCGCCGGAACGATTCCGCACGTCGAAGCGAGCGTGTCGAACACGATGACGACGGACTCCGTCCCGCAATGGAACACCGTGGCCGAGGTCCCCGGGACCGAGCACCCCAATCAGGTCGTGATCGTCGGCGCCCACCTCGATTCCTGGGACCTGGGGACGGGCGCCTCGGACAACGGCACGGGGTCGATCGCGACGCTCGAGGCCGCGCGCATCATCGCCCGGTCCGGGGTGAAACCCAGGCGGACCATCCGCTTCATCCTGTTCACGGGGGAAGAGCAGGGCCTGATCGGGTCGCGCCAATACGCCGCGGCCCACGCGGACGAGGCCGACTCGATCCAGGCCGTGATTGTGCTCGACAACGGCGTAGGGGCCATCACCGGGCAGGCGCTGCAGGGGCGCCCGGATCTCTACGGGCTGTGGCGGTCCATTCTCGCGCCGCTCCGGTCCTTACACGCCGACACGGTCACGGACGCCATGAAAGGCGGCACGGACCATCTCTCGTTCCTGCCGTATGGCATCCCCGGCTTCAATTTCAACCAGATCTCGAGGGGCTACAATCACACGCATCACTCCCAGTCGGATACCTGGGACAAGGCGATCGACTGGGATCTGCGGCAGGCGTCCACCGTCATGGCCGTGACCGCGCTGGAGCTCGCGAACCTGAGCGGGATGATCCCGCGCGGCCCGACGCGGTCGGTGAACCCGGTCACCGCGACGAGAATCTCCGACAGCTTGATCGTGAGAAGCCGGCGGTAACGATTGAGAGCGGGGGCGCGCCCGTTCAGGTCGCCTCGTCCAGAAGTTCTTGCAGATCCAGCGGCCGCGTGTGCATGGTGAGTGCGCCGCCCGGCGCCCGCGGCCATTCGCTGGTCGGCCGGTCGCGATACAGCTCGATGCCGTTGCCGTCCGGGTCGCGCAAGTAGATCGCTTCGCTGACGCCGTGATCGGAGGCCCCTTCGAGCTGAACGCCGTGGTCGACCACGCGCCGCGTCGCCGCGGCGAGCGTGGCGCGATCGGGATACAGGATGGCGAAGTGATACAGGCCGGTACTGCCGGGGGCGGGAGGCGGCGCCCCGCGACCGGCCCAGGTATTGAGTCCGATGTGATGGTGATAGCCGCCGGCGGAGAGGAATACGGCTTCCCGCCCATAGCGGGCCGTCTCCTCGAAGCCGAGCACGTCCCGGTAGAACGCCAGCGCGCGCTCCAGGTCGCTCACGGTCAGGTGGATGTGGCCGATGTGGACCCGTGGATCGATGCCGGTCATCTCAGCGTCCGTTCACGGTTAGATTCCCGCCCATGTTCAAGATCCCCGTTCCACAAAACGAGCCGGTGCGCCCCTACGCGCCCGGCAGCGCCGAGCGCGACGAGCTGAAGCGGACGCTCAAGGACCTCTCCACCCGGCCGATCGAGATCCCCCTGATCGTCGGGGGCAAGGAGCTCAAGACCGGGAAGACGGTCGACGCGGTGATGCCCCATTGCCATCAGCACGTGCTGGCAAAGGTACACCAGGCGGGCACCAAGGAAGTCGAAGCCGCGATCCAGGCGGCGCGGGCCGGCTGGGGCGATTGGGCGGCGGCGAGCCTGCAGCAGCGCGCCGCGGTGTTTCTCAAAGCCGCCGACCTGCTGGCCGGGAAGTATCGTGCCACGGTCAACGCCGCCACCATGCTCGGCCAGAGCAAGACGTCCCACCAGGCGGAGATCGACGCCGCCTGCGAGCTGATCGATTTCTTCCGGTTCAACGCGCATTTCGCCGAGCGGATCCAGGCGGAGCAGCCGGTGTCGGCGCCGGGCACGTGGAACGTGCTGGATTACCGGCCGCTCGAAGGATTCGTCTACGCCATCAGCCCGTTCAATTTCACTTCGATCGGCGGCAATCTCTCCTCGGCCCCGGCGCTGATGGGCACGACCGTCGTGTGGAAGCCCGCCGCCACCGCCGTGTACTCGAACTACTTCCTGATGACGCTCCTGCAGGAGGCGGGATTGCCGCCCGGCGTCATCAACTTCCTGCCCGGTCCCGCCGCGGCGATTTCCGATGCACTGCTCGTGGACCGGCATCTGGGCGGCATTCATTTCACCGGATCGACCGACGTCTTCCAGTCGCTGTGGGAGACCGTGGCGAGGAACCTGCGCCACTACGCGGACTATCCGCGGCTCGTGGGGGAGACCGGCGGCAAGGACTTCATCGCGGCGCACGCCAGCGCCGACCCGGACGAGCTGGCGACGGCGATTGTGCGCGGCGCCTTCGAATACCAGGGACAGAAGTGCTCCGCCGCATCCCGGGCCTATGTCCCCGACAGCCTCTGGCCGGCGGTGCGGGAGCGCGTCGTCGGCATGCTCGAGCGCATCCGTGTGGGGGACCCGGCCGACTTTCGCAACTTCATGGGGGCGGTGATCGATCGGAAGGCGTTCGACAAGATCAAGGGCTACATCGACGAGGCGAAGCGGGCGCCGGGCGTCCAGGTGGTATTCGGCGGCGGGTGCAACGACGCCGACGGATACTTCATCCAGCCGACCCTGCTGGTGGTCGATGATCCCCTGTACCGCACCATGTGCGAGGAGATCTTCGGCCCGGTGTTGACGCTCCACGTCTACCCCGAGAAGCACTGGAAGCCGACCCTGGAGCTCGTGAACCGGACGTCGCCCTATGCGCTCACCGGGGCCGTGTTCGCGCGCGACCGCCAGGCTGTGAACCAAGCGCACGCGGCCCTGCGCTACGCGGCGGGCAATTTCTACGTCAACGACAAGCCCACCGGCGCCGTCGTCGGCCAGCAACCGTTCGGCGGGGCGCGAGCCAGCGGCACCAACGACAAGGCGGGCAGTCCCTTCAATCTGATCCGCTGGCTGTCGCCCCGCGTCGTCAAGGAGACCTTCGCCCCGCCGACGGATTTCGCGTATCCCTTCATGGCAGAGCAGTGACATGAAACGACGAGGGTCCGGGATAGAGCCGGACCCTCGTCTCGCCTGGCGCAACCTCCGTCGTATTCTCTACCGTCGTCGCGTCGTCCGTCGCTTCACTTGGGCGGCAGGATCTTGAACATCCCCGTGCCACACACGGGGCAGACGCCCTTCAGGGCCGGACGGCCGTTGGCCATCTGCACTTCCTGCGCGTTGGAGATCTTCCGTTTGGTCTTGCACTTCACACAGTAGCCTTCGTCTGCCGCCATCGGGACCTTTCCAGCCTTCGCCATTCTCGTCTCCTCCAGGTCGGGCAGGACTCGCAACTGGGGCCTGCCATCCGGCCCGTGGAGACGGGGCGGGGACGGGGGCCCGGGACCGGCACCAACTATAACACCCCCCGCTTGCGACCGGGGGCGGGGGCAGCCGGGGCGGCCGGCCGTGCGCGCACAGCACCACGGGACAATGACTTGCGTCGCGTCGGCTGGATGGCTGCCTGCTTGACAGCGACTTGACCATCGGGCTCGACTGTTGTGACGTCCTTCATGGGAGCCTGTCATGCGTTCCGCGTTGCCACTCGTTGCCACCCTCCTCGTCCTCGTCCCGCGCGCGGTCACGGCGCAGGCCACCGTGAGCGTTCAGGTCGACTACACCTACCGACGATTGGCCGTCGACGGGGGGTCCTACCTGCTGCCCAGCGTGACGCTGGGACTCGTCTTGCGCCACTAGCGACTCCGGTCGGTTTCGCGGGGAACGGGGTCCGGCGCGGGCGGGTATTGTAGATTTGCCCGTCAAATCTATGCGTCCGCGCACTCTCCCCCCCTTCACCATCCTGCTGTTGCTCGTTCCCAGCTGCGCGAGCGAGCGCGGCGTCCTTGTGAATCGCATGGCGCAAACGGCGACGCCGTACCTGGCGCGGGCCGCCCGCCAGCCGGTGAGCTGGCAGCCCTGGAGCCGCGACGTGTTTGCCCTCGCGGCCCGGCTCGACCGTCCCGTGCTGCTCTACGTCGGCGCCGAGAATTGCCGCTGGTGCACCGTGATGGATCGGGAGGTGTATTCGGATCCCGCGCTCGGCGCGTTGATCGATTCCCTGTTCGTGCCGGTGCGCGTCGACCGCGACGAGCGGCCGGACGTCGCCCAGCGCTACCAGGCGGCGATCCTCTCCCTCAGCGGACTGCGCGGCTACCCCCTCACGGTGTTCCTGACCCCCGACGGCGCCGCGTTCTTCGGCGGCACCTACTTCCCGGCTAACGATCCGGTGACCGGCCGCGGCTTGAAGCAGCTGCTCCCCGACATTGCGCGCGACTTCCGCGAACGCCGCGAGTTCCTGCTGCGCCACGCGGCGGTGATCCGCCAGCTCGCGCTGTCGCGGGGCCTCGGCGCGCACGGGGTGCTGCGCCCGAGGGCGCTCGCGTTCGAGATCGGCGCCGTGCGCGCCGCCCTGGAGACCGCCCGCCTCGAGCGGCGGCCGCTGCGCGGCCTGGCGGCGACCCAGGCCACGATGCTGCTGCTCAGCGAATACAGCCGCAGTGGCGATACCGCCTCCCTCGCCGCCGCGACGCGCGCGCTGGATGCGTTGCTCGACTCCGGAGCGGTCGTGGGTGCCGCTCAGCTGGATGAGCCCCCGGAGCTCGTGCGGGCGTCCCTGGCCCGTGCCCTGTCGCTGGCCTGGGTATTCACGGCCGAACCGCGCTACCGCGCCGCCAGCCACGACCAGCTCACGGCGCTGCTCCGCTCCCTCACCTTCGGCGACGGCCGGGCGTTCTTCGCGGATCGCGATGGATTCGCGGTGGCGGCGGCGATCACCACCGCCGACGGCTTGCGGGATGTGGTCTCGCAGCGACGCGCCCTGGTGGCGCTCGATACGCTGCTGCGCCTGGTCTACGCGCGCGGGAGCGGCATCCGGCACACGGGAGCCGGGGCGCTGACCGGCCTGCTCCAGGACCAGGTGCAGGTGGCCGGGGCCTGCGTGGCGGCGTACACCGCCACGGGCAAGGTGCGCTATCTGGATATCGCGCGCGATCTGGCGGCGGTGTTGGAGCGGGATTTCGCCGATCCCGCCGGTGGCTACTTCGACGTCGCCGCGCGGGACGTGCCGGCCGCGCCGGTGGACGACCGCGTGAAGCCGGTCTTCGACGACCTGCTGCCGGGCGCGAATGCGTGGGCGGCGCATATGCTGCTCGCGTTGTCCGCCGCCACCGGTGAGCCGGACTATCGACGCCGGGCCGAAGCGACGCTCGAAGCGTTTGCCGGCGCCGTCGCCGGCGAGGGCGTGCGGGCGTCGAGCTTTCTCCTGGTGGCCCGCGACGCCATGGCGATGCCGCGCGATTACCGGTGACCGGACGCCGGAGTCGGCTTGTGTAACTGCCCGCCTTTTCGTATCATAGCCCAACCTTCCAAGGGGTCCCATTCGAATGACTGGGGAACCGTTCCTCAGCTCCGACGAATACGACGACCGCGCGCATCAGCTATACAATGAAGGACACTACGACGACGCCATCGAGGTGCTCAGGGATGGGTTGAGCCTCTACCCGACCGCAGCGGAGCTGCATGTCGGAATGGGGTACGCCCGGCTGGCCCGCGAGGAGTTCGCGTGGGCGCGCCGGGCGTTCGACGAAGCCCTGAGTCTCGATCCGGATCACGAGGACGCCCTCGCCGGCGTGGGCGAAGTGCTGCTGAAGTTCGGCGACCGCGCGGCCGCCGTAGCCTGCTTCGAGCGGATCCTGAGCCTCGGCTTCCAGGAAGACCACGATCTGATGCTGCAGGTGGGACGGGCCCTGTTCCGCGAGGGTGTGCTCGATCAGGCGCGCCGGTTCTTCGAGATCGCGCTCACCGCGCACAGCGATTCCGCCGAGGCGGCCGCATGCGTCGGGTACGCGGCCCACCGCCTGGGGGATGAGGGCGGGGCGCTGTACTGGCTGCGGCGGGGACTAGAACTGGATCAGCGGCAATCGGAGGCTCGCATCTACCTCGCCAATCTGCTCTACGATCGCGGCGAGTACGAAGCGGCGCTGTTCCATCTCGAACGAACGGAACCCAACGACCACGTCGACACGCTCGCCATCTGGCGGCTGCTGGAGCTGAAGCGCAGCGTCCATCGCCTGGCCGACAACGATCCCGAGCTCGCCCCGTGGCAGCGGCGGTTGGGCGAGCTCACGACGGACGCGGCGCCCGATGACCTGCTGCTGGCCGAGATCGAGGCGATCGGCTCGGACGGCCAGGTCCGCGACCCGCGCCAGCTGGAGCTGTTCGGCACGCTGTTGACCGAGCTGCAGGGGATGAAGAAAGGAACGGCGGGGGGAGGAAGCGGAGGGGAGATTCACCGGGTCCGCACCCGCGCCGGGACGGTGTACGTCGGAACCTGGGAAGAGATCGTGCGCCAGATGAAGGACGCGGCGGCGCACTGGGCCGGAGGATCCGTCGAGGACTACATGGCGGCGAGCGCCCGGGCGGGCCGTCAGGAAACCGGCGTCACGATCCCCGCGACCGATGCCGAGAGTTTCATCCGGGGAAGCGCCGCGGCCGGACTCCTGCGCATCCTGCCCTGAGCGAAGCGATGGGGGAGGGGCTACTCGTTCCCCTTCTTCAGCTTCAACCCGATCGAGAGCGGGCCGTCCCCGAGGGCCACGAGCGCCAGGGAGCCGGCGAGCAGCAGGCCCTCCAGTTCAGGGACCTTCGGGAGTATCACCGCCAGGATCGCCACCACCATGTCCACGGCCATCAACAAGGCCCAGACGCGCGTCAGCACCCCGAGGATGACGCACACGGCGCCGAGCGTTTCGACGCCCGTCAGGATCGCGGCGAACACGGGCGCGAAGGGAAAGCCGATCCCGTCGACCATGTTCGTCACGGCGGCGAAGTTGTGCAGTTTCCACCAGCCGTGGTTGAGGAACACGCCGCCCACCGCTAGGCGCAGCACGACGGCCGCGTACGGCGAGAATCGACTCAGGTTCATGGCGCTCCCCCCCCTCCGCTCCCCCCCCTACTCGCAGCGAGTCGTCGTGGTAATGAGGGGTGCTACGAAGGTACCCCGGATCGGCAGCTTGGCGAGCGGATCGTCATACAGGTCGAATCGCTGCGCGAGGAAAGCAAACCGCCCGCTGATGGCCAGGCCGTTGGTGACGGGGACCATCTGCGTGATCGTGATGGAGCCGCCCTGTCGCGACACGGCCTGGAGTGTGGATTGCGAGGTGACGACCGACCACATTCCCCAGCTGCGCGGCGGCCGGCAGAAGGGATCCGGCGCTCCCCCCGACGCCTCGGCTTCACCGATTGAATCGACGGCGAATGTCCCCGGGGCGAGCGGCGCCGTCTTGAGGGTGATCGCGACGAGCTCGACCGTGGTGCCCTGCTGGGTCGCCGCGGCGCGCAGGCGGAACGTCAGCGTGTCGCCGCGCCGGGGGAAGTTCAACGCGCGGGCCGGTACCTTGCGGGCGCGATTCACGGTGCCGAACATCGAGAAGGACGCCCGGCCGCCGATCGTGTCGGTCAACTGCAGGACCTCGACGGTCCCGGTGTCCGCGACGGTATCGGCTCCCAGCGCGGCGTGGACGACGAACGGGACCGGTCCGCCCGGCGCCTTGGCGCTGTCCCTGCCGGTCGCGGAATCGATGTCCATGACGGCATTCGCGGCGGTCGTGAACCACACGGCGGGGGGACCGGGCGCGACGTGGTTCACCTGGGTGGGTACGGTGAACGTGTCGCCCGGCATGAGGAGGATGGTGTCGAGCAGCAGCGTGACCTGGAGCGGGCCCGAGACGGCGACCAACGCGGACCCCTGGATGCCCTGCGCGCGCGCCAGCACGAGGGACAGGCCGGGCTTCAGCCCGGTGACCCTCCCGTTCGAGTCCACGGTCGCGACCGTGGTGTCCGAGCTCACCCACACGACGGGGCCGGGGTTCTGCATGGCGCCGTTCTGGTCGAAGTAGGTGACCTGGCGCGCCGGGATCCGATCACCCACGAACAGGCTGTCGAGCAGGGGGAACAGGAGGAGGCGGGACCGATCGATCCCTGGGGGGTCGGCCGTGCAGGCCGCGACTACCGCGGCCAGGGCGACCGACCGTCCGACTCGTTTCATCAGAACATCGACATGGCGAGAAACGACCGCAGATTGTCGTTCGTGGCCCGGAGTCGGGACGACAGGAGGCGGACCACCGACCACAGGACCTTGTAGGCGATATCCCGGTTGAAATCGAGCAGCAGCTCGAAATCGGAGCGGGAGATGGTGATCAGGGTGCAGGCGGTGTTGGCGATGGCATCGGTGGAGCGCTCCGAGCGGTCGAAGATCGACATCTCGCCGAAATTGGCGCCGGCCTTGAGCACCGCCAGCGCCTCCTCGCCCGAGCCGGGAATCGTGCGCGAGATCCGCACTTCCCCTTCGGCGATGATGAACAGGCGATTGCCCGGCTCGCCTTCCTTGAAGACATATTGTCCGACGGTGAACTTCTGCTCCCGACAGACCTCCGAAACACGCGCCAATTCCCCCTCGTCGAGGTCCTGGAAGATGGCGGCCTGCTTCAACAGATTGAGGTCCACGCGCTGAAGCTATGGGCCGGAGGATACGGGCACAAGTGAAACCGCGTTTGGGGCCCGCGGACGCGCTGACGCTGCTGCGCTTCCCGCTGGCCGCACTGTTTCCCTTCGCGCCGGACGCCCTGGCGCGGCTCGCGATCGTCGCGGCGGCCGCGCTCACCGACATCGCCGACGGGCTCATCGCCCGCCGCACCGGCGGGTCGCGGTGGGGTCCGGTGATCGATCCGGTGGCCGACAAGGTGTTCATCGTCACCGCGTTCATCACCCTGGCGAACAGCGGGTTGTTGCACCCGCTCGAGATTGCGGCGGTGCTGCTGCGGGACGCCGTGGCGGTCGCGGCGTTCACCGGCGTCACGATCCTGCGTCGGCCGGTGGCGCTCCCGGCGCGCGCCGGCGGCAAGGCCGTGACCGTCTGCCAGGTCCTGACCTTGCTGGCGTTGATCGCCGGCTCCCCGCTGGCGCGCCCGCTGGCGTGGGCCACGGGTGCGGTCTCGGTGTATGCCATCTGGGATTACGGGCGTGTGGCGACGCGCTCGAGCGACGCACCTCCATCCGCCTGATCGAGGGGAAACCCGTGGCCATCACGACGCAGGGAGCGGTCCGTTGGCGGCAGCAGCTGGTGTTCGAGGGCGGAGGGTCGGGGCGCCCGCCGATCCCGATCGACGGGGATTCGCGCGCCGGAACATCGCCGGTGGAGCTGCTGCTCGTGGCGGCCGCGACCTGTACGGGCGCGGACGTCGTCGGCATACTGGAGAAGATGCGGGTCCGGCTCGAGGCCCTGGACATCCACGTCATCGGGACGCGCCGCGAAGAGCATCCGCGGCGCGTGACCGCGCTGCATTACCGGTTCACGGTCCGCGGCGAGGGGGCGGATGAAACCAAGGTGCGGCGCGCCGTCGACTTGTCGCTGGAGAAGTACTGTTCGGTCCACGCGTCGCTCGCCACCGATATCCGCGTCGACTACGACGTCGTCATTGCGTAGCGCGCTGGCGTCGGTGGGGTTGGCGCTCGTGGCGCGGGCCGCGGCAGGGCAGGGCGGGAGCCTGGCCGCGAGCGAGGTCGACGTGGGAATGACGGGCACGTGGGCGCGGCGAGACTTCTACGGCATCTCCGTCGGCGTCGCCCGGCGCCCCGGCGGCCCGGGCCGCGCCGCCCTGAGCGCGGCGGGCGGCACCCTGGCAGGCACGGCCGCGCTGCGCCTGGAGCTGATGGGGCAATTCCTGATCCTGCCCGAGGCGCGCGAGGGAGTCTCCCCCTACCTCGGCTTCGGCCTGGGATACCTGACCGCGCGCCACGCCCGCGGGACGGGGGTGCTCATGGCGCTGGTGGGAATCGAATCGCCCGAAGGACGACGCGCCGGCTGGTTTACCGAGCTCGGGGTGGGCGGAGGAGCGCGGATTCGGGCGGGCTACCGCTGGCGTCGGTTGCCGCCCTGGTGGTCCTGACAACGCGACGGACGCCGCTCGGGCGCCCGGGTTTCACCGCTACGCGCCGGCTCCGACGGCGGCCGGTCGCGGCACCACCGGTCGACAGTAGCGCTCTCCCAGGGTGCGCAGCTGCTCCAGATCCTGCTCGCCCAGGTCGGGATAGCGATCGGACAGGTAGAGCATCGTGTCGTCGAACCATTCTTTTTGATGCTCGGGGGCGGCTTCGAGGACGCCACAGCGGAGAATATGAGAAAAGAGCTCATCGCGGGCCTGCTCGAAGGCCGTCGGGGTCGCCGTTCTTCTGGGCTCACGCTTCTTTGCCATTCGCCGGTGCTCCTTCCGTTCGAGGGCTGGTAACGGGGGCGCAATTTAGTGGAGGCCTCTAGCCCGCGCAAACCCAATCGCCGGACGCGGTTCGCCGGCCCGTGGTATACTCCGGTGTGGACGCCCACGATCAGGTCTACGGTCCCGAGCGCGCGGAGCGATTGGTGGCGCTGCTGCGTGCTCTGGTGCTGCGTATTCAAGATTTGGACCACCAGGGACGGTTACTGGAGGCCGCGCCGGAACTGCAACGCCTGCTCGGTGATGCGCGCAGCGAGTTGTTCCACTATGAAGTCCGCCGCACCTATGACACGCCGGAGATCGCGGAAAGTCGCCGCATTGTGGAGGACGCGAAGCGGCCTGAGGACGACGAACCTTGGCGCAAGGGACCGGACGCATGAAGCGGTTTTACGGGTTGCTGGCGGCGGTGGCGGTCGTCGCCGCCGTGCTGATCTGGAAGGGCTCGCAGGGCGGACCGAGTGACGTGGCGGCGACCGGCGGCGCTCCCGTGGCGATGACGGCGGCCGACAGCGCGTTCCAGGGGTATGCGCTGGGCAGTGATTCCGCCCCCGTGGAGATCGTCGAGTACGTCGACATGCAATGCCCGCATTGCGGGGAATTCGCGGTCGTCCAGTTCCCCACCATTCGGGAGCAGCTGATCAACACGGGACGCGTGCGGTGGCGGGTCCGCGATTTCCCGCTGAACTTCCCGTGGTCGCGCACGGCCGCGCTCGCGGCCCAATGCGCCGGCGAGCAGGGCAGGTTCTGGGAAATGGCCGACGCGATGTTTCAGGCCCAGTCCGACTGGGGCCGCAGCACGAGGAACCCCGCCGGCCGGTTCCGCGACATGGCCCGGCGGGTCGGTCTCGATGGGGGCCGGTTCGATGCCTGCCTCGACTCGCAGCGCTATGCGGGACGGCTGGAGGCCAGCAAGGCGGAGGGCGTGGCGCTGGGGGTGGGAGGCACGCCGACGTTCTTCGTGAACGGCCGCCTGAAGACGGACAACGACATCAGCTCGGACCGGTTTCAGCGGATCGTCGACAGCGCCATCGCGGCGGGCCAGCGGCGCTGACGTGCGGCATCGCCAGGCGATCGCGCTGCTGGCGCTGGTCGGCTTCTTCGTCTCGCTGTATCTGTGGTTGTACAAGATCGGCGCGATCGGCGAGTTGAAATGTGGCGCCGGGGGCTCGTGCGAATTCGTGCAGTCGAGCCGCTACGCCTGGCTGTTCGGGCAGCCGGTGGCGCTGTACGGGGTGGGAGGCTACCTCGCCCTGTTCGTGGTGGCCCTGGTCGGCCTGCAGCCGCGGTTCCTCGCGACCCCGGCCCCGACCCGGTGGCTGGCGGCTCTCGCCGCCGTGGGCTTCGGGTTCACCGTGTACCTCACCTATCTCGAGCTGTTCGTCATCCACGCCGTGTGCCGCTGGTGCGTGGTGAGCGCAATCATCATGACGCTGATCATGGCAATTGCTGGCGCTGCCGTGCTGAAGAGAGGGCAGGGAGCACAGAGCAGTCGCTCCTAGCCGTCACGCACCGCTCCGTGCTGCCTGCTCCTAGCTTTCTTGCGATTCGTACTGATCCTTGAGCCTTGCCACGACGGCCGGGTCGGCGAGCGTCGTGGTGTCGCCGAGCGTCCGTCCCTCGGCGATGTCCTTGAGCAGGCGGCGCATGATTTTCCCGCTGCGCGTCTTCGGCAGATCCGCGCTGAACAGGATGTCGTCCGGGCGCGCCAACGCTCCGATCTTCTTCGCGACATGCGCCTTGAGCTCCTCGCGCAGCGCGTCGCTCGAGGTGCGCCCTTCCTTCAGCGTGACGAACGCGGCGAGCGCCTGACCTTTCAGCTCATGGGTCCGCCCCACCACAGCCGCTTCGGCCACCGCGGGGTGGTCCACCAGAGCGCTCTCCACCTCCATGGTGCCGATGCGGTGTCCGGCGACGTTGAGCACGTCGTCCACGCGACCGAGGATCCAGAAGAATCCCTGGTCATCGCGCTTGGCGCCGTCGCCCGGGAAATACAGACCGGGCCACCGGCTCCAATACACGCTGCGGTAACGCTCGTCGTCCCCCCAGATGGTGCGCAGCATGCCCGGCCAGGGACTGGTGATCGCGAGGTAGCCGCCGCCCACCGGAACGGGTTTGCCGTCGCCGTCGAGCAGCTGCGCTTCGATACCCGGAAAGGGGATGGTGGCCGAGCCGGGCTTGCAGGTCGTGACCCCGGGCAACGGCGTGATCATGATCCCGCCGGTCTCCGTCTGCCACCACGTGTCCACGATGGGACAGCGCCCGCCGCCGATGTGGTGCTGATACCAGACCCAGGCCTCGGGGTTGATCGGCTCCCCGACCGTCCCCAGCAGCCGCAGCTTGGAGAGATCGTGCCGGGCGGGGAGATCGCTGCCCCATTTCATGAACGCGCGAATCGCCGTGGGCGCGGTGTAGAACACCGTCACGCCGTGGCGCGCGCAAATATCCCAGAAGCGATCCTTCCCCGGATGATCCGGCGCCCCTTCATACATCACTTCGGTGACGCCGAGAGCGAGCGGCCCGTACACGACGTAGGAATGCCCGGTGACCCAGCCCACGTCCGCCGTGCACCAGAAGACGTCTGCGTCGGTCAGATCGAACACCCACTTGGTGGTGGCGTACACGTGCGTCAGGTACCCACCGGTGGTGTGCAGGATGCCCTTGGGTTTGCCCGTGGTGCCCGAGGTGTACAGGATGTAGAGCGGATCCTCGGCGTCCATCGCTTCGGGCGCGCACTCGGGGTCCGCCTTGGCCATGAGATCGTCCCACCAGTGATCGCGACCCGCCTGCATCGCCACCGTCTGGCCGGTGCGTTTGACCACCACCACGTGCCGGATGCTGGGCGCGCCGCTGACCGCGTCGTCCGAGTTCTGTTTCAACGGCACGATGCTGCCGCGGCGATGGCCGCCGTCGGCCGTGATCAACACGGTCGCGGCGGCGTCGTTGATACGGTCGCGCAGCGATTCCGCGGAGAAGCCGCCGAACACCACGGTATGCGGGGCGCCGATGCGCGCGCAGGCGAGCATCGCGACCGCCACTTCGGGGATCAGGGGGAGGTAAATGGCGACGCGGTCCCCGCGCTTGACGCCCAGGCCTTTGAGGACATTCGCGAACCGATTCACCTGGGCTAGGAGCTCCGCGTAGGTCAGGGTGCGCGCGTCTCCGGGCTCGCCCTCCCAAATGAGCGCGCGGCGGCCGCCGCGGCCCGCACGGACGTGCCGATCGAGACAGTTGACCGAGGCGTTGAGCCGGCCACCCACGAACCATTGGGCGTGGGGCGGCTTCCACTCGAGCACCCGGTCCCACGGCTTCATCCATTCCAGCTGCCCGGCCCAGTCCGCCCAGAAGCCCTCCCGGTCGCGGCGTGCCTGTTCGTACACGCCGGCGTCCTTGACGTGGGCGCGGCGGGTGAAGTCCGGGGGCGGAGGAAAGGTGCGCTGCTCGTTCAGCAA
>Ga0187892_10005444_pt1 | contig 19996 bp, 18 predicted proteins | sample MA1701073metaG_FD_139345 | JGI IMG/M metagenome (GOLD analysis project Ga0187892, IMG submission 139345) | Bio-ooze microbial communities from a basaltic lava cave in the Kipuka Kanohina Cave System on the Island of Hawaii, USA - MA170107-3 metaG ...
CAGTTCATCATCGACGCCCAGACCCACTTCGTGCGCGACGACTTCAACCAGGCGGGCCTGCTCGACCTCGCCAAGTACGCCAAGCAGAACTGGAACCCCGCCCTGTGGGGTGAGAACACGCTGGCCCGCTACAAGTTCGAGAACTACATCAAGGAGATCTTCGTCGACAGCGACACCAAGGTCGCTCTGCTCTCGGGAGCGCCCTTCGACGACCAGACGTGGGATCTGCTGAGCAACGACCAGATCGCGATGGCGCGCAAGTCGATCAACAAGATCAGCGGCTCGCGCCGTCTCCTCGGGCACTCGGTCTTCACCCCGAAGCGCGCGGGCTGGCTGGACGAGGTGGACCGCTGCATCGCCACCGTCAAGCCCGATTCCTGGAAGGGCTACACCATCGGGGATCCGCTGTTCCCCTCCAAGCAACAGTCCTACTGGCGGCTCGACGACGACAAGCTGATGTACCCGTTCTACGAGAAGATCAGCAAGTCCGGCATCAACACCATCTGCATCCACAAGGGCCTGCTGCCCGCCGACTACGAGAAGTCGTGGCCGGGCGTCTGGGAGTACAACACGGTCTGGGACGTCGGCAAGGCGGCCAAGGACTGGCCGAAGCTCAACTTCGTGATGTATCACGGGGCGCTCCGGCCGTTCCTGGAGAAGCCCGACGACGCGCTGGCCGAGTTCGACCGGACCGGCCGCATCCAGTGGGCGACCGACCTGGCCGAGATCCCGGCCAAGTACGGGGTCAAGAACGTGTACGGCGAGCTGGGCACCGCGTTCGCCAACTCCGCGGTGGCCAACCCGCGCTTCGCGGCCGCCTTCGTGGGCACGCTGGTCCGCGGGCTCGGGTCCGATCGCGTGCTGTGGGGCACCGATTCTCTGTGGTACGGCTCGCCCCAGTGGCAGATCGAGGCGATGCGGCGACTCGAGATCCCGGCCGAGATGCAGAAGAAGCACGGCTTCGCCCCGCTCGGCGCCGCCGACGGTCCGGTCAAGACCGCGATCTTCTCGCGCAACTCGGCGCGGCTCTACCGGATCGACGTGAAGATGGCGCAGGGGGAGATCACGGGGGATAAGGTGGCCGACATCAAGGCCGAGTACGTCAGGCTCGGCGGCATGCGGAGCAACGCGCGCTACGGCTATATCCATCGGGAGAACGCGAACGCGTAGCGTCCATCGCCCCGGCCTCCCGCACGGGGCGTAGCTGATCCGAGCAGGCCGGTGTCGGTAATCCCGACCCGGCCTGCTCGCCGTTCACACCTCCGGTCCCTGATGGCTTATCATGACCGGCCAGAGGGGGAGCTCATGGACTACACGCGGATCTCCGCCGATTGCCACATCGACATGCCCTGGATCCCGCCCGACCTCTTCACCGCCAATGCCTCCGCCGCGCTGCGCGACCGCATGCCGTACGTCACCGATGGGCCGGACGGCCCGTGCTGGACGGCGCGGAACGGCGCCTCCTTCGGGCTCGTCGGCGGCGTGGGACCCTCGGGGCAGAAGTATGTTCCGGGCCTCCACTACCGCGCCGACGCGATGGCGGCGACCGGTCTCTACGATGACGGCAAGAAGGGCATACGCCGCCCGACGGACCCCCATCTCCGCATTCAGGATATGGAGCGCGACGGGGTGCAGGCCGAGATCATCTTCGGGATCCTGGGCGCGGCCACGCGGCTCCGCGATCACGAGGCGGCCGCCGAGATGTTCCGCATCTACAACGACTGGCTCGTGGACTTCTGCCGCCACTACCCGACGCGCCACATCGGGCTGGCCTGCCTGCCCTACGGCGATATCGGCGAGGCGGTGCGCGAGATCCATCGGGTGGCGAAGGTCGGGCTGCGCGGCCTCGAGCTGTCGTGCTCGTGGGACATGGAGCCGATGTGGCACCCGTCGTGGGAGCCGCTCTGGCAGGCGGTGAACGAGGTCGGGCTGCCGCTGCACTTCCACACCTTTCCCACCATGCCGCCCAGCGTGCGGGAGAAGGCGACCGGCCTCACCCGGCGCGCGGCCATGTTCACCAGCGTCTCGGGCTTTCAGATGAACCTCATCAATATCCTGGCCGCGGTGATCGGCAGCGCGGTGCTCGAGCGCTACCCCAATATCCGGATCTCCTTCGGCGAGAGCGGGATCGGCTGGCTGCCCTATGCGCTCGACCGCATGGACTTCGAGTGGGAGGATCGCTTCCGCGACCTGGGGCTCCGGATGAAGCCCAGCGAGTACTGGCGGCGGCAGTGCAAGGCGACGTTCCAGTTCGACCGCATCGGGACCCAGATGATCCACGAGATCGGCGAGGACACGCTGATGTGGGGCTCCGACTATCCCCACGGCGACGGGGTGTGGCCGGAGTCCTCGAAGTACATCGAAGAGCAGTTCGGCCACCTGCCCGCCGCGACCGTGCACAAGATCGTCTGCGAGAACGCGGGGAAGTTCTACGGCCTGATCAAGTAGCCGGATGCCGCCCTCGGAGCGCCCGGCGCGTGGCTGAGCGAGCGCGCCGGCTGGCCCCGCCGGAAGGTCGCGCGCGCCCGGCTAGTGCAGCCCCGCCCGGTTGGCCGCGGTGAGGAACCGGTCCAGGTCCGCCGGCCGTCGGTAGGGTAGCCGCTCTCGGATGCTCGCGAGCGAGCCCCCGGGGCTCAGCTGGCCGGCCTTCGCCCATGCCTCTCGCGCTTCCTTCTCCCGGCCCATCTCGGCGAGGATCACGGCCAGGTAGGCGTGCGCCGGGATGAAATTCGGGTTCCGCTGCTTGAGCCGGTTGAACGCGTCGATCGCGTCCGCGTTGCGCCTCGCCAGATAGGAGGAGTGTCCGAGGGTCCACAGGTAGAAGAACGGATAGTGCGGGTTCAGCCGCATGGCCCGGCGGATGACCTGGATGCTGTCCTCCGGCCGACCCGCCCAGCCCAGAACCTCCGCGAGGGTCTCGTAGGCGTCGGCGTTGCTGGGAGCGAGCGCGACCGCGCGCTCCGCCTCGGCGATCGCCCGATCGTGCTCTTTCTTCCACAGATAGATCTGGGCGAGGAGACTATGGCCGGCGACCAGGGTGTCGTCCAGGGCGATGGCCCGCTCCGCCAGCTCTCGCGCTCGCTCCAGGCTCCCCGGGTCGGTGCTCCAGCCGAACTGCCAGCTCTGCAGGTGAACCCAGCTCAGCTCCATGTAGGCCCGCGCGTACTGAGGATCCAGGTCCATGGCCTTCACGAGAAGCCGGCGCGCCTCCACGTTGGCCTCGCGGGTCGTGCGTCGGCGCTCCTCCTGGCCGCGGAGCACGAGATCGTAGGCGTCCGGGTTCCCGGTCGGCGCCCGACCGAGCTGTCCCTGCTCGGCCGCGGTCAGCTTGACGGCCAGGGCCCGGATGATCTGCTGGGTCACCTCGTCCTGGACCGCGAAGACGTCGCGGACCTCCCGGTCGTAGCGCTCGGCCCAGACGTGGTACCCGGTGGTGGCGTCCACGAGCTGGGCGGTGATCCGCACGCGACTGCCCGCCCGCTGGACGCCGCCCTCCAGCACGTAGCGCACGCCGAGGTCCCGACCCACGTCACGGACCTGCACCGGCTTGCCCTTGTAAGTGAAGGCGGAGTTGCGCGCGATGACGAAGACGCCCGAAACCTTGGAGAGTCCGGTGATGAGATCTTCGGTCACGCCGTCGCTGAAGTACTCCTGCGCGGGGTCCTGGCTGAGGTTCGAGAAGGGCAGCACCGCGACCGACGGCCGGTCGGGAAGGGTCAACGCGGCCGGCGCGGGAGGCCTGAGCCAGTGCCAGCCGGCCCACCCGCCGACTCCGAGCAGCACGAGGGCGGCGACCACCCCGATGATCCGGGTGACCGGCCGGGACCCGGCGCGCCGGGTCCGTCCCGACAGCCCGGGGGCCGCGCCGGGCTCGAAGCGGAGCCGATACACGCGCACCGGTCGGGCGATGTTCTTGACCGAATGCTCGCCGATGAAGTCGTAGCCGAGCGGGAGCTTGCCCTCCACCTGATCATACGCGGTGCCGGAGAGGCAGATCCCGCCGCCCTCGGCCAGGCCCTCCAGGCGCGCCGCGATGTTGACGCCGTCCCCGTACAGCCGCGGCCCCTCGACGATCACGTCGCCCAGATTGATCCCCATGCGGAACCGCATCCGGCGAGTGACGGGTAGCGTGGCGTTACGGGCACCGAGCTCGCGCTGGATCTCGACCGCGCTCTCGACCGCGTCCACCACGCTCGAGAACTCGGCCAGGACATTGTCGCCGGGGGCATCCACCACGCGGCCCCCGTGCCCGGCCACGGACGAGGCGATCGCCTCGCGGTACTCCGTGATCGTCCGAACGGTGGCCACCTCGTCGTCGCCCATGAGGCGGCTGTAGCCTTCCACGTCGGCGCTCAGGATGGCGGCGAGCTTGCGTTCGACCGGGGGTCCGCCCATGGCCCTTGAATTCTACTCGTCCCGCGGCGCCCGGGCGCGCATATGGCGGCCGACCGCTGGCCCCGCGCCTCCGGGTAGAGTATCGTCTACCAGGGTGCGGAGAAACTCGCCGGCTGCTCAAAAAGGCTCAGATGCGAGGCGGCGCCCGACGGCCGCACGCGAGGCGTACTCCCTGTACGTTGAGCGTGCGGCCGAGGGCGCCAACGAAGCAGATGGGCCTTTTCCAGCAGCCGGCTAGGCGGCCGGGGACCCGATCGTCATGAGCCAGCTCAACGCCAAGAAGCGCGCGAAGCTGCCCAAGAGCGCGTTCGCGTACGTGGACTCGCGGGGCCGAAGGCGCCTGCCGATCAACGACGAGTCGCACGTGCGCAATGCCCTGGCCCGCTTCACCCAGGTGACGTTCGAGGACGAACCGGCCCGGGAGCGGGCGCGCACGAAGCTCCTCAACGCGGCCAAGAAGTACGGAATCGTCCCCGTCGGGTTCATGACCGGTCAGCTCGAATCCCGGACCAGCGAGGCGACGGCCGGCCGCCTGGTGATCGAGCTCGGGCAGGGCGCCACCCCGGCCGAGTTCGAGCGGAGGCTACGCACCGCCCTGCGTGATCCCACCCTGTCGGTCCTGCACTGGTCCGATTCGGCGGGCGCGTATCTGGATGGCGACGGACAGCCGGCGGTGCTGCCCGCCGAGGGAACGGGTCGGGCGGTGACGCTGCTCGAGCGCCAGGGCCGGCCGATGACCGCGCTCGTGCACGATCCCGACGTCTTGAAGAATCCGGATCTCGTGAAGACGGTGACCGCGGCGGTCCGGCTGACGGTCGAGAACGAGCGGCTTCGCGGGCAGGTCGAAGCCCGGGCCAGCGAGCTACGAACCCTGCCGACCGGGAGCGTGACCTTTCTCCTCACCGATATCGAGGGCTCGACGAGCCTCCTCAACCGGCTCGGTGATCGGTACGCCGCGCTCCTGGCCGACGTGCGCGCCATCATCCGGGGCTGCACGCACCGGGCGGGCGGCCGCGAGGTCGATGCCCGCGCGGACGAGTTCTTCGGCGTCTTCGTTGGGGCGCCGGCGGCGCTGGAGGCCGCCCTCGCGATCGAGCGGACCGTGCGGGGGCGCGCCTGGCCCGATGGGGTCGACGTCCGGGTCCGCATCGGCATCCACAGCGGCCGGCCCACGCTGACGGATGCCGGCTACGTCGGCCTGGCCGTGCACACCGTCGCCCGGATCTGCTCCGCGGCTCACGGCGGTCAGATCCTGCTCTCGGGCGCGGCTCGGGATGCCCTGGGCCGGTCACGGCCGGCCGGCATCCGCCTCCGGAGCCTGGGGTCTCATCGATTCCGCGGCTTGCGCGAGGCGCAGGCGATCTTCCAGGTGCAGGCTCCACACCTGCCGGGGCGGTTTCCGCCGCTGCGGACCGTCGCGGCGTCGGACGCCGAGGGCGACGATCGGGCGAGCCAGGTGACTCGGTAGGCCTGATGCGGTCAGCGTAGAGTACCCGCGGGGGCGAGGGGGCCGCGCGCCGAGCGGACGCCGACGAGCTCGTACGCCTCGAGCCCATCGGGCAGGCCCTTCACCGCGACCCGCCCTAGCGGCCGGACGCTCACCTCCTCCTCCACGAGGGCCAGCGTCTCGGCGGTGAGGACGGTCGCCCCGGGAGAAGCAAGCTGCTCCATGCGCGCGGCGATGTGCGTCGAGGTGCCCACCGCGCTGTAGTCCCAGCGGAGGTCGCTGCCCACCGAGCGCACGATCACCTCGCCCGAGTTGATTCCCACCCGGATCTGCACGTCGAGCCCGCGGCGCCGGCGGAGGGCAACCGAGTAGCGGGCCACCGCCTCCTGCATGTGGAGCGCGGCCCGGCAGGCCCGAGCGGCGTGATCGAGGTAGGCGACCGGCGCGCCGAACAGGGCCATGATCCCGTCGCCCATGACCTGATTCACGGTTCCTCCCGCCCGGTGCACGGACTCCATCAAGCGCTCGATCACGGTGTCCAGCACGTGCCGCGCCTCTTCGAGGTCGTTCCCGGCGAGGAGCTCCATCGAGCCGCGCATGTCCGCGAACAGCACGGTGAGATAGCGCCGCTCGCCGCCGGCGGAGGGAGGGGGCACCGCGGTCCGGCGACGGAGCGCCTGCTCGTCCAGCGCCCGGTCGATCCTCCGGAAGAGCCCGTCGGGCTCCTGCCCCTTCTCGAAATAGTCGAAAGCGCCGAGGCGCATCGCTTCGCGGGCCGATTCCCAGCCGGGGTGGGCGGTCAGCAGGATCACGTCCGCCTCCGGGCACCGCGCCTTCGCGGTCTGCAGGACGTCGAGCCCGAGCCCGTCGGGCATCCGGAGGTCGGTGATGACGACGTCGAACGCATCGGCGCCGAGCGCGCTCGTCGCGGCCGTCACCGAGTCGGCCTCCCGGACCAGGTGGCCGCGGTGCCGGAGCAGCAGGCCGAGCGTCAGCCGGGCGGACGGCTCGTCATCGACGACCAGGATCGCGGCCATGGCCGTGGAGAGTTCACGATCGATGCCACGCCGGCAACTTCGCTAAACGCCAGCGCTCGGCCTTCGCGATCGGTCGCCACGGCGTTCCACGCCGAAACGTCCGGTTTCCTTTTGGAACCGGTCGGCCCGGCGCGGTGCTCGCTTCCGCCGATCTCTCCTCGGCTTTGCGCTGGCACAGGCGTTGCTCCGGTTCGACTGCGACGATGTCACACTCCCCGGACCACCGCCCACCGCCCGATGGAGACGCCCGCCTGATCGACGCGCTCCGGCGGGGCACCCCGGGGGCGCCGGACGCGCTCGTCGAAGCGTACGGTGCGCGCATCCACCGTAACGTGAACCGGATCCTGACCAACGGCGCGGATGCGGAGGAGGTCGCCCAGGACGTCCTGCTGACCATCGTCCGGCGAATCCAGGCATTCGGGGGCCGGTCCACGTTCGCGACGTGGGTCCACCGCATCGCCACCAACGCGGCCCTCGCCCGGCTGCGGCGCCGTCGGCGCGACGACGCCCACGCGGCCAGCGTCCCGGTGCTGCCCGCCTTCCTCGCCGGCCGGCTGACCGGCGCGGACGAAGAGCTGGCCCGGCGCGAGCTGGGCGGTGTGCTCGCCCGCGCGATCGAGACGTTGCCGGAGCCCTACCGGCTCCCGCTGGTGCTCTGTCATCTCGAGGGGCTGTCGACCGCCGCAATCGCCGACCGGCTGGGTCTTGGCCAGGCGGCGGTGAAGTCGCGGGTCTACCGCTCCCGCGTGCTGATCCGCCAGTGCCTCGCCGCCTACGTGGCGGCGTGATGCGGAGCTACTTCAGGAGGAACGACCATGCAGGACTACCTGAATCAGCAGTTCCCACTCGGTCTCGCCGACCTCAGGCTGCACCCAGCTGAAGCCGACCTGCGAGAAGAGAGCCTGGAGAAGCTAGGCCCGTGTGGGAGTAACCTCCGTTCGAGCGCCGGCTTCGCCGGCGCAACCCGTCTATGGGGGAGGCTCGGAGGGGGCTGTCGAGGCCCCCTTCGATATGCAGTATTCCTTGAGCTTGCGCCAGAGGGTGGTGCGTCCGATGCCGAGGGTCTCCGCGGCCCGTGAATGGTTCCAGCCGCAGCGCTCGAGCGTCTGGATGATGTGCGTGCGCTCGGTCTCGGCGAGGGTGTGCTCGCGATCGAGGCCGGGAGCCGGGCCGAGCACCACCCCGCCGGTCACGTGCGGCGGGAGATCGTCGGGCTCGATGACCTCCTGGCGCGCGAGAATCGCGGTGCGCTCCAGCGCGTTCTCCAGCTCGCGCACATTGCCCGGCCATGGATATCGGAGGAGGCGATCCACCGCCGCCGGGCTCAGGCGGAGGGTCCGGCCCAGACGCTGGGCGGCGCGACCGAGGAAGTGCTCGGCGAGGAGCGGAATGTCCTCGCGGCGCTCGCGCAGCGGGGGAAGCGTGACCGGGATCACGTTGAGGCGATAGAAGAGGTCTTCCCGGAAGCCGCCCTGGCGGATCAGCTGCTCGAGGTCGCGGTTGGTGGCCGCGACGATCCGCGCGTCCACCGTGATCGCCTGGGTCGAGCCGACCGGACGGATCTCGCCGCTCTGCAGGGCCCGCAGGAGCTTGACTTGTAGACTCGGCGCCATCTCGCCGATCTCGTCGAGCAGCAGCGTGCCGCCGTCGGCTTCCTCGAACAGGCCCTTCTTGGTCCCGCTGGCCCCGGTGAAGGCGCCGCGCACGTGCCCGAAGATCTCTGACTCCAGCAGGGCCTCGGGCAATGCGCCGCAGTTGATGGCGATGAAGGGCCCGCGGGCCCGCTCGCTGGCGTGATGGATGGCCTTGGCGATGACCTCCTTGCCCGTCCCCGATTCGCCCTGGATGAGCACGGTGGCGCCCGTGGGCGCGACCCGCCGCACCAGCTCCACCACCTGGGCCATCTGGACGGAGGCCGCGAGCAGGCCGGGCAGACCATACCGGTCGCGCACCTGGGCGCGAAGGTTTGCGTTCTCCTGCCGCAGGGCCTTCGCGCCGAGGGCACGGTCGATGCGGTGAATCAGCTCGTCGGGTTCCCGGCCCTTCTCGAAGTAGTCGATGGCCCCGAGCTGGATCGCTTCCTTCGCCGACTCCCAGCCCGCGTACGCGGTGAGCAGGATGACGTCGGCGTCCGGACAGTGGGCCCGGGCGGCGCGCAGCACGTCCAGGCCGTCGCCGTCCGGCATGCGGAGATCGGTCACGATGACCTCGAAGGCCTCGTCGGTGAGGGCCTTGACCGCGGCCCCGACCCCGTCGGCCTCCGTCACCCGATGGCTTCGCTTCCGGAGCAGCAGCGCCAGGGTGGTCCGGGCGGAGGCTTCGTCATCGACCACGAGGATCGCCGCCATCTCACGCCTCCGCGGCGATCGGCAGCACGACGGTGAAGCGCGAGCCCTGGCCGGGCGTCGACTCGACGTCGATCCGCCCCCCGTGCGTGGCGACGATGCGCCGGGCGATGGTGAGCCCGAGGCCGGTGCCGCTGCGCTTCCGGGAGTAGAAGGGCTCGAAGACGCGCCGGTGCTCCTCGACCGGAATCCCGCCGCCGGTGTCGGTGACCGCGATCGCCACCACCGCGCCCCGCCGCGCCACCGCGATGTCGAGGCGGCCGGACCCGTCCATCGACTCGACCCCGTTCAGCGCGATGTTCCACAGCACCTGGGTCATCTGATCGGCGTCGAAGGGAAACGCGGGCACGGCGGGATCGATTCCCACCGAGAGCTGCACCCGCTCGGCGCGACCCGGATCCTCCCGGATCAGCGCCGCGACGTGATCGACGACCACGCGGATGTCGGCCTCGAGGGGCTTGGACTCGCGCGGGCGGGCGAAGACGAGGAAGTCCGAAAGGATCCGGTTGAGCCGCCGTGCCTCCTTCTTGACCGCGCCGAGCGTGTTGGCCCGCTCTTCCCGGGTGAGGGTCTCTTCCTCCCCCAGCAGGGTCGTGGCGTTGACGATGGCGGCGAGCGGGTTGCGGATCTCGTGCGCGACGCCCGCGGCCAGCTCGCCCGCCGCGGCCAGCCGCTCGGCCTCGGTGAGGCGCGCCTGCAGCCGCTCCCGCTCGGTCACGTCGGCCACCAGCTCGAGGAGGAAGATCTGCCCGTCGGGCTGCCGCACCGGGGAGCAGCTCAGCGAGAAGCGGCGGCTCTCGGTGCCCGCGACCTCGATCCGCACCGCGTCGCCGATCGCGTGTCGGCGCTCGAGGGGGCAGCCCGGGCACGGCATCCCGTCGGCCGCGAGCAGCTCGTAGCAGCGGCGCCCCACCACGGGGCCGAATTGGCCGTGCATCCACCGGTTGGCGTGGCGGATCCGGAAGTCGCCGTCGACGAGCTGGAGGCCCTCGCCGAGGCCGTCGACGAGCCGCTCGTTGAACTCCTTGAGCGTCGCGGTCTCGCTGCGGGCTCGATCGAGCACCATGATGATGATCGCGAAGGTGGAGAGGAAGTAGAACAACATGAAGCCGAGGTGCATCATGAGGTGGGTCGCGGTGCCCGGCTCGGCCGGGAACGCCGGCGACACCATCCGGTGCACGCCCCAGAGGGTGAGCGACGTGGCGAGGAAACAGGCCCCGCGGTACCTGGGCTGGGCCGCTCGAGGCCAGAACTGGACCCCGGCCAGGATCAGGATGCCCCCGGTGACGAAGCCGGCCAGGCTTCGCGCGGCGACGCTCGCGTCGGACAGGTCTCCGAGGCTGAGGGCGGCCAGCACGGTCAGCCCGCCGATCGCCAGGTCGCGCCGCCGGATCTGGTAGTCGAACTGGAAGGCCAGGCCGCCCGCCAGCACGAGGAGGGTGGCGCCGACGAAGGCGGCGTTGATCAGCGCGCCCAGGATCTCGAGGTCGGGGACGAGGATCTGGCCGGCGTGCAGCCCTTTTGCTAGGCTCATGAGGCCCCAGGCCAGCAGCAGGTAGCGGAAGAAGCGAACGCGGTGAGAGGAGTAGAGGTAGGCGAAGATAAGGAACTGGATCGTCAAGGTCAGGGCGGAGACCAGAACCAGTGTCTTCGAGATAGGCATGCGCGGGGCAAACTCCTTGGGTAAATTCTACTCAGCAGAGTCAAGTCTCATGCCAAGCGGATCGCGCTGATTTTCCGGTGGGGAGCGTCGCGCGGGTGTTTCGCCGCGAAACAAAAGGTTCCGTCGTGAAACAGCACGGTGCCGGAACCCAGTCACGAGGGGGGATCGCCTTCTACGTGGCGGTGGAGCGGTTCGCGGAGTGGCGCCGGCGGCCCGTCCCCACGCCCGCGGGGCCACCGGGAGAAGCCGGGGGCCCCGGGAGGTAGGGCAGGATAGGCTTGACCGAAGCCCCCGCCAAGACTAAGCTCTCGCCACCGTCCGACCGGTTTCGGCCCGGCTCCTCGGATCCGAGGGCACGCCGGGCAGGAGGATGCCATGGCGATTCTGACGATCTCCCACGAGATGGGCAGCGGGGGTGCCGAGATCGGCATGGCGGTGGCGAAGCGCCTCGCTTACACCTACGTCGACAACGACGAGCTCCTCGGCCGGGCGCAGCGCTACGGGCTGGCCGAAGATCGGCTCGCCCGCCTCGTGGAGGACCGGCCGTCCTGGGTCGAGCGCTTCGACGCGGAGACTCGCCGCTGCATCATCGCCCTCCAGGTGGTCCTGTACGAGTTCGCCCAGGACGATGATGTCGTGCTGATGGGTGGGGGTGGCCAATGGCTGCTGCGTGGCGTGCCCCACGTGCTCCGGACGAGGATCGTCGCTCCCTTCCCGGAGCGGGTGACCCGGCTGACCGCCACCTTGTCGGCCCAGGGGCGGGAGCGGGTCACGCCCAAGACCGTGGCCCAGTTCATTCGCCGAGACGACATCCAGAAGACGGCCCGGATGCGCTATCTCTTCGACGCCGACGTCAAGGATCCCAGCCTCTACGACCTGCTCATCAATACCGCGGCCTTCTCCCGCGAGGCGGCGGTGAACCTGCTCGCCGACGTGGCCCGGCGGCCCGAGTTCGTGACCACCGACGAGGCCCGACAGCTCGTCGGCGACCGAGTGGTGGCATCGCAGGTGGAGGTCGCGCTCGCCGGCCATCCCGACATGCGGCGGTACCGGATCGACGTGGAGGCCACTCGCGGCCTGGTGACGCTCGACCTCCCCGCCGGTGTCGATCCCGACGTGGCCGTCGCGGTGGCGGGAGGCGTCGCGGGGGTCGAGAACGTCAAGCTGCGAATCGCGGAGATGCCGGTGGTGACCCCGTTCCCGGGGTGAGTCTCCGCTGGATCCGGCTGGCCGTCTTCGGGCTCGTCGTGCTCCTGGCCGCCCCGTCGGCCGCCCCGCAGAGCACCATCGCCAATGTTTGCAATACCGCGTGGGGTTGGTGTCTCCTGCCGCCGGGGACCATCATCCAGATCACCCGGCCGTGCCGGTGCTACACCGTGGCCGGCCAGGCCGTCGATGGCCGCACCCATTCGTTCGACTTCTCGCAGATTCCGCGGATCAACCCCAGCCCTTACTTGAACCCGCATGCGGCCGCCCCTCAGCGGCCGGGTATCACGCCGTAGGAGTCTCGCCGAATGACCACCGCTGACTCCAACGTCGGGGGACCGACCACGAGCGCTCCGGCGGGCGGCGGGACCCGCTGGACCAAGGTGTACGCCGTCCTCCACCACGTCCTGCTCGCTTTGACCATCGCCTCCGTCACCGTGCTCGCGGAGAGGCTTCCGTACTTCGTCCCCGTCGACATCATCACGCGGGGGGGCATGTCGCTCGTCCAGGCATGGCTGGACCAGGGCAGCCGCGAGGCCACGATCAAGAAGGGATTCCGGGTCGAGTGGGATCCGGTTGCGGCCGGCGATCGGCCGCGGGTGATCCTCGTGCGTCGCTTTGCCGAGCAAGCGGCCGACGTGGGCCTGCATCCAACCGAGCTCGCCGCCGAATTGATCCAAGCAGTGGCCAGGAAGCGCCCCGCCGTCCTCGCCATCGATCTCGACCTCGATCCCGTCCTCGACGATCCTCGACTGAACGATCCCGAGTGTGACTATCTGCTCGCCGCCACCCGCGGAGCGCCGGCCACGGGCCCCAGCCTCGCTCGCTGTGACGCGTCACGCGATCATCTCCTGCCTCGGTGGCGTACCCTCCGGGCCGCCCTCGAGGGCCGGCTCAGCCTGGTGCGAGCCCTGGAGGAGGCCGCCGAGCGGACGATGATCGTGGTGTCGGCTCCGCCGTTTCCCCTCGACGTCCGAGCGATCGGCGCGGAGAAGGAGGATCCGGTCTGGCGACAGATGCTGTATCGCCAGCTGGTCTGGACGCAGGAGGTGTGTCGGCTCCCCAATGTCCGGGTGGCCCTCGGCGGTCCCGACCTCTCGACCGGTCTCGCGTTCCGGCGCAATACCCCGATGCTCGGCAACCTGGCCTGGCACGCGGCCCGCACCCCGAAACCCCGGGACGACATCCGGACATTGCAGCTTACCTCGGAGGTTCCGGACGGCTGCACCCCGTTCCGACCGCCGACCGGGGTCCAGCGCGTGACGAGCTTCCAGGATGCCTTCGACCTCGTCCAGATGATGGAGAGCGTAGGCCGGGCCCGGACGTTCGCGACCATCGGGACCATGAGCAGCCGCTACTACGAGACGATGTCGCACGGGATCGCGGTGCACGTGAGCCGGCGCCGTCCGGGCCGCCCCGTCTCCGACATCATTCCGGACGACGGCCTGGAGGGTAAGGTCGTCTTCCTGGGCGATGACCAGTACGTCACCCGCGTGCTGCACTTCGATCAGCGGCCGCTCGTTGATTTCCATGCCGCGGTCTACTACAGCAACCTGCACGACGCTCGGAGCCTCCGGCACGTGTTCGCGTTCCTTCTCGACGTCGGGCTGGGCACCGTCCTTGGAATACTCTTCGGAAGGCTCTGGGCCTGGTATTCCGAGGCCCGCATGGCGATGGACCGGACCGTGGCAACGTCCCTCCAGGGAATGGTGACCAAAGCGCCCTCGTACCTTCACGCCCGTGGCGTGCTGCTCATGAACTTGATCCTTCAGATGGCCCTGACCGCGGGTATGTTCGTGGTGGCCTACGTGCTGCTGCGCTTCGATGTCTGGATCAATCCCCTCCCGCTGGTGCTGGGCATGTCGATCAAGGGTCTGCTGGCCAGTCGTCAGCCGCACGTCGGCCAGGAGCCCGGGGACTGGTGGGCCTTCTTCAACCGCCACCCCGACGTCGTACCGCTGCAGGCCGGGATCATCGTCATCAGCCTCGGTTTAGCCTGGTATCTCGGGCACTAGCGCGCGGTCGCGACCCGCTGTCGATTCCAGGCCCCCCGGACGACTACCTGGTGTCCACGGTCGCCTCGCCCTGACGAGGGGAAAGGAGACGTCGATCCCCTATGCTCATCAAGATCCTGATAGCGCTCGCGGTGATCGTCGTCGTGCTCGTGGTGGTCGTCGCCACGCGGCCGTCCGAGTTTCGCGTGGAGCGGACGGCCACCATGTCCGCCCCGGCGGCGGTGGTCTTCGGCCAGGTGAATGATTTCCACAAATGGGACGCGTGGTCCCCGTACGCGAAGCGCGATCCGGCGATGAAGAAGACCATCGAGGGCGCCCCGGCCGGGGTCGGCGCGATCTACACGTGGTCCGGCAACCACGAGGTGGGGGAGGGCCGGACGACGATCATCGAGAGCCGGCCGAGTGAGCTGATCCGGATCAAGCTCGAGTTCGTGAGGCCCTTTGCCGGTACCAGCACCGCGGAGTTCACCTTCAAGCCCGCGGGCGAGCGAACCGCGGTGACGTGGAGCCTGGTCGGCCGGAACAATTTCATCGCGAAGGCCATGGGCCTGGTGATGAACATGGACAAGATGATCGGCGGCGATTTCGAGACCGGGCTGGCCCAGATGAAGTCGGTGGTCGAAGCGGGACCCCGGCAATAGGAGGCGACCGCTCGCGGGCGACACGGAGCTTGCCACGAGCGGTACGCTGTTGAAGGACCTGCCCACGATGACCGTCGAGCAGGTGATCGTGAACGGGCTGCTCGTCCACATCGACGAGCACTATGCAGCATCCGGAAAACCGTCGGCCAGTGACGGCTCGGCCGTCCGGAGGAGGGATACCTTGGAGGCAGCGAGCGGAAAGGTCGTGTGGACCGGTCGGGTGATCACGGGGCTGGTGTCACTCCTCTTTCTCTTCAGCGCGGCCATGAAGTTCGTGGGTGGGCCCGCGGTGAAGGAGGGCATGGGCCACCTGGGGCTGCCCGAGTCGATGATCGTCCCGCTGGGGATCCTCGAGGCGGCCTGCACGGTGATCTATCTGATCCCGGCGACGTCGCTGCTGGGCGCGATTCTCCTCGCCGGGTACATCGGGGGGGCGATCTGCACCCACTGGCGGGTCGGCGATCCGTTCTTGCCTCAGGTGGCGATCGGGCTCGTGGTCTGGCTCGGCGTCTACCTGCGCGAGCCGCGGCTGAAGGCGCTCATCCCGATCAGGAGATCCTGAAAGAGCACCGGACCTGTCGATCTCGATCCGAACCTGGAAGGAGATACGGACAATGCGATTCATGATGCTGGTCAAGGCCTCGAAGGAGTCCGAGGCGGGGGCGCTCCCGAGCCAGGAGCTCCTCGTCGCGATGGGTCGGTTCAACGAGGAGATGGCAACGGCCGGCGTGCTCCTCGCGGGCGAGGGGCTCCACCCGAGCTCGAAGGGCGCGCGCATCATGTTCTCGGGATCGAAGCGCACCGTGACCGACGGGCCCTTCGCCGAGACCAAGGAGCTGCTCGCCGGCTTCTGGATGATCGAGGTGAAATCGAAGGCGGAGGCGATCGCCTGGGCCTCGCGCGTACCGTTCGCGGATGGCGAGGTGATCGAGGTTCGCCCGGTGCAGGAGGCCTCCGACTTCCCGGCCGACGTATTTCCCCCCGAGGAGGCCGCGCGGGAGCAGGCGCTGCGCGATGAGCTGCAGCGCAAGGCCGCGAAGCGTTAGCCCCAGAACGGAAAGGAGCGAGCGATGAGCCGGGTACGGGTACTGGTGGGTACGCGCAAGGGCGCGTTCGTTCTCACGTCAGACGGAAAGCGCGACCGGTGGGACGTCAGCGGGCCCCACTTCGGGGGCTGGGAGATCTACCATCTCAAGGGATCACCCGTCGACCCGAACCGGCTCTACGCTTCGCAGTCCAGCGGGTGGTTCGGGCAGGTGATCCAGCGCTCGAACGACGGGGGCAAGACCTGGGAGTCGTCGGGCAACAAGTTCGTGTACGACGGGCCCACCGGCACCCATCTGTGGTACGACGGCACCCCGCACCCCTGGGGGTTCGCGCGGGTCTGGCATCTGGAGCCCTCGCTGACGGATCCGGACACGGTCTACGCCGGGGTCGAGGACGCGGCGCTGTTCCGCACCACCGACGGCGGCCAGAGCTGGGAGGAGCTGGCCGGGCTGCGCACTCACGCCTCGGCGTCCCTCTGGCAGCCGGGGGCCGGCGGGATGTGCCTGCACACGATCCTGCTGGATCCGAGCCGGCCGGGGCGGATGTTCATCGCCATCTCGGCGGCGGGCGCGTTCCGGAGTGACGATGAGGGCAAGACGTGGCGGCCGGTGAACCGTGGCCTCAAGTCGGAGGGCATCCCGGATCCGACCGCCGAGGTCGGCCACTGCGTGCACCGCATCGCGATGCATCGGTCGCGCCCCGGAGTGCTGTTCATGCAGAAGCACTGGGACGTGATGCGGAGCGACGACGCGGGGGAGTCGTGGCGTGAGGTGAGCGGCAACCTGCCGAGCGACTTCGGGTTCCCGATCGACGTGCACGCGCACGAGCCGGAGACGATCTACGTCGTCCCGATCAAGAGCGACTCGGAGCACTATCCGCCCGATGGCAAGCTGCGCGTGTACCGCAGCCGCACCGGCGGGAACGAGTGGGAGGCGCTCACGAAGGGTCTGCCGCAGAGCCACTGCTACGTCAACGTGCTGCGCGACGCGATGAGCATCGACACGCTGGATCCGTGCGGCGTCTATTTCGGTACCTCCGGCGGGCAGGTCTACGCCTCGGCCGACGCGGGGGACAGCTGGGCGCCCATCGTCCGGGACCTCCCGGCGGTGGTCTCGGTGGAGGTCCAGACGCTGCCATGATCCGGGTCGTGCTCCCGGCCCACCTGCGGACGCTCGCGCGCGTCGACGGCGAGGTGAAGGTCGCCGTCGAGGGGCCAGTCACCCTGCGCGCGGTGCTCGACGCCCTGGAGGCCGGCTATCCGATGCTGCGGGGGACGATCCGCGACCACGTCACGCGAGAGCGCCGGCCTTTCCTCCGGTTCTTCGCCTGCGAGCAGGACCTGTCCCACGAGTCACCCGATACCCCGCTCCCCGACGCGGTCGTGGCGGGGACCGAGCCGTTCCTGGTCGTCGGGGCCATGGCCGGCGGGTAGGGTCCCCGGCCGAATCGCCTCGACCCCGAAGAATACGTGTTGGGGCGGTGCTCTCCCGCGTCTTGACTGCCGACGCGGAGAGGCGCAGAGTTTTCCGCGCAACGCACTGTGGACGAGGAGGACCCGATGCCGACCTACATGGTGCAGGCGTCTTACACGAATACCGCGTGGAACAAGCTGGTCCAGCGCCCCGAGAACCGGATGGAGGCGCTCAAGCCGGTCGTCGAGAAGCTCGGCGGGCAGGTGCTCGCCTGGTACTACACGTTCGGCGACTACGACGTGCTCGTGCTCTTCGAGGTGCCGAGCGCCATCAATGCCGCGGCGTTCTCCATGGCGATCGCGGGAAGCGGGGCCGTGAAGGAGTTCAAGACCACCGTCCTCATGTCGCCTGACGAAGGCTTCGACGCCCTGATCCTGGCGCAGGGGGCAGGATACCGTCCGCCTGGTGGCTGATCCGGGCATCAATCGCGGGCGGGCGCCCTGGCCGGAGGGGACGCTCGTCCATCTGATCCACCGTCAGGCCGGCGAGGCGGGGTGAGAACATCTCGAGCTTCGAGATCGAGCAGGTGCTCAACACCCATCCGGCGGTGGCCGAGTCGGCCGTGGTCGGCGTCAAGGTCGCCGGAGCCGGCGGTGAGTACGAGGTGAAGGCCTACGTCGTGCCGGCCGCCGGCGCGGTGGTCGACCCGGTGACGCTGCTCGACTGGTGCACGCTCCGGATGCCGTACTTCGCGGTGCCTCGCTTCGGCGAGAGCCTCGCCGCCGGCATCAACGCGGGTGACCCGAGAAGCTGAGCCGCACCCGCGAGAATGGCATTGACAGGCCCCCAGGGCCCGCACATACTCCCTCCGCTTCGACGAAGTGACCTGTCCGATCCGGCGGGGGGAACGATGTCCCTGGTTCGGGTTCTCGGACAACCTTTCGCTGACCTCGTTGACCACCCCAGTGGCCCCCGCAGGGGTCTGCCCTGATGGATCTGTTCACCTGCGACGTGCTCATCGTGGGCGGCGGCGGGGCGGGCCTGCGCGCCGCGATCGCGGTGGCCGAGACGCATCCGAGGCTCCGCGTCGCCGTGATTTCCAAGGTCTATCCCATGCGCAGCCATACCGTCTCGGCGGAGGGCGGCGCCGCCGCGGTGATCAAGGCGCAGGACAGCCTGGACGAGCACGCCTACGACACCATCTCCGGGGGCGACTGGCTGAGCGATCAGGACGCGGTGGAGGCCTTTGTGAGAGAGGCTCCCCAGGAGATGCTGCGGCTCGAGCACTGGGGCTGTCCCTGGAGCCGGGAGCCCGACGGTCACATCGCGGTGCGTCCCTTCGGCGGGATGAAGATCGAGCGAACGTGGTTCGCCGCGGACAAGACCGGCTTCCACCTGCTCCACGCGCTGTTCCAGACCACGCTCAAGTACGATGCCATCGAGCGCTACGACGAGTTCTTCGTCACCAAGCTGCTCGTGGACGACGGACGCTGCCAAGGGGTCGTGGCCATCGAGCTCGGCACCGGGCAGGTCCGCGCCATCACCGCCAGGGCGGTCATCCTCTGCACGGGAGGCTGCGGCAAGGTCTTTCCCTTCACCACCAACGCCAACATCAAGAACGGCGATGGCATGGCGCTGGCCTATCGCGCCGGCGCCCCGCTCAAGGACATGGAGTTCGTCCAGTATCATCCGACCGGCCTGCCGTTCACCGGGATCCTGATCACCGAGGCGGCGCGGGCGGAGGGCGGCTGGCTCCTCAACAAGGACGGCTACCGCTACCTCCAGGACTACGACCTCGGCACGCCCACGCCCAAGCCGGTCATGCGCTCGATGGAGCTGGGCCCACGCGATCGGTTGTCGCAATGCTTCGTCAAGGAGCAGGAGAAGGGCCGGACCTTCGAGGGACCGTACGGCCACTACGTTCACCTGGACATTCGCCACCTGGGCGGAAAGGTGATCGACCAGAAAATCCCCTTCGTGCGGGAGCTGTGCCTCAAGTACGTGGGAATCGATCCGGTGCACGAGATGATCCCGGTCCGCCCGGTCGTCCACTACATGATGGGTGGTATTCACACCGATATTCACGGGGCTACACCTCTTCCGGGGCTGTTTGCGGCGGGGGAGGCGGCGTGCGTCAGCATCAACGGAGCCAACCGCCTGGGCTCCAACTCGCTGACCGAGATCCTGGTCTTCGGCGCGCGGGCCGGGGCCGCCGCCGCGGCCTTCGCGGTCGAGCAGGTCGGGATGAGCCCCTCCCTCGTCGCCCAGGCCCACGACGAGCACCGGCGGCTCGAGGAGAGGTTCCTCCGCAAGAGCGGCGGCAAGGAGAAGATCGCCACGCTGCGCGCCGAGATGCACCAGATCATGGAGGAGAGTGCGGGCATCTATCGGACGGAGACGGCTCTCAAAGAGGCGACGGGGAGACTGAAGCGACTCCAGGAGAGGTTCCAGGATCTCTCCCTGGACGACGACAGCTACACCTTCAATACCGAGCTGCCCGCCGCCCTCGAGCTGTCCTACATGCTGGACGTGGCCCAGGCGATCGTCCAGTCCGCGCTCGAGCGAAGAGAGTCGCGCGGCTCCCATCAGCGCACCGACTATCCGCAGAGGGACGACGAGCGGTTCCTGGCGCACTCCCTGGCCTACCGAGCGGAGGATGCCTCCCCCCGGATCGAGTACCGGCCGGTCACGATCACGCGCTGGCCGCCGGGCAAGCGGGTCTACGGGAGGTAGAGACGCATGACGTCCACCGTCGCGCTCACCGTCGCGCGCTATCGGCCGGAAAAGG
>Ga0187892_10005445_pt1 | contig 19995 bp, 24 predicted proteins | sample MA1701073metaG_FD_139345 | JGI IMG/M metagenome (GOLD analysis project Ga0187892, IMG submission 139345) | Bio-ooze microbial communities from a basaltic lava cave in the Kipuka Kanohina Cave System on the Island of Hawaii, USA - MA170107-3 metaG ...
AGTGTGAACCTGGTTTCTCGAACGAAGCGTTGGTGACGGGTGCCTGGCAGTTCCAGGCAATCCGCGACGGGTATGAGAAGTATCGGCAGTTTGCCCGGGATACGCGGAAACAGTTGCGAAAGGGCCGGATGCATCCTCGCGACCTGTTCGCGCTGTTGGGCGCGGAGCGGGAGCGCTGGTCGCTTGCCTTCGAGCCTGATCCATTGTTGCCAGAGTCGCTGTGGCCTGCCGGCTACAATGGCCGCGCGGCCTGGCAGGATCGCGTCGAACTGCTACGCGCCGCCGCGGGGCATGTCAGCGATTGATCCTGCCCATCGTTCCTAGAAGAAGATTGCTTCACTTGAAGCATTTTCCTACCAATCGTTAGCAATGTGATTGATTGATCAGTGGAGAAACTCCTCGCAACACCGTTTTTGCAGTTCGTAATAATTCACTTCACTTGAAGCGAATATTTACGATTCCTCTGCGGGAGGAGGCTAACGGCCGGTGCGTTCGCGGCGGTAGGCGGCGGGGCTGACGCCGAAGGCTTCCTTGAAGGCGTGGGTGAAGGAATGAATGTTGGCGTAGCGCGCGTGCTCGGCGATCTCCTTGATCGGGCGTGGCGGCCGGGATACCAACTCGGCGGCCACGGCGCGCATCCGCGCGTCGAACAAGTATCGCTGAGCCGTCTGACGAATCACGGCGTGGAACAACCGCGAGAACCCGTTCAGCGACAGTTTGCACTCGCTCGCCAACCGCGACACGGTCCAGCCGGCATGCGGGTCGTTGGCGACGCGTTCCAGAACCGGCCAGAGCTTTTCCCGAAAGGAATCGAGCCGTCCCGGTCCGCGCGCCCGCGTCTTCGACTCCGCCAGCAGCGGCAGCAGGCAGAGGGTCAGCAGCGTGACCGCCTCCTGCGCCACGTATGGCGCGCCCGCTTCGAATCGCCGCGCCCAGTCTCGCAGGCACAGCCGCAATCCCGGCGACAGGACGACCTTCCGCACCCACGCCCCCAGCGAGGGCCAGTATTGCGGCGCGAGGTGAAATTTGAACGTGCCCTTCCGGGAACCGCGTGTCGCCCCGTACACATGACGAACCAGGGGTGGGATCAGGAGACCTTCGCCCCGGCCCAGAGAAATCCGCGAACGTCCCTCGATATGAACGGCGAGTTGTCCGGAGAGCACGAAGTCCAACTGATGATGGTGGTGCAGATGTTCACTGGCCACGAAACCACCGGGCGGGACAATCTCGAAGGTAAATCGCGACAGCTCCGCCACACCCGGTATTGCCGCCTTCAGATCGCGACCGTGTTTCCGGCTGCGTTGGCTGCGTGAGGACCGCCCCGTCATTTGGTGTCTTGTAGCGCAGGGCCGACGCAATTGCCAGAACGAGACTTGTCGTACCGAAGTTGAGGCGAACTCCGCGCGCCCGTTTCTAGCGCAGCCGCTTCTCCATCTCGACTACGGCATCAGCCATCTCGCGACGCGACGCATCGAGCACGTCGGGTTTCAAGTTGCACAGATATTCCCAATACTGGCCGCTGATGGATTCGTAGTGCGTCTTGCGGATCTCGCGCGCCCTTGCCAACGCTTCGGCGAGTCCTGCGGGTGGGTCCGGCTTCTTCAATCGTTCCTCCGCGGCGACAATGGCGCGATCCAACGCCTGTAAGTAGCGCACGTCATCCACGCCGGCGCGATACCCTTCCCACGCCAGCGACGGGATTGGTTGCTCAAACTCATCGGGGTAGGACACAGCTTGGAACCAATCGCTCTCGTCATAGACGCGATGGTCGGTGAAATCTTGGTACGACCACGCTGCCACGCCGAGGTAACCGCAGCGCGTATTGTAGAGGCCCGCCAGCGCGCGATGCCACAGCGGGTAATGCGTCGAGGCCATCCAGTACGAGACGGGAACGAAGCCCTTGCTGCGCGCGTACAGCGCCGACGGATTGTCCGGGCCGCTGAACGCGTTCATCGAAAGAATCGGACGATCCACGAGGTCCTTGAGCACCTCGTAGGAATCGCGCGTGTTGATCGCGGTCATCATGTGGTAGCCGTTTTGCCGACGCCACTCGGCTTCCTTGCGGCATTGCTCGAGGCGGTCGGGCTCGCGCGGTTCGTCCACGCCATAGAAGTAGAGATCGGAAAAGCCAAGCGCCTTGGCTTGCGCAATGTACTCGGTCGCGTGCGCGTCGGCTGCCGGCCATTGGAGGAGGACCGGGGGCTGCGTCGTTCCCGCTTCTTTCGCGTAGGAAAGCGTGGCCGCGCCGCCGTAGAGCGAGGCGGCGTTGCAACCGTGGCGGACCTGGTCTGCGAGTTCGGCCCGGTAACGTTCGAGTGGAATGTAATGGCCGTCCCTCTTCTGCACCTCGGGTGGGATCGGATGCGAGGGATGAAGTATGGCGTAGTAGCCTTCGACTGGTTTCAGGTCAATCGGCAGGACTTCGATCTCGACCGGCAACGACAGCCCGCGGAAGAGTGAGTTGCGAAGCCGTATCGCCCCCTTGTACGTGCCCGGCGGCGCTCCTCTCGGCACGTGGAGGGTGAGCCAGAACTGCCGGCTCTCGTGTGCGGGGATCGCTGTTATGCATCGCCCGCCACCGTAGCCGCCCTGATTTCCTTTGGGTGGAATGATCGTGCGATCATCGCGCAGCAGCAGGTCGGGAAGCAGGACTGCCCGACTGCACGTCTCGACGAGATTCAAGGTGCGGCGGCGAAGGCCTACGACCCGGAGATCAATACTATCCGCAGCGATTCGCTGACTCTGCGGCCCGACCAGTTCGCTCAGACTCACAACGAGCGGCTCGGTTGCCCTCACGGCTCGCACGACAAAACTTCCGTTGACGTACTGATCGGCCGCGCCCCAGAGTCGGAGTGCTTGGATGACCTGATTGGTCGTTGGGACATGATCGTTGAGCATCTCTTCGTACGGCGGCACGCGGGCAACGACGAAGCCACGTCCTCCGGCCGCCTTCTTGAGATGGGAATCGTCACGATACTTTTCGCGAGGCGCGGAGAACAGGCTGCTTCAGCGGCTCCGGCAACGAGTCGTTGTCGGGATTGAATGCCGTGTTGGCGGTGAACACGACAGCGTCGAACATCCCCTCAATTTCGAGATCAACATGCTGCGAGCCTTTGGTGACGTGGACCCGACCCACATTCTCCCAGCGATACCGGTTGTTCGATTGGTTATCCACCCTCGTCCACCCTTTGCCGCCTTTAATGGGAACGTCATTGAGGCTGACCGTTACGTGTCCGTAGGCCGCGATTCGCCTCACGAAAACCGTGTACTGGCCGTCGGCGGGGAATTCCGCGACCCACGTGAGCCGGCCCGCCTTCCACGCCGAATATTGATCGAGCGACTTTGTTCCGTCGTACGTCTCGCCGTTCGGGTAGAGACCCCACGCAGGCATCAGTGCCTTGCCGGTCGTCCAGAATGTGGAGTCTGATGCCGATGCGTTGAGGCAGCAAAGGATGAGCAGCGCCGCTTGGACAGGCAGGATGCCTGTCCTACTTCGCATCGCGCACCTCGATGGCGATTCGCAATTTGGTCGAAGGAGAGGGCACATCGTCATCGGCGTAGCTGATGTAATTCAGCCGGTAGCCCTCAATGGCAACGACGCGCCCGCCGAGCCGGTCAGATACATCCCGTCCATCCAGTTTTGCCTCGCGCCCGGGGCCGAGGACGAGCGATTGACCATTGGTGAGGCAGCCCGTCCAGATGATCCGCGCGTTGTCAATCGTGATCGAAGGATTGGTCGCGGTGTCGCGAACGCACTGCAGAGCGATCGTCGTCGGCAATTGATTGTTGGTCTTCAAATGATACGCAGGCCAAACCCATTGCTCACCCGATCGGCGGACCTCCCGGAAGGGTGGCGGCTCGATAATCGAACTCGCCGTGTCTTTCACCAGCTCGACGCGCGGGCAGTTGCCCGCTTCCAGAGTCACACGCACAGGCTTGTCCTTGCTGATCCGCACTGCCTCCCTGGCTCGCGCCCACCACATGATGTTCATGACCTGGTCCGCCTCGATGTTGCCCATCTCGACGGTGTCTGGAAACGAGTTCATCGGCGCGAGTGGAAGGCCGTCCGGTGGTTGAATGGTGACCCTTGCGCGTTTCAACGTCAGGTCGTCAGGTTTCAGGTGCCATGACGAGTTGCGGCCGTTGTGAACGAGTAGGTTAAAAAACACCCAGTCACCCGTCTTCGTGCTCTCGGTGTTGTATTCAAGTTGGAGCGTGGGAACTAGAGCGCGCTGTACGACATCCACGCCCACGTTGTGCTGCGCCGCGAAGCGTCGAAAATGCGACGGGATGCTGGCAGGACGGAAGTTGTCATCGTCGGGAACGGTGAGGTCGTCGTTGAACGATCGTCGCTGGCAGTTGCCTTCGCAGTAGAAGAAGTAGCCGAGGTTCTGCGGCAGGTTGGTGCTAACCAGCCGGACCGATTCGTCCCAAGAAGGGGCAAGTCGCATCACGCCCGGGTGCGCGAGCTGCGAGAAGAACAGCCAATTGTTCTTCGTCGCGATGTCCGTGTAGCGCTTCCAGATGGCGGCGTTGTTGCCATATGCGAAAAAGCCATCCGCGACGCCGGGCTTGATCACATCTTTGTAATGGAACGGCAGCAGATTGGACTGATTGAGGTCGTGGCCGTCTGGATAGTAGTCGAGGATGTCGTGATTGGTCTGGATATAGACGAAGACCCGGCGCCCGCCGGACTCCTTCTTGATGTGGGCGTTGATTTCGTTGAGCACCTGCACGAATTTCAGTCCCCACCAACGGCGGGTGTCGGCATCCCAGATGAGCGGTTTGCCGCGCTCGGCTTCGATCTGTTTCTGGTAATGCGCCAGCAGCCACGGCAGTTTGCTCGAATCGGTCTGGGTGAGTTCCTCGCCGGTGAAGTGCATCGGGAGTTCTTCGAGGAATGTGAAGCCGATAACGTTGCCGGGCTTTTCGATGGGGTCGAGGATCGAGCGAATCTGCCGGGAAGTCTCGGCGAGGATTTTCTCTTTCACGCCGTCGGCGAAGAGGTAATCGAGGAACGTGGCCGTGCCGCGGTTCTCGCGATGCGGTCCGATGTTGCCGATGGGCCAGAGGCGAACCACGATCTTGAGTTTCGGATTGAGCTTCAGCAGACGGTTGAGTTCCTTGCCGGTCGTGTTCTCGCTGCCGAGATTAACGAACACCCAGTCCATCCGCGCGCGGTCGAGGTCGGCGAAGCCCGACCAGGTGTCATTCGACCCGCTGGCCGCGCCGTACGAGCCGACGCCGAGTTGCCAGTAGTGGGACTTGGCGAGTAACGGAAATGCCGAGATGATTTGGACAACGCAACCGACGATCACGATCCGTAGTTGATTCATCTTCCCCATTGCGAGTTAACGTTTCGATTGGGACAAGTCTCACGTCGCCATCGCGCGGTCGAATACTGCGGTCAGCGCAAGGTTCAGTACGTGTACACCGCGCTGATCTGGTACTGCGGCCAGGTGTCGGCCCAGCCGAGGATCGGCGTCAGGTAGAAGCGGGCGCTGCCGTCCACGAACAGAATATTCGAACCTCTTCGATGCGTCAGTTGACCCGGGTAAACATCCGGCCACCAGCCAAGTCCATACGGCCAATTCGTCACCGTGGAACCGCCGCCCGGATACTGGTATTCGCGAAGGAGCACAATGTTCGCAGGTCGCTTCACTTCCCGCGCTGCCAGTCCGTACACAAGGTATTCGTTCACGAAGTAACTCAGCTCGTTCAGAGTCTTGTCGTTCGGGCAACGCAGGGCGGCCTTGTGGTTGGCGTAGTAGCGGCCCAAAAGCGCAGCGCCGTTGTACTGACTGCCTACGACCAGAGGGTTGACCACGGTGGGGAAGATGCCGCTGTAGTCGTCCTGGTACATCTGGTAGGCGAGACCCAGTTGCTTCAGGTTGTTCAGGCACGTCGTCGCCCGGGCCGACTCGCGCGCACCCTGCAGCGCCGGCAACAACATCGCAGCCAGGATCGCGATGATGGCGATCACCACCAGCAACTCGATCAATGTGAACGCACACCTTTTGCTCGGCCGGGTCATGGATTTCGTGTTATCGGCCCCGGCGACCCAGCCACAGAACGGCAGCCGCACCCAGCAACGCCAGCGTCGTCGGCTCCGGCACCGCCGTGTAGATCACGTCGTCCATCCACACCTCTCCGATCCGGGTCGTGTCGCTGTTCGGCGCGGGCAACCCGCCGATGCCCCACGAGTCGAACTTGGCGCCGGCCGCGCGGTCAGCGGCGGTCAGGTCAATCGAGAACGAATTCGAGCTGGTCGCGTTCGTGACCGTGAGCGCCAGTTGACCCTGCGCGTTGACGCCGCCGGTAGGATTGTAGGTGTAGCCAAACCAGTAATCGCCGTTGTTCGGGAGGTTGATAAGCGAGCTGAGGTACAACGTTCCATCCGTCCGGATCACTGCCGCGCCGACACGGAAGAAGTTGCCGCCGATGTTGGGTTCAAAGATGGCCATGCCGGCGAACGACCGGTCGCTGAGCGCTTCCGTACGATGGCCGATGCCAACGACATTGTTCATCGTAGCGGCTGAAGCGGACGTGACATCGAACTTGCCTGATCCTTCCAGGGTGTGGCCGAGCGCGAAGTAGCCGCCGCTCAGACCGCCCAGGCCGAAGTCGGCGTAAAAATCCTCAGCGTTCAGTCGCGTGAAGCTGCCCCCCACCTCGCCGACCGCCCCGCCCGCGTTGGCGGTCCCGGCGCTGTAGCCGTAGTTGTTGTTGAACGACGTATTGAACTGACCCGTCCAGCCGGGATCGGTGTTGAAGTGGTTGGTAATGGTGAGCGCCTGGCCGAGTTGGCCGGCCACGACCAACAGTAGGCACGATGTCAGGATGACTAGCGATTTCTTCATAACGTTTCCTCCGTGAGTTGCATCTTTACAAACATGTTTCGTCAATCGTGTTGCTTGTGTGCTCGACGCCGTCGCAGCATCACCGCAACCAGACCTAACCACGCCAGCGCCGTCGGTTCCGGAACGGCTGTATAGATCACGTCGTCAATGAACACGTCGCCGTGGGTGGTCGGGATCGAATTGATGATCGTTCCGCCGATGCCCCACGCGTCGAACCTGGCGCCGGTCGCCCGGTCCGCGGTCGAAATGTCCAGCGTGAAAGTGTTGAACAACGCCGCATTCGTCATCACCGTCACCGTCAGCCTTCCGAGAAAACCCACGCCTCCGTTGAACGTTGGGTCGTAGCTGTAGCTGAAGGTCGAGTTCTGATCGATCGGCATGGCGCTCAGCGCGCTCAACTGCAAGGTGCCGTTGGGCCGCTCGAAGAGCGCGCCCACCCGGACGTGCGTCGTCGAGAACTCGAACACTCCCAAACCGAGGCCCGAGTGATCGACCAAACCCGCGGACCGATGTCCAATCAACACGTTATTGTTCATGGTTGCGAGATTGGTGGCGTCGAACTTGCCCGAGGCGATCAGCGGATCGTTGAGGGTGAAATATCCGCCCACCAGTCCGCCCATGTTCGTGTCGGCGTAATAATTCTCGACGCTTGAGCGCGCCAGCGTCCCGCCGACCTCGCCCGGGGAGCCGCCCGCCACGCTGGTGCCGCTGCTGTAACCGTAACTGTTGCCGGAGGTGGTGTTGTTCGCGCCGGTCCAGCCGGGGTCGGTGTCAAAAAAGTTGGTAATGGTGATCGCCGAAGCGGATTGCAGCGTGACCGCCAACAGCACGGCGCCGATGGTTTGACTGAGTTTACGGAGCATGTGTCCTCCTGTGTCTTTACCAATCCATTAGTTTGGGTTCTGAATCTTTCCCCGAACCAGAATGGGAAGTTCCGGCTCGGGTTCACCTTGCATGCGTTTCCAAAGCAGGTCCGTTAAGTGACACGCGACCAAAGAAGTGGGAAATTCGAATCGGACGACCGGGATTCCATAGTGCAGGTTCACTCCCTCGCTCGCAAAACTCAGTACCCGGACTCGACTTGGCACCTGCACTCCATTCCGGATCAACGCCAGGGCAACGCCGCGCATGATGATGTCGTCGTTCACCAGAATCGCTTCGGGCCACTGCCGCCCGTTGCTCCCTGTTGTCCACTCCCGGATGAGCCGCTCGGTCTTCTCTTCCATTTCGCGTTCCTTGTCGTGTCCCAGTGCAGTGAACACGAGTTGTTCGATCTGCGGTTCTGGCAGCCCGAGCGCCTTGATGGCATCGAGGAAGCCGTCGAGATCGTCGGAGTGCTGGGCGAGATGCCAGCTCGTTCGCAGGAAAGCCAGCCGCTTGTGTCCCAAGCCCGCCAGAAACCGGACCGAGTCCTGCCCGAATTGATAAGCGTCAAAGCTGCAGTCCGTCTTGTGTTGAGTTGCACTCCAACTCGCTTTCGGCAATCTGGCCACCGCGTCCACCTCCTGCGGCCATTTCATATCGGGCGAAAACTCGATCAATCCTTGGAAGCTGTAATTGCGAAGATCGCTCATCAGTTGCTTCCGAACTTGAGTTTGGTGAGCCTCGCTCCCTTCCGCGACGGAGGACAGGCCGTCATACGCACGACAGGTGGAGTTACGGTCATCAATCTCCAACCGGAGCTTCTTGAGGATCGAGCGATAGAAGTAAGCCGTCTCCTCCGATAACGTGGGGCCAAACAGTACGCCGATGTTTGCCTTCTCGCTCAAACGTCGCACGTAGGTTCCTCGGCGTGGTGCGCGGGCGAGCAGGCCTTCCGTCGTCAAGGATGCGAGGGCCTTCTGGACCGCCGTGCAACTCACACCCCACCTTCGCGCCAACTCCATGTTGGTGGGCAGCCGTTCACCGGTCTTCAACGTACCGAGTTGAATCTGCTTGCGCACGTACAACTCGATTTGGCGATGGGACGGGTCGGTACGACTGATCTGTAGATCGAGTGGCATACAATACTGTTTAATACGGAGCAGTCTTGTATGGTATTTTTACCTGCAATGCAAGGATAATTACGAGCGTTTGAACCAGGCCGGGTGGCAACAAGCGGGACGCTCGTCGCGACATGCGGACGCCTACGCTAGGGAAACAGAAGCAACCGATCCCGGCGCACCAGCGCATCCGGCGTCGTGGCGTCCCGAAACTCCACCGTGATCTTGCAGCGCGATCCCTTTGGCGGGACCTTCTTCAGCACCGAAGCCGGAATCCGTTTCGGGATCGTCAGCCGGCGCCGGTCGAAAAACATCCCTTCGCCGACTTGCAGCCAGCGGTAAGCGGAGAGGTCCACGTCGAACTTGGCGTCCAGCAACACCGTCTCGCGGATGAATTCCGGGCTGCCCTCGACCTTGATCGTTCCGATCAGGACGATCTTCAACTTCACTTCGCCCGGCCGGGCGATCTCCTTTTGCGCGGCGTCGTACAGCGAAAAGTACAGGCCGAAGTCGTCGCCCTCGCGATAGAACACAATGCGATCGAGTTCGGCGGGAGGAGCAGACGCTTCGGTCACGACCGGTTCGGCAGGAGGTTTGAAGCGGTGGAAGAGGTACGCCCCGAGAAGGAACAACGCCAGCGCGATTGCGGTGATAAGGAGCGGCAGCCGCAACAGCCGCACGTGGTCGCGGAACTGGCTCATGACGAAGGGGAATGATCGCCCCCGGCAGTTGGTCCGTGGCGCTTTGCCGCGTTCGTCTGATATGCGGCGGCCTCCACGGCGTCGGCGATGCGGCGCGGCACGTCGGGATTGAAGATGCTCGGCACGATGTACTCGGCGCTCAGCTCCCGCGCGGGGATGCACTCGGCGATCGCGCGCGCAGCGGCGAGTTTCATCGGTTCATTGATCTCGCGCGATCGCACCCGGAGCGCCCCGCGAAACACACCGGGGAAGGCCAGCACGTTGCTGATCTGGTTCGGGTAATCGCTGCGGCTCGTGGCGACCACCGTGGCGTAGCGGGCCGCGATTTCCGGCGCGATCTCCGGCTCGGGGGTCGCCAGGGCCATGACGATGGCGTCCTTACCCATCCGGCTCAGCGTCCGCGCGGGCACCCCGCCGGGGCTGCTCACGCTGATCAACAAATCGGCGCGGTTCGTGGCGTCGAGCAGGTTGCCGCCGCGGTTGTCGGCGTTGGTGTTGCGGGCCAGCCAGCGTTTGATTTCGCTCAACTCCGGCATGCGGGTCTTGTTGATGATGCCGCCGCGATCGCACACCACGATGTTGCGCGCGCCGGCGGCGAGCAACATCTTCGTCACCGCCACGCCCGCCACGCCCGCGCCGACGACCACGATCCGGCTCTGGCGCAGCGTGCGACGGACCACCTTGAGCGCATTCAAGCAAGCGGCCAGCACGACGATCGACGTGGCATGCTGGTTGTCGTGGAACACCGGTATCTCCAGGTCACGCTCGAGCCGTTCCTCGATCTCGAAACAACGGGGCGCGCTGATGCCTTCGAGGTTGATCCCGCCAAACCCGGTCGAGAGGAACGAGACTGTGCGGATGATTTCCTCCGTGTCCCGCGTCCGCAGGCTGATCGGATAGGCGTCGATGCCGGCAAATTCCTTGAACAACATCGCCTTGCCTTCGAGCGCGGGGAGCGCGCCCTCGGGACCGACGTCGCCCAACCCCGCGATCGCGGACCCGTCGCTGACGACGGCCACAGAGTTGTGCTTGATCGTCAACGCATAGACCTTCTCGCGGTCGGCGGCGATGGCCGAACAAACGCGCGCGACGCCCGGCAGGTACGCCATCGAGAACGCGTCGCGGGTGCTGATCGGGATCTTGTTGCCCAGGTGGATCTTTCCGCCCAGGTGCAACAGGAACACCCGGTCCGAGACGTGGAGCACCTCGACGCCTCGAACGCGTCGCACGCGTTCGAGGATGCGCTCGGCGTGGGCTTCGTCGCGCGCGTTGATCGTGAGGTCGCGGACCTTGTACTGGCCGTGGGCGCTGACGAGGTCCACGCCGCCCATGTCGCCGCCCGCGCGCGCGATGGCGGCGACGATGCGGGCGAACATGCCGGTGCGGTTCTCGATGCGCAGGCGAACGGTCAGGCTGTGCGTGAATAGGTGGGCGGCGTGGGGCATGGGCAGCGTCAGCGTTTCCGAAAATTCTGATAGGCGAGCCAGCCGATGGCGATGAACGGCGCGAGAAAAGCCAGCACCAGGATCGCGAACCCGAGGCTCCATTCTCCCGCGAACCTTTCGATGAGAATGAAAAACGCGATCAGCGGCACCGCGCCGAACAGCGCGTACCGCAGGACCATTCCCCAGTTGAACAACGGGTTCATATCGGGCTTCCGTCTCGTACTCTTAAGGCATCCTTTGCCGGGCCGCAACGCCGGGTTGGATCACTCGGGCTCGGCGTTGACCGACTCGATCTCGCCGGGAGTGCATTCGATCTTCAAGCGGATCGGCCGGCAACAGACCTCGCAGTCCACGACCAGTTCGCAATCTCCGCTGCTCGTGTCCACCGTCAGCGTGAACGTCTCGAAACAGTACGGACACTGGATTTCGCACGCCTGTTCCATCGGACGCAGTATAGCGGGAGCGCAGCCGGATGGAAGCGCGCATCCGGCGCCACAGGACACCGGCCCATAGATGGACGGTCAAGAAACAGAATGCCGTGTGCCGTCCATTCCGTTCTTTACAATCTCTCGGCGTCTCCTCATCATTCGCCCACCAAAGGAACCAGCCACCATGACCGTTTTCGTCGCCAGAGACGGCCAACAACTCGGCCCCTACACAATCGAGCAGCTTCGCCAGATGGTCAGCCAGGGCCAGTTCATCGATACCGACCTGGCGTGGTACGAAGGCGCGCCCGACTGGATGCCGCTCGCGCAAGTGCTCCAAACGCTGCCCAGCGCCGCTGCTGCGGCCGTTCCCATGAAACACCCGGGATTGGGCATTGCTTCGTTCGTGATCGGGATCGTCAGCGCGCCGCTGTGGTTGGTCTTGTTTGTCGTCTCGGCTCTGTCCGGCGCGGGTCAAGCCGATCCAGTTGATGTCAATAAGCCGAGCCCGTTCTTGGTCCTGGTCGGCCTCTTTTTCTGTGGCGGCTTCGCGGTCAACGTGCTCGGCGCGATCCTCGGCATCGCCGGCGTGCAAAGACCCAACGCCAAGAAGGGTCTTTCGATTGCCGGCATCGTGCTCAACGGCGTGCAACTTGCCGGCCTCATCGGGCTGATCGTCCTGGGTCTGATCATGCAGCAGATGGCACGGTGAGGATGCCTGCTGCGGGGACACGCGCTTTTTCACCGGCATCTCACGCATGAACCACCTGGTCCTCTTTGGCAAGGCGCCGCGCCTTGGCCAGGTGAAAACGCGTCTCCTGTCCGTGCTTTCTCCCCTTCGTGTTCGCTCGCTCTACATCGCGTTCTTGCGAGACAGCGTTGCGACGGCTCGACGCGTCAGTGGGGTCCATCGCTTTGCGATCGCGTTCGCGCCGGCGGACGGCGAACGTCTCCTGAGGCAAGAGCTTGGGAGGATGGCGCGCGGATGGAGTTTTCTCCCACAGCGAGGCGGGGATCTGGGCGAACGGATGCGGCGGGCGTTCGTCGAGAACTTCCAGCAGGGTGCCAAGAGAATCGTGATCCTCGGCGCGGACAGCCCGACGTTGCCGGCGCGCTTGGTCGAGAACGCGTTCGCGGCGTTGCAAACAGCGGATGTGGTTTTGGGCCCGAGCACGGACGGTGGGTTCTATTTGATCGGAGTCAGAAGGCTGAAGGCAGAAGGCAGAATGAGCTTTTTGGAACGCGGCATCGAGTGGAGCACGGAGCGCGTGTTGGAACAAACCATCGCAGCGGCGCGGCGCGCCAAACTGAAATTGCATCTGCTCGATCCCTGGTATGACGTGGACGATGCGGCGAGCCTGCGGTTTCTACGGACGCATTTGTGCGCGTTGGCCGCGTGCCGGTCGGGCGAGTTTCCCAAGCACACATGGCGGGCTTTGTCCAAAATGCGCTGAGGTTGGGTCTCGTTCGTAAGTTCAAGCTTCAGCTTGTTCCCACGAGGCATCGCCAGCGAGCTAAAGCCAAAGCTTGAACCACGAACGCAAGCCGTCCGGCATCACGAACCAGAGAACGCGGCGAACCGCGCCACGTGCGTCCAAAGCGACGGGCCAAACTTCGCCATGATCTTCGAGCGCACGTCTTCCGCGGCGCGGACGTTGAGGCACAATCCGAACACCGTCGCGCCGCTGCCGGACATCAACGCGCCGGACGCGCCCGCTTCGACGAGGGACCGGCGGAACATCTCCAGGATCGGATACTTTCGGAACACAGCCGGTTCGAGGGAATTGTAAAGCTCCCCGGCGAGGGCAATCAGGTCGGCACTTGCCAGCGCGCGCAGAAGCGGCCCGGCATCTCGCTTTGGTTCCGCCGAGACGCCGCCGCGGGCTGCATAGCTGCGATAGGCCCACGGCGTCGGGACGCCAAAGCCGGGGTTCACGAGAACAACCGCCGCTTCCTGCAACGCCCGGCATTTCTCGGCGGAAATTGGCTCGATGATCTCCCCGCGCCCCCGGCACGTTGCGACCGATGGGCGGAGGAAAAACGGGACGTCCGAGCCGAGCCGGGACGCAAGCGTTTCGAACTCGGATTGCGATGCGGACAATTCCCACAGCCGGCCCAGTGCCCGCAACGTTGTCGCCGCGTTGCTGCTGCCGCCGCCCATGCCGCCGCCGACGGGCGTGCGTTTGCGGAGAACGATGTGCGTGCCGGCCTGGATGCCGAACCGTTCCTGCAATAACCGGGCGGCCCGTACCGCGAGGTTCGAGTCATCACACGGCACGCCGGGCGCGCTGCATTCGATCGTGATGCCGCAGGGCCGTCGTTCGAAGCGCATCTCGTCCGCGAGATCGAGCGCGGCCATGACCGTCTCCAGTTCGTGAAATCCATCGGGCCGCTTGCCGAGGATTCTCAGGAACAGATTCACCTTGGCTGGCGACGGCAAGGTGATCGAGTCCATTCGGGGATTACTTCGGTGTCGCTGCCGGGGGCGCGGCTTCTGCGGGTCTGTTGGGCGCGGCGGACGGGAGGTTGATCGGGACCGCGCCGCCGGCCCGTGGCGGGCGATTGGTCAAGGGCATTCCCGGGCGAACGAGCGTTTGCATCTCTTTCATCAACGCTTCCTGCCGGTCCAACAATTGTTGCGCGGACGGCTCCTGCTTGACGATCTCCGCCTTGAGCGCATCGACGTAGCGGCGGCGGATTTCCTGCAGCTTCTTGTCGATCGCCGTGCGTTCCTGCTCCGCCGCTTTGTATTCGTCGAAGATCACCTGGACGGCGGGTGCATTGGTCGCGCGCTGGCGATATTCCGCCAGCTTGGTGTTGATCTCCCGCTGCTCCGCGCGCAACGATGCAATCTTCGCCTGGATGTTGGTGGACGCCGTGGCCGCTTCGCCGGGGGCGACGCCGAGCGAAATCGGCGCATTCGAGGCGGCTGCTGGCGCGGCCGTGGCCGGTGCCTCGGTGGATGCGGCGGGGGGCATGTTCGTCTGCGCGTCCTCGGCGAAAGCGCAGGCGCCGGACGTGAGAATGCACGCGCCGAGCATCGTTAGCTTCGATATGAGATTCATCTGGTCTCCTTGGCGGGCATTCTAGAGGGCCATGTCCAAATCGCAAGCGAAGATCGGCGGCGAGCGGACGCTCGGCCCCCGGTCGGGGCGCGGGGGCGAGATGCACCCCGAACGCGCACGCGCCGAAACTCGCTCTTGAGTTGCGTCTTCGTTTTGTTATCGTGCCGCCCTTTTCAGTTGGAACAACACAGCGAAACACCGGAAATTGCCATGAATCAGAAAGTCACCGTATTCGGAGCCGGATTTGTCGGAGCCACCACCGCTCAACGCATCGTTGAACGCGAACTCGCCGACGTGATGCTCATCGACGCGCCCCAGACGGGCGACATGCCCAAGGGCAAGGCGCTCGACATGATGGAAAGCGCCTGCCTGGAAAAATTCGACGCGAAGATCGAAGGCTCGGTCGATCCCGGCGCGTGCGCGGGCTCGGACCTCATCGTCATCACCGCGGGCGTGGCGCGCAAGCCCGGCATGAGCCGCGACGACCTCCTCAACATCAACGCCGGCATCGTCGGCGGCATTTCCGAGAACATCAGGAAGCACGCGCCCAACGCCATCGTCATCGTTGTTTCCAACCCGCTCGACGTAATGACCTATCTCGGCGGCGCGAAGACGGGTTTTCCAAAAACTCGCGTCATGGGCATGGCCGGGGTGCTCGACAGCGCGCGTTTCCGTTGTTTCCTCGCGATGGAACTCGGCGTGTCGCATCGCGACGTCGAGGCGATGGTGCTCGGCGGTCACGGCGACGACATGGTGCCGTTGGTTCGTTACGCCACCTGCACCGGCATCAAGATCGAGGACCTGCTGCCGAAGGACAAACTCGACGCGATCGTCACGCGCACCCGCAACGGCGGCGCCGAAATCGTCAACCTGCTCAAGACCGGCTCTGCGTACTACGCGCCCGCGTCGTCGGTGACCGAGATGGTGGCGAGCATCCTGCAAGACCAGAAGCGCGTGTTGCCCTGCGCGTGTTGGTGCACCGGCCAGTACGGGATCCAGAACCAGTTCGTCGGCGTCCCGTGCGTCCTCGGCAGGAACGGCGTCGAGAGGATCATCGAACTCAAGCTTACGGCTGAAGAACTCGCCTCGCTCAAGAAGAGCGCCGCCCACGTCGCGGAGAGTGTGAAGAAGCTGAACTTGTAGGCTACGTCTGCGAACGGCCTTTCTTGAGCAACCAAGAATCCGTTCTGAAGGAGCTTACATACTGAATCCAAGAAACCGCTTTGTGCGCGTCAATCGGATTCGCATAGGAAATGTTTTCGCCGTGCAGAATCGAGTTCCTGTTCTGCGCCACCGCTTCTCCAGTTGTTCTTCCATAGCGAAATGCTTTACTATCCCTGAATCCTTGAATGCCTTCCTCGACCGTCTCCATGAATTCCTTGAAACACCATCCAGAGACTCGTTTCATCAGGAATGGCGGCTATTGTCTGGCTTGTCAAAGGCGCCTTCTTGAGGCAAGATACGCCCATGAAGAAGGAGTTCGTGTTTGAGATCGAGCAGGATGGGGACGCTTGGGTGGCGGTTTGCCACGGACCGGAGATGGCAACCCAAGGCGAGAACCTCGACGAACTCATTGCCATGATCCGCGACCTGATCCGGTGCCGCTTCGAGCCGAACGATGAACGACTCGGCTGGCCGATCCGTCTGCACTTCCTTCATGATCCGGTGCTGTCCGCCCAGGTTGCGTGAAACTGCCGCGCGATCTTTCCGGCGACGAGGTTTGCCGGGCACTGAAGCGGCTGGGGTTTGAATTTGTCCGCCAGACCGGCTCGCATCGTCATTACACCAAGAGTGGATTGCATCCATGCGTGCCGATGCATCGGGAGATCAAACCCAAGACCTTGCAATCCATTCTCAAGCAAGCCAACATCACCGTGGAAGAATTGCTGGAGAACTTGTGAAGATTGCCGGGGTTGAGAAGATCGAGTTGCCGCCATAAGATTTGTTGACCGTGTAATCCGCGGTTCAGCATTTGCCGAACGAAACGCAGTGGTGGAGACAGGCGAGCGGTTCGCGGTCGATGGGTTTGCTTGAGCGCTGTGCCCTTGTCAAAGGGTGTTCTTGAAGCAAGATGCGCGCGCTACGACGAACTAATCCACCGCGCGGCCTTCTCTTTCGACACCAGTCGAACCTCCGCTCGTTGGTCGGCCAGGTTGTCTGCTACAGCGCAGAACGAACTCCGGCTTCTCTTCTGGGAAACCACCGCCGCGATCTTTTCGTTGGACGGGGCCGGCGACTGTGGGCTATTGGTACGGGCGTCGGTGCGTCCGTAGCTCAACTGGATAGAGCATCGGTCTTCGGAACCGAGGGTTGGGGGTTCAAATCCCTCCGGACGCGCTTTCCGCGCTGCCCTGCTTGGTCCCCGCACTGGCATCGGCCCTGCTAATCTATCCTTGGCGGGAAATCATGCAGCCAGGCACCAACAACAGCAGCCCGATTGGCCGTTCCCAAAGAATCCTGCTCGGCGACGATGACGAGAGCTTTCGTCACCTGCTCGCGGAAGTGCTGGAAGCGGAGGGGTTCGAGGTCATCGAAGCGGAGAACCGCAAGCGGGCGGTGGAGATCTATCGTCAACGCGCGGCCGAGATCGGCTGGGTTGTGTTCGACATGTCCAAATCGCGCCCGAGCGCGGAAGATGCGCTGGCCATCGTGCGCGAGTTGAACGCGTCGGCCAAAGTGTTGCTCCTGACCGGCAACAGCAAGCTCGATGCGGTGGAAGCCGCGCTGCACAAGGGCTTCAACGGGTTCGTGCCCAAGCCGTTCACCGTTGCGGAGTTGCTCGCTCCGTTGCGGACGCTCGCCAAGGTGGACGATTGCGCCGCGCTGACCGCCTGAACCGGCTTCCCTTCCCAAGACCGTCGATCCAATCCGCGCGGCGGCAATCTCCAGCATTGCACCCCGTCACAACCGGCGATATGTGTTGGAAAGATCGCAGCGATGCAGCCACGTCCGAAAAACGCCGAGCCACACGTCGTCGCCTTCATCGACATGGGCACGAACTCGATTCGGCTGCTCCTCGTCCGCATCAACCCGACGCGGACCCACACGGTCCTGACCCAGCAGCGCGAAAAGGTGCGGCTCGGCGACCGTGAGTTTGCCGATCAACGGCTCCAACCCGAGGCCATGCATCGCGCGGTCCTGGTCGTGCGGCGGTTCGCGGAGATGGCGCGGCTGCAAAAAGCCCGGCAGATCCTCGCCGTTGCCACGTCCGCCACGCGAGAAGCCAGGAACCAACAGGAATTCCTCAAGCTGCTCCAACGCGAGGCGCGCGTGGAGGTACACGTCATCTCCGGCAAGGAAGAAGCCCGCTTGATTTATCTGGGCGTCTCCAGCGGCGTGCATCTCGGGGAACGCGACGCGCTCTTTGTCGATATCGGCGGCGGCAGCACGGAAGTCATCGTCGGCAACCAGAAACAATACCGGCTGCTCGAAACCCTCAAGCTCGGCGCCATCCGCCTGACGCAGATGTTCCTCGCCGGCGACAACGGCCACATCCCCGGCTCGAAATACACGAAGATGCAGCGTCATGTTCGCAACAGCGCCGTGCGCGCCTTCCAGCGGTTGCGGTCGCACCGGGTCGAGCTGGCCATCGGCAGCTCCGGCACGATCGAAAACCTGGGCGAAATCGCCGCGTTGCGGTTCTGGAAACGCCGGTGGCAGCGCGACGACGTGTTGAGCTACGACCAGCTTGCGGAAGTGATCGAGACGCTCTGTTCGTTGCCGACCGCCGAGCGGCGCACCGTCCCCGGCATCAATCCCGAGCGGGCCGACATCATCCTTGGCGGCGCGGCGATCATCGACGCGCTGATGCTGGAACTCGGCCTCAAGGAAATCCGCATCAGCGACCGCGGCCTGCGCGAGGGATTGCTCGTGGATTACCTCGAACGCAGCGGGCACGCGCCGTTGCTGGAGGAGACTTCCGTCCGCGCGCGGAGCGTTTTTCACCTCGGGCGCACGTGCGGGTTCGACGAGCCCCACGCGCGCAACGTCGCCCGCATCGCGTTGCAGATGTTCGATAGCGCGCGCGAGTTGCGCCTGCACAAGCTCGGCGAATGGGAGCGCGAACTGTTGGAGTACGCCGCGCTGTTGCACGACATCGGCGCGTTTCTTTCGTACCAAAATCACCACGCGCACACCTACTACCTGATCAAGAACGCCGACCTGCTCGGGTTCGACCAGACCGAGATCGCGATCATGGCAGCGACGGGATTGTTCCATCGCAAGAGTTTTCCGCGCAAGAAGCACCCGCAGTTCGCCGAGTTGGACGGCCGGTCGCGCGAGATCGTGCGCGTGCTGTGCGCCCTGTTGCGGATCGCCGAAGCGCTGGATCGCAGCCATGCCGGCGTGGTGCAGGGCGCCAAGTTCCGCGCGCCCGGTAAGAGTGCGGTGGTCCTCGACGTGCAGGCGCGGACCGATTGCCAGCTCGAACTGTGGGGCGCGCAGAACCAGGAGAAGGCGTTCGAGAAAGCGTTTCAGCGCGGGCTGTTCATCGAGGCGGCGGTCCCCAAAGGTACCTGACGGGCTCGATCATTCCAACGGTGTGGCATACGACGCCGGCAGCCACATCAGCGCCCACTCGCACTCGGCAAGGTAGGCGCCCCAGCGCTTCCAATTGCGCAAACGCCGGGCGTCGGAGGTGCGCTGTGTTTGTGCTGATCTCTTCGAATGGGTCTTCCGGTTCATTGCGAACTCGCTTTCAACCATTGGTCGGTCAGACCATCTCTTTCCTTACGGCCTCCTCGCCATCCGCCAGCACGGTCAGGTCGAGACGCAACGCCTCGCCAACGGACCATGCTTGGAACGGGCAGCCACGGGGCGTGTGCGGAGGGTCGGCGTCGGCGATCTCGGAAATGTGGCCGAGGCCGGCTTCGTCGAGGTGATGGAGGAGCGGATTGAGAAAGCGCGCCCGGGCGAGTTGCCGAGCTTCGATGCCACCGCAACGAACGCGCACCCAGGCTTCGACGAACGCGCCCATCAGCCATGGCCAGACTGTGCCCTGATGATACGCGCCGTCGCGCTGGATGACGCCGCCTTGGTACCGCGAGGAGTAGCCGGGTTCCCCTTGCGCCAGCGAACGCAAGCCGAGCGGTGTGCAAAGCAACGCTTCAACGGCGTCCACGACTTGCTTGGCCTTGTCCCCGTCGAGCACCGGGTACGGCAGGCCGCCGATGGCGAATATCTGGTTCGGGCGACACGCGGGGTCGGCGGTGCCGGTCTGGTGGTTCGGGTCCACGACGTCATAGAGGTAGCCACGCGAGTCGTTCCAGAACCGGCGATGAAACGCTTCCTTGCCGTGGGCGAGCAGTTCCTTCCAACGCGGATTGAACTGGCTGGCGATTTTCAGCGCGTTGAGCCAGAGCGCCTGGATTTCGACCGGCTTGCCGATGCGCGGCGTGACCACCCAATCGCCGACCTTCGCGTCCATCCAGGTGAGTTGCACACCCGGCTCGCCGGCGGCGATCAGGCCATCGCTGTCGAGGCGAATGCCGTAGCGCGTGCCGGCGGAGTAGCCGCTCA
>Ga0187892_10005448_pt1 | contig 19992 bp, 16 predicted proteins | sample MA1701073metaG_FD_139345 | JGI IMG/M metagenome (GOLD analysis project Ga0187892, IMG submission 139345) | Bio-ooze microbial communities from a basaltic lava cave in the Kipuka Kanohina Cave System on the Island of Hawaii, USA - MA170107-3 metaG ...
AAGATCACCGGCTCCCGGTTCATTTCGTCATTAGCCTTCGCGGTCCAGCCTCCCGCTTGGCGGGTGTCTATGCCTTTCGCCCGGCAGGGCGCACGGTGGTTGCCAGGGATTTCAATCCCTGGTTGCCGGGATCTTCTGGTCTTTCCGCCCGGCAGGGCGGACGCGCCTTCGTCCGGCCTGCCGGGCGGGGAAAAATGTTGGGGCCCAACGACCAGGGCCTGAAGGCCCTGGCTACCATCGCGCGCCCTACGGGCGAAAAAAAAAATCGGCCGTCTTACTGCCTGGGCATCGGCCCAACTCCTAATATGTAGATATTTTAACGAAACTATACACTACTAGGAAACGAGGAGGGCGGCGTCGGCAACCGGATCGCGGGCACTTCAGCGGAGAACGTCTATGACACGCTGAGCGGGGGACGGCTGTGCCACCCGCTGCAGAGCCCCATTCCGGACCGTACGCCCACCGAGTTCTGTCCGGTGACGGATGCGTATTTCAGCAATGCGACGGTCGAGCTGCTGACGGCCTCGCCGCCGCCACAGGTCTCCCCGGAGCTGGAGCAGCTCGCGGCGTTCCTGGCGTTCGCCGGCCCGAGTTCGGTCGGGGTGGTCGAGCCGTGCGACGGCGTGGCCGGCGAGATCTGCACGGTCGCGGGCAACGGCGTGGCCGACTTCACCGGTGACAATGTGGCCGCCACACAAACCACGATCTCTCGACCCATCGAACTGGCCCTGACCGACTGGAACGGCGATCGCGTCGTCGATCTGGCCATCGCCGATTGGAACAACTTCAGAATCCGGCTGGTCTACCTGGACGTGACGACCAACGGCGTCGAGGACGCTATCGTCTCGCTTGCCGGCACCGGGCGGATCACCGGCGCCGACGCGCTCGACCACCCAACCGATCTGGCCTTCGCCGCCGATGGAGCGCTGTTGATCGCTGGCTGGCATCATCCCAACGTCTACCGGTACGCGCGCGGACTGGCCAACGGGGCCGACCGCGAGCAGATCGCCGGGCTGTGTGATACGAATTGCGATAGTGATGGTTCGACCCGGGTCGACGACACCTTTCTGTCACTGCCGGTGTCGATTGCCAGCCACCCCGACGGACGCATCTTTCTAGCCGAGGCCGGCTGCAGCCGCATTCGCGTGTTGACCGTCGCCGGACAGCGCAGCGTATCGAGCCCGATGACATGCCTTTTCGACATCAACGTATTCGCGGATACCACGATCGAAACGCTGGCCGGAAGCTCGGGAGTGAACGGCTATGCCGGCGACGGCGGGGAGGCATCCGCGGCGATCTTTGACATCGACAACTCGTACATCACGCCGAACTTCGGGATCGCACTCTCTCAAGACGGTGATTCTCCGGGCGAGGCGCTGTTCGTGGCCGATTCGCGCAATCATGTGGTCCGGCGCATCGATCTTTCGGTCAATCCACCCACCATTGATCGGTACGTGGGCATACCGGAAACCTCGGGCTTCGTCGACGGCCCGGCCGACGTAGCCCTCTTCAATTTCCCCACCGGCGTGTACGCCGACACCGACGGCGCCGTGTACGTGGCCGACACGGGCAACCAAGCCGTGCGGCGGATCGACCAGGTGGGGCGGGTCACGACCATTGCCGGGACAGGCATCGCCGGGTTCAACGGCGACAACCGACCAGCTACGCAGGCCCGGCTCAACAACCCCAACGGCGTCGTCGTGCATCCTGACGGGCGAATCTTCATCGCGGACACGAACAACAATCGCATCCGGGTGATCAACCCGTAGCCGAGTCGAGCGGACCAGAATCAAAACGCGGCCCGGTTGACCCTCACGGGTCGTCCAGGCCGCGTCGGTCGCGTCAGTTCGGTCGGTTTGCAGGCCCCGCACATCGGTGCTATGCTTGCGTTATGGTCGCTGACACGATCCGCGAGATGCTTGACCGGGAGCCGTTTGAACCATTCCGCGTCGTGACCTCGAGCGGCGAGTCGTACGTCGTTCGCGATCCGCACCTGGTGGCCCTGCTCAAGTCAGAGGTCTTCATCGCTCATCCGGGCTCCGACCGGCGGACGTACGTTCGTTTTCGCCTCGTGACAGCCGTCGAGACGCTCGCCAACGGCCGAGCTCGAACCAGCCGCAAGCGCCGGTAACAGGCTGTTCCCCATGGCTCAGGTGGGCGGTGCCGGGCCATCGATGACTGCCGGGCGGAGTCCGAACATGCCGGGGATGTCGCCAATTGTTCGAAACTGGCCGCGTTCAACTCGCGACGATCAGCGCGAGGCCCGGGCGGTCTCGAACGGACACTCTCGCCCACCCATGTCCTGCGGTCACCTGACAGTGGAGAGCTCGCTGCAAGGGGCAGACGGCGGCATCGGCCGAGCGCGACGCATGATCGCAGCCACGAACGGCGCGCAAAGAAGAGGACGACGAGAGGAGCCGGGCGATGAGGAACTGCCAGCAGTTTAGCCTCATGGCTATTCTAGCGTACCTCGGTCCAGGTACCGCGTGTGCACCGCTCTGCGACGCCTCGGACCCTGCCTGCGGCGCTAACGAACACCCGGCCGCTGACGGCGCGACATTCTGGTACGCCAACCGCTGTGACGCCTGTCATTGTGGGAGCGCGGCGGGCGGATGCGATCTGAACGCGCCCGACATCAGGGGCGCGAGTCGAGAGGAGTTGGACGCCAACCTTCGCTTTGAGCCGCCGTGCATCGGCAACGACTGTGAAAGCCCGGGGCCGTTCGAGGCCCATCCGCTCAAACGGCCGGATGCGAGCGACCAGGACATCGAGAACCTCGACGCGTTTCTGTGGACGCGCTTGTGGGTGGCACAGCTCAGCGGCGAGCTGCCGTAGAACGGCTCAACGACGCTAAGTGCCATCGCCGGCTCGTCGGTGCGGGCGAGGACGCCCGCGCTCCGCTAGCGTTCATAAACCTCGTGCTTGGGCCGGCCGGTCAGGATTTCCTCCTTGCCCCAATTGGCCACGCTGCGAAAGGCGTCGCTGGCGATGAAGGCGTCGAACGCCTTCCGGTCGCTCCAGTCCGAAATGATCAGATAGCTGAGCGGGTTGTTCACGTCGCGATAGAGGAACGACTTGTCGTGGCCGGGCATGCCGTTCATGGCGTTCAGCACCTTGTTGAACGCGTTCTCGAAAACGGCCTGCTTGCCCTCTCGAACCTGATAATTCATGCCGACGGTGATCATGGTCGAAACTCCGTCTGACCCTGGTTGGCGACGCGCCGCACGGTAGCCGAGCGCGGTTCGCCTGACAAGCCGGGGGCGACCGGTCGGATGCGAGCGGCTAGAATGAGCCGGGCCGCCTGTGATGGGCGCAGGCCGGTCATGTGCTCGATCAGGAAGGGCGAATGTCCGATCTTCGCAGCTTGTTCGGTGGCAGCGGCGTGCTCCGGGGGCTGCCGACGTCGCTGCGCGTCGTGCTGACGCTCTTTCTGCTGATGGTGGCCGGCGGGTATCTGGCGGCGCTGGGCAACCTCTACTATCGCTTCGAGATGGCCGACATGCACGCTGGCCTCTCGACCGACGACATCACGGCGCACTTTCACGGACTGGAAGCGCCCACCGATCCAGTGCCAACGGCCGCACCGACCCGGCCGTTCGCAGCCCGCTCGCGCATGCTCGAGATGGTCGAACCCGGCGGCGAAATGTACAAGCACCTGTCGAAAGGCGGCGAACCGGCCATCCGGAGTCTGATCGACTGGCTCAAGGCCGGTGCGCCGCGGACGACGTTCGCGACCGGAACAAGCGATCCGCCCGACCCGCAGACGGTGATTCGCAAATACTGTCTGCGGTGCCACAACGCCGAGGACGGCGAAAAGCAAGATACGCCCTACGGTCCCGATGTGTTCACGGCCGACTACGACTTGGTGTATGTCTACGCCGCTCCGGGCACGGCAGAAGTCGACCAAACGGAAGCGGCCGCGTCCAACCCGGCCGGTGCGACCCAACGCCGTGCCGCCGCACGAGCGGGCGTGGAGGTGATTGAGCCGCAGTCGCTCGCGCAGCTCTTCCTGGTGACACACATTCACATGCTGTCGATGCCGGTGTTTACGCTGATCGTAGGCGGGCTGTTTCTCTTCAGCGACTGGCCGCGGTCAACGCGCGGTCTCGTGGCGGTGGCACCGATGGCGGCCATGGCCGTCGACTTTGCGTCGTGGTGGCTCGCGCGGCAGGTTGCCGTCTTCGTCGAAGTGACGATTGTCATGGGCGTGGTCTTCGGAGCGGCGCTGGCCGTGCAGCTTGCCGCGGTGGCGTGGTCGCTGTGGTTCGGGCGGACCCCGCCCACGAGCGCGTAGCGGCGGGCCTCCGGGCGTGAAGCCGGTCGCAGCAGCGTCGAAGGAACCGCCGCTATTGAGTAATCCCAAGGAACAAGCTGCTGAGGCCCACTAGAAACGCGCTGACCAGGTCGGCCAGCAGCGAGCGGAACTCGATGCCGGTGAAATAACCGTCGATGTCGAGCGCGGCGACTCCGACGTTCATGAACGGGGTAATCAGGCTCGATAGCGTCATAGCTCATCTCCTGCCCGTAGGCGGTGCGGATTATAACGTCAGTACGGCCGATGCAAGAGTCGCTTCCGCGCCATCCAGGCCGGCGCTGCCGATCATCCCACGATGGCGGGACGATTCCAGAAGATGAAGTCGGTGTCGATCGGCTGGCCGCCCAAGTCCTTGACCAGCATGGCGATCTGGCCGCGATGATACCACGCGTGCCCGAAGACCTGCGTGAGCAGGTCGATCAGCGGCCAGCGGCGGCGCTTGCCGTCCTGGCCGACCCACTCGATGTCGGCCAGCAGGCGCTCGTCGCTCAGTTGGCCGAGGAACTCGACCCAGCGGCGCTCGACGTCGGCCACGGCGGCGGGCAGTTGCTCGAGTGGGGTCGGAGGGAACCAGTCATCCGGACGGTCGGTGCACACGCGCAAGCGGTAGAGCCACATGTGCCGGGCGGCCACCAGGTGTGCCGCCTTGCCCACCGCCCGGGTAAACTGCGGCGAACTACGCTTGGCGGCGGGAACCGATTGGAGCATGGTAATGACCTTGGCGTTGCAATCCCGCTCGTATTCGTACCAGCGGCGGAATCGCTCGATCCACGAGCTGGGTCGATGGGTGGTTGTCATGGCGTCACCGAGTATACCCGCGGCGGAAGCTCCATGCTCGGCCGGGGCGGCGGCACTCGCCTCAGTCGAGTCGCCCACCCGCGGCGTAAGGCGAGAAAGGTGGAAGGGTCAACCGCGCAGAGCCGCCGTCGCCCAGGTGGACGGATCGATGTACCAGTACAAGTCGTCGCCGACGGTCAGAAACTGTTGCCCGTAGTCGGCGTCCTCGAGCATGTAGTAAAAGCCGATGCGCGGATGCTCGTCCGGGTCGAAGCCGAACAGCACGTCGGCCGGCAGGTGCGCCTGGAGCGCGTAGCCATCGCGCTCGACGTTCGACTGGACTTCGATGCGGTCGGCTGACGCCACCGGCGCGTCTTCCTTGGCCCGCTGGAGCTTGGCGCCGCCGCCGATCGGCTGGCGGCCGTCGGACCCGCCGCCGCGCGGCATGAGATAGAACTGCTGGCAGAAACGGGTGGCCCGCTTGACGTCGCGGGCCGGCCGCATGTTGGTGCAAATGCGCAGGTTATCGCCGCGCCAGAACGTCGCCGCTTCGCAGCGCAGCGGTGATCGCTTGCCGGTCACGCGCGTGGCGATGTGCAGACCGTCGCTGTTCCAGCAGGCGTACACCGGTGCGAAAGGCGCCTGCCCGTCCAGCTCGCACAGGTCCGGCAGCCGCAGCTCATCGGTCCAGTCCGACAATTCCGGATCGAACGCCGGCGGACGCTGGCGCTCGCACAGCGGAAACTCAACATCGAACAGCAGCCGGTTGGGAATCAGTGCCGTCACGATGCCAGTGCCTCCGCCGGTTGCCCGAATGCGACGCAGCGGCGAATGGCGTCGCTCAATTGGCCGGGGTCGCACTGGGCGATGTCGTTCACCCAGAACGTGATCATCTCGCCTCCCGCCCGGACTTCCTTTTGCACGCGCGCGCCGAGCCGGTCGACCTGTGGCGTGGTCAGCAGGCCGACCGGGGCACGCAGCTCAACGCGCAGCTCGGCCGGCAGGCTGGTGATGATCTTCACCAGCGCCAGTCGCGTGTCGGGATGCTGAACGACCACCGCGGATTTGTAGCTCCAGTCTACAGTAGCCTGCGGGCAGGCCTTGCGAATGCGGCCGATCAACTCGACCAGCGTGGTCGGCTTCCAGCGCTTGGCGGCCCGCGACTCGATGGCCTTCTGGGCCAGGTGCCATTTCTGGCCATCGGTCTTCCAAGGCTCGGCCGCCGACGGGTCGCGTTGCCCCTCCTGGAAGCCGGCAAGGTAGGCCCGAACAGCCGTGGTCAGGAACTCATCGAAGGCGCCTGCCTGCAGGTCCTTCTCGTCGGCGATGAACAGCCGCACGTCGTCGTGCGTGCGGGCGTGCCGGATGCGCACACGCGGCCAGCGGCCATAGATCGGCAGATCGGTCCGCTCGTCCAGCGTCTTGATGTTGAGCGACCGGACCAGTTCCGCATCCTGAAACGTGCCGCGCGGCACGCGGATGGTTACATCGAGCAGCCAGCGCCAGCCGGTCAGGATGTGGCAGAACCACTGCGTCGACGTGCCCGGCGCCTTGATCTCGATGCGCGTGCGATCGTTCCAGTCGGTCGGCGCAAACCCCGTAGGAGCGGTCTCTGACCGCGACCGACGCGTAGGAGCGGTCTCCGACCGCGACGGAGTAGTCTGTGCCGCCCCAAGTTTCTCGATCGTCTCGACCAATCGAACGAGCAATTCGCCGTTCCATTTGACCAGCTTGCCCGCGCTGGTGACGTGATTCACGGTATGCCAGCGGCGGCCGTCCTTCTCCCACGGCAGCTCGGCCGACGCCAGCGATGCCTCGGGCTTGACCGGCTTGGCCAACTCGGCTTCGTGCTGGGCCTGAAGCTTCGGATCATACACCGGCCGCTCGCGATGCGGCCCGGCCGACAGCACCGGCGCGAGTGCGCGACCGGTGTGTGACTCCGCGCAGGCCGCCACTTCTTCCGGAGTTCCGGCGATGACGACCTGGCCGCCGCGCTCGCCGGCCTCGGGCCCCAGGTCGATCACCCAGTCAGCGCTCTTGATGATGTCTAGGTTGTGCTCGATGCAGATGACCGTGTTGCCCAGATCGACCAGGCGCTGCAGCACGTCGAGCAGCTTGCGCAGGTCGTCGAAGTGCAGGCCGGTGGTCGGCTCGTCGAGGATGTAGAGGGTTTTTCCGGTCGAGGGCCTGCCCAGCTCTGCGGCGAGCTTCACCCGTTGCGCCTCACCCCCCGAGAGCGTCGGTGCCGACTGGCCGAGCGAGAGGTAGCCGAGCCCGACGTCGTCGAGTGTCTGCAACATGCGGCGGATCTTGGGCACGTTGGCGAAGTGGGCCAAGGCCTCGCTGATCCGCATGGTCAGCACGTCGGCGATGCTCCTGCCTTTGTATTTGACCTCGAGCGTCTCGCGCGTGAATCGCGCCCCGCCGCAGGCCTCGCAGGTCACCCACACATCGGGCAGGAAGTGCATCTCGATGCAGCGCTGCCCGTTGCCCTCGCACGCCTCACAGCGGCCGCCGGGCCGGTTGAAGCTGAAGCGGTTGGCCGTGTAGCCGCGCACCTTGGCATCGGGCAGGCGGGCGAATAGTTCGCGCATCAGGTCGAACACGCCCGTGTACGTGGCCGGGTTGCTCGAAGGCGAGTTGCCGATCGGCTCCTGATCGACGTTGATGACCTTGTCGATCTGTTCGATGCCGCTGATGCGGTCGTGCGCCCCGGGCACCAGCCGCGCCCGGTGAATCCTCGCCGCCAACGCGTTGTAGAGAATATCGGAGACGAGCGAGCTCTTGCCGCTGCCCGACGCGCCGGTCACGACCGTCAGCCGGCTGAGCGGGAATTCGACATTGATACCCTTCAGGTTGTGCTGCCTCGCGCCGTGAACGACGAGCCGCGTAGGAGCGGTCTCTGACCGCGACCGCCGTAAAGTAGGAGCGGTCTCCGACCGCGACGGTCTGCTGAGTGGCGGGTCGCGGTCAGCGTCGCGGTCGGGGTCGCGGTCGGAGACCGCTCCTACGGGTCGGCGATTCGTCGGAACGATGATGGCTTCTCGGCCGGAGAGGTACTTGCCGGTCAACGAGACCTTGTCGGCCTTGAGCTTCTTCGGCGGCTTGGCGGCCACGATCTGCCCGCCGTCGACGCCGGCGCCCGGCCCAAAATCGAGCACGTGGTCGGCGTGGTCGATCACCTCGCGATCGTGCTCGACGATCAGCAGCGTGTTGCCCAGGTCGCGCAGTTTCGCCAACGCCTTGATCAGCCGCCCGTTGTCGCGCGGATGGAGGCCAATGGTCGGCTCATCCAGTACATAGAGCACGCCGGTCAGGCCACTGCCGATCTGCGACGCCAGCCGAATCCGCTGCGACTCGCCGCCAGAAAGCGTGGCCGCTCCTCGGGCCAGCGTGAGGTAGTCAAGCCCGACGTCGACCAGAAACGTCAGCCGCGAGAAGATCTCACGCAGCAGCTCGCCGGCGATGCGCTTCTGCCGCGCGTCGAGCTTGAGCCCCTTGAAGAACGCCAGCGCCTCGCCCAACGGCATCGCACAAACTGCTGGCAAGGTGCGCCCGGCAAAGCGCGCCGCGCGCGGCTCGGGCTTGAGCCGGCCGCCGCTGCACGACTGACACGGGATATCGGTGACCAGCTCTTCGAGCCGCTGTCGGTATTGCCAGCTCGAGCGCGTCGCCCGGTCGATAGCCGGGAAGAACCCGTTCCAGCGCAGCCGCAGGCCCGGGGCGATGTCGTCAGCATCAATCCAGTCGTCCTCACGGCCGGGAGCACCGTGCAGGATGGCGTGCCGCGCCCGCTCGGGCAGCGCATGCCAGGGCGCGTCGGGATCGACGCCGAAATGCCGGGCGATCGCGGAGATCATCTTGCCGCGCGGCGAGTCCGGTTCGATCTTCTGCCAGCCCGCAATCGCACCACCGAGCAGCGCAGCCCCCGGCTGCACGACGACGGCCGTGTGCGCCGCACCGCGCTGCGTGCCCAGCCCCTCGCACGTATCGCACCAGCCCAGCCGGCTGTTGAACGAAAAGTGGTGCGGCGAGAGCTCGTCGTAGCTCGCGCCGCAGGCAGAGCACGAGTGAAGTTGTGAGAAGCGCCACTCACGCGCTGGCAATTTCCGATTTCCGATTTCCGATTTCCGATTCGTTTCCGGGCGCGACCGTCCCTCCTCGCTAATCGGAAATCGGAAATCGGAAATCGACAATTCCACCACCTTCATTACGCCGCTGCCGACTGAAAGGCACTGCTCCACGCTGTCGCCGATGCGCCCGGCCGCCGCCCGTTTGACCGCGATCCGGTCGACCACGATCTCGACCTCGTGCTTGCGGCGATGGTCGATGTCGATCGGCTGGTCAAGGTCTAACAGTTCACCGTCGATCCGCACGCGAGCGTAGCCGTTGGCTTTCTCACGAGCCAGAAGCTCGGCGTAGGTCTCGGCCCCGCTGCGCTCGATCGGGGCCAGCAGCAACGCCTTCGTGCCGTCGCCCAGCGCCAGGATGCGCTCGACGATCTCGTCGGACGTGGACGCACCAACGGGCGTATCGCACTTCGGGCAGTACGGGACGGCCAGCCGCGCCCACAGCACGCGCAGGTAGTCGTAGATCTCGGTCACGGTCCCGACGGTCGAGCGCGGCGACTTGCTGGCTGCCTTCTGCTCGATGCTGATGGCCGGACTGAGGCCGTGGATGTGATCGACCTTCGGTTTCTGGAGCTGACCCAGGAACTGCCGGGCATAAGCCGACAGCGACTCGACATAGCGCCGCTGGCCCTCGGTGTAGACCGTGTCGAGCGCGAAACTGCTCTTGCCCGACCCGCTCGGCCCGCAGCAGACGGTCGTCTGCTCGCGCGGAATCGAGACGGTGATGTTCTTCAGATTGTGCTGGCGAGCGCCGACGACGGAGATCGCGGATTGTCGATTTCCGATTTCCGATTTCCGATTGCTAGCGCGAGTAGATCGTGTTCGGGCGCGAATCGGAAATCGGAAATCGGAAATCGGCAATTCTCGACTGCCGCTTCGCCCCAAGAGCAATTGGAGCGCCTGTCCCGTGTAGCTTGCCCCGACGGCCGCCACCTGCTCCGGCGTGCCTTCGGCCACGATCCGCCCGCCGGCCTCGCCGCCCTCGGGTCCGAGGTCGATGATCCAGTCAGCCGTCTTGATCACGTCAAGATTGTGTTCGATGACGACGACCGTGTTCCCGGCATCAACGAACCCGTGCAGCACCGCCAGCAACCGCCGGATGTCCTCGAAATGCAGGCCCGTCGTTGGCTCATCAAGCACGTACAGGGTGCGCCCCGTGGATCGCTTCACCAGTTCGCGGGCCAGCTTGATCCGCTGGGCCTCGCCGCCCGACAGCGTGGTGGACGATTGACCGAGCTTGATGTAATCGAGCCCCACGTCGTGCAACGTCTGCAGCATGGCCGCGATCTTGGGCACGTTTTGGAAGTGCGCCAGTGCCTGCTGCACGTCCATGTCGAGCACGTCGGCGATGCTCTTGCCCTTGAACAGCACCTGCAGTGTCTCGCGGTTGAACCGCCGGCCGGTGCACACCGGGCAAGTCACCCACACATCCGCCAGGAAATCCATCTCGACCTTGGTCGACCCATTGCCCTCGCAAGCCTCGCAGCGCCCGCCGGCGCTGATTGCCGATTTCCGATTTCCGATTTCCGGTTGATCGCGGCCGGAATCCCGAACCCTGAACCCTGAACCCTGAACCCTCTTTTCTTGAACCCTCTGTCCGACGGCTGGCACATTGAAACTGAACCGCCCCGGCTTGTAGCCGCGCACTTTGCTGTCGGGCAGCCGGGTGTACAGGTCGCGGATGAGATCGAACACCTTGATGTACGTCGCCGGATTGCTCCGCGGCGTGCGGCCGATCGGCGATTGGTCGATGTCGATGATCTTGTCCAGGTGCTCCTTACCAACAATGGCGTGATGCCGGCCAGGATTGACGTTGGTGGCCTCGTTCAAATCGCGGGCAAGCTGCTCGCGCAGAATATCGTTCACCAGCGAACTCTTGCCCGATCCGCTCACGCCCGTGACACACACGAACCGCCCGAGCGGAATGTGGACATCGATATCCTTGAGGTTATTGTGGGCCGCGCCGAAGACGGAGAGCCAGGGCGGAGCGTGCGCCGCACCGGGCGACCTCAGCTGGCCGGATGGGTGAATCCGATAGCTGGGTCGTCGACTCACCGTGACCAACGCTCCCATTCAGCCCCGCAGGGGCGCGCTACGTCAGCCCAGGGCAGCGCCCTGGGTCGATGAGCGGCGGAACAACCCAAGCCCTGAAAGGGCGCGCTCATACGAGACGCGGGTTGAGTTTCAACGCCAACATCACTGGTCGGGTCGGGTGATTCGACTCCCCGCATAGCGCGCCCTTGCAGGGCTTTGCCTCTGCCGCGAACCGTATTCCCAGGGCGTTGCCCTGGGCTGTCATAGCTGGCCCCTTCAGGGCCGTTTCGCCGCCGAGCCTGTCCAGGGCGCCGCTTGCGTGGCAGGGTCGAAATGCCTTGATAGCACGACATTGAGATCCTCGGAATCAATCTCCTGGCGAAGGGCACTGGGTTTGATGCCGCGAAGGGGCGCGCTACGCCAGCCCAGGGCAACGCCCTGGGTCTGCGGGGAACGGCAGAGTTCCAGCCCTGAAAGGGCGCGCTACCTTGCCTGAACGCTACCAATTGACATCGGATCATATTCATCCACTACGGACCGACAAATCAATCCCAGACATAACGCGCGTCATATTCGACCTCGTGGCGCTTCAGGAATTGGCGAAACTCGTCCTCAAAGGACACACGCCGATGGTGCGCCTCTTGATTCGCGATATAGCTCCTGACTGACGCCACCTGGGATTGGCTCACCGAGAACGCGCCGTAACCATTCTGCCAGTAGAACTTGCGCAGCATTCCACCCTTCGTCTTGATCCACTTTGACGTGTCCTTCTTGACCTGCTCAATCAGGTCGCACAATGCCCAATTCTTGGACAAGATGCAGAGAATGTGAATGTGATTCTCGACCGAGTTGATCTTCAGCGCCGGCGATTCGCAGCTCTTCAGCACCGTCGCGGCATACGCATGCAGCTCGGGCCGAACCGGTGGCACCAGGAACGGGTAGCGCTCCTTCTTGCTAAAAATGATGTGCGTCAGCAGCTTCGAGAGTGACTGAGCCATCACTCGCTCCTTTAGCCCGCCCTTTCAGGGCTTGGTCTTCCGCGACCATGAATGTCCCAGGGCGTTGCCCTGGGCTGTCATAGTGCGCCCTTTCAGGGCTGAATCCTGCGCTGGTTAGACTCCTCCCGCATCGCGCAACGCGGCCAAATCATCTGCGACCCCAAGCGACTCAGCCTGCTCAAACAGATACTTCCAATCCAACCTCGCCGCCTGTACCCGCACGACGCCGAGCGCATTCTCCCATTGCTTCTGGGAGCGTGAGTCGCGGCGCCAGACGAGCTTCATCAAGATGGTGTCCTCCGGCGACACACAGCGAAACGAGACCTCATCCGCCGTCACGGGCTCGGCGCGTCGCAAGATGCCGTCGTGGAAACTGCCCGGAGAGAGCACGGACAGATCGACCTTCAACCCGGTCTCAGTATCGATCAGATGGGCGATGGACGATCGGGCGGCCGCTTCGACGAGCGCTTGTTCCGAACGATAGAACCTGGGCGGAAGCGATCTCGCCAGCCGCGTTGCCTGGTCGGGCGTCATGCGTACGACGATGTCAACATCGGCGCTCACGTACGGCTCGCCATGGATGCTGCTGGCCACCGAGCCCGTCACGGCGTACGGAACTTGCTCCGCATCCAGCACGCGCACCGTTTCCATGATGACATCAATCAGTGGGTTTTCCATCACCGGCGCGGTTCTTTCGCAATTCAAGTACACTGCGGGTCAGCTGGCACACCGACTTCAAATTCGTCGACGGTTCCCGAGCCTGCGCCAAATGCGTCTGCATGATGCGGTCGCGCTCGGCTGGTGAGAGCGCGCGCAGATACTCCGCGGTCAACTGCGCCACTCTGTGCAGTCGCTGCGCAGCCGCAGCATTGTTCGAACCCGTATCGCTCATGATCGTCGCGTCGCAGATGGGCGCTTCTTCGGCCGAGGCGCTTCGGGCTGGCGTTCCACCGGCCGCCGCTGCCCTGGAATCTCGATCTCCCGCCGGCCGGTCAGGTACTGGCCGGTCAGCGACTCCTTCGACTTTGCGACCTTCGCGAACGTGCCCTCGGCCACCACCTCGCCTCCGCGCACGCCCGGACCGGGGCCGAAATCGACGATGTGGTCTGCCGTGCGCATCGTTTCCTCGTCGTGCTCGACCACGATGACCGTGTTGCCCATGTCGCGCAGCTTGAGCAGCGAGTCGAGCAGCTTGCGGTTGTCGCGGGCGTGCAGGCCGATGCTGGGCTCGTCGAGGATGTAGAGCACGCCCACCAGCCCGGAGCCGATCTGCGACGCCAGCCGGATGCGCTGCGACTCGCCGCCCGACAGCGTCGGGGCGGTGCGGTTGAGCGTCAGATAGTCCAAACCGACATTCATCAGGAACTCCAGCCGGCTGCTGACTTCCTTGAGCACGTCGTGCGCGATGACTTGCTCCGTTTCGGTCAGCACCAAGTTTCCGAAGAACTCCGCCGCGGCGGCGATGGACAGCTCGCAGGCTTGGTGGAGATTCAGGCTGCTCGGCGCGCGGCAAGCGCCGCAGTCAAGTCGCACGGCCAACGCCTGCCGATTCAGCCGGGCTCCGCCGCAATCGGGACACACCGTCTGCCGCATGAACTTCTCGTACCAGCCGCGGACCATGGCCGAGCCCGACTTGCGATGCTTTTCGCGCAGCTCGGCGACGACGCCCTCGAACGTGCCGCCGTGCCGCCACACGCCGAACCGCTGCCGCCACTCGAACGCGATGTGGGCATCGCCCGTTCCGTGCAGCAGCGCTTCCTGGGCCTTGCGCGGCAGGTCCTTCCACGGCCGCTTCAAATCAAAGCCGACATGCCGCGCGACACCTTCATAAATGTGTCGTTTCCAGCGGCCCGGCTTGGTCCGCAGCGCCTCGACGCAGGGCGCCAGAAACGACTTGTTCGCATCGGGAATCAGCAGCCCTTCGTCAAAATCGAACTTCGTCCCCATGCCGTCGCAGGTCAAGCACATGCCGGTCGGGGCGTTGAAGCTGAACATCTGCGGGCTGGGCGGCTCGAAGCTCAGGCCGCAGTGTGTGCAGGCATAGGTTGAGGATAGGAGGAGGTCGCCGGGCATTGCGACTTGATTGCCAATTGTCGATTTCCGATTTCCGATTCGCGCGGCCGGCGTTCCTTCGTCCGCCGGCGCGACGATCAGCGTTCCTTTGCCGAGCGCGAGGGCCTGGTCCACGGCTTCCGCCAGACGCGAGCGGACCGATTCGCCGCTGAGAACCAGCCGATCGATGACGATCTCTATGTTGTGCTTGGTATTCTTGTCGAGGTTCGGGTCTTCGCTGAGCGAGCGGACTACGCCGTCCACGCGTGCCCGGGCGTAGCCCTGCTTGAGCATGTCCTCAAACAAATCGCGGAACTCACCCTTCTGCTCGCGCACCACCGGCGCGAGGATCAGGACGCGGATTGCCGATTTCTGACCTGTCCTGGACGCGGCCGCATTGTGTCCAGGGTTTCCGATTTCAGACTTGCTCCTTGCGCCGCGGGTCTGACCTCTGAACTCTGACCTCTGAACTCTGAACTCTGAACTCTGAACTCTGACCTCTGACCTCTGACCTCTGACCTCTGAACTCTGAACTCTGACCTCTGAACTCTGACCTCTGAACTCGCCGCCGGCCCAGACCAGGATCTGCTCGACAATCTGCTCGCGCGTCTGCGCACTGATCGGCCGGGCGCAGTCCGGGCAGTGCTGGCGGCCCACGCGGGCAAACAGCACCCGCAGGTAGTCGTGAATCTGCGTGATCGTCCCGACCGTGCTGCGCGGGTTCCAGCCGCCCGCCTTCTGCTGGATCGAGATCGACGGCGACAGGCCGGTAATCAGGTCCACGTCCGGCTTGGCGAGCTGCCCCAGAAACTGCCGCGCATAGCTCGACAAGGACTCGATGTACCGCCGCTGCCCCTCGGCATACAGCGTGTCAAAGGCAAAGCTGCTCTTGCCGCTGCCGGACACGCCCGTGAAGCAGATCAGCCGGTTACGCGGCAGCGTCAGCGAGACGTTCTTGAGGTTATGTACGCGAGCGCCTTTGACAGCGATCGTGGTGGGTTCCATCTGGGGCCGATTTCCTTACTCCATACCGCGTCACGCCATGCTAGTCGCCCTGAGCCGATGCGCCAACCCCGGCACGAGCAGCCCGCGCCGTACCCGCGCCGCCGGAGTGCGCCGGGACGCAAACACACCGGCGCAAGCGCCTTGAGCAGCCCACACCGTGTGTGTTATCCTACGGCAGGTCGAGGAGGTGGAAGCATGTCTCGGTTCAGAACGCGCGGCTTGGTTGCCGTTATCGTGACAAGTCCGCTCTTGTGGCAGGTCGCGGTGTTCGCAACGCCGCCCGATTGGCAGCCGTCGCTCGCGCTCGGCTCGCTCGATGGCACGGCATTCAGCATGGTGGTGTTCGATGGCGGCGACGGCGATGAACTCGTCGTGGGCGGAAGCTTCGTCGAGGCGGGTGGCGTGCCGGTCAATCAGATCGCGCGTTGGGACGGCCTCGCCTGGAATTCGCTCGGCGAAGGCGTCAGCAGTTCCGTGCGGGCGCTGGCGCTTCTCGACGTCGACGGCGGAGGGCCTGGCCCGACGGACCTGTACGCGGCGGGATTCTTCGCCTCGGCGGGCGGCATGCCGGCCAATCGTGTGGCCCGCTGGGACGGCGCCACGTGGTCGGCCCTCGGCGCGGGCACGAACGGACCGGTCTTCAGCTTGGCGACGTTTGACGAAGACGCCGGCGGGCCGCTGGGCGAAGCGCTGTACATCGGCGGACTCTTCACGACGGCGGGCGGCGTGGTGTCGCTCGCCAACTATGTTGCCCGCTGGGACGGAGCCGCCTGGAGTCCGCTCGGCGACGGGACGAACACGGTCGTGCTTGCGCTGACGACGTTCGATCCCGATGGACCGGGCGCGGCTTTGCCAGGCCTCTACGCCGGCGGTCTTTTCACAATGGCCGGCGGAGAGCCGGCGGCCCACGTCGCCCGCTGGGATGGCGCATGGTCCGCGCTGGGGGACGGGATCGACGGGGATGTATTCACGCTGGTCGCGTTCGACGAAGACGGGGCCGGGCCTCAGCCCGCGGCGCTCTTTGCTGGCGGCAATTTCCTCTTCACGGGTGACGGCGCCGCCTCTTACATCGCCCGCTGGAACGGCGCAAACTGGACGCCGGTCGGCGGCGGTACCAACGGACCCGTTCAGGCGCTGGCCGTCTTCGACGATGACGGTCCTGGGCCGAACGGCGCTGCGCTGTATGCCGCCGGCGATTTCGGCATGGCTGGAGGGGCGAGCGCGAACAACTTGGCCCGCTGGAACGGCGGCGCGTGGTCGGCCTTGAGTGGCGGCGTCAACGACGTTGCTTCTGCCCTCGGGTCATTCGACGAGAACCCGGGCAACCTGGCACCGCCCCTGCTCTTCGTGGGCGGCGATTTCAACCTGGCGGACGGCCAATCGGCGAACCACATCGCGAGGTGGGGACGCGTGCCTGCCGATGGGGACGCTGACGCCGATTGCGACCATGACTTGGACGACCTGGCCGCACTGGTGCCGTGCATCACCGGTCCGCTCGGCGTACCGGCGCCCTGCCATGTCTTTGACGCCGATAACGACTCAGACGTCGATCTGCTCGACGTCGCTGTGTTCATGGCGATGTTCACCGGAGCATGACAGCGGTCGCCGGCCGCGTTCGGGGCATCGCCTTGCGCCACGTTGCGCATCGGGGTGGCATGGCAAGCGATGGTCCTGGCCTTTGGCGACGATCGCTTGCCCGTGCTGCCGAGAGATCGTCGTTTGGTCTGCACGGGCAAGCAAACGGCCGCTTGCCCATGCCACCCGCCGTCATGCCCGCGCTGCGCTTGGGCATGCCACACGTTGCGACTCCGCGGGCGGCGATTCTCATCGGCGAGCGCCATGCCAGGCCGCGAGCAATTCGGCCTCGCGCTCGGCTGACAACCCCGCGCGCAGCTTGGACTGACGTTCAGGCGGCAGCGTTTTGAACCAGGTCAGCGTGTCGCCGACCGTCTGCCGCACCGGCCGGAACTTGAGCCCGGCCTTGATCGCCTTGGCGTTGCTCCAGCGATGGAACCCGGCCGAGTCGCCTTCGGGCGAAATCCAGATCGGCACATCGACGCCCTCGCCGCTCTGCTTCTGAAGGAAATCGGCACTGACCCAGGTGAACCGGGCCTCGCTGGCGCTGGCCGACTTGCAGGCATCGAGCACCTCGCCCATCGTGAGCGCCTTCTCCGGCCCGCAGGCGTTGAACACGCCGGTGATGTTCTGTTCGACGGTGTGTACGAGCCACCCGCCCAGGTCGCGCACGTCAATGATCTGGATCGGGTCCTTGGGCGTGCCCGGCGCGAGTACTTCGGCCCGATCGCCCTTGGCCTGATCGACCCGCACGGGCCAGTAGGTAAATCGATCGGTCGGGTCGCCCGGCCCGACGATGTAGCCAGGACGAACGTTGGTTACACGGCCGGACAGGGCCTTCTCCGCAGCCTGCTCGCACAGCGCTTTGAGCGGGCCGTAGTACTCGTAGTTCTCGCCCATCTTCTCGAGCGTCGGGTCGGGCATGGTGCCGATCGCGGCGGTTTCGTCAGCACCGGGCGTCTTGTTTTCGGCGTACGCCGAGATGCTCGAGATGAAGACGTATTGCTTCACGTTCGGCGCGAGCAGCTCGGCCGAGGCCTTTACCATCCTGGGGTAGTAGCCGCAATCGTCGAACACCGCGTCCCACTTGCGGCCTTCGAGGGCCTTGATGCCTTCGCCTTTGTTGGGATCGCGGTCGCCGCGCAGCTTCTCCAGCTCGGGGAACAGGTGCGGATTCGTCCTTCCGCGGTTGAAGAGCGTGAGCGTGTGACCGCGGGCTTTCGCAGCCTCGACGATGGCGGGTCCGAGGAACGCCGTGCCGCCCAGGATCAGGATCTTGAGCCCGCCGTCGCGCGGCGCGGTCGTCTTATCGTCCGCCGCGGCCATCACGTGCCGCGCCTGCGCGCCGAGGGTCAGGATCGACCCCGTTGCCACCGCGGCCCTCAGAAAATCACGCCGTGTCGTCGCCATCGCCCGACTCCGTAAGAAATGGTCAGATCGCCGCGTCGCGCCGCGGCCAGCGATTGCCCCCCTTGCACGCGAATCCGTATATTGCGCTTCATGCAAAGTCACAAGGGGTCGTGGCCCGCTGTGCTCTGGTCGGCGGGCTATTTCTTCTTCCTTTTGACAAGTTATTACCTTCTCCGACCGGTTCGTGAGGCCATGGGCATCGAGCGCGGCGCCGACAAGCTGCCGTGGCTCATGACCGGCACGATGGCAGCGATGTTCTTCGTCAATCCCGCGTTCGCGGCACTGGTCTCCAGATTCCCGCGTCGGCGATTCATCCCGATCACGTATCGTTGCTTCGCGCTGAACCTGATCGGCTTCTACGTCCTGTTCCGGCTTGTTCCCAAGCAGCAGATCGTGTGGCTCGGCTACGCGTTCTACGTCTGGCTGAGCGTGTTCAATCTCTTCGTCGTCTCGGTCTTCTGGGGCTTCATGGCCGACATGTTCGGGCACGAGCGCGGCCAGCGGATCTTTGGCTACATGGCCGTCGGCGGGACGCTCGGCGCCATCAGTGGTGCGTGGATCACGGGTACGCTCGCCGACGGGATCTCACTGCCGGGCGGGTATCATGTTCGCGTTGAGCCCGGCACGCTAATGTTGATAGCCGTCGTGCCGCTGGAGCTGGCCGTCCAATGCATGAGGCAAACGGCGCGGCACTTTGGCCTGGTGCCGCCCGGCGCATCGGGGCGCGACGGATCCTCGGTCGGTACGGGCGAACCGGGTCCGGATCCGCTGGCCGGCCTGGCGCTCATCGTCCGCTCGCCACTCCTCCTGCTGATCTGCCTCTACATGCTGTGCTACGCCGTCACGTCGACGTTCCTGTACATCGAGCAGGGGCACATCGTCGGGCAGACGTTTGCGGACAAAGCCGCCCGCACAGCCGCATTCGCCCGCATCGACTTTTGGGTAAATGTGCTGACGCTGACCACGCAGCTTCTGCTGACCGGGTCGATCATCAGCACACTCGGCATCCGCGGCACGCTGACCATCTTGCCGATCCTGACCATCATCGGTTTCGTCGCGTTGGCCGCGTCACCTGTGTTCGGCGTGATGCTGGCTGTTCAAGTGGCGCGGCGCGGACTCCATTACGCCGTCGATCGGCCGGCCCGCGAACTTCTGTTCGCCGTGCTTGGCGCCGACGAGAAATACAAGAGTAAGCCGTTTATCGACACGTTCGTATTCCGCGGCGGCGACTTGATCGGCGGCTGGGCGCCGCTGCTTCTGAAGCACGTCGCGATCGCAACGTCGTTCGTGACCATCCCGGTTTCGATGGTCTGGGCTGCAACCGGGCTGCTGATCGGCGTGCTGCACGCGCCGCTGATCCGAAAACGTGGAATCGCCGCCCACACCTAGATTACCGTGCGAGATGCGTAGCCATCCGCCGGTGTGGCATGGCCAAGCGAAAGCGCGGCCATGAAGCGGGTCGATGTTCCGTCATGCCCGCGCTGCGCTTGGGCATGCCACACCTGTCGCGACTTCGCGCACGGGGATTCAGCCCCGCCGATTGACGTTGGCGGATGTTCGACGACATCCTTAACCCGGATTATTCACGAAGGCGCCAGCGGCGCCATGGCAAGTTGCGTCGGCGGCAGCGCTTGCGCGCGTTTTTTGGGGCAAGCCCGTGCGCGACAGTCTGTCGGAGCGCCAGCGTCAGTCGCGC
>Ga0187892_10005449_pt1 | contig 19983 bp, 20 predicted proteins | sample MA1701073metaG_FD_139345 | JGI IMG/M metagenome (GOLD analysis project Ga0187892, IMG submission 139345) | Bio-ooze microbial communities from a basaltic lava cave in the Kipuka Kanohina Cave System on the Island of Hawaii, USA - MA170107-3 metaG ...
CCACCCCTCGGCGGTGAGGAAGCCCGGCGTCGGCCGCAGCGCCGGATCGGTCTCCACGGCGTGGTAGCTCTGGAGGATCTGGAAGGGCAGCTCGGCCCCGACGCAGGCGTCGGGGCCGGGACGGATCGCTTCGCCGGCGACGAGCCAGCCGCCAGGCTCGAGCGCCTCGAACGCCTCGCGCAGGGTCGCGACGAGGTTGCGCGCGAGGTGGAACACGTTGACCCCGACCACGAAGGTGTGGCCTGCCGGCCGCACGCCCTGCGCGGCCCAGGCGCCGTTCACGTCGAGCGCGCCGAACTCGAGGGCGACGCCGGGATGTGCGGCGCGCAGCGTGCGCTCGGCGCGCTTCCGGAAGAACGGCAGCGGCTCGGTCACGTGATAGCGCTCGACGGCAAGGAGCCTCGCCAGCACGGCCTCGGTGGCGCTGCCGAGCCCGGCCCCGACCTCGAGGACGCGTGCCGGCCCCGCCCCCGCCGCGCGGGACGCCACGGCCGCGGCGACGACGCGGTTGTTGAGCGCGTAGTAGCCGTTGCGGTTGTCGAAGTAGGCGACCCAGAGCGCCGCCTTCATCAGGAGCGCCCGATCGCCGCTCACCTCACCGCGCGCCACGCGCGGATAGAGCGCCGCCGCCTCGTCGATCAGCGTGAACGCGGGCCCGTACGACGGCTCGGTCGCGAGGCAGGCGGCCCGCACCGCCGCGCGATCCGTCCGGGGGAGCGGCACGCGCACGTCGACGCCGGCTGCGGCGGCCCGCCCGAGGAGCCAGCCGAACGCGGGGCGGAATGCCGCCACGTAGTTCCCCTTCGCGAGCAGCTCGTCGACGCTCGCGCCATCCGCCAGCAGGCCGGGGTCGGCCAGCTCACGCAGCAGCTCGATCGCGACGTGGAGCGTGTAGAGGTCGACCAGCTTGCAGGCGCGATCCTGGATCGGGTCGAAGGGATCGGGCGACAGGCCCGCCGCGGCGAGCGGGGCGTAGAGGCGCGAGTCGGGCGGCGTGACGTCGAGGTCGAGCGCATCCACGGTGAGGGCCATCTTACGCCTTTGCCTCCGAGTTCCCCGATTTCCCGGGGATCGGCGGCCCGGTATCGTATGCGCATGCGAGCGGATCTCGACGTCGCGGTGCTCGGCGGCGGCCTCGCGGGCAACCTGCTCGCACGCCAGCTGCGCCGCCGCCTGCCCGGCCTGCGCGTCGCGCTCCTCGAGCGCAGCACGGAGCGCTCCTACAAGGTGGGCGAGTCCACCGTCGAGATCGCGAGCCACTACCTGGTCCGCCGCCAGGGCCTGTCCCGCTACCTGTACGAGCAGCACCTGCCGAAGAACGGCATCCGCTACTTCTTCGACTCGCCGGAGTGCGACGTCCCGCTCGAAGAGATGAGCGAGCTCGGCACCATCAACCTGCCGTTCCACCCGACCTTCCAGATCGACCGCGCGCGCATGGAAGGCGACCTGCTCGAGCTGAATGGCAAGGACGGCGTGGACGTGCGGCTCGGCGTCGAGGTGGCGGAGGTCGAGCTCGGCGAAGCGGGCGCACCGCACACACTCGCGCTCGCGGGCGGGGAACGGCTGACCGCACGCTGGCTCGTAGACGCCGGCGGGCGCGAGGGCTTCCTGGCACGGCGCCTCGATTGGCGCGTGCCCGAGGCCGAGCATCGCATGGGCTCGGTGTGGGCGCGTTTCGAGAACGTGGCCGACATCGACCAGCTCGGCAGCGAGGCCTTCCACGCGCGCGTGCGCCACAGCTCGCGCCATCTCTCGACGCTGCACTTCCTGTACCGCGGCTACTGGATCTGGGTGATCCCGCTCGGCTTCGGGATCGTCAGCGTGGGAGTGACGGGCGTGCCCGTGCGCGACGCGGCGCTGCGCACGCCCGAGGGCCTCCGCGCCTTCCTCGACGGCCACGGCGCCATGCGCGAGCTGCTCTCCGAGGCGAAGGCAGTGGACTTCGGCAGCCTCGCGCGCATCGCGTACGGCACGAAGCGCTTCTTCGACCCGCGTCGCGTCGCGCTGATCGGCGAGGCCGCCACCGCGGCCGACCCGCTCTACAGCCCCGGCTCCGACTTCATCGCGCTCGAGAACGACTTCGTCACCGAGCTGGTGGAGCGCGAGGAGGCGGGTGACGCGGAGGCCGAGCTCGCGCGGCGCACCGGCCTCTACGACCGCTTCATGGGCTTCCGCCACGAATCGGTGATGCGCCTCTATCGCGGCCTGTACGGCATGATCGGCTCCTACGAGCTGATGCGCCTCAAGTGGGACTTCGACATCGGCTCGTACCACAACCTGTGGGTCTCGCCGTACATGACGGACCAGCTCACGGACGTCGCGTTCCTTTCGCGCCAGCTCCGCCAGCAGCGCTTCGTGCTGGGCGTGCTCGACAACTTCCGCGGCCTGTTCCAGCGCCTCGAGGCGGAGCTCGTCGCGCAGGGCGCCTACCACCGCAAGAACCGCGGCATGTTCTCCTACGGGCTCGAGAACATCGACTTCCTGCCGAAGATCGGGCTGCCGCGCTCGCGCGAGGAGACTCTCGATCAGGCGGCGCGCACCTTCAACATCGTGCGCCGCGACGCCTCCCGGATGCTCGGCCGGGAGCCCGGCGAGCCCTGGCCGCTCAAGGCCTTCGTCACGCGCGCCCTTGGCTAGCGGCCGCGGCACCCGCCCTTCCCTCGCGCTCACCCTCGTCGGCATGGGGATGCTCCTCGCGCTGGGCTATCCGCTCGCGGCCGCACGCGCCGTGGCCGCGTTCGGGCCGCGCCCCGTCGGCGCCGCCCTCTTCGCGCTCGGCCTCGCGAGCTTCGCGTTCTCGTTCCGGCGCAGCATCCCCGGCCTCGGGCTCGGGCTGCGCACTCTGCCGCTCGCGCTGCCGGCCCTCGCCCTGCTCAGCGGCGACGTGCGCTTCGTGGCGCTCGTTCCGGCCGCGATCGAAGCGATCCTGTGCGGCCTCTTCCTCGGCTCGCTCCGCGGCGGCGGCTCGATCCTCGAGCAGGCCGCGCGCGCGCTCGAGCCCTACGCGCCCGACTTCATCGGGCCCTACTGTCGCAAGGCGACGCTTGCCTTCGCGGCGCTGTTCGCCGGCCAGGCGGTCGTGCTCTCGGCGCTCGCGCTCCGCACGCCAGGGCCCGACTGGGCCGCGCGCGCCAGCTTCTGGGTCATCGCGCCGACCGTCGTCACCACCCTCGTCGAGTTCCTGGTGCGCAAGGCCTGGTTCCGCAACTACAGCGACACGCCGTGGGACCGCGTGCTGCGCGTGCTCTTCCCGCCCGAGAAGACCGCGCAGGGCCGCCGCTCGCTCGAGTGGATCCGGCGCAAGCGCGCGGAGCTGGGACTGCCGCCTCCTTGAGGGGGTAGGGAGAGAGGCTCACTCCTGAATCCCCCGGGGGATTTTTGCAGGGATGCCGCGGTTCAAGGCGCCTTTAGAGCTCATGATCTTTATTAAGATATTGAGTTAATAATTTATATTGTCAAATCTCTCTCGCACGCACTGCCTAAAGACTCGGGTAGGCGAGTCGGGGGCAGGAAAATGGAGCGACGAGAGTGGATCCCAGCAAGTTCACTTCGCAGAAAACTGGCCAACTAGTTCCAACTTCGACGGTCCCAGGCATCACCCATGCCTTCGTTCCGGCATCCCTCCCTCCGAATTGGGAGTGGCCTGGGAGCCTCTGGCCACTGCTACTCCAAGCACACAGGGAGCTAGCCGCGCTGGACGGAATCGGCCGGTACCTCCCGAACCCGCAGCTGCTCTTGAGCCCCCTTCAGAATCGCGAGGCACAGCGATCGTCGAGCCTCGAGGGCACCATCACGGATCCCCAGCAGCAGGCGCTGTTCGATGTCGATCCGAAGTACCCGAGATCCAAGGAGGACCCTGTAAACGCCCATCGGGAGGTATTCAACTACGGACGAGCTCTCCGGCTCCGCTTGAAGAATCAGGAGCAGCTACCTCTATCCCTTCGATTGATTCGCGAACTCCACGCGATATTGATGGACGGAGTTCGAGGTGCTGACCAGAACCCGGGGCACTTTCGGCGAGTCCAGAACCAAGTTGGCAAACCCGCGAGATATGTCCCGCCGCCGGTGAACGAGCTGCCGAGTTGCCTAGATGCGTTCGAGAAGTACCTGCATTCTGGGCACAGGTTCGACCCTCTAGTTGAAGCCTTCCTTGTCCATTACCAATTCGAAGCCATCCATCCCTTCGGCGACGGCAACGGCAGAGTTGGCCGTTTGCTGCTTGCACTGACGATCGCCGAGTGGTGCCAGCTGTCGAATCAGTGGCTCTACATGAGTGCGTACTTCGACAAGAACAAGGACTCCTACATCGATCTGATGTTTCGCGTCAGCACCCACGGAGACTGGCAAGCATGGGTCGAGTTCTGTCTTCAGGGAGTCATAGAACAAACTGCCGACACCAAGCGCCGATGTCAGCGACTCCTGGAACTCAACCGACAATTCCACGAAAAGCTAAAGGGCATCGGCGGCAGCGTCCGCCTATCCGCCATCGTCGATGACTTGTTCGAGAGTCCTGTTGCGATCGTTACCCACGTTCAGCGCAAGCACCGAGTCACCTATCCAACGGCACGCTCAGACCTTCGCAAGCTCGAGTCGGCTGGGATACTGCACAAGCTCGAGGACGTAGGGCAGATCTCCTACTACTGCTCATCCATCTACGACATCACCTTTGCAGACATCATCTGAGAAGAGTCGCTCCCGCCCGGATTCGCTTTGCGGTGGGAAGAGGGGGATAGGTAGCCCGACCCCTGAGCGGGAACCTACGCCGCACGCGTGAACCCGAAGCGGCCGAGCTCGAGGCGCTCCTCACCGGCGAGGAGGAAGCGCAGGAACTCGGCGGCGTCGGGCCACGGCTGCGCGCCCGGTGCGCCGCGGCCGGCGAGGTCGAGGTCGAAGGCGGGGCCCGTGCCCGCGCGCGCGAGCAGGAGGCCGAGGCCGTAGGCCCCGGGCGGTTCCTTCACGAGCACGGCGAAGGTCGGGTCGAGCGGGACGTCGCTCGCCACGAGCAGCACGGGGCGGCCCGGCTCGCGCTCCAGGTGCGTGAGCGCCTCGAGCCAGCCACACGCGAAGGTGTCGGCGCCCGCGGCGAGCGAGCTCGACGCCTGGCGATTGCCGGCGGCGATGCAGAACAGGCCGGCCTGCGCGTTGTGCACGGTGTGGCTGAACTTGGTGGGCGAGAGACGCTCGCCTGCGACGACCTGGTGCAGCAGCTCGATCGACTCGTTGATGCTGCCGTGCCGCGTGGCGAACACGGTGCGCACGCGGGGCCGCTCCTCCTCGGCGAGCGCACCGAAGGCCGCCGTGAGCACCAGCCGCGTGAGCGGCGTGCAGCGCCGCCGCAGCATGGGCGGCAGGAACGAGGCGTCGGGATGCCCCTCGAGCGCGAGCGGCTCGGGCGCCTGCGCCCAGACCTCCCAGGCCGGGCGATCCTCGAGGCCCGGCGCCCACGCGAACCAACTCGCCACGTGGGCGCGCGCGCTCAAACCTGTCGCTCCAGCACCAGCGTGCAGTTGTTGCCGCCGAAGCCGAAGGAGTTCGTCATCACGCGCAGCATCGCGCCGGGTCGCGCGCTCTCGCCCTTGCCGACCAGGTGCACGGGCGGGATCTCGGGGTCGCGCTCGCCGTCGAAGCAATGCGGCGGCAGCTCGAGCTCGCCGCGCTCGCTGCGCTCGAGCATCAGCCAGCAGAAGGCGGCCTCGAGCGCGCCGGCGGCGCCGAGCGTGTGGCCGACGAGCGGCTTGGTCGAGCTCACGGGCAGCGCCGTGCCGAACACGCGCGCGACGGCCTGGCACTCCATCGTGTCGTTCAGCGGCGTACCCGTACCGTGCAGGTTCAGATAGGCGATGTCGTCGGGCGCGAGGCCGGCGTCGTCGAGCGCGCCTCGCATCGCCGCCTCGGCGCCCGCACCGCTCGGCTCGGGCGCCGACATGTGGTGCGCCTCGCTCGACTCCCCGGCGCCGACGAGCTGGATGCCGCCCGCTTCGGGCGTCAGCAGGAACATGGCGGCGCCCTCGCCGAGCGTGAGTCCGCTGCGGTTCTTGCTACACGGATTGGTGACGCCCTCGCAGATCGCCTGGAGCGCGCCGAAGCCGTTCGTGGTGAGGCCGCACAGCGTGTCGGCCGCGCCAGCCACGACGGCGTCGCAGAGGCCCATCGCGAGCAGCGAGCGCGCCGACGCGAGCGCCCGCGCCCCCGACGAGCAGGCGGTGGAGAGCGTGTAGACGGGGCCGCGCACGCCGAGCCATTCGGCCGCGAATGCCGCCAGCCCGCCGAACTCGAGCTGCGCGTAGTCGAAGGCGGGGTCGAGCCCGCCGTGGTCGTGCTGATAGCGAAAGGCAGCCTCGGCGTCCGAGACGCCCGAGGTGCTGGTGCCGAGCACCACGCCGACGCGTGCCGCGCCCGCCCGAGCGATCGCCTCGCGCAGCGGCCCCTCGATCTGGCGCAGCGCGGCCAGCGCCATCGCGTTGTTGCGGCAGCCGAAGCGCGCCAGCGCCGCGGGGATCTCCGGCAGCCTCTCCGTCACGGCGCCCACCAGCAGGCGGCGCCCCGGCACCAGCGCGTCGTTCCAGGACAGCCGCGACGGCTCGCCCGCCACGAGCCCGCGCCAGACGGATTCGGCGTCGCCGCCGAGCGCGTTCACCACGCCGAGCGCTGCGAGGCGACAGGGAGGCCGCGCCACCGTCATGACCGCGGAGCATCGAGGAGCGCCCGTCGCACCGCAAGCCGACGGGCCGCTAAGCTGGTTCGCGCTCCGCCGGTCGGGAGCCAGGAGGTGGTCGATGCGTCGTTTCGCAGGCCTCGGTCTCGTCGGGTTCGCGCTGGCCGCGCTGCTCGCCGCGTCCGCAGGCCAGGCCGCCACGCAGGTCGCCCGCTCCATCCCGATCGCGCCGAACGCCGGCGCTTCCCTGCCCGTGCAGCAGGAGTGCCAGCTCCAGGCGCTGGTGCCGCAGGCCATCCAGACGGCGGGCGGCGACGTCACGCTCGTGGACGCGCCGGCGAAGGGCGGGCGTTGGCTCGAGCTCACCATCAGCGAGGTGCACGCGCCGGGCGGCGGCCTCTTCTCCGGCCCGAAATGGATGACCGTCTCGGGCACGCTGCGCGATCGCGGCAAGACGATCGGGAGCTTCCGCGCCAAGCGCCTCAGCACCGGCATGCGCAGCACCTGCGGCAGCCTCGCGAAGATCGCGACCGTGGTCGGGCAGGACATCGCGGGCTGGCTCGCGGCGCCGTCGATGAACGCGGAGATCGGGGACGCACGCTAGGCGCCTCCGCCTGGGTGTTTCCCCCTAGCGCGCCCGCGGACGATCGGGCTGGCGCGACGAATCCTCCATTGAACCGCCGCGTCATGATAGGTTGGTCTCCGACTCCACCGGGAGAAGGAGGTCTCGTGCGAAGCGTTCGGATGTCGGCCGCGATCGTTCTGCTCGTCGTCCTATCAACCTCGAACGCCTGCACTGCGCGCTACTCGCAGGCGCTCGCTGCGCGCATCCCGCAGGCGCAGGGCAAGGAAGTGACGTCGAGCGACGCAGGCTTCTCGCTCTTCCAGATCGTGCTCAGCGAGCCCAAGCCTGCGCACGAACAGGCGGCCGCGCTGCTCGGTCCCTGCAAGGAGCTGACCAACGTCGAAGTCGACTATCGCGAGCTGCTGTTCGTGATCATCGGCTTCCCGCGCGTCACGGTGACGGGGACCTGCGTCCAGTGAGGGCTCGTGTCACCACGCTGCTGCTGCTCGTGGTCCTGCTCGGTGGGTGCACGGCGCGCTATTCGCAGATCCTCGTCGGGAGCATCGGTCGGCTCGAGACCACACCGGTCGCGAACTCGGACTCGGGCTTCGAGCTGGGGCTCGGGTCCCCGGCGGCCCTGATCACCTTCTCCGAGCCGACCTCGGCGCGCGACCTGTCCGCTCCGGCCTGCGAGATCGAGCTCACCGAGGTGGACTACCGCGGAACCTTCTTCGTGGTCTACCTGGCGTTCAACCTCCCCAAGGTGAAGACCACGAGCTACTGCGTCGTCACTCCGCAGTGAGGCTGGGGCGGCTCGCCGGCACGACGCTCGCGGCGCTCCTCGCTCTCGGCTGCACCGCGCGCTATTCGCAGACGCTGATCGGTCGGATCGGCCGCATCGACGGCCTGTCGATCGCGAACTCCGATTCGGGCATCGAGCTCGGCATCGGAACTCCGTTGGTCGGAGTCAGTGTGATCACCTTCTCCGAGCCGGCGTCGGCTCGCGACCTCGCCGCACCGCCCTGCGAGATCGAGCTCACGCAGATCGACTACCGCGGCACGTGGTACGCCTACTACGTGATCGCCAACTTCCCGCAGGTCGAGACCACGAGCTATTGCGTCGTGCCGGCGCCGCCGAGCGCTCAGACCCCGAGCCGCGACACCCCGACATCCAGCACCAGCCCGAGCAGGAACCACGCGCCGAAGCGGCGGTTGTACCAGAACGCGGTCGCGACGCAGTAGAGCGGCCACACGCCGGCGGGCAGCTCGGGCGGCGGCGCGCTCGGGCGCGGGCGGCTCAGCACGGCGTAGACGCGGCGCAGCGAGGGCGCCGCGGCGAGCGCCACCAGCACGACGGGGTGGAAGTAGCCGGTCGCGACGAGGCCGGCGAGCAGCGCGAGCTGGGCGACCAGCATGCCGAGCACCGTCCAGCGCGAGGCGGCCTCGCCGAGGATCACGGGCAGGGCGTGGATCTTCTTGGCGCGGTCCTCGGCGAGCTTGTCGATGTGCTTGCCGAACAGCACGGCCGTCGGGCCGAGCGCGTAGGCCACGCTCGCGATGGCGACGGGCGTGCTCCACTCGCCGGTGATCACGTAGTAGCCGCCGCCCACCATCAGCGGGCCCCACACCAGCAGCACCGCGGGCTCGCCGAGGCCGATGTACTTGAGCGGGAAGGTGTAGAAGAGCACGAACAACGCGCCCGCGCCGAGCAGCCACGCGACGCCGGCGCCGCGCGCGGCCACGAGCCAGGCGCCGATGGCGAGCGCGGCGAGGCCCGTCACCGCGATGTACGCGAGCAGCTCGCGCACGCTCATCAGGCCGGACTCGAGCGGCTGCGGCCCGTACTGGTTCCGGAAGTAGTTGTCCTTGTCGACGCCCTTCCACGAGTCGGTGAGATCGTTCACCAGGTTGTTCGTGGCGTGCGCGAGCAGCAGGCCGAGCGTGACGAGCAGCCAGAGCCCGAGGTCGAAGTGCCCGGCCTTCGCGGCGAGCAGGCCGGCGAAGGCCGCGGAGGTGAACGTCATCACCAGCACCGCGGAGCGTGTGGCGACGAGCCAGCGCGAGACGAGGTCGAGCCGCGCCCACTGCTGCGCGTCGAGCTTCGGCATCACGCGCAGCGCGCGTCCCCACATCGCGACGTCCGGCATGGATCCTTCCTCCGCTACTGCGACGACTTCTTCCCGAGCGCGCCGGCCGGGTGCCGCGCATGGTACTCCGTGCGCGTGAAGCCGCGCGCCGACTCGAGCGCCGCCGAGAGCGCGGCGAGCACGAGCAGCTCGGCCGCGATGCTCGCGCGCGGCGCATAGCCGAGGCCGCCGCCCTCGCGCTCCACCTGAGCTTCGAGCACCACGTCCGCGCGCGCGGCGAGCGGCGAGCGCGCGTTGCCCGTCACCGCGATCACCTGGGCGCCGAGCGCGCGCGCGGCGTCCACCGCCGCGACCAGCTCGGTGGCGCCGCTGTTGCTGATCGCGATCACCACGTCGCCGCGGACGAGCTGGCCGGCGCTGCCGTGCACGGCCTCGGTGCCGTGCAGGAAGGTGGCGGGCGTACCGGTCGAAGAGAGCAGGCTCGCGGCGTAGTGCGCGACGTGCTCGGGCTTGCCGATGCCGGTGACGTGCACGCGCCCGCCGGCGGCCTCCGCGGCGCGGATCAGCGCGACGGCGCGCTCGAACGCGGCGGGGTCGAGGCGCTTGCGCAGCGCGATCAGCTCCTCGACCGCGACGTCGTACGCAGCGAGCGCGTCGGCACCCGCCGCGGGCACCGCGCCGCGCGCCGCCTTGCCCACCCACGCGGGCAGGCGCGCGCCGTCGTAGCGCGCGAGGATGCGCTCGCGCGCCGCGGCGGGATCGTCGGGGAAGGCACCGAGCTTCTCGACGCAGGCGGCGCCGCACGCGTTGCCGAGCCGGCCCGCGTCCTCCCAGTCGAGGCCGGCCGCGAGCGCGACCAGGAGGCCGCCGAGGAAGGCGTCGCCTGCGCCGGTCGAGTCGAGCACGCGCTCGACCCGGTACGCGGGCACGCGGAGCTTCACGCCGGCGGCGGCGATCGCGCAGCCCGCCGCGCCGTCCGTCACCACCACCGCCTCGTTGCCGAACCGCGCGCGCAGCGCCTCTGCGAGTGAGAGCGCGTCGCCGCCGGCGTCGGGCAGCAGCGCGCGCGCCGCCTCGAGCGCGGGCTTCACGATGCGCGCGCTGCGCAGCACCGCCTCGAGCGTGGCCGCATCCCCCAGGCCCGGCACGGCGTCGCGCGGCGGCACGTCGAGGTCGAGCAGCGTCGGCACGCCCGCCTCCGTCGCGATCGCGAGCACCTCGCGCACGGCCGCGAGCGGGAGCTGCGACACCTCGGTGGTCACGCGCAGCGCGCCGCGGATCGTCTCGGCGTGGTGCACGCGCACGTGCTCGGCCGTGGTCTCGGAGGTCGCGCCGGGCGCCATGTAGATCGCGCGACCGCCCGCGTCGTCCACGTAGATGTCGGCGGACGAGCTGGCGCTGCCGTCGAGCACGATCTCGCGCGCGATGCCGAGCCGGTCCATCGCCGCGCGCAGGAAGCGGCCACCGTCGTCGTCGGCCTGCTTGCCGAAGATGCCCGTCGGCAGCCCGAGCGCCGCGGCCCAGCCGAGGTGGTTCAGCACGACGCCGCCGACGCGCACCTCGCGCACGCCGGACGCGATCGGGCGCAGGATGCCCTTCTCGTCGGCGCCGAGGATGCGCGGCGCGCGGTGGAGCCGGTCCACCACCATGCTGCCGATGCCGACGGTGGGCTTGTGCGGCTTCGCGCTCACGCCGGCGACTCGGGCGCGCGGCTCAGCCAGCTCGGCGGCAGCTGCTCGCGCGCGAGACGCCGCACCTCGTCGAAGCGCGCGTCGAAGGCGGCGGCCTGCTCGGCCGAGAGGGCGGGCGTCCCCTCCGCCACCGCGTCGCTGCCGATCACGCCGAGCCGCAGCAGCGCGCGCTTGAGACACGCCACCGAGCGCTTGCCGCCGGCCTGCTGCGTGGCGTCGCGATAGGCCTCGAGCACGCGCCGCACGCGCGCCATGCGCTCGCCGTCGCCGGTGCGGCAGACCTGCCACGCGCGCGCCCACTCGCGCGGCAGGGGATTCGCCGGGCCAGCGACCACGCCCACCGGCAGCCCGCCGCGCATGCGCCGCCGCTGCCAGTGCTCCTGGGCCACGCCCAGCCAGCCGCTGCGCGGGCGGAAGATCTCGAAGATCAGCAGCGCGTTGCCCACGTAGATGCCGAACTCGCCGCGCTCGCGGAAGCCCGCCGCCGCGCGCGTGTAGTTGCCGAGCACCTTGAGCGACGCCGAGACCTTGATGCCGCGGACGAAGTCGAGCCGCGAGAGCGCCTTCACCTGGCGCGTGCGGATGTGCGGCAGCTTCGGGTCGGCCGCGATGTCGGCGTTGTCGTACAGGTACACCGGGATGCGTCGCTTGGCGCCGTCCAGCAGGTCGGCCACCTCGCGCGCCACGAAGGCCACCGGGTCCGCGACGCCGCGGATCGAGAGCGGCGCGAGCACGGCCGCATGGGCGCCGGCCGCGATCGCGGCCTCGAGGTTGTCGAGCGTCGCCTGCGGCTCGTGCGCCGTGACGCCCGCCCAGACCTCGACGCGCTCGTGCTCCCCGAGCCCCGCGTTGGCCTTGGCCGCCTCCTCCGCGGAGACGCGCACGACCCGGCGCTGGAGCGCCGCCGGCAGCCGGTCCCACTCTCCGGTGGTGCCGGCCGCGAAGATGACGTCCGCGCCGTCCCCGTCCTGGATCACCCAGCGGACCAGGCGGCGCTGATCGTCCTCGCGAAGCTCGCCGGCGCGGTCGAGCACGCTCACGACCGGCACCGAGAGCCCGCGCCGCGGCCGGGTGTCCTCGACGCTGCGCACGCGCCGGAAGCTAGCAGGCTGGGTCGCGCGGCTACGCCGCGCTGGCTCAACGAATGCCGGAGCTGTGGGACCCGCGCGGGCCGTCGGAGCGGCCGGCCTTGACGCGCGGCGCGCCGCGGAGCGGGACGGCGCTGCCGTCCGTGAAGGAGCCGCGCTGGATCCACTGGCGCTGCGTCGCGGTCGGGAGCGTCTCGGGCACCTCGGTGCGCGTGCTGGACACGGCGCCGATCTCGATGCGGCCGACGCGCGTCTCGCCCGGCGCGAGCTCGCGCGGGGCGCGGTCCACCGCCGTGTGGTGGCTCTGCATCGCCCGGTGGTCCCAGCCGTCGGCCGCGAGGGCGGGCGCGGCGGCGAGCAGGCCGGCGAACGCGAGCAAGGGGGCCAGCGGCAGCGGCTTCAGCATGAGGGTCTCCCGCCCGGTAGGTGCAGGGGGGCGGGGGCGAGGTGACGCGAAGGCCTACGGCTGGGCCAGCCAGCTCGGGGCGAAGGCGTCGGGGCCGGGCGTGTCGGGCCGGGCGCCCTCGATCGCGAGCGTCACGTTCGGGCGGCCGGGCGCCTCGAGCGTGATCCAGGCCGGCAGCTCGATCCCGCCCTGGGTGCGCATCGGGCCGAGCCGGTAGCGGACGCCCCCGGGCAGGTCGATGCGCACCGGCGCGAGGCTCTCGTGGTCCACCCAGTAGGAGGCCTCGGCGCCGCGGCCGCCGAGCACGTAGCAGTCGTGGTCGCCCTCGAAGCCGAGGGCGATCGCGTCGGGGTCGCCGCCGAGCTCGCCGATCCGGGTCTGGAGCTCCGGCCCGCCGCTCGCCTGGAGCAGCCAGAGCGGGGGGAGCAGGGGATGCGCGTCGGCGAGCGGTGCGCGATCGCGGCTCGCCTCGAGGCTGCGGCCCCGCCGGAGCTGGCGCTCGACGAAGCCGCCCGCGTGCGCCAGCTCGAGCCGCGCCGCGCCGGCCGGCGTGGTCAGCAGCGTGCCCTTCGCGAGCAGGCCGTCGCCTTCGCCGCGCACGACGATCTCGAGCGCGAGCGGACGGGAGCGGCCGTGCACGCGATTCGCGTCGGCGACCGTGCGGGCCACCCGGTCGGCGGGCGGCACGTAGGCGAGCGCGGCCGCGGCCACGAGCGCCAGGGCCGCCAGCCCGGCCAGCGCCGCCTTCCTCACGCGCCGCCTCGCAAGGCCGTGCGGCCCGCGTAGCGCGCCGCCGCGCCGAGCTCGGCCTCGATCCAGAGCAGGCGGTTGTACTTCGCGACGCGGTCCGTGCGGCAGAGCGAGCCGGTCTTGATCTGGCCGGCGCCGGTCGCGACGGCGAGGTCCGCGATCGTGGTGTCCTCGGTCTCGCCCGAGCGGTGGGAGATCACGGCCGCGTAGCCCGCCGCGCGCGCCACCCGGATCGCCTCGAGCGTCTCGGTGAGCGTCCCGATCTGGTTCAGCTTCACGAGGATGGCGTTGGCAACGCCCTTCTCGATCCCTTGCGCGAGGATGGCCGGGTTCGTCACGAACAGGTCGTCGCCCACGAGCTGCACCCGCTTGCCGAGCCGCTTGGTGAGCCGGGCCCAGCCGTCCCAGTCCTGCTCGGCCAGCCCGTCCTCGATCGAGACGATCGGGTAGCGCCCGCACCAGTCGGCCCAGAACTCGACCATCTCCTCCGAGGACAGGCTCTTGCCCTCGCTTTCGAGCTGGTAGCGCCCGTTCTCGTAGAACTCGCTCGCGGCGGGGTCGAGCGCGATCGCGATCTGCTCGCCCGGCCGGTAGCCGGCCTGCTCGATGGCGCGCAGCACCAGCTCGATCGCCTCGCGGTTGCTGGCCAGGTTCGGGGCGAAGCCGCCCTCGTCGCCGACGCCGGTCGCGTAGCCCTTCTCCTGGAGCACGCCGCGCAGGCGGTGGAAGACCTCCGCCCCGTAGCGCAGGGCCTCGGCGAAGGTCGGGGCGCCGAGCGGGTAGAGCATGAACTCCTGGAGGTCCACGTTGTTGTCCGCGTGGGCGCCACCGTTGATGACGTTCATCATCGGCGCGGGCAGCACGGCGGCCGCGGCGCCCCCGAGCCAGCGGTAGAGCGGCTGGCCGGCCGCCGCGGCGGCGGCGTGGGCGGCGGCGAGCGAGACGCCGAGCAGCGCGTTGGCGCCGAGCCGCGCCTTCGTGTCGGTGCCGTCGAGCGTGCGGAGCTGCTCGTCGAGCGCGGCCTGCTCGGCGAGGCCGCCGAGCGGCCGCTTTGCGACCGCGTTCGCAATCTCGCCATTCACGTGCGCGACGGCTCGCGCGACGCCCTTTCCGCCGTAACGGCGCGGGTCTTTGTCGCGCAGCTCGAGCGCCTCGCGCGAGCCCGTCGAGGCGCCCGAGGGCACCGCCGCGCGCCCGCGCTGGCCCCCGGTGGTGGTGACCTCGACCTCGAGCGTGGGGTTGCCGCGGGAGTCCAGGATCTCGAGCGCCCGCACCTGCTGGATCGCGACCGCCATGGCACCTCGCTCCGGGAGAGGGCGCGCACGTTAGCAAGCTGGGCAGAGCCCAGCGCGCAGCGAGCCGAAGGCGAGCGAAGTCTCTAGGTGAGCCAGACCTGCGGGCCCGCCGGCGTCGCGAGCACCTCGGCGTCCACGCCGAACGCCACGCGCAGCAGGTCGGGGCGGATCACGTCCGCGGGCGCGCCGGCCGCGAGGATGCGGCCCTCGGCGAGGAGTGCGACCCGGTTCGCATAGTGGGCGGCGGCGAGGTCGTGGGACACGGCGAGCACCGCGCGGCCCGCGCGCGCGAGCTCGCGCAGGCAGCCGAGCACGAGCGCGCGGTGGGCGAGGTCGAGGTGGTTGGTGGGCTCGTCGAGCAGCAGCACGGGGGCGTCCTGGGCGAGCGCGCGGGCGAGGTGCACGAGCTGCCGCTCCCCGCCCGAGAGCTCGAGCACCGAGCGGTCGGTGAGCGCCTCGAGCCCGAGCCGGGCGAGCGCCGCCTCGGCCGCCGCGACGTCCGCCTTCGACTCGAAGGCGAGCAGGCCGAGGTGCGGGGTGCGCCCGAGCAGCACGAGCTGGCCGGCCGTGAACGGGAACGGCACCAGGCTCTCCTGCGGAACGAACGCGATCCGGCGCGCGAGCTCGCGGCGGGCGAGGCCCGCGAGGGGGCGCCCGTCGAGCTCGACCCGGCCGGCGTCCGGCCGGACCAGCCCGGCCGCGGCGCGGAGCAGCGTGGTCTTGCCGGCGCCATTGCGCCCGGCGAGCAGCAGCAGCTCGCCGGGCTCGAGCGCGAGGTCGAGGCCGGCCAGCACCGGCGCTCCGCCGAGCGAGACCCGCACGCCGGAGAGCGACAGGCGGCTCACGAGCGGAGGCTCCGCGCCTGCGTGCGGCGCAGCAGGATCAGGAAGAAGGGGCCGCCGGCGAGCGCGGTGAGCGCGCCGACCGGCAGCTCGCGGCCGCCGAGCACGCTGCGCGCGAGCGTGTCGCAGAGCACCAGGAAGGCGGCGCCGGCGAGCGCGCTCGCGGGCACGAGCAGGCGGTGGTCGGGCCCGAGCACGAGGCGGAGCGCGTGCGGCACCACCAGACCCACGAAGCCGACGAGGCCCGCCACCGAGACCGCCGCGCCCACCAGCAGCGAGCCCGCGAGGAGGAGCCAGCGCCGGGCGCGCAGCGCGTCGATGCCGAGCAGCGCCGCGCTCTCCTCGCCGAGCGCGAGCAGGTCGAGCGCGCGGGCGAAGGGCGCGATCGCGAGCAGGCCCGCGGCCACGAAGGCGATCACCCAGCCGACCAGCCCGGGCCGCGCGTCCGCGAGGCTGCCGATCAGCCACAGGAACACCTGCGCGCCCTCGGCGAGCCCCGCGAGCGAGGCCAGGAACACGATCGCGGCCGAGGCGAACGCGTTGAAGACGACCCCGATCAGGAGCAGCGAGGTCGCGGAGAGCCGCCCCGCCGGCCCGGCCACCCCGAGCAGCAGCAGCAGCGCGCCGAGCGCGCCCGCGAAGGACGCCGGCGGCACCGCCGCGTAGCCGAGCCCGAGCGCGCCGCCGAGCGTCAGCACCGCGATGCCGCCGAGCGCGGCGCCGCCGGAGACGCCGAGCACGAACGGGTCGGCGAGCGGGTTGCGCAGCAGCGCCTGGAACACGACGCCCGCCACGGCGAGGGCCGCGCCCACGGCCGCCGCGAGCCCGACCCGCGGCAGCCGCACCGCCAGCACGATGTCGGCGGCGGCGCCCTGTGCGCGGCCCGTGAGCGCGCTCCACACCTCGCCCGGGGCGAGCCCGCTCGGCCCGACCGCGACGCCGAACGCCAGCACGAGCGCGAGCCCGAGCGCGAGGAGCGCGAGCGTCATGGCGAGGCGGAGCGGGGTGAGCCGCCTCATGGCGCCGCCGTGCGGAGCGCTCTTGCGAAGGCGGGCCCGCGCGCGGCCTCGGCGAGCACGAGCAGCGCCTCATCGAGCGCGGGGCCCGGCAGCGTGGTGACGCCCTGCGGTACGTCGGCCACCGCGCCCTTCGCCACGGCCGGCAGCGAGGGCCAGCGCGCCCAGTAGGCGGCCGCGGGCTCCGGCTCGGGCGAGGAGTCGAGGATCAGCTCGGGCGCCTCCGCGAGCAGCCACTCGCGCGCGAGCCGCGGCCAGGGGCCGGGCTGCTGCGCCGCGAGGTTCTCGACGCGCAGCACGCGCAGCATGTCGTCCACGAAGGTGCCGGCGCCGGCGACGAAGAGCGGGTCGCGCTGGAGCACCAGCACGCCGCGCAGCACGGGCAGCTCGCGCGCGGCGGCCTCGACGCGCGCGCGCGTGCCGCGGATCGCGCCCACGCGCCGCGCCGCCTCGGCCTCGCGGCCGAGCCTCGCACCCAGGGTTTCGATCGCGCCGAGCACGTCGTCGAAGCTGACCGGGGCGAGCGCGAGGCAGCGCACGCCGAGCGCCTCGAGCCGCTCGCGGAAGCCGCGCTGCTCGGCGGAGACGACCAGCACGACGAGGTCCGGCTCGAGCGCCACCACCGCTTCGAGGCTCGGGTCGTAGAGCCCGCCGACCGTCGGCAGGCCGGCGGCTTCGGGCGTGCGCGCCGAGTAGTCGTCCACGCCGACGAGCTGCTCGCGCGCGCCGAGCGCGAGCGCGATCGCCGTCAGCGAGGGATTCAACGACACCACGCGGCGCGCCGGCGCCTCGGCGAACACCGGCGCCGCCGCGAGCAGGCCGAGCGCGAGCGCGAGCCGTCGCATGGGGAGGGACGTGTAGCAGGCAGGACAACGCCCGGGCGCCGCGCCTGCGACGCCCGGGCGCCCCGGCCTCAGTCGGCCGAGAGCGTGCTCTTGCCCTCGAGCGCGAGGAAGGGCTTCAGCTTGGCGAGGCCCGCCTCGCCGATGCCCTTCACCTCGAGCAGGTCCTCGACGCGCTTGAAGCCGCCGCGCTGCTGGCGCAGCTCGACGATCGCGCGCGCGCGCGCCGGCCCGACGCCGGGCAGGAGCGAGAGCTCCTCGGCGCTGGCCGTGTTCACGTTCACGACGCCGCTCAGCGCCGTGGCGGCGAGCGGCGCCGCTGCGAGGGCGAGAGGCAGCGCGAGCACGAACGCCCGCAGCCACCCACGCGAGTGGGGATGGGTCATGGATCTCTCCGCGGGACCGCGGGGGAGGAGGGGCTCGAAGCGGCTAGCTGTCGCGCTCCAGCGCGTAGCGCGCGGCCGCGACCAGGGCTTCCTTCACTTCGCCGTCGGCGAACGGCGCGATCGCGTCGGCTGCCCGCTGCACGTGCTGCGCGGCGCGCGCGTCGGTGTCCTCGATGCCGCGGTGGCGCCGCACCACCTCGACGACGGGCTCGAGCTCGCGCGCCTCGAGCACGCGCTCGGGCGAGAGCAGGCCTTCGGCCTCGAGCTCGAGGGTGCGCCGCGCCGCCGTCTTCAGCACCGCCACCACCGCCTCGCGCTCCGCCGGCAGGCAGCGCTTGAGCGCGAGCAGGAGCGGGAGCGTCACCTTGCCTTCGCGCACGTCGGTGAGCGGCAGCTTGCCGAGCTCGGCCTGGTCGGCCGCATAGTCGAGCGCGTCGTCACGGAGCTGGAACGCGGTGCCGAACTCTCGGCCGAACTCGCGCAGCCGCCGCCGCTCCGCGCGCGTCACGCCGCCGAGGATCGCGCCGGCCTCCGTCGCCGCCGCGATCAGCGAGGCGCTCTTCTGGTCGATCACCGCGTAGTAGTGCGCTTCGGTCACCTCGGGGTCGAAGCTGCGCCCGAGCTGGAGCAGCTCGCCCTCCGCCATGCGGCGGATCGTGTCGGAGAAGATCCAGAGGATGTCGAGGTCGCCGTCTTCGACGATCATCGAGGACGCACGCGCATAGAAGAAGTCGCCGACCAGCACCGCGCGCCGGTTGCCCCAGATCGCCCGCGCAGCCTTCTGACCGCGGCGCAGCTCGGCGAGATCGACCACGTCGTCGTGCAGCAGCGTCGCGGTGTGCAGCAGCTCGACGGCCGCCGCGATCTGCACGCGGCGCGGCCCGTCGTAGCCGCACAGCTCGGCGCACAGCATCAGGAGGACGGGGCGTAACCGCTTGCCGCCGGACGAGAGCACGTGCTCGCCGATCGTGCCGACCAGCGCGTGATCGGCGGCGAGCTGATCGCGCATCGCGCGCTCGACGAGCGCGAGCTGCGGCGCGATCCGATCGAGAGCAGCCGAGAGAGCGGGCGGCGGTGCAGCGCGATCCGGCATCGCGTCGAGCCTAGTGCGCTCCCCGGTCGCGTGTCAAAGGCTGCGCCTCGTTTGCCGCGCTGCGGCAAACGGTCGTTCACGCCGCGTGAACGTTGCGCCGGAGCCACGCCACCGCCTCGCCGACGTCGTCCACGCCGATCGGCGTCGCGTCGCCGGCGGCGAGCGGCAACGCGCGTGCGGGGACGAGCACACGCCCGTAGCCGAGTCGCGCCGCCTCGCGCAGCCGCTCCTCGAGCCGCGCCACGCGACGGATCTCGCCGCCGAGGCCGATCTCGCCGCAGGCTGCGACGTCGGCCGGCAGCGGCAGGTCGAGACGGCTCGACGCCAGCGCGAGCGCCACGGCCAGGTCCGCCGCGGGCTCGGCCACGCGCACGCCACCGGCCACGTTCACGAACACGTCGCACGAGAGCAGGTCCACCTCCGAGCGGCGATCGAGCACGGCGAGCAGCAGCGCCACGCGGGCGTCGTCGATGCCGAGGCACGTGCGTCGCGCGGTGCCGTAGCCGGCCGGCGCCACGAGCGCCTGCACCTCGAGCAGCATCGGCCGGCTGCCTTCGAGCACGGGCACGATGCACGAGCCCGGCGCGCCCGCGTGCCGCTCGGCCAGGAACAGCTCGCTCGGGTTCTCGACGGCGTCGAGCCCGCGCTCGCCCATCGTGAAGACGCCGACCTCCTGCGTGGAGCCGAAGCGGTTCTTCGTGGCGCGCAGCAAGCGGAACGCGTGGCCGCGCTCGCCCTCGAAGGAGAGCACCACGTCCACCAGGTGCTCGAGCACGCGCGGGCCGGCGAGCGTGCCCTCCTTCGTGACGTGGCCGACCAGCACGAGCGCGGTGCCGTGCGTCTTCGCGGTGGCGGCGAGCAGTGCCGCGCACTCGCGCACCTGCGCCACCGAGCCGGGCGCGGATTCGACGCGGTCGGTGCGCAGCGTCTGGATCGAGTCGATCAGCACGAGGTTCGGCTTCGCGTCGCGCCATGGCGAAGCAATCGCCTCGACGCGCGTCTCGGCCAGGGCGAGCACGCGGTCGCCCAGCTCGCCGAGCCGCGAGGCGCGGAGGCGCACCTGCTCGAGCGACTCCTCGCCGGTCACGTACAGCACGCGGCCGCCGCGCGCCTCGATCGCGAGCGCGAGCTGGAGGCAGAGCGTGGACTTGCCGATGCCCGGCTCGCCGCCGATCAGCACCACGCTGCCCGGCACGACCCCGCCGCCGAGCACGCGGTCGAGCTCGACGAGGCCGGTGGCCGTGTGCGGCGCCGCGTCGGCCGAGAC
>Ga0187892_10005450_pt1 | contig 19981 bp, 20 predicted proteins | sample MA1701073metaG_FD_139345 | JGI IMG/M metagenome (GOLD analysis project Ga0187892, IMG submission 139345) | Bio-ooze microbial communities from a basaltic lava cave in the Kipuka Kanohina Cave System on the Island of Hawaii, USA - MA170107-3 metaG ...
GCTGACGGCGGAGACAGATTGCTGGGACATGGCTGCGGAGATCAATGCCGCACCCCATGTGCCGCTTACCACCCCCGCCCAGGCACGCCGCCTACGGCCACGCGAAGTTTTCGAAGTCGAAACCGGAAAACTAAAGGAATTCAGCAACGACGGCTCGCGTGCAACCGCCGGGCTTGCGTCTACCTCCGCAAAGTGATATCAATGTGATATCACTGGAGATCGTCATGGGACAGATACTGATCCGCAATCTCGATGATGGCGTGCTGGCTAAGATCAAAAGCCGCGCCAAGGCCAACAAGCGTTCGGCGGAAGCCGAAGTGCGCGACATCCTGAGTTCAACAGTTGCTCCGGCGGGAAAACGCAGGACGCTGGCCTCATTGGTTGGAGCGGGGCGATCTAGCCGCAGTCAAGCCGAGATCAGCGCCTATGTTAGGGGTTTGCGAGACGAGTGGGGCAAATAGGCGTGGCGCCGGCACGGTTCTATGTCGATACCAACGTTGTGATCGCAATCATCGAGTCTTCGGGCGCGCTTACGCCCGGACAGGCGGCCTTCATCGACGATGTGGACCGGGGGCGCAACACGGCGGTTACCAGTGAACTCACCTTGGCTGAATGTCTCGTCAAACCCATGGCCGACCGGAATCTAGAGACTGTTGCTGCGTACCTCGCATTTCTCGATGGCCGTCCCCAGCTCCCGGTGATGCCAGTTTCGCGCGCCATACTCCTAGAAGCGGCACGGCTGCGCGCCGAAAGCGGCATCAAGCTTCCCGACGCGATCCACATAGCGACGGCATCTGCGGTGAACTGTGATGTGTTTCTGACGAACGACCGGAGAGTTAAGGCCTATGTCGGAATAAAAATTCAGTGGTGGGACGAGTTGCAGATGTAGCTGTCATAGTCCTCACTAAAGCGGTAAATGCTTAATCGGAGCAGAGAGGAAAAAATGGGAGGCACGCAATGGGATGGCCGTCCTACTTCGAGTCGATTTCCGAGAAGTTTCAAGAAAGCTTTAGCAAGCAAATGGCCCAAAGCCATCGCCGTCAACACGATATCTCAGAGGAGGACATCGCACGTGTAGTTGAATCCACTATGAAAAGCATTTTTGACACCCGAATTGTTGGAATTTTTGCAGTCGGGAAGAGGTGATGCGGCGCTCTTCTATAAAGAAAAATACGATGAGAAAAGGCGTCGGGCAACGGTCGTCGAAAACGAAAGGAAAGTTCTTCAAGCGAAGGTGCTTTCTTTTGAAGAACAAAGTATTCGATCTTCAAACGAAATCACGAATTTGAAATCCGCCCTTTCAGATTTGAAGCTAGAGCACGACCAGAAATGCGCAAAAATGGTTGGACTTATAGAGACTCACAAACGGGAGCTGGCGGCACTTGTCGAAAGTCAGAAAAGGGAGATAGCTGTCCAGCAGAAGAAACACAAAATAAAATTAGACCAGAAACGATCTCAATCAGTTGCCGATATTGAGGATTGGCAAGCAACCTCACGTGATGTTCAAAAACTGATAAAATAATATATTCTGCAGCACCGCTATCCCTTAATCCTCTCCCCCTTGGGATCGTAGAAACTCTGTAACTGCACCTTCGTGGTATAACGCTTCCAGGCAAGTTCTACTTCCCAATTGCCTGACTCGATCCATTCTTTCGTCACGCCGAATTCATTTTTCACATAACCCAACCCAAGCGACCGGTTAACCCGCTGCCCCCAAGCGCCGCTGGTGGTGGAGCCTACGATCGCGCCATTCCGGTAGATCGGCTCTTCCTGATAGATCATCGGCGCGTCGGCGGAAATATCTTCGAGAGCCAGACACACAAGACGCTTTGGCTGACCATTCCGCGCGCGTTGTTTTTCCACGGCCTCCTTGCCAATGAAGCCACCCTTCTTGTTCCAGGAGAGGGTAAAGCCCAAACCCGCTTCAATGGGGGTTTCCTCGTCGGACATATCATGGCCCCAGTGGCGATAGGCTTTCTCCATGCGGCAATTGTTCATGGTGTGCATGCCCGCCGGTGTGAGGCTGAATTCTTGCCCTGCCGCCCACAGGCGCTCGAACACATGGGCGGCAAATTCCGCCGGGATATAAAGTTCCCAGCCAAGTTCGCCCACATAGGTGATGCGGCTGGCGCGCACGCGCGCGTAGCCGATTTCGATTTCCTGGGAGGTGCCGAAGGGAAACGCCGCATTGGAAAGATCAGCTCGGGAAAGTTTTTGCAACAGAGCGCGCGATTTCGGTCCCATCACCGCGATCATCGGCAAGCCGGATGTTATATCGGTGGCGATGCAGTGCGCTTCGTCTGGCGTGTGGCGCTTGAGCCAGGCCATATCGCGGGTCTGCGGCACGGCACCCGTCACGACCATGAATTTGGTTTCTGACAGCCGCGTCACCGTCAGGTCCGCTTCGATGCCGCCGCGCTCGTTGAGCCATTGCGTGTAGACGATGCACCCCGGCTCGACATCGATATTGTTTCCGGAAATGCGGTTCAAGACCTTGCAGGCATCGCGCCCTTCGACGAAATATTTGGCGAAACTCGATTGATCGAAAAAGGCGCAGTGATTCATTAGTTGTTTTGCCTCGTAATCCGCGCAGGGGAACCAGTTCTGGCGGCCGTAACTGTAGTCGTATTCGGGCTTCACGCCGTTCCGCGCATACCAGTTGGGACGCTCCCAACCGTTCACCTCGCCGAATACCGCGCCCAAGTCCTTCGTCGCCTGATAAATCGGCGAACGCCGCACGCCGCGCGCGGTTTCGGCCTGGCGATAGGGCCAGTGCATGGCATAGAGCAGGCCCAGCGTTTCGGTGACGCGGTCGCGGACATATTCCTTGACCGATTGAAAGGGATGGATGCGGCGGATATCCATCGCACTCACATCCATGGGCGGATGGCCGTTCTTGATCCAGTCGGCCAGCACCAGTCCCGCCCCGCCCGAGGACTGGATGCCGATTGAATTGAAGCCGGTTGCCACATAGAGGCTTTTCACCTCCGGCGCTTCGCCGAGATAATAGCGGTTGTCGGGCGTGAAGCTCTCGGGGCCATTGAAGAACAATTGAATGCCCGCGGATTCAAGCAGCGGCACGCGGTTGATGGCATTGGCGAGAATCGGTTCGAAATGATCCATGTCTTCGGGAAGCGTCACAAAGGCATGTTCCTCGTCGATGCCGCCGCCGCCCCATGGCTTGGCGGTGGGCTCGAAGGCGCCAACCATCAGCTTGCCCGCATCCTCCTTGTAGTAGCTGCATTCGTCGGGCACGCGCACCACCGGCATGTTGCGGGGCAGCTCGGCGAGGGGCTCGGACACGATGTAAAAATGCTCGCAGGCATGGAGCGGAATATTGACGCCGATGGAGCGGCCCAATTCGCGCGACCACATGCCGGCGGCTATGACCACCCTGTCACACGTGATGGTGCCAAGTGCGGTTTCAACGCCCATCGCCGCGCCATTTTCGACAATGATGCGCGTCACTTTTGTGTTTTCAAAAATCTTCGCGCCGCGCGAACGCGCTCCCGTCACCAGCGCCTGGGTCACATCGATGGGATTGACCTGGCCATCTTTGGGCAGGAACACGCCGCCCACCACGTTTTCCATGTTGTAATGCGGCACGCGCTCCTTGATTTCCGCCGTCGAGATCACATCGACAGCGAGCCCGAAATTCTTGGCCATGGACGCGCCGCGCTTCAGTTCCTCCATGCGGCCTTCGGTTAGCGCAATCGAGATCGAGCCGTTCTGCTTGAAGCCCGTGGCCTGTCCCGTTTCCTTCTCGAGCCCTTCGAACAGGCCGGTGGTATATTTCGCCAGTTCGGTCAAATTGCGCGAGGCACGCAATTGTCCCACCAACCCGGCTGCGTGCCATGTCGTCCCCGACGTCAGCTGCTTCCGCTCCAGCAACACGGTATTAGTAATGCCGATCTTGCCAAGGTGATAGGCAATCGAGGCGCCAACGATACCGCCGCCGACAATGACCACATCGGCGCGGGCGGGCAGGGATTTGGACATCGGGGTGCTCCAGAAATCCTCAGCATGAGGGGTGATTAGAATGCGATCTACTAGCAACAACCCCCTGCCGCCGGAAGCATCACAACCGTTCATGGCCCAGGCGGGCGATTCACCAGTTTGTCGGCGTGCCCCAAAATGGGGTAGGTTTCTGCGGCAAAACCTATGATTTGGAGGTTGTCATGACTGCTTACAATGTGGTGCGTTTCAAGGTGAAGCCTGGCCAGGAACAGAATTTCATCAAGGCCCACCGCGATGCCAAACGGGATTTTGCGGGCTTCCAGGGCGGCTCGCTCATCAAGACCGGCGACCGGACCTATTGCTTCATCGGTCACTGGAACAGCATGGATGCCATTGCCGGGGCGCGGCCCAAGATGATTGCACTGCTTGATACCTTCCGCGCCATGCTCGAGGATTTGGGTGGCGGCCTCGGTGTCACCGATCCCGTGTCGGGCGAGGTAGTCGTAGACCTTCCGGCAATGAAGGGCTGAACGTCGTATCCACGCCATTTTCCTTTGCGAGGCAACGGCCTTTCGATTAAGAGTGCCGCCATGCACAAGGGCGATATTACTCCAGTGGAAGCCTACCAGCGGCTCCAGAACAACGCGGCTGCCGTTCTCATTGACACGCGGTGCCAGCCCGAATGGGTTTTCGTCGGCGTTCCGGCTGTCGAACGGTTGATCCGCCTGTCGTGGCAAGTTTTCCCGACCATGCAGGTCAATGCCAATTTTGTCGCCGAAATCGACCAGATGGGATTACCCAAGGATGCCGAAATTCTCTGCATTTGCCGTTCGGGCGCCCGCTCGGCGTCGGCGGCTTCAGCCTTGACGGCGGCCGGTTACACCAACGCCTGGAATGTCGCGCAAGGTTTCGAAGGCGACAAGGATCAAAACGGCCACCGCAGTTGTGTCGGCGGCTGGAAGGCGGCTGGCCTTCCCTGGGTTCAGAGCTGATGAAAAAGAACGCCAAGGATCACTCGCCCGCGCAATGGGGCGATGCCACGAAGCTCGTGCGCGGCGGGCTGGACCGCTCGCCCCATGGTGAAACCTCCGAAGCGATCTACCTTAACTCCGGCTTCGTCTATGACGATCCGGAAACCGCCGAGCGGCGCTTTGCCGGCGAGGAAGAGGGCTATGTCTACGGCCGCTACGGCAACCCCACCGTCACCATGTTCGAGGAGCGCATGCGGCTTCTTGAAGGCGCGGAGGCCTGCTATGCGGTGGCCTCCGGCATGTCGGCAGCGTTTGGCGCGCTGGCCTGCCAGTTGAAGACGGGCGATCACATTGTCGCCTCGCGCGCGCTGTTTGGTTCAAACTACCAGATCATTACAGCGATTTTGCCGCGTTTCGGCATTAACTACGATTTGGTTGACGGCGGCGATCCCGCCGCATGGAAGCGTGCGATCACCTCCAAAACCAAATGCGTGTTCCTCGAGACGCCGTCTAATCCTTTACTGGAAGTCCTCGACATCGAAATGATCTGCGATATTGCCCACAAGGCCGGTGCGGTGGTCATCGTCGATAATGTGTTCGCCACGCCCATCCTGCAGAAGCCCATGGAGCTTGGTGCCGACATCGTATTCTATTCCAGCACCAAACACACGGATGGCCAGGGAAGAGTGTTCGGAGGCGCCATCCTGTGCGGCAAGAAGTTCAAGGAAGACCTGCTGAAACCGTTTCTGCGCCACACCGGCCCAACGATTTCGCCGTTCAATGCCTGGGTTTTACTGAAAGGCATGGAAACCCTGAAGCTGCGAGTTGAAGCCCAAAGCTGCGCGGCGGCGGCCCTTGCCGACGCGCTGGTCTCTCTGCCTGGCGTGGAGCGGGTCTACTACCCCCACCATGACAGCCACGCCCAGGCCAAACTGGCGCGCAAGCAGATGAAACTGGGCGGCACCCTGGTGGCCTTCGATGTAACAGGCGGCAAGGCCAGGGCCTTCGACGTGCTGCGCAACCTCGCCATTATCGACATTTCCAATAATCTGGGCGACACCAAATCGCTGATCACCCACCCTGCTACCACGACCCATCGCAACATCGGCCCCGAAGCTCGTGCTTTGATGGGCATCGGCGACGGTGCGCTGCGCCTCTCGGTGGGGCTTGAAGATGTGGGTGATCTGATCGCCGATCTGAAGCAGGCGATTGGGGGTTAAGCGTGCTTCAATTTTCTTTCCCCTTCTCCCCTCGCGGGAGAAGGTGGCGCGAAGCGCCGGATGAGGGGGCGGTTCAGCGCCTCGATCGCATAATCCGACTCGCTGAATCACCCCTCATCCGTCTCGCGCCTGCAGCGCGATCCACCTTCCCCCGCGAGGGGGGAAGGACCTTCTCTATCTAAACCGTCAGAACCTTCTCCACTTCGACGATGTCATGGCTGCCGTAGCCGTTGAAGCGCGTGGATGTTGCGATGCCATAGGCGCCGAGGGTGCCGAACTCGATGTAGTCATCCTCGCGCAGCGCCACGGGAAGATCGAGCTGATGCGGCAGCACGTCGAAGGGATCGCAGGTGGGACCAAAAACCTTCCACGGCTTCGTCTCGCCGGTAACGATTTGGCCATCGCGAATCACCCGGAAGGGCGGCTGCAATTCGTTGACCTGCATGTATTCCATCAAGCCGCCATAGACGCCGTCGTTGATGAAGATGTCGTCGCCGTCGCTGCACACGAGCTTGACCCGCGTCAGCAGCGACATGCACTCGGCCACGAGGCCGCGCCCCGGTTCGCATTCCAGCAGCGGCTCTGATCCCTTGCCGAAGGCGCGCGTCGCCGCTTTCGCAATCGTCGTAAAAAAGGATTGAAGCGGCCCCGCCCTGCTCAACAAGTAGTTGGCCGGGAATCCGCCACCCACATTGAGCTTGGCAATGCCGATGCCCGCCGTTTTGGCGATCCGGGCAGCGGCCTCGATATGCCGGGCAAAGGTCTTGGGGTCGCGGGCCTGGGAGCCTGGATGAAATGTCAGCATGGGCTTGAAGCCGCGCGCGACCGTATCCTTCAGAAGCTCGACACAGATATGGTCGGGGGCTCCAAATTTGGTCGAGAAGTCATGCGCGGAGGATGTGCGTTCGCGCGGCAGCACCAGGCGGACGGCAATTTCAATATCCCTGTCACCGCCGGCAATATCGCCGATTTTCACCAATTCCTCCCGGGCGTCCACGGCGAAGCGGCGGCAACCGTAAATCTTGTAAGCGTCCGCGATCTCGCGGCGCGATTTTACCGGATTGTGGTAGTGAAAGATGGCGTCCGGTGAAACCGCACGCACCGCAGCCATCTCCTGAACCGAGGCCACATCCCAATGGTGGAGGCCAGCCCCCGCCAGCGTTGCCAGCACCGGGCCAGACGAATTCGATTTTACCGCGAAGCTCACCGTACCGGGAAAGCCCGTCATGAATTCCTCCGCTCGGGCACGGAGTTGCCCTGCGCTGAAGCAAAACAGCGCTTCCTCAGGCGCCAAGCTTCGGGAGGCGGCGGAGGCATCCGCGAAGCGCCGTGGCATTGAGTCCGGGGTGGCGCGAAGCGCTGGAGACGGGTTCATGATAACCTCCGTGACGGCAGTTGTTGGATAACATATGGCAGTGTGCTGAAATATGACAAACTGGCCGGCCATTTTGTTGCCAAAGCCTGATCGCAATAGCGGATACCAATGATTCCCATGAGGCGCCGATGCGTATTCTGACCGGACTTCTCTCGGTATTTCTGCTCCTGTCGCAACCAGCGGCCGCACCCGCCGAAACGGTGGTGCCAGGCTCCGCTGCGGCGGTGCAGTTCTCCTTCGCGCCAGTAGTGAAAACCACAGCGCCGGCTGTCGTCAATGTCTATGCCAAACGCGTCGTGGCCCAGCGCGATCTGGGTCTCCTCGCCGATCCGTTCTTCCGGCGCTTCTTTGGGAATGACGGTTCCTTCGGCAGGCCGCGCGAAAGGGTGCAGAATTCGCTGGGCTCCGGCGTGATCGTTAGCGCCCAAGGCCTCATCGTCACCAATAACCATGTGGTCAAGGGTGGCACCGACATTCGCGTGGTGCTCGCCGACAAGCGCGAGTTCGAAGCCAAGCTTCTGCTTACCGACGAGCGCACCGATCTCGCCGTCCTCAAGATCGAGGCTGCGGACGAGGAACTTCCCGCCCTGCCGCTGGGCGATTCGGACTCGCTCGAAGTGGGCGACCTGGTGCTCGCCATTGGCAATCCCTTCGGCGTGGGGCAAACGGTGACCAACGGCATCGTCTCCGCGCTGGCCCGCACCCAGGTTGGCGTTTCCGACTATCAGTTTTTTATTCAGACGGATGCCGCCATCAACCCCGGTAATTCCGGCGGTGCACTCGTCAACATGGCAGGCGAACTTGTTGGCATCAACACAGCGATCTTCTCGCGCTCCGGCGGCTCCATCGGGATAGGATTTGCGATTCCGGTGAATATGGTGAAAACCGTGGTGCAATCAGCGGAGACAGGCACGGCGGTGAAGCGGCCCTGGCTTGGCGTCGAACTCCAGGATGTGACTCAGGAAATTGCCGACAGTCTTGGGTTCGCCCGTCCCGAAGGCGCTTTGGTCGTGAGCCTGCATCCCGACAGCCCGCTGTCAAAAGCAGGCTTGAAGCGAGGCGACGTGGTCCTCGCCTTCGAGGGCACGCCCGTGGAGAACGCCCGCGAACTCGGTTACCGGGCCGCGACATCGGCCATCGGCTCGGTCCAGATCATCGAATACCAGCGCGGTGGCAAACGAATAGAAATCAGCATCACCCTCACCGCGGCACCCGAGACGACGGCTCGCGAGGAAACCCTCATCGAAGGTAAAAATCCGCTGGCTGGCATGGTGGCCACCAACCTTTCGCCCGCCGTCGCCGATGAACTGGGCCTGAAGGCCGATGCCACCGGTGTTGCCGTCGCCGCCATCAGGGGCGGGCCGGCGCAACGCTTCTTGCGCAAGGGCGATGTTATTTTGGAAGTCAACGGTACTGCTATCGGCAGCGTCACGGTATTGCAGGAGGCCTTGGGCAACGGTGACGGTTTTTGGCGGATTGCCGTGAACCGCGGCGGCCGGATTCTGAAGCTCGCCGTTGGCGGTTGATGGCCAATCTTTTCCAGGCGGCGGGGCTGGGCGATGACGCGCCGCGCCCATTGGCCGACAGGCTTCGTCCGCAAAAGCTTTCCGAAGTCGTGGGCCAGGATCACCTCACGGGAGCCGACGGCGTATTGACCCGTATGCTGTCGGCGGGCCGCATTCCCTCAATTGTTTTTTGGGGGCCGCCCGGCACCGGCAAAACCACCATCGCGCGCCTGCTGGCGGGCGAGACGGGACTGGTCTTTGAACAAATGTCGGCGGTGTTCTCCGGCGTGGCCGATTTGAAGAAAGCCTTCGAGCAAGCGCGCATCCGGCGCGAGCAAGGGCGGGGTACGCTGCTGTTCGTCGATGAAATTCATCGCTTCAATAAATCACAACAGGACTCCTTCCTACCCTATGTGGAGGACGGCACGATTACCCTGGTGGGCGCCACCACGGAAAATCCCTCCTTTGAACTGAATGGCGCCCTTCTGTCGCGCTGCCAGGTGCTGGTTTTAAACCGCCTTGATGCAGCGGCGATGAACGCACTCATCGGGCGCGCCGAGATGTTCGAGAAGCGTGCTCTCCCGGCGGATGCCGCGGCTCGCGAGGCCTTGATCGCCATGGCCGACGGCGACGGGCGCTATGTTCTCAACCTGGTTGAAGAAATTTTCTCTGCCGTTCCTGAGGGGACCGAACCGCTGACGCCCGAAATGCTGGCGAAGACCGTGCAGAAGCGCATGCCGCTCTATGACAAGGCCGCCGATTGCCACTACAATTTGATTTCCGCCCTGCATAAATCCGTGCGCGGATCGGATCCCGACGCCGCCCTCTATTATCTGGCGCGCATGCTTGTAGCGGGCGAAGACCCGCTCTATCTGACGCGCCGCTTGGTACGCATGGCGATCGAAGACGTAGGGCTGGCCGATCCGCAGGCGGTCGTGCAGGCGCTTGCGGCGAAGGATGCCTTCGATTTTCTGGGAAGCCCCGAGGGCGAACTCGCGCTGGCGCAGGCTACCCTCTATATTGCCACGGCGCCCAAATCGAATGCGCTCTATACCGCCTTCAAAGCGGCAACCCAGCGCGCCCGAGAAACCGGCTCGCTATCGCCGCCCAAAATCATTCTCAACGCGCCGACCAAGCTCATGAAGCAGCAGGAGTATGGCTCGGGTTATCGATACGACCATGATGAGCCCGATGCCTTCTCGGGCCAGAACTATTTCCCCGACGGCATGGCCCGGGAACGCTACTACGATCCCCCCGACCGCGGCTTCGAGCGCGAAGTTAGGAAGAGGCTTGAGTACTGGTCCAAGCTCAGGAAAGACCGGCAGAGTTAGGCGTTAGCGGTAGTGGTAACGGCAGGCGAGCACAATCATTGTGTCGCGTTCGACTTTGTAGATCAGGCGGTGTTCCTGATCGATACGCCGCGACCAGCTGCCGGCAAGTTCGAATTTCAAAGGTTCCGGTTTTCCCAGCCCCTCAAAGGGCGACACCAGGATATCCTCGATGAGGTCGACAATCTTCAGAGCCTTGCGGCGGTCGGGGTCGATCCAATACCGCAAATCTGCGAGCGCGTTGGGATCAAAGACCAGTTTCAACCCGCAGCGCCTTGATCGATTTGAAGGGCTTGCGAGCACGGGAATTGCGGTTCATGGCGTCCAGAAGCCGCCGCGCATTGGCCGGAGAGCGGAGCAGATAAGCGGTTTCCTGAAGCGACTCGTAGTCGTCACGGGATAGCAACACGACGTCGCCACCCTTTTGCCGTTCGACGACAACCGGCTCGTGATCCTCGCATACTTTGTCCAGCGCTGACTTCAAATTCGCGCGCAGGCGGCTATAGCTCAATGTGTTCATACGATACTTGTACAGAGTATCTGTACATTGTCAAGTCACCACCCGATCGGATGGCCATCGCGGAAGAAGCCGCCGCTGGGCCCGCCTGGTGCAAGCGTTGCGGCCCACACGATGCCGGAAGCGCCACTCTTGACGTCGCGCGGGGCGTTAGCGCCGCCCATGTCAGTCTTGACCCAGCCGGGACATATGGAATTGACCATGATGCCACGAGAACTCAGTTCCTGCGCCAGTGTGCGGGTGAGCACATTGAGCGCCGCCTTCGAGGCGCGGTAGCCGAAATAGCCCGAACCCATTTCCGATAATGCGCCCATTCCCGACGATACATTCACGACCCGCGCATTCTGCGCCAGCAACGGCGCGATCGCCTTGGCGAGCCGCCAGGGTCCCACAGTATTGACGCTGATCGTATCGATGACTTCCTTGTCACCCGCGCCCAGGACCGTAGCTCCTTTGCCTGAATAGGCGCCGCTGGTTTCCGGCAGTATGCCCGCGGCATTCACAAGCACGTCAACAGGCCCGAGCGGCTTGACCCATGCGCCGAAGCTGGCGATGGAACGCGCCGAAGCCAAATTGAGGATTTTCGGATGCACGTCGTAGCCATGCTCCTTCAGTGATTTCGCCGAGGCCGCGAGCCGCTTCTCATCTTTTGCAGCAATCACCAGCCGATAGCCAAGCCCACCCAGTTGACGGGCGGTTTCGAATCCGAGTCCCCGCGAGCCGCCAGTGACGATGGCAAGCGGCGTTCTCACAGCCGCCTGGCGTCGATACTCCAGGGACCAGCGCCCGCCGCCGCAAGATAGAGGAACACGAAACAGAACATGATGGCGAGCTCGCCGCCATTGTTGATGGGATGAAAGTCTTTCGGTGCGTGGACCATGAAGTAGGCAACCGCCATGTAGCCAGACAGAACGAAGGCCGTGATACGCGTGAACAGGCCGAGGACGATGAGAGCACCGCCGATGAGCTCGAGAGTTCCGGTGATGATGGTCATGGTGTCCAGCGCTCCAGCGGCTGGAGTAAACTGGCTGATCGGAAAGCCCAGAAATTTCGTGGTGCCATGGGCAAGGAAAAGAAGTCCCGTCATGATGCGCAAGATCGAATGGAGCGGGCCGGACCAAGAGGCGGGAATGATGCCGGTATTCATGGAAGCGTTGCCCTTCTGTTGAAGCCAAGTATGGAGGGGAGGTTTATACCGGACGCAGGAAAATTGACAGTAACTCTATGGAAACCTCCGGGAAGAAAAAGCAGAGCAGAGTGGCTCGTTCAGATATCCTGCGATTGTTCTTACGACCAGAATGAATTGCTTCTTGTATTCAGGCGGTAAATCTGGATAGATCAAAAAGTGAACATGAGCGCCCGCTGTCGTGCCGTTCTCCGCGCCGCGTTTGGATATGAGAACTTCCGGCCCGGGCAGGAAGCTATTGTCGACAGCCTTCTGGCGGGCCGGAATGTTTTGGCGGTCATGCCCACCGGGTCCGGCAAATCCCTGTGCTATCAGGTGCCGGCGCTGGTGAAGGGCGGGCTTGCCATTGTCGTGTCGCCGCTGGTTGCGCTGATGCGGGATCAGGTGGCGGCGCTGAAACTTGCCGGCGTTGCCGCCGAGACGATCAATTCCTCGGCCTCGCGCAATGACAATGTCGCGGTCTGGCGGAGGGTCGCGGAGGGCGCGGTGCGCATTCTTTATCTCGCACCCGAACGGCTGATGACCGAACGAATGATCGCCGCGCTGCAAAAACTCAGCGTGACGCTGATCGCCGTCGATGAAGCCCATTGCATCTCGCAATGGGGAGCCTCGTTCCGGCCCGAGTACGATGCATTGCGGGCATTGCGGGCGGCTTTTTCCGGCGTTCCGGTCGGAGCGTTTACCGCAACGGCCGACGAAACGACGCGACGCGACATCGTAAAGAAACTGTTTGGCGGTGCGGCCGATATTTTCGTGCTGGGTTTCGATCGTCCCAACATCAGGCTTGCGGTTGCGGCCAAGGCGGATACCAAAAAGCAGCTCCTCGAATTCCTTGAGGACCATCCGGGCGAAAGCGGCATCGTCTATGCCCTGTCCCGCAACAGCGTCGAGAAGCTCGCGGCCTTTCTGGCGGGGAAAGGCTATCGCGCGGTTCCCTACCATGCGGGTCTGAGTGCCGAGCAGCGCACCGAGAGCCAAAATATTTTCATGTCCGAAAAGGGGGCGATCATCTGTGCCACCATCGCCTTCGGCATGGGGATCGACAAATCCGATGTGCGCTTCGTCTTTCATGCCGATCTGCCGGGAACACTCGACGCCTATTATCAGGAAATCGGCCGGGCCGGCCGCGATGGCGAACCCGCCGAAGCTCATATGGTCTTCGGCCTCCAGGACATCGCCATGCGGCGGCACTTTATCGAAGAGGAGGAGGGCGGCGAGGAACGGCGGCGGCGCGAACACAAGCGCCTCGATGCGCTGGTGGCCTATTGCGAAGCGCCAAGCTGCCGGCGCCAATCTCTGCTGGCCTATTTTGGCGAAACCTCGAACGGTTGCGGCAATTGCGATGTCTGCCTTAATCCCGCCGAAACCGCCGATGGCACAGATGAGGCGCGTAAGATATTCGAGACCATGCGCTCAACCGGCGAGCGCTTTGGCGCCGTGCATATCGTCGATCTCCTTACAGGCAAGGCCAACGAAAAGGCCATCATTTTGAAGCACACGGAGTTGCCCGTCTTCGGCTTTGGCAAGGAACGCGGCCGCGCCGAATGGCAATCGCTCATCCGGCAACTTGTGGGCGGCGGTTTCCTCACTCTCGATGTGGCCGGCTATGGCGGTTTATCCGTGCGCGCCAAGGGTAGGGCGCTGTTGCGTGGCGAAGAGAAGTTCCGCTATCGCCGCGACATGATCCGGGAAAAGAAGCGCCCGCGATTGCCGGCCGCTGCGCTCTCCGCCGATCCAGGCCAGGAAGCGCTACTGCACCGGCTCAAGGCGCTTCGCCTGCAACTGGCACGGCAACGCCGTGTTCCCGCCTACGTTATATTCCCCGACCGGACATTAATCGACATGACCGCGCGCTTACCGCTCACCCGCATGGATTTCAGCGCAGTGCATGGTGTTGGCACGGCAAAGCTGGAGCAATTTGCCGACATTTTCCTCAACGAAATACGTGCCTTCGCGGCGGGTAGCAGCGATCTCTAGTCTCTAAGCAGCTTGTCGCGCAAATTGGATACGGAATTGGCGTGGGCGTCGAAGCCTTCATAGGCCGCGAGGATCATGGCGTGCATGGCCTGCTGGGCGTAGCCGCCCCGCGTCACTTCCGCCACCGAGGTTCGTTTCGTGAAATCGTGGACGGAGAGCGCCGAATACGTTCTGGCCCAGCCACCCGTGGGCAGCACATGACTTGGCCCCAAAACATAATTTGCGAGCGTTGAAGGCGTGAGTTCGCCTAGAAGAATCTCGCCCGCGTTTTTCACATGCTGAAGATAGGACTGCGGCTCCTTCGACAGAATCTGCAGATGCTCCGGCGCATAATCGTTGATGAACGCCATGGCCTCGGCCACATCGCGGGCAACGAGAATGCCACCGCGCGATGACGAGAGAACAGCTTGCGTGAAAGCCAATCGCTGCGCGCTCATATGCTTCCAATATTGGGGGAGCATGGCCAGCGCCGCCTGCGCAACCTGGGCGCTGGTGGTGACGATGAAGGCTGAGGAATCCTCGCCGTGTTCGGCTTCGATCAACAGATCGAGGGCAGCGAGGCGGCCATCGGTCGTATGATCGGCAAAAATGATGCTCTCACTGGGGCCAGCAGGTGTGCCCGTGTCGATGAGGTCGGCGCAAAGCCGCTTCGCTGCCACCACCCAGGGCGAGCCCGGCCCTACGACTTTCACGTATTTGGCAATGGTCCGGGTGCCATAGGCCACCGCGGCCACGCCTTGCGCTCCGCCAGCCTTGTAGACTTTGGAAACACCCGCAGCCTCCGCCGCCACGAGCGTTGCCGCGTCGAGGTTGCCATAGGGACCCGGTGGCGTGATGATGCAGATATCGGTAACGCCCGCCACGGTTGCGGGAATGCAGGTCATCAGCACCGAACTGGGGAACGCGCCCTTGCCCCGCGGAACGTAGCAGGCGACAGACGCGATGGGCAGCGTCCGTTCCCCCGCGAACACGCCCGGCCGGATTTCATGCATAAGCGTGGCTTGCGGTTTTTGATACTCGTGGAACTTGACAATATTGGCCGCAGCATAGGCGATGGCCTCGGCAACCTCAGGCTCCAGCGCTTTGCGCGCGCGGGCAAAGTCTTCACCCGTCGCCGCAATTGTATCGGCAGTCACGGCCGCCTTGTCGAATCGCTGGGCGAATCGGGCGAGAGCTACATCGCCTTCCTCGCGAACCGCCTCGATGATTGGCTTTACTCGCTCGAGATAGGGCGCAAGGTCGCTTTCGCTACGCTTCAGCAATTCGGCGCGTTGCGCCTGCGAGAGATCGGACAAGCGGATGAGGTTGATCTTCGGCGTCATGGACGCCTTCTAGTTTCCCGCATGCTGGGTCGTCGAGATATATGTCTCGTCTTCCTGGCCATCGCGCTCGAACTTGAGAAAATCGTAATAGCCGCAGCGGCTTTCGCCAGGGAACACGCGGCAGGTGGAGGGGCGCGCTTCATAGATGGTGCAGCGGCGGGCATCGATGTCGAAGAACTGGCATATCCTGCCGAAGTGCGTGTCGTTCTTGCGGCGCATGATGCGTTTGTAGCCGTGGGTTTTCTTGAAATATTTTGTCTCCGCCACATTGAGCGGCAAGTCGAAAAACTTAGCGATGCGCGCGGCGTCGCGGTCCTTGACTTCGATCACCGGGTAGGAACAGCAGTAACCGGGACACTTCGTACAATCGTAAAACTTGCGGGCCATGCCCCATGCTCTAGTAAGTTATCGAGCCGCAAGCAACCTATAGCTCTAACACCGATGTTGCCGTGTCGACGCGGTGGCAGATCGGTGAAGTCGCTCAGTTGCTTCGGCACCCCGGGAAATTTCAGGGGCTCGCTCAAGTGGCGGAGCCCGCGGCCACAACCGAGACCTCCATCACAAGCTTGGGGTCCGCGAGGCCTGAGACCACCAGAAGCGTGGCGGCCGGCCTATGTCCCTTGAGCATCCGGTCGCGGGTTTCCCGATAGAGAGCGATGTGGGCACGGTCGGTGATATAGGCGTGGGCATCGACGATGTTGCGATGATCCATCCCTGCCGCGGCAAGTATTGCCAGCACATTTTCCCAAGCCAGTTCATGCTGCATGGATGGATCGGCGGGAATATCGCCCGCCGCGGTCGCCCCCACCTGGCCTGCCACAAACACATAACGCGCCCCCGGATCGACCTCTATTCCCAGCGAATAGTTGGAAAACGGTTTGGGCGCTTTGGGTGTGGCGATCGGCTTGAGCATGGGATCCTCCGTGGCGGCAAAACATAGAACGCTTGACCGGGAACAAAAATAGAACATATACTGTGTGGATAACCATCATGTGCGATGGCTTGCGGCGTTGAATTGACTAGGGTGCCCGGAAAGCGAGGAGAATGAATATGGCTGGATCGGTGAACAAGGTTATTTTGGTGGGCAATCTCGGCAAAGACCCGGAAGTGCGCCACAGCCAGGACGGCAAAGCCATTGTCAATCTGAGCCTGGCGACCTCGGAGAACTGGCGCGACAAGCAAACGGGCGAGCGGAAGGAACGCACCGAGTGGCACCGCGTCGTGATCTTCAATGAGAATCTCGCCAAGATCGCCGAACAATATCTTAAGAAGGGCGCGAAGGTTTATATTGAGGGCCAGTTGCAGACCCGCAAATACACCGACAATTCCGGTGTCGAGAAATATTCGACCGAAGTGGTGCTGCAGAATTATCGCGGCGAATTGACCATGCTGGATGGCCGGAGCGGCGGCGGCGGCGAAAGCGCCTCATCCACCGGCGGCGAATTCGGTCAGTCGAGCCCGATGGATCGGCCGAAGACCGGAGGCAAAGCTCAAAGCTTCGCACGAGATCTCGATGACGAGGTGCCGTTTTAAGGCGAAACTACGGCACATGGTGCCCTTCTAAGGTCACTTTCCTGAGGTGTAGGAGACCTCTGACTGGCGGCTGAGCCCCTTGACGGCGCTCTCCAAGACAAGAGGTTATTACGAATGAAGCGAATCCTGAAACTCGCTGCGGCGGGTGTTGTCATGGTGTGCGTATCGACCACAGCCCGCGCGGATACGGCGCTCACCCATACGCAACTCCAGAAATTGTTCCCCGGCACCTTCTTGGCGGTGGTTCATGGGGCCATGAAACTCACCTTCACGGCCAAGGGCAATGGCACGCTTATCGGCGAGATGCCGGGCAAGCACGACAGCGGAAGCTGGACGATCCGCGACGGCAAACTCTGCGTCATGCTGAATACCTGGACCAGGGGAAAACCCGCCTGTTCCGCCGTTGTCGCCGACGGTGATTGGTATCGCGGGCGGGGCATCAAGTTCCGCAAAGCCTGACAAAATTCGCCTGAAAATCAGCCGCTTTTCGTTGCTCTGACGAGGCCTTCCACCTAAAATGGGAGGCCTTTCGAATCGTGGTTTTTGCAGACCTCCCTGCGCGCGATTTTGAAGGCCAAACGCAGGGTTTTCCGTGGCCGATAACGACGACAATACTGGCGCGCCTCCGCCCGCCAATCCCGGTGAAATTTCTCCCATCTCCATCGAAGAGGAGATGAGGAAAAGCTACCTCGATTACGCCATGAGCGTGATCGTGAGCCGCGCTTTGCCGGACGTCCGCGATGGCTTGAAGCCCGTGCACCGCCGCATTCTCTACACCATGGAGGAAAACGGCTTCATACCGGACAAGCCTTACAAGAAATCGGCCCGCGTCGTGGGCGATGTCATGGGTAAATATCACCCCCACGGCAATCTCGCGATCTATGATGCGCTGGTGCGCATGGCGCAGGATTTTTCACTCCGCCTGCCGCTGATCGACGGCCAGGGAAATTTCGGCTCCGTCGATGGTGATCCCCCGGCGGCAGACCGTTACACCGAAGTAAGATTGGCGAAAACCGCCGTGCCCATGCTCGACGATCTCGACAAGGATACCGTCGACTTTCAACTGAACTATTCGAACGAGTTCCGGGAGCCCACGGTTCTTCCCGCCAAATATCCCAATCTTCTGGTCAACGGCTCGGGCGGCATCGCTGTCGGCATGGCCACCAACATGGCGCCTCATAATCTCGGCGAAGTGATCGACGCCTGCCTCGCCACCATCGCCAATCCCGCCATCACCATCGACGAGCTGATCAACATCGTGCCTGGCCCCGACTTTCCCACCGGCGCCATGATCCTCGGCCGCGCCGGCATCAGATCAGCATTTCACACGGGACGCGGCTCCATCGTCATGCGCGCCAAGGTCCACACCGAGGAACTGCGCAAGGACCGCGAGGCGCTGATCGTCACCGAGATTCCCTATCAGATCAACAAATCCGTGATGATTGAGCGCATGGCCGAACTGGTGCGCGAAAAGAAACTCGAAGGCATCTCCGATATCCGCGACGAGTCCTCCCGCGAAGGCATGCGCGTGGTGATCGAGATCAGGCGCGATGCCATGGCCGACATCGTGCTCAACCAGCTCTATCGCTTCACCGCGCTGCAATCGACCTTCGGCATCAACAATGTTTGTCTCACCGGCGGCCGCCCGGAGATCATGAATCTGAAGGACTTGCTCCAGGCCTTCATCGCCTTCCGCGAAGAGGTGGTCACCAGGCGAACCAAGTTCCTCCTCACCAAATCCCGTGACCGCGCTCATATCTTGGTGGGCTTGGCCATCGCCGTCGCCAACATCGACGAGGTGATCGTCCTCATCCGCCGCTCGAAGGATGCTGCTGAAGCCCGCGAAGCGCTGATGGCGCCGGCATGGCCCGCGAAGGACATGGCGCCGCTCATCGCGCTGATTGCCGATCCGCGCCACCGCCTGTCCGAAGATGGCACCTACAAGCTCTCCGATGAACAGGCCCGCGCCATTCTCGAACTTCGCCTGCAACGCCTCACTGCCCTTGGCCGCGATGAAATCGCCGAAGAATTGGAAAAGCTGGCGAAGGAGATATCCGACTATCTCGACATTCTCCGCTCGCGCGCCCGGGTCATGACCATCATCACCAGCGAGCTGCGGGCGATCCGCACGGAATTTTCGACGCCACGCCGCACCCAGATTGTCGAGAACGAAGGCGAGGTCGAGGACGAGGACCTGATCCAGCGCGAGGATGTGGTGGTGACGGTGAGCCATGCGGGCTACGTCAAGCGCGTGCCGCTCTCCGCCTACCGCGCCCAGCGCCGCGGCGGCAAGGGCCGCGCCGGTGTCGCCATGCGCGAAGAGGATTTCGTCACCAAGCTCTTCGTGGCCAGCACCCACACGCCAATCCTGTTTTTCTCCTCAGCCGGCATGGTCTATCGCCTGAAAGTCTGGCGGCTCCCCGTCGGCAACCCGCAGGCCCGGGGCAAGGCGCTCATCAATCTTCTGCCGCTGGCCCAGGACGAGCGCATCACCACCATCATGCCGATGCCAGAGGACGAGGCCACGTGGAGTTCATTGCATCTCATGTTCGCTACCCGCTCCGGCACGGTCAGGCGGAATGAGCTTTCCGATTTCGAAAACATCAACCGCACCGGCAAGATAGCCATGAAGCTCGATCCCGGCGACCAGATCGCCGGTGTCGAGATTTGCTCAGCCTCGGACGATGTGCACCTTACAACCGCACACGGCCAATGCATTCGCTTCGCCGTGGAAGATGTGCGCGTGTTCAAGGGCCGTGACTCCACGGGGGTGCGCGGCATCCGGCTGGAGGAGGGCGACAATGTGATTTCCATGTCGATCCTCCGTCATGTGAAAGCGACCGCCGATGAGCGTGCCGCCTTCCTCAAGATGTCGCGCGCCGTCACAGGCGAGGAGATAGAGCAGGGGTCAAGCGACGAAGAGGCAATTGCCGACACCACGCTCTCCCAGGAACGCTACGTGGCGATGGGCGCGGCGGAACAGACCATCCTCACCGTTTCCGCCAATGGCTACGGCAAGCGCACCTCGTCTTTCGAATACCGCATCACCGGCCGCGGCGGCAAAGGCATCGTCGCCATGGCGGTGAACGA
>Ga0187892_10005452_pt1 | contig 19980 bp, 15 predicted proteins | sample MA1701073metaG_FD_139345 | JGI IMG/M metagenome (GOLD analysis project Ga0187892, IMG submission 139345) | Bio-ooze microbial communities from a basaltic lava cave in the Kipuka Kanohina Cave System on the Island of Hawaii, USA - MA170107-3 metaG ...
AGTCCAGATCGTCCTGCAGTCCCAAAGCCCCGAACGCGAAGCGGTTCGTTTTCTCCGGACGGATGCACGGGTACAGGATCAGGAACTTGAAGCACGCCCACAGCGCCCCCGCATACCGGCGCGCTCCCAGCCACAGCCGCTCGACGTCCAGACTCCTCCACCGTCCGGCCATTACCGCCTCCTCCGCGCGACGCGGTCATAGAGCTCCAGCAGCATGGGACCGACGACATCCCACGACCAGCGGGCCGCAAGCCGTTGCCTGGCCTGCCGTCCCAGCGACGCCGTCAGCCCCGGCTCGGCGTGAAGCCGCGCCAGCGCCTGATGAATGTCGGCCACGACCTGGTCGGGTTCGCGGACCTCCACGAGGAGTCCCGCGTCTCCCACAATCTGGGCGGATCCACCCTTGCGCATGCAGATGACGGGCCGGCCCAGCGCCATGGCCTCGAGGATAGCGTAGCTCACCTGCTCGTGAAGGCCCGGCTGAACGATGACGTCGGCCGATGCGACCCGCCGCAAGGCCTCATCGCGGGGGAGCCAACCGAAGATGGTCACCCCCTTTGCGACACCCAGCTCGCGCGCCATCCGCTCGATGCGTCCGCGTTCCGATCCGTCCCCGATGATCCAGTACTCGCAGTCGGGGACGTCGCGACGCAGCCGCGCGAACGCACGCAGGGCAAGCGGGAGCCCCTTCCAGCCGATGATCCGCCCGCTCGTGGCGAGCCGGAAGGGCCCCGAGGGCTTGGGGCCGACCGCGGCGTACGCGGCCACTTCCTCGGACGTAAGGCCGCAGATCGGAAACGCAAGCATGTTGAGCCACGGCAGGCGGAGCGGGCGCTCATGGGGAGTCAGGGCGAGTCGCGCGCGGCCGCCGGGGATGATGCTTGTGAACGTGCCCGCGACCACCAGCGTCACTCCGCGAAGGAACTCGAGGATGCGCGATCGCCACGACATCTGCGACAGGAACTCCAGCAGGGTCCAGTCGCGACATCCGGAGTTCCAGACGAACGGAGCGCCCACCCACCCCATGAGCGTCGGCGTCCACCAGTTGCTGTAGGTGACATGATGCACGAGATCGAATCGAACGTTCCGATGCAGCTCGACGGCGGCGGCAAGCGCCGCGATCTGCCAGAGCACATAGTGGAGGTGATGAGTAAGGGGCCGGCCGGCGAGGCGGTCGAGAACGCCCGGCAGGGCCACGTACCGCACATGGAGATTGGCGCGCGGACGCGCCTGGAGCTCAGGCTCGATCCACGGGCGGCAGCCGGTGGCCGTCAGCACCCAGGCCTCGTGCTCGAGCGCGACGGCCCGGACGATTCCCCAGCCGAGTCCGGGCTCCGAGCCCTGGCCCGGCCCGCAGGAGTAGGCGGAGAGGAGGATCTTCACGGCATCGATATATCGACATTCCCGACGCGGTGAGCCTACCCCAGGCGACGCTCCCTTCTCGCCGTCAGCATCGTGGACGCCGTTCGCGGCCAGTCGAAGGCCGCCGCTATGCGCTCGCGTCCGGCCGTGCCCCGGCGGTGCGCCTCCGCCGGATCCGCCATCGCCTCCTCGATCGCCGCGGCGAGCCGCTCGACGTCTCCTTTGGGCGCGAGCCATCCCGTGCGTCCCGATTCCACCACTTCCGGCACCGCGGCTGCGTCATAGGCGACAACGGGCAGAGCCGCCGCCTGGGCTTCGGCGATCGACAGCCCGAACGACTCGGCGTGCGACGGCAGGACGGCGAGCTGCGCCCATTCGAGCTGCGGGACGAGCTGATCACGGCCGAGCGCGCCGAGCATCTCCACGCGGTCCGCGATCCCCTCCTCCTCGGCCGCGCGCCGCACCGGGTCCGGGTCGCCCCATCCGGCCACGCGCAAGGTCCACGCGCGACGGCCGCCGCGCGCCACGCGACCCAGCGCGCACACGGCGTCCCGAACGCCCTTCACCGGGGCCAGTGTCCCGAAGAACAGCAGCCGCGAGATCTCGGACGGCGCCGCCCGGGGGATGCGCGCGAACCGCTCGTCGGTCCCGAGCGGCGCGACGACGATCTTGGCGGGATCGATCCCGAACAACGCAACCAGCTCGTCGCGCGTGAAGCGCGACGAGGCGAACACGACGTCCGCCCGTCGCATCGGGCGCGCGCGGAACCACGCGTCGGTCGCGCGCTTCAGCAGCCGCAGCGGGGTCGGGCGGCTTGCCCAGAGCGCGTAGGAAGGAAACGCGGCGATGATGCCGAAGAGCGTCGCTCGCCCGCGCAGGGCGCCGGGGAGGAACGCCGCCTCGGTCTCCCAGCCCAGTACCGCGTCGACGGGCCCCGCGTCCAGCTCGGTGCGAACGGCACGCGCGATGGCGCGACCGTCGAGCAGATAGTGGATGCGGCTCGGAGGAACGGGGCGGACGCGGGGACCCGGCTCGCCGGCATCGCGCGAGACCGGCATGAGCAGGACGTCCGCGCCGGCCCGCGTGAGATGCTCCGCCAGCTGCAGGCAATGGCGCGGCCCGCCGGCGAGGCTCTTGAGCGTGCCTGGATAGGTGATGATGATGCGGGTCATGCGTCACACGACACGCATACAATGTTGAGCACGGCTGGCGGCGACGCCTGCTCGAACAGGGGCCGGTCCAGCGCGACCGCAACATCTGGCCGCTCCGCGATCCACCAGCGCATCGGCCGCACCGCCAGAAGCGCGCGGAGGACGTCGCACGGATCGATCCCCGTACGCGCGCGCACGAGCGGATGCGCCTCGAAAGCCACGACCGCGTCCCTGGCTTCCGCGATCGTCCTGCTGGCGCCGAGGATCACGTCGCGCTCCCCCCCCTCCACATCTACCTTCAGGGCCAGGGTCGCATCCCGAACCGCCAGCTTCAGGTCGTCCAGCGCCACGATCTCGACGGTGCCGTCCGTGCCGGGCTCCGCATATCGGGCATGGGGCGAGCCGTCGTAATCGGGCTCCCGCAACGTTCCCCGACCGGCCCGAGCGCCCGCCGCAAGGCACAGAGCCCGTCCCGGGACGGGCAGGCGGCCTACATTCCGCTCGAGGATGGCAAACACCTCGCCGTTCGGCTCCAGCGCAAGGACCTGCCGAAGGCGGCGCGTCCGCGCGGCCACGAGCGCGCTGAATAACCCGATGTCCGCACCGCAATCCGCCAGTACCGCAGGACGGCCCGCACCCTCGATGGCCCCGGACACCGCGGCCACGAGCGACCGCTCGTATTCGCGCGCCTCGCACGCGTCGACCTGATTGGCGCGCCGGTAGAGCGGCATCTCGATTTCCACGCGCTCGCCGAGCCGATACAGCGCCCTGCAGTTCAGCCAGCCGCGCCGTTCGGCCCAGTCGATGAGCCGATAGCCGCCGCGCAGCCGGTGACGTACCAGCCACCGTCCGATGCCGAAGACCCAGGGCGATCCCCGGCGCAAGGGGAGGTCCCCAGCGTGCATCATGAGCGCAGGACCCTCCGCAGTTCCTCGTCGAAGCGGGCGGCAGCCCTGTCCCATGTGAAGGCCTGAATGTGCTTGTGACCGGCCTCCGCAATGCTGCGGCGCTTCGCGGCATCCTCGACCAGCCGGAGGAGGGCTTCCGACATGAGCTGAGGCTGTCGGGCCGGAACGACCATCGCGGTGACGTCCGGAATCAGGTAGTCCTCGACGCCCACATCGGTCGTCAGGAGGGCGCAACGGCACGCCATCGCCTCCATGGGCGGGAGGGGGAGGCCTTCATGCCAGCTCGGATGAATCCAGATGTCGCAGCTTGAGTAGACTTGGCGCAGCTCCGACTGAGGCACGTTGATGCGGTACTCCGTCCCCTCGGGCACGTCCGGCCCGGGCCAGTCCTGGCCGAACATCGACAGCAGAATCCCGGGGTGCTTCCGTCTGACAATCTCCACGGCTTGAAGCCCGTCCAGCGTGCCGCGCCAGGTGGTCGGCCGGTAGATCATCCCGACCCTGGAAACGTCGCTCCCGCTTCGCCTCTGCGGCTCGTGATGGAACAGGTCGAAGTCCACTCCGTAGATGATCGGCCCGGCAGGCTCCTGCCCGAACTTCTCCCTGAGCAGCCGCTTCAGCCAAGACGACACTACGAACTTGGACATCGGAAGCCGGTACGTCGCATCGACGCGATCCCGGGGGCCCGCCCAGATTTCGTAGCCCTGGACGAAGTACACTGGCTTCCCCACGGACTCTCCCCACGTCCCCAGCAGCTCGGCGGTCCTCCACTGGGTGGCGATGGTGATGTCCGCGGCAGGCACGCGCCGGACTTCGAGCCGGGGCACGACGAGCAGCCTGGCTCTGAGATCGAACCACGGGACGCGGCGGTCCGCCAGCAGGGTCCTCCCCCAGCGGCGCAGCGCCGCCCTCCACGAGAGGCGGCCCCGCTCGTCGTCGCCGAGGGCGACGGGGCAGACGATGGTCACCCGATGGCCGAGGCGTTCCAGGCGGTTCGCGTACTCGAAAATGGCACGCATGCCTCCGCTGATTTCCAGGCCGGGGGCCAGGAAGTTGATCCTCATGCGGCCTTGGCCCCCGGGGTGCTGCGACGGCGGCCGGCCCAGCTGCGCAGAGCCTCCCTCTCCCATGGACTCAACACCACGTACACGACCGCGACCGCATAAGCCAGCGTAGCGATGCCGCCGACCGCGCAGAGGGAGGGCAGGCCGTTCACGACCGGGTCGCACAGGAGCAGGAGCGCCGCATACGCCGCGGCGCTCAGCAGCGGCTGCCAGCAGCAGCACCGGAAGACCTCCCACGTTCCCAGACGCAGCATGTTCCGCTGGACGAGGAAGACGAAGAGGAGCGATCCTCCGGCCGTACCCAGCAGGAGCGCGAATGCCGCTCCCTGGATGCCGGACCTCGGCACGAAGAGCACGCAGAGGCCCACCACGAGCACCGCATCGATGGCGGCGAGGAGCGCCCCGAGCCCCGGTTTTCCGATCCCGCGGGCGACGTCCCCGGCCGGCTGGGTCATGACCATGACGAGGAACGCCAGCGTCAGAATCCGCAAGCAGTCGCCGCCCTGGACCGCGAAGTCCCGTCCGACCCAGTAGGCCAGGAACTTGGGACCGTAGACCAGAAAGAGCGCGGCCAGCGGGAGGATGCACGCTAGGAGAACCTTCATGGTCCTCAGGTACAGACTCCGGATGCGCTCCTCCGCTCCCGTTGCCGCCTCCTCGCTCACCGCGGGGAACAGGGCCGGACCCACCGCCTGCGGCACCATGAGAAACTTCGCCGCCAGATTGTAGGGCACCGCGTAATAGCTCAGTCCCGACATGGGCAGGCAAGCGCCGATCACGAGCTTGTCCACCTGCAGGGTGGTCTGGGCGGCGATCGAACCCAGCAACGTGGCGCTGCCGAATTTCACCAGCGCCCTGGCCTCCTCTCCGTGGAAGCGCGGGCGCATCGAGTGCCCCGGCAGCAGCCGGCGGGCGAGCGCCGCGAGGTACACGACGCCGAGGAGGCTGACCCCCAGCCCGCCGACGACGAGGGTGATCAGGGACTGGCCCGCCCAGAGCAGGACAACCGGCGTGACCATCGCCAGCAGGCCGAGTACGAACGTGAACCTGGCCACGATATCCAATCGCTGGCACGCCTGCGGGATGGAAAGCAGGCCGTTGAGCAGCATGGCCAGCGCGAAGCTGACGCCCGCAAGGCGGAAGACCGTCGGGGCCGCTTCCGCCAGCGCGGGAGAGACCTGCACGATCGTGCGGGCGAGCAGACTCGCGGAAGCGGCGATCGCCGCTCCTCCTGCTGCCGCCGCGGACAGGAAGACCAGCGCGCCTGTCTGCAGCAGCCGCATCACTCGGAGATCGTCCTGGAGCGCCCGCGCTTCCGAGAGATGCTTGACCAGCGCCGGGCCCATGCCCAGGTCCAGAAAGGAGAGATAGCCGATGACAACCGCCACCATGGAGTAGAGGGCGTACGCTTCCAGTCCGAGCCGGTTTACGACGTACGGCACCGTGACCAGTCCGACGACCAGGAGGAGAACCCTGGAAGCGAAGGCGTGAAAGATGTTGGAGAGCAGGCGCTCCGTTCTTCGCGCCGGCGCCTCGGGAGTCGACATCAATACGCGCCCCGGCGCAGCAGCACCACCGGCACCGTCCGCAGCAGCAGGGTCACGTCCAGCCACAGAGACCAGTTCCGCGCGTACCACGAGTTGAGCACCACCATCCGCTGCAGGTCCGCGTCCGCGCGCCCCGACACCTGCCAGAGCCCCGTGATCCCGGGCGTCACGTCGAGGTAGTCCGACGCGAACGGCTCGTCCACCTTCTCGAAGTGATACTCCGGCAGCGGCCTCGGCCCGACCAGGCTCATCTGACCGGCGATGACGTTCAGAAGCTGCGGCAGCTCGTCCAGGCTCGTGCTCCGCAGGAATTCGCCCACTCGCGTGACGCGCGGATCGCGCTTCAGCTTGTGGAACTGCTCCCACTCCTCCCGGAGCGCCGCGTCCGACTCGAGCAGCTTCTTGAGCCGCTCCTCCGCGTCGATGTACATCGTGCGGAACTTGAGGCATCGGAAGCGCCGCCCGGCTCGCCCCATCCTCTGCTGCGCGAAGATCCCCGGGCCGCGCGAGTCGAACCGGATGGCGAGCGCCATGATCGCCATGACCGGCAGCGCGACGACCGCAAGCAGGAGCGATACGACGATGTCGAACGCGCGCTTCACCGCGACGTTGACAGGCTCGCGGAGGAGGTTCCGGCTCGTCAGCAGCATCCGGCGGCTGTCGAAGAGGCATCGCGTGCTCCGCGCCGCGAACGGGAGATCCACGAACTCCGGCACGACGGTCACGGTCGCGACCGCGCGCTGCGCGGACGCCACCATCGCGGGCACGGTCTCCGGGGCCATGTCCGGCGTGACGATGACCGCCTCGTCCATGCCCGGGGGATACTCCGTCGCGCCGATCACACCCCGTTCCACCCCGTCCGGGATCGGATGGATCGCGGCGACCCTGTAGCCGAGGGCGAAGTCGTTCTCCAAGTCGGCCGCCACGGCCTCCGCCTGTCGACGCTTGCCGATGACGACGACGTGCCGGCACCAGACTCGCGAGAACCGCAGCAGCCGGATCGCGAGGAGGCGCATGATCGGGGCGATCACCAGCAGGTTCACGCCGGCGAGGATGGCCAGCGACCGCGGGACGCTGCCGGCCACGTTCACCAGATACAGGGCCGCGATCGCCACCAGCAGCGACAGGAACGTGGTCGTGAACGTCAGTCGCACGGTCTCCCAGAACGACTCGCGCCGCGAGTACAGGCCGCGGAGGAGGAATCCGCAGGCGATGACCGTGAAGAGAAACCCGGCCCCCTCGATCGAGCCGAAGATGGTCAGATCCTTGAACGGGAACCAGCGCCGCAGCACGCCCTGTTCGAGCGCCCCCAGCGCGCACGCGGCCGATACGGCGGCGAGGTCCGTCAGGCACAGCACGCTCACGCAGACCGCGTCCCGCACGGCGCGCGGGAGCGGCCGCACCGCGCTGCGCGCGTTCGCAACCACCGTCGCCGACGCCGCCCCGTTCACGGTCATGGGCCTCGCTTGAATCCGCCGGTGAAGATCTCCGTCAGGACGCGGATCGCGAACTCGCCCCCGTTCACGAGGTAGCGCCGCCACAAGCGGCGCGGCTCAACGGCGAGCCGATACAGCCATTCGAAGCCGTGCTCGCGCATCCAGCGCGGCGCCTGCCGCACGCGACCGGCGTGGAAATCGAATGCGGCTCCGACGCCGACGAGCAGGGGCACGTCCAGGTCCGCCCGGCGCCGGTGCATCCAGCACTCCTGCTTGGGAGTGCCGATCCCGACCCACAGAACATCCGGCCGTGCCGCACGAATCAGATCGAGCACCGCCGGATCCTCGCGCGGAGCGACCGGGCCGAACGGAGGCGAGTACGCCCCGACCGCACGGAAGCCCGGGACCCTGTCCGAGAGCCGCCGTCCGAGTTCCTCCGCCACTCCGGGCGGGCCGCCGTAAAGAAAGTGCCGGTAGCCGAGCGCCGCCGTCTGCTCGATGAAGGCCAGCATGAGCTCGGGCCCGTACACGCGCCGCGCCATCGGAAAGCCCGACAGCCTCCCCAGCATCATCACCGGCCATCCGTCCGCCACGCACATGTCGGCTTCGTTCAGCACCCGGCGGTAGCCCGCGTCGTGCTGCGCCAGCGTGATTCCGTGCATGCCCGTGACGACCACATACCGGCACGGCCCGCGATCATCGACCCACCCGCGCATGATGCGAACCGCGTCGGTGATCTGCACGGCGTTGACGCGGACTCCGAGCACCCGGTACGACGGTGGGGCGCCGTTCTTCGGCTCCGTCGGCGCCAGCGCCGCGAACGCCAGTCCGTTGGACATTCCCCCTGATTCTATCACCTCGGGGACGCCCCGATGAGACCGAGCTTGCGCAGAGCGCCGAGCGGCGCCGCCGCCGCCGCCCGCAGGACGTGGCCCGTCGAGTCCAGGCACAACAGTTTCAGGAGGATGCGGTAGCGCAGGTCGCGCGTCCTTCCGAGCCGCCAGAAGCGGTCCGGCCCGAGCAGCGACAGGATCGCGTTGCCGCGCCAGCGGGGCGGAGCCAGGGACTCAAGCACGTCCGGCGGCACGGCCGCGCCACAGTAGTCGATGGCCAGCCGCAGCCCCAGCCACACGGACGTGCGCAGGCCACACTCGGCGGCGCGCCGGAGGACGGCGTCCCAGTCAGCCACGCGCCGGGCCAGGCGATCGAAATCGACGACAAGGATCATGCTGGGTGCGCAGCCCCGGACAAAGTTCGCCGCAGCCAGCAGCAACGAGTCCTCGCGCATCGGCACGGAGAGCCCGCCGGCGCGGCCGGCCGCCGCCAGGATCGGCGGGACGCGGATGCGGATCGGCGACAGCAGGCTGTCCCACGACGTGAATTCCCAGTGCAGGTCGATGCAGGCCCTTCCCCGCACGTAGTGAATCTGCATCGGGTTGGGGCGCGTGCTCTCCCGCTCGAAGCCGGCTTCCTCCAGCGCGGCGCGCGCGGCCGGGAGTCCCGTCTTGTCGACGAGGACGTCGATATCGGAGAATCCGCGCAGGCCCGGCCGCTCGTACACGGACAGGGCGACGGCGACGCCCTTGACGAAGACGTGCGCGACCCGCCTGGCGTCAAGCGCCGCGCCCACTTCGGCAGCCGCCGCCAGAAGCGCCCGCACCCAGCCCTCCTGTGCCGCCGCAAGCGTACGCAGCCCCGGAAGCGCCGCCTCGAGCTGCGGCGGCCCCGCGTCGGCCAGCAGCCCGGCAAGCCCGTGTGCGGACGCCAGCCGCAGCAACGGCTCCGGATCGGCGCAATCCCCCCGGGGCGTACGCCCGCGCAACACGTCGAGCAGGATCGCCCCGTGCGTGCCGCTTACGATCTGGCCGTAGATCACGGGCCGGCACCGCCGATAAAGAGGTATCGACCCCATCCCGCGGGGCCCCTTGGGTATAATCTATGCGGGTCAGGAGGACTCTTGATCGACAGGGGTGACGGCGATCGCGACCGGGGCGAGTCCGGCACGGGCGCCGGGCGGCCGGGCAGCGCCAGCGAGAACGTCCTCGCGTTCCTGCTGTACGTCCTGCGCGTTTTCACCACGCGGTTCTGGGTCTTCGTCGCCGTCGTGCTGCTCGTCATGGGGCTCATGGCCTATACCACGCTGCGCTCGACGCCGATCTACCGCGCCACCGGCACCATCCTGATCGAACGCCAGCATTCGAACCTGAGGCAGCTGGACGACCCGCTGCAGGTCGACACGAGCGACGTCGATTACTACAACACCCAGGTCAAGATCATGCAAGGGCTGGGCCTCGCGGACCGCGTCGTGAGACGCTGGCTCTGCAAGACGTGCGTCAAAAGCATCGCGCACGACCCGGCGGTCACCGACGCCCCCGTCTGTCCGACGTGCAAGTCGCGGCGCGTCCGCCTCTCCGACCAGCTCGGTCCCAATGCGCCGGAGGACGTCGTCCGAGCGCTCGACGTCGTGCTCGCGCGCAGCAACCGCATCGTGGAGGTCTCGGTCGAGCACCAGAGCCCCCCCCTGGCAGCCGACCTCGTCAACGCCGTCATCGAGGAGTACCAGGCCAACACCCAGGAACGCCGCAAGAACGCGATCGACCTGCTTTATGACGACATGATGGGCCAGCTCAAGGAGGTCGAGGCGGACGTCAACACCAACCAGATCGAGCTGCTGAAGCACTACCAGGAGCACGGTCTCCACATCGGCGATGAGTTCTCGAACGTGCTGCAGCGCCAGATGGAGGAGAGCCACACCCTCGTCCTCCGGGAGCAGTACGAGGTGGAGCGTCTGCAGACCATCGTCCGGCAGATCGAAGCCGTGGGTGACGACGTCCCCGCGCTCCGCGGACTCGCCCTCGCCCACGGGATGCTCTCCGCGAACGACGACCTGCAGGGACTGCTGGTCCGGGCGGAGACTGACATGGCGTCGGCGCGCCAGGATCTCGGTGAGAAGAGCAACGCGTTCAAGCAAGCGCAGGCAAAGGTCGACGAGCTTCGGACCATGATGGCCGGCCAGGCGCGCGCCTTCAAGCAGAGCGTCCTGTCGCAGCGCAACGTTCGCAGGGAGAGCCTGGAGCGCGCCCAGAAGGCCGCCGAGGACCTCAAGCTCCAGCGCAAAGAGCAGGACAAGCGCCTGGCCGAGGCGGAAATCAAGCGGCGCACGCGGGACGGGAACCGGGCGCTCTACGATGCGCTCAACCTGCGCGCCAAGGAGGCCCGCATCTCAAAGGGCCTCGAGGCCGTGACCAACATCCACGTCCTGCGTCTGGCGGTCGTCCCGAAGGGCTCCGTCCGTCCCAACCTGCCCTTCAACATGCTGATCGCGTTTGTCGTCGCGCTGATCATCGGCGCCGCGGCGATCGTCCTGCTCGACCGCATCGACAATACGGTGCGCACCACGGAGGACGTCGAACTCGTCCACACCCTGCCGGTGCTCAGCGTCGTGCCGCAGGCCAAGGTGGAGCAACTGAGCGCGCCGGTGGCCGTGGCCTGCTGGAAGGAGGAGCACTCGCAGCTCGCCGAGGCGTTCCGGCGCGTGCGCGCGGCGATCCTCCTGTCGGTGCGCGGGCCCCAGGGCGGGCCCATCCGCCAGATCCTGGTCGTCTCCCCCGGCCCCAACGAGGGGAAGACCATCACGGCCGTGAACCTGGCCATCTCGCTGGCGCAGATGGGCGAGCGCACGCTGCTGCTCGATGCGGATTTCTACCGCTCGGAGTCGCACAAGCTCTTCGGCCTGGACCGGGAGAAGGGCCTCTCGACGCTGCTGGTCAGCGACGTCTCCTTCCCGCAGGTCGTCCAGCCGACCGCCGTGCCGTTCCTCGATTACATGGCCACGGGGATGACCCCTCCGCAGCCTGCGTCACTCCTCGGCTCGGCGCGCATGACATGGGTGCTCCAGGAGGCGAGCCGCACCTACAGCCGCGTCGTCATCGACACCGCGCCGCTGGTGGCCGTCACTGATGCGACGCTCCTGGCTCCCCACGCGGACGCAACGCTGCTGGTGGTGCGCGACGGCCGCACCAGCAAGACGGCGCTCCACCGCTCCCTGCAGACGCTCCAGCGGATCGGCGTGCGGCCGCTCGGCTTCGTCTTCAACGGCGTCCGGACCGGCGTGGGAGAGTTCTACTTCCGCTACCACCATCCGAGCTACGAGCTTCTTGAGCCCGAGGTACGGCAACCGGCGGCGCCGTCGCAGCCCCCGTCATGACCCTCGTACTCGCCCTGGTCGCGGTCGCCCTCGCGCAGGAAGAGGAGCCGAACTACGACGATCTCGACATGGCCGAACGCGTGCTCCGGTCCCGGCTGTACCTCGCGGCCGTTGAGGAGGAAGCGATCCACCGGGAATTCCGCAGCTACCTCTCCTTCGATCCCAAAGCCGACCGGGCCGCCCGCGGTCGTGTCACCGACAAGATCCGGATCGAGAGCAGGGTCGAACTGACCGGAACGTACGACGACAACATCTTCCTCACCTCCACGGACGAGACGGCCGACTTCATCGCGGTAGCCGTCGGGTCCTTCGCCGCCCTCTACGAAGACGACAGCGTTGACGTGGGGCTGCACTACACGCTGCGCGAGCGGGTCTACGCGGACAACACCCAGCTCAGCGGGCCGGAGCACTTGGCCCACGGCCGCGTCCTCTGGCGGATGTCCTCCATCGAGATCCAGGCGTGGTACTCGTACTCCCAGGCGAAGGACCCGACCGATGCGATCGTCCTCCAACGACCCGTCGACCGGCGCATCGAGGACACGGGAGCCTCATTCGCGTTCCCGTTCTCGAAGTGCCGGTTCGAACTCTCCGGCAGGCTGACCGTGATCGACATCGCGCAGGACATCCCCGGCTTCTTCGGTTATCGGGAATGGAACGTGACCGCGACCGCCGCCATGGACCTCGTGGTGCGGACTGAGGTCTTCGCGGAGGCCGGCCGCACCGGCGACGCCTTCGACCAGAGCGTGCTGGACGACTACATGGTGACGTTCGTCGCCACCGGAGTGCGTGGACGTCCCGTCCAGAAGCTGGCCGTCATCGCCAAGGTTGGATGGATGTGGATTGACGTCGACGAGGCATCCGGCAGCTTCGATCGCCGGGACGAGCAGGGCCTCCTCGCGCACGGGGGGGCGAGCTGGCGCCTCTGGGAAACCACGCTGATCCTCGCGGGCGTGCGCCGCGAACCCGTCGCCGCCCACCAGACGGGCGGCGCGATCCGCACGCAGCTCGACCTCTCCTGCCAGCAGTGGCTCGCCGAGCGCGTCATCGGAAGCGCGGGGGTCTGGTGGGCGCTGGGCCAGGACGACGGACCGGGAGGGGACCGCACGACGTATGGCGTGCGGATCGGCGTCCGCTACGAGATGGGCCGGCGGTTCCACGCGACGTGCGACGTCGAGTACCGCGCCGGCGGCAACCTGAAGTTCGAGACTTCATACGACAACGTGCGAGCCAGCATCGGGCTGAGCATGGAATGGTAGGAGGACGAGCATGAAACGCTGGGCGTTTGCGATGGTGCTGCTGGCCGGCGGGTGCGGGTCGGCCGGACAAGCGCCTCCGCCTCCGGAGCGCGAGGCGCCGGGAGACCAGGACCTCGCCGCGGCTCAGGCGCTCTTCGACGAGTACGCGAAGCGGTTCACACAGGGCGCGCCGCTCATGGGCGGCGACACCCTCCGCTTCGTCGTGGTCGGTCATCCGCAGCTGTCGTTCGAGGCGCTCGTGCCCGTAGAAGGATCGATCGAGTTCCCGTCGATCGGCAAACTGGTTCTGGCAGGCCGCACCCTGAGCGAAGTCGGCGCTGAGCTCAAGCGCCGCCTCGGCGACGGATACCTCGTCAACCCCGACGTGACGGTGCACGCCGCAGGCTACGTCCGGCGATGCGTCTACGTCCTGGGCGCGGTCCAGAAGGCGGGCGACTACGAGCTGCCCGGCGGCCGCCCGATCACCCTCGTGCAGGCGATGACCCTCGCCATGGGCTTCAAGGAGGACGCGGACAAGCGCCGCGTGCTCGTCATGCGCCCGAAGCCGGGCTCGGGCGAACGCCTCATGCTGCCGGTCGACTTCGTGGCGCTCACGCGCGAGAACCAGGGGAAGGACCTGATGCTGCTGCCGGAGGACGTCGTATTCGTCGGCACGCGCGACCGCATCTACGTCTTCGGCCAGGTGATCAAGGCGGGAGCCTACCTGCTTCACGCGGAAGAGCGCACGACGATCACCCAGGCGATCTCCATGGCCGGCGGCTTCACGCGCATCGCGAAGGAGTCGTCGATCCGGCTCAACCGCCGGCTCAAGAACGGCCAGGTCGCGTCGTACGTCATCGACGTCGGGCGCATCCTTGACGGGCATCCGGGAGAGGACGTCGAGCTGGCGCCCGGCGACGTCATCTTCGTGCCGGAGAGCTTCTTCTAGCCTGACCGTGAAACTGCCCGCCCTCGAGCATGTCCCTGTTGAACGCTGGATCATGGCTCGGGTTGAAGGCAAGAGCGTTCTGCACCTCGGCTGTGCGGGCGACTTCCTGCAGCACGGCGCCGAGGCCTGCCTTCACGCGCGGATACTCCCGCGGTGACGTGCAGGACCTGAAGGCCCTGGGGCTGACGGAGCGCTTCCAGGTCATCCTCGCCGGTTCGTGGAATGGCGCACGGGCTACGTGTGGCATCCTCCCTCTCCCGCATGGTCCCTGCAGAGAGCGCTCGGGATACCGTTCTTCAGGCTGTATAGACCCCGTTGAGCACCCGCCGCGGCCGGGCGCGCGCGACCGCCCAGCGGAGCGCGACGCTCACCCACCGGCGCGCCACGGGCTTCAACATCGCATCCCGACCCCGAACAGGCCCGGCTTGTCCGACTCGCGTACCGTCAGCGCCAGCGCCAGCTCCGGCCACTGCGCCCAGTCCCTCCAGGCGGCATTGAGATGGACGTCGTCCGATACGACGACGCCGCGCGCCGACAGCCGCACGGCCGCCGCCTCGAACTCCCGGCGCATGTTGGGATACGTGTGCAGACTGTCGTGCACGAAGACGTCCACGGCGCCGACCGCGGCGAGCAGACCGGGCATCACGCGCCTGCTCGTGCCGCGATGCAGCCTCCAGCGGCCTCGCAGCCCGTCTGGAATCAGGCATCCGACGTAGCGCTCCTGGTCGCGCCGCAGCGGAGGCAGATCGATGCTGTGCAGCGCGCCGGCGCCGTTGACGTCGAGCGCCTTCAGGACGAACGACGACGTGACGCCGTAGAGCACGCCCGTCTCGATCACGATCGCAGGCCGCCTCGCGCGGCAGACGAGATAGCAGAATCGCCCGAGGCCGGCATCGCCGCACGCGACGAGCGGATACGGCGCGTGCGGGCGCAGTTCTTCGATGCGGGGCCGCAGATCCTCCTCGAGCTGCTGCAGCGCGGGCTCCCGCAGGATCGCGGACGCGTCGGCACCGAACGCGCGGCCGACCTCGGCCGCCGCCTCGTCCCACGGACGCGGCGCATAGTCAGGGCGCTCGCGCCTCGCGTCGAGCCGCACGTCGACGAACGCCGCGAGCCGGTCCCAGCACTCCAGCGGACGCACGAACGCGAGCCCCAGCAGCCGCAGCGCGCGCCCGATCATCCGCTCGTTATGATATCTTGGCCCGGTGCGGCTGACAGTACATGTCATCCACTGGAATTCGCCCGAGTCGCTTCTGGGCACAGTCGACCGCCTCCTCGCGTCGCGCGGGGTAAGCGCCGACGTGACGGTGCTCGACAACGGCTCGGAGCGCGAAGCCGTCGAGCGAGTCGCGCGCGGGCTCCCGGCTGGCGTCCGGCTCGTCCGGCTCGGCCGGAATCTCGGCTACACCGGAGCGGCGAATCTCGCGCTACGCGAGACGGACCCCGCGGCGTGGTGCGCGATCGCCGCCCACGATGTCGTCGCGGAGCCTGGCTGCCTCGAGCGGCTGGTCGACACGGCCGCGCGTGCTCCGGAGTACGCCGCGCTCGGTCCGTCCTGGTGGACGGAGGGCTTCGGCGCGTGCCTGCGGGGACCCGGTCGCTGGGCGCTGACGCGCGGAGAGTGGTTCGGCCCGCCGCCCGGGGAGACGCCGCCTGTCGCGGACGCAGACTGGATCTCCGGCGGCCTGCTTCTCATCCGCACGGCCGCTGCGCGCGCGATCGGCGGCTTCTCGCAGAAGCTCTTCGCCTACTGCGAGGACGTTGACTTCGGCCTGCGCCTGCGCCGGGCGGGCTGGCGCGTCGGCGTCGTCGCGGGGGCCCGGGCGTGGGAGTCGGGGCACACGATCTCGAACACAGGATACGCATACCTGATCATGCGGAACTCGATGCGCCTGACGCTGAAGTTCGGCGGACCGGGGGCCCTCGTCGCCCGCGCGCTCGCGGGTTACAGCCTGGCGGCCAAGGCTCTTGCAGGGTCGATCGCGCCGTGGCGTGCCGAAGGCCTGCGGCTGAGGTCTCGCGGGCAGGCCGCGACCATCTTCTGGGCCGTTACGGACGCGCTGACCGGAGGCGTGCGCCGGAACCTCCTGCGGACGAACCATGAGCTCTGACCGGCCGGCCGCGGCCGTCGTGATTCCGACGCGCAACCGGCTCGTGCTGCTGCGCGAGGCCGTGGCGAGCGTCGTGCGCCAGTCTACCAACGACTGGGAGGCGCTCGTCGTGGACGACGCCGGCACGGACGGCACGGCCGAGTGGCTCGCGTCGCCGCCCGATCCCCGCGTGCGGCTCGTACGGAGCGAACGGCACGTCGAGCGCTCCGCTGCGCGGAATCTGGGGCTCGCGCAGGCTCGCGCGCCGGCGGTCCTGTTCCTCGACGACGACGACGAACTGCTCCCGGAAGCGCTCGCCGATCTCGCGGGCCTGCTCCGGTCGCATCCGTCCGCGGCAGCCGCGGTCGGACATGTGGAGGTCGCAACGCAGCACGGCGTTCACAGGGGGCCGCGGCCCCGGTTCATTTCGGAGCGCGTCCCATGGCGCGAGGTCATCGCCGGCTGGCGACCGCTGCAGGGACAGGCCCTCTTCCGGCGGGATGCGCTCCTTGAAATCGGCGGTTACTCCTCGGGACTGACGCGCAGCGAGGACGTGGACCTGTGGCTGCGCCTCTGCCATCTGCCCGTGGTGGTCGGCACGCGACGCGTGCTGCGGGTGAGATCCCACGCTGGCCAGGCGACGCGCGATGCGCCGGACGGCTATCCTGGAGAGCTTGAGATGCGGGCGGCCTTCGTGGAGAGGATGGCGGCCGCGCGCCGCCGCGCCGCCCGAATCGCGCTCGAGTTCTGGAAGGAGACGCGCGCCGCGTGGGCTCGCGAAGGAACCGGCGACGCCACCGGATTCCGGAACCACATGCTCAAGGCCTGGCGCAGAGCGCCCACGCTGGCGCTCTCGCCCCTCATGCGCGGCGAATTCGCCTACCACCTGGGGAAGTCGTGCGTGCCGCCGGCGCTGCGCGTGGGTCTCAATCGTCTCCTCGGGCGCCCGACGCATCCGCCCTCTTGACTGGCGCGTACGGTTCGTGTATGTCGATAGGGTTCCAGGGGGCCTTGTGGGTCGGTGGTAAGAGGCAGGGTTTGCATGCCCCGTTCTAGTCCCACTTCGCGAGTTCACAGAATCTTCGCCCTCGTCCCGCTCGCGGCGCTCATCCTGGCGGGCTCGGTGCGCGTGACGCAGCCGCAGAAGCCGGCTCCCGCTCGTCCCGACCGTTCGCACAAGTCCAACCCCGGCCCCCTCACGCTGCGTCATGCCGATCCGACCCGCGTTCAGGCGGAGGCCCACGCACAGTATTTGCCGCCGGCCTCCGCACCCACCCTCGCCCCCCGCAACCCCGACTCCGCCGACGCCGAACACTTCGCCCCCCACGGCCAGGACCAGCCCGCCGCGGACAACAGCTGGCTCGGCGCCGTCCCCACCGAGTCCCTCGTCAAAAAGGGCGACGCCGTCGGATACAACAACCACACCTACGGCGCCTCCTTCTTCAACGACCGCGTCGACTTCGCCACCGCCAGTCCCAGCCCGACCCCGACGCCCGAGACGCCTCCCCCGACCGAGCTCACCCTTCAGTTCGGCGGCGCCACCGTCGCCGGCGTCGCGTTCGGCTCCACCGCCGCCGCCGAGCCCCAGGTCTTCGATGCCGAGCGCCGCATCGACTACCTCCGCGGCCCCCTCACCGAGCGCTACCTCCTCCAGCTCGACTCCCTCGAACAGCTCTTCATCATCGACTCCCTCCCCCAGCGCGGCGAAATCAACGTCAACGTCCACGTCAAGTCCAGCGGCGGCCAGCCCACCGACGGCACCGTCTCCAACGTCCTCACCTTCGGCGCCGTCGAAACCCTCGGCGGCGCCGCCGCCATGTCCCTCACCACCACCCCCCTCGTCACCATCGAAGGCGCCCTCATCATCGACGGCGCCGGCCGCAAGCTCAGCGTCCCCCTCGCCTGGAACGCCGGCCAGTACACCATCACCATCCCCTCCGACTGGGTCGCCGCCGCCGCCCTCCCCATCACCGTCGACCCCCTCGTCGGCGCCAACCTCCTCATCGACGGCGCCACCGGCAACACCTGGGGCCATTGCGTCGCCGTCGCCCAGAACCGCACCAACGACGAGTGGCTCGTCGTCTGGAACGAACAGGTCGGCGCCTCCTCCTTCGACTGGGACGTCTGGGCTCGCCGCGTCTCCTGGAACGGCACCATCCTCGGCAGCCCCATCCCCATCGACGTCGGGGCGACCGGCGCCTACGAGGCCCACGTCGCCTGGTCCAGCAACGTCAACCGCTATCTCGTCGTCTGGCGCGGCGACCCCGCCGACAACGGCACGAGGGCCGACCAGGCCATCTACGGCAGGATGCTCACCGGAACGGGCGCGTTCTTTGGAATGACCGCGGTGATCGGCAACGGCCCCCTCGACGACTGGAACCCCCGCGTCGCCTGGGGCAACAACCGCTTCTACGTCGTCTGGACCGCGGTCATCTCGTCGAGCGAGTGGCACACGCGCGGAACCTTCAGGTCGGAGACCAACGGCTTCCTCGCCAATGCCGACCTCGACCTGACGGTCGGCGCCCGGGCGGATTATCCGGATGTCGCCTACGCCAACGGCGACAAGCGCTTCCTCGCCGTCTGGACGACGCGGTTCGTCACCGGCTTCGCTCACGTCAAGGCGCGCCGGGTCAGCGCCACCTCGATGGCCACGCTCGGCGCCGTCTTCCAGGTCTCCACCGCCACCAGCACGTCTCACGCAGCGGTCGCCGGGCGCACGCATGGCGGATCGAGCCGGTGGGTGGTCGTGTGGGACCAGCTCACCACCACCACCAGTGCCGACGTCGTGTGCAGGCGGGTGAACGGCGACGGCTCGATGTCGTCCTCGCTCTACACGCTGGGCGGCACGACGACGGCCTCCTGGTCGACCCACGGCGCCTGGCCGGGGATCGCCTACGACCGCGACGGCGTCAGATTCTGGTACGTCGTCTGGCACCAGTATGACCCGGTGTACAACAGCTACAGCCTGCGCGGCCGCGCCGTCGACACCAGCGGGTCGGGTCTGATTCTCGGCGCGACGACCGACACGATCGCCGCCGCCGGACCGGGCGTCGACGCGTCATACGGCGCGATCGCGTACGACCGCGACAACGACATCTTCCTCGCGGCGTACTGGGACGCCTACCTGCCCCGCAAGGTCCGCGCGCAGCGTTTCAGCGTGCCGAACAATCCGTTCTAGGGGCCCGTCGGAGTAAGGCTGACGCGCTCGTTCCGGTGCAGCGGCCTCTAGCCACCCTCGGATCGTTGACCCTCTTCATATTCTTCTTGCATTCTTCATGGGCACAGGGTAGACTCTGTTTGGAAGATGCCCCGCGCTCCTCTCGCCCAGAAACTCCTCGCTCTCGTTCCGCTCGTCGTTCTCCTGCTGGCCGGGTCTGCAAGGCTGACTCACTCCTCGAAGCCCACCGCCCAGCCGCCACGGCGTCTGGCCGCCAAGTCCGACCCGGGCCCCCTCACGCTGCGGCACGCGGACGCGACGCGCGCTCAGGCCCACACGCATTCGGCCGGCCCCGCCCACGCGGCCCAACCACCCTACCTGCCGCAAGCGCCCGCCGGGGGCACGCCCGACTCGGCCGACGCCGAGCACTTCGCTCCGCACGGCCAGGACCGCCCCGCCGCCGACAACGGCTGGCTCGGCGCCATCCCCAGCGAGTCCCTCGTCAAAAAGGGCGACGCCGTCGGATACAACAACCACACCTACGGCGCCTCCTTCTTCAACGACCGCGTCGACTTCGCCACCGCCAGCCCCAGCCCGACCCCGACGCCGAGCTCCGAGAAGCCGCCTCCCACCGAGCTCTCCCTCCAGTTCGCGGGCGCCACCGTCGCCGGCGTCGCCTTCGGCTCCACCGCCGCCGCCGAGCCCCAGGTCTTCGATGCCGAGCGACGCATCGACTACCTCCGCGGCCCCATCACCGAGCGCTACCTCCTCCAGCTCGACTCCCTCGAACAGCTCTTCATCATCGACTCCCTCCCCCAGCGCGGCGAAATCAACGTCAACGTCCACGTCAATTCTAACGGCGGCCAGCCCACCG
>Ga0187892_10005453_pt1 | contig 19979 bp, 25 predicted proteins | sample MA1701073metaG_FD_139345 | JGI IMG/M metagenome (GOLD analysis project Ga0187892, IMG submission 139345) | Bio-ooze microbial communities from a basaltic lava cave in the Kipuka Kanohina Cave System on the Island of Hawaii, USA - MA170107-3 metaG ...
CGGGTCCATCGGGCGCGCGCTTCATGGTAAGGACTCGAGCCACCGGCAGAGACGGAGCCTGTAACAGCGACGGTCGATCATGCTGATATCCGTGGGTTGGGTACCACCGTACAGGGGTCCGTCGCGGCGCCTGCTTCGCTCTAGGGGCGAGGGTCGTATCCTCATAACGCGATCGAAGATTGCGCCGATACCGGGGCCGCGCCTCCGCCGATGGCTCGAGATCGGGATCAAGGGCTCTGCGCTCCGCCTGTCTCGACGTGACCGCCCGTCAGGAGGCCAGGGGCACGAGTCGGGCGATGGCCCAGGCGAAGGCGGCCATCTCGCGGGCAATGGCGACCACGACCTGGTTGACGTGCTTCCCGCGGGCGGTCAACTGCCGATACCGTTTGCACAGGCGGACCTGCGCCTTCCAGCTGATCGCCTGGACCTCGGCCGGGAGCTTCTCCAAGCGAAGCTGCAGATGGCGGCTGACCTTGGCCGGATACCGATAGGCCCACGCTCCTTCCACCAGCGCGCGCCGCGCATGGCGGTTGCCGGCCTTCGTGATGCCGCCCTGGCGGCGCCGCTCACCCGACGAGTACTCCGAGGGGGTCAGCCCGAGATAGCTCATCAGCTGCCGCGGATTGTCGAACCGCGTGATATCGCCCAGCTCGGTCATCAAGATGACGGCGCCAGTGAGCTCCACGCCCCGCAGGGCCTGGATCGCCTCGACCACCGGGTACAGCCGCCAGCCCTTCACCGCCTCGTGCAGCTCGCCCTCCAAGCGCTGGCGCCGCTCCTGCTGCTCGTGGACCGCGCGCAGGTACTCCTGAAAGACGATCTGCTGCGGCGGGGTCGGACACACTACCTCGGACAGCCAGCGGAGATGCGCAGCGGTCCAGGTGGCGCGACCCTCGTACCGAATGTCCTGCCGCAGCAGGAACGATTTCAGCCGACGCTTACTCCGCTTCAGATCCTGCATGGCATCGTCGCGCCCGCGGCTCAAGTCCCGCAGCGCCTCGTCCTCGACCCCGGGCACGTAGATCGCGCTCAGGTCACCGCTGCGCATCAACCGGGCCAGCGTCATCGCATCGCGCCGATCCGTCTTCACCCGATCGCCCGCCTTCCGCGGAATCAACGAAGGGGCCACGACGTGGCAGGCGAAGCCCTTCCCGGTCAGGCCGGGCATTGGCGCAAGAAGATCGGCGAGGTGATCGGGCATAAGCACGACGGCGTAGCCGAGGGCTTCGACCTTCCGAACCTTATCGGCCCACTCGGCGTGCGAGCCGGTCGTCCGGACGTTGACGCCGAACCGGAACAACCTCATCCGAGATGTCTGGTCTGGATCAAGGTCACTCCCTCTCGCGCCGCGGATCTGATTGCTGTGGCCTCCAGCGGACCCTTCTGTCCGTCCTGACGTTCGCGGGCCGGAGCTGCCCCTTGGCAGTACTGCTTCGGCATCGGCGCGATGGGCGCCATGAACATCGTACGGATTCGGATGCCGATCGAGGCCACCGTGAGTCGTTAGCGTACGAGCTTCTGGCGCCTCTGCCGCGGCGTCGATTTCCGGGCTCCGCTTGTGGCTCCCGAATCACGCCCAGCGCCAAGTGGTGTCTTTCTGTGTTGCGAACGAAGCGAGAATAGCCGGCGCGCCTTCAGGGCACTCTCTCCCGGGAGTGGTACGTACACAATGAACCTCAGGTCCGGTTGGCCGCCGACGAGGAACGAACTGTACTCAAATTCGATGAGGCCCAAACCCGGGAGGCGGAAACGCTTCAAGCCTTCGGCAAAGCTATCGACATCGTGCTGTTGCCACCACTGCTCGAAGTCCGGACTGGCACCTCGAAGATCGTTCAGGAGCTGCTCGAAGGAGGGATCGCTCCCTGCAAGGCCATAGTCTGACCGAAATTTTGCGAGGATCCGCTGGGCGTCCCGCTTCCAATCTTCCAAGAGGATGCGATACCTCAGGTCGGTAAAGACCCGCCACATCAAGTTGCGCTGTTCCGGTCGTACCCCTGCGAAATCACCGAGCAGCGCGGTCAATGCCCGATTCCATGCCAGGACGTCCCAGCGTGCAGTCTTCACATAAGCAGGGTGGGGCAAGGTTTCGACGAACCGCCGGAGTGCGGGACTCACCGTCGGCTTTCCAACTGGCACAACCGGCGGCGGCTGGTGTTGAGCCAAAGCAAACAGATGAGCGCGTTCGGCAGCGTCCAGTCGAAGCGCGCGCGCGAGGCTATCTAGCACATGCATTGACACTTTGATGTCACGCCCCTGCTCCAACCAGGTGTACCAGGTGAGCCCAACAGCGGCGAGCTGCGCCACTTCTTCTCGCCGTAACCCGGGAGTTCGACGTCGCGGACCGGCCGCCAACCCGATCTCGCTAGGGGCGATCCGGTCACGCCGGCTCTTAAGAAACGCAGAGAGTTCGCTTCTGTGGTCCGTTCGCTGGAGACTCGCGCGGTCCATTTCGGTGCTCCCTCCTGTTAGTGGCAATAACAGGATACGTTCTCTTCTAGTAAGAATACTCCGAGTCTCCCACAATGCCTCCAGGAAGCAATCATCAGGTGGCGATGGAGGAGAACTCACGATGCTGAAGCCGATCACGATGATGTACCCGGTCATCCCTGCTCGCGACGAGGCGGAGCGTGCGGCCTTGCGGCCGTTGGGTCGCAACGTGGAGCGCTACCAATCTGCGGTTAAGGGGATGACTGAGATTGTGCGAGCCGCCGACGAGATGGGGGTGTGGGGGGCATCTACAGTCGAGCACCACTTCTGGTCTGAGGGATATGAAGTCGGCCCTGCGCCGGGTGCACTCCAGGCCTATTGGGCAGCCGTGACCAAGAATCTTCATGTGGGTGTCTTAGGCTACGTAATGAGCACACAGAACCCAATTCGCGTGGCGGAAGAGGCTGCAGTGGTAAACCACTTGGCTCAAGGCCGGAGTTTTGTTGGCTTCGCACGCGGCTATCAGTCGCGCTGGACCAACGTTCTCGGTCAACACTACGGGGCGCGCGCTACCAAGTCGCCTTCGGCCGCCATCTACAACGTCCAAACCGCGCAAGCAGGCTTCGCTACGGCGACGACGTTGGAGAAGGATCTAGGCGATGATGCTCACAACCGAGCCATCTTTGAGGAAAACGTCGAAATCGTCCTCAAGGCCTGGACGCAAGAGAGCTTCGAGCACAAGGGAATGAATTGGCAGCTCCCCTACCCACATGACACCGGCGTCGAGGACTGGCCACTTGCGCGAGCGGGCGTGACACAGCGGCTCGGGGCGGATGGTGAGGTCGATGACGAGGGGCGCGTGCGTAGGGTATGCGTCGTCCCAGCGCCGTACACACGATCCCACCCTCAGGTGTTCGTGTCTGGCAGTGGAAGTCCGGATACGATTGCGTTCTCCGCGAGGCACGGCTTCGTGCCCGCATACTTCGCCGGAATCGGTTCAGCAAGTCCCCTCAGCGCGGCCTATCGAGAAGAGGCAACGCGTTCCGGATATGCATTTGCACCGGGTCAGAATCAGTGCTTGGTGCGTTGGCTGGAGATTGGACGGACAGACGAGGAGGCGTTAGAACGCATCCGGGCATATGACCTCGACATCTGGAAGAATTTCTACGCCGCGATGGGACGACGAACCGTAGAAAATGGCGATTTTCTCGGGTCCTTGATCAAATCCGGTCTGTTCGTGTTTGGCAGCGTGGATACAGTACGACGGCAACTCGTCGAGCAATGGAAAGCGTTTCCCGCAGAGTACGTGGTCTTGGTGAACCACTATGCACAAATGCCGAAAGAGATTGTGATTGAGACGCTCGATCTCTTCATGCGACACATCAAGCCATCGTTGGACGAACTCATTGAAGCCCGTTAACTCTCGAAGAGAGGACGTAAGTGACGTAGTGGAGACTATTGCTGAGGAGGAGGACGGTATGACCCGGCACGGCCGCGAGAACATTTCGTCTGGTTCTGCCTTTGAAGCGTCCTATGGATACTCCCGCGCTGTACGTGTCGGGAGCCAGGTCTTCATGTCGGGCACGACAGCCATACAAGCAGACGGCACGATGGGGGGCGGTAGCGACGCCTACGGTCAAGCTATGGCGGCGTTTGGGAAAATCGAGGCCATCCTAAGTAGGGCTGGCGCCAAAGCATCCGACATTGTTCGGACGCGCATATTTTTGAAGGATATAGCTCTATACAGTGGCGTGGAACGCGCGCATCGTGAGTTTTTCGGTGCGATTCGCCCCGCAGCGACCCTCGTCGAAGTCACCGGATTTGTGCGGCCGGAGATGCTGCTGGAGGTCGAAGTTGATGTCGTCATATCCGCCTCGGGCAATTGAGCTTGCTGCCAGGGCACTGGACTTGGTCATCAGCGGACGACCATCGCGGCAGCGTCACTTGAGGGATACGAACACAGGCAGTGGGAGCATCAAGCAGACGTGGGCGCACACGTCCGATCATGCCCACACGCTTGTCGCGGGCAGGGTATCGCCTACTGGAACGGCCCGCTACGCACGGTCGCGGACCGACTCGCGTGATGGCACGCGTTGGGCGGGTGCTCCGTGACCGGACGGCCGAAGGAGAGTGCCGGTGGCCTTTGGGCCCCGTGCGGCACGCCGCAACAGTGTGCAGGGTATCTACCTCGGGGGCTCGCGTCCTCCGCATCGGTCATCGCGCGGTCGTCGCGCTTCCGGATGCGGGACTGGTCGCGCGCGTGAATCGGCCTGACTACGCGATTCAATCACTGCAAGCGGAGATGAACATTGCCCGCTATCTCGACCGAGCCGGCCTCCCCGTGTCCGCACCGGCCGACGACGTAAGCCAAACGGCCGTCGCGACACCGGATGGTGCCGTCAGTTTCTGGCCGTATCTCCATTCGGTCGGGTCGAACTATGACCCACGATGGTTGGGCCAAACGCTCAGACGCCTCCATGGCCTCGCCTTGCCGCCCCACCTCGTGTCGCTGTGGGATCCCGTGACGCGTGCTGAACAGCGTCTCACGAGGTATGCTGCACGGGCCGATGGCAGGAGAGACTGCGTGGCGCATCTCTCGGACGCGGTGGCGCGCGCGAAGGAAGAGCTTCCTCGGATTCAGTCAGCGCTCGGCGTCGGCCTGGTGCACGGTGATCCCCTGAATGTCATCGTGACGGCAGAAGAACCTGTGATGATCGACTTCGATCTCGCGGGAACCGGTCCGGCGGGATGGGATCTCGCTAGCGTGGCGATGCGCGTCCACCGGTTCGGCGGCGATCCGGAGGTGTTCAGAGACTTCGCCGATGCCTATGGAGGAGATGGACTCCGGGATCCGTCGTTTGCGGGACTGCTTTCCATTCGGGAACTCCTCGATTGTTCTTTCGCCCTGTCTCTTGTCGGAAGTGATCCTGGCGCCGAAGGCGAGCTGCTCATTCGTCTGCGCGCCTGACTCGACTACGCTGATCGGAGTCGGTGGCATCCGTTGCCCTCCTCGTGACGAACGGCGGGCGATAGAGCAACGGCCTTACCGTTCCATCGAGTATTGGTGAGTGCTCAACAGGCAGAAGATACGCATTCGGTACGTCCAGGTTACGGAGGTTGATCGATGAACCTTGGGATTGCGGGAAAGACCGCGCTCGTCATGTCGAGCACGCGGGGACTCGGATTCGGTTGCGCCGCGGCGTTGGTAGCTGAAGGAGTGCAGGTGGTCATAAACGGTCGCAATACGCAACGAGGCAGCGACGCGGTTGCAAGACTGGGTCGGGCGGCACATTTCGTGCCGGCCGATGTAAGCCAGCCCGCGGAGCGCGCACGCCTGTTTGAGGAAGCCCGGGCCCGCCTCGGCTCGATTTCGATTCTCGTGACCAACGCTGACGGACCGCCGCCAGGGACGTTCATGAGCAAGAGCAAACAGGACTGGCAGACCGCCTTCGAGCTCATCATGCTGTCCGCGTTGGACATGGTTCAGCGCTGTCTCCCTGACATGATTGAGCGGAGATACGGCCGTATTATCAACATCAGCTCAATCTCTGCGAAAGAGATTACCCTCGGCGCCCCGCTGGCGAATGGCATCAAGCCTGGTCTGCTGGGTGCACTCGGAACATTGGCGCGTGAGGTCGGGGCAACGGGAGTCACGGTAAACAGCATTTTGCCGGGGCCCTTCGACACGGACTTGTTGCGGCGAGTCGCGCCGCATGCCATTGGACGTACCGATCTCTCGCCGGACGAGGCTGTGCAGCTTTATGCCGCGAGAGGGCCAATGAAACGCCTTGGTACGATTGAGGAGTTCGGTGCGTTGTGTGTCTTCTTGTGTTCACTGCAGGCCAGCTACATAACCGGCCAAAGCATCGTCATCGATGGCGGCCACGTGCCGACGTTGCTGTGACGTGCGTAGGGGGTTCGTGCACGACTGGGTTAGCGACTCGCGAGCACGCCAGATAGATCAGGGTGGTGGGCAAATATGCTCGTGCCCTCTGTGTCGTAGACGATCAGCCACTTCAGAGCGTCGCTCCACCTGCTGCCATGCAAGTGATGGGCTTGGCGTGAAGCTGGTGGCCCCCAATGCGGCGTATAAGCTGCTCAGCCGCTTGTCGGACAAGCGATGCGGCAACAGCCGCCAATAACCTGCACCGACTCGGTCCACTGGAGGGCACGAGATGATCCAGGATTCGATGAATCGGCGCCACTTTCTGAAGGTGTCGGGTACAACGGCCGCCGTCGCCGCCACGGGCCTCGAGGGCATCCTCGTGGCGCGTCAGGCGCCAGCCTACGCCCAGGGCACGAAGCTTCACTGGGTGCGGTGGGTCGACTTCATCCCCGAGTCGGACGTGGAGCTGAAGCGTCAGATGGCGGAGGCGTCCAAGGCGCTCGGCGCTGCAATCACGCTGGAGACGATCAACGCCAACGACCTGGCGCCCCGGCTGACTGCCGCTATCCAGTCGGGGGCGGGCGCCGACATCTTCCTGCTCCTCTACAATGGCGCGCACCTCTATCAGCGTGCCCTCGTCGACGTCACCGACATCGCCGACGAGCTGGCCAAGGCGGAAGCCGGTTTCTACGACGTCTGCCCGTCGGCGGCGCAGGTGGGCGGCAAGTGGCTCGCCATCCCGCACTCGATCATCGGCAACGCCGTCGCCTACCGGCGGTCATGGTTGAAGGAGGCGGGCGCCGCTGAATACCCGAAGACCTGGGAGGAAGCCCGCAAAGTCTTCGGGGTGCTGAAGAAGAAGGGGAAGCCCTACGGCCAGACGCTCGGCCACACCTGGGGCGATGCGACAGTCTCCGCATATCCGATGCTGTGGTGCTTCGGCGGGGCCGAGACAGATCAGACCGGGAAGAAGGTCGTGCTTAGTTCCAAGGGGACCCTGGAGGCGGTGAAGTTTATGCAGGCGTTCTGGAAGGAGTGCTGCGACGAGGGCGGCCTGGCCTGGGACGACACCACCAACAACCGCGCCTTCCACGCGGGCGAGATCTCTGGGACGCTGAACGGGGCCTCCATCTACCTGGTCGCCAAGCGGCAGAAGGACAAGATCAAGGACGAGAAGGGTGAGCCGATGTGGCAGGACATCGATCACGCGCCGCTGCCGGCGGGGCCGGCCGGGCGCTTGCATCTGTATGAGCTGCATTCGCACGCGATCATGAAGTACTCGAAGAACCAGAAGCTCGCCAAGGACTTCTTGCGCTGGCTGCACAAGAAGGAGAACTTCGAGAAGTGGTTCGTGACTCAGGAGGCGTACTCGGTCAGCGGCACGAAAGCCTGGGAGACGCATGCGTTGTGGGAAAAGGTGGATGGGCCGCTCCAGATGTTCCGCCAGGCCTCCCGCAGCAGCCGGATCTTCGGCTACGCGGGGCCGGCCACCGCGAAGGCCACCGAAGCGTTCCAGAAGTACATCATTATCGACATGTTCGCCAAGGCTGTGCAGGGCATGAAGGCCGAGGACGCCGTGAAGTGGGCGGAAGGCGAGATGAAGAAGATCTACGAAGAGTGATGGGCGCCGTTGACCGTGCCGAGGTGGCGAACCATGCTGAGCCCGGTCAGCGAGTCGAATCGGCTCTGCACGGACGTTGAGACGGCATCGCACGCGGCTGCTCAGATTGGGGATTGGACCCGTCGGCCGCCCGCGAATCTCACGGAGCTTGAGTGATCAGCGGACCGAGTGTCGGGCAAGAGCGCGGCAAGGCGGCGGATTCCCTCGTCTATGTCCGCCTCCGGCATTCCCACGTACGCGAGCACCAAGCCGGCCCGGCGAGGGGGCCGAAAGTAGTACGGGGTCGCAGGATACACGGCGATTCCGGCTTGGGCCGCCCGGTCCACCAGTTTCGGGAGCCCATGCGCGTCAGGGCGGCGGAGCCACACGAGCACGTGGGTGCCCGCGTTCGCGCCTTCCACTTCAACGCTCGCCGGGGCGTACTTGGTGAGCGCCGCGAGGAGGGCCTCTCGGCGGGACGCGTAGCGCACCCGCGCGCGACGCAGCAGGCGCTCTAAGTCGCCGTTCTCGAGGAGGTCGGCCAAGATGTCCTGCTGGAGCGTTGGTGTGTGGCGATCGGCGAGGAGTTTCGCCGCGCGGAACGTGGCGACGAGCGACTCCGGAAGGACCATGTATCCGAGGCGGAGACTCGGGAAGAGCACGCGCGAGAAGGCACCGACGTAGATGACTCGGCCGGTTCGGTCGAGCGCCTGCACGGCCTCGATGGGACGCCCCTCATAGCGGTACTCGCCGTCGATGTCGTGCTCGAGAATGTGGGCGTCGCGATCGCTCGCCCAGGCGAGCAGCGAGAGCCGCCGTGCGACCGACATCACCGCGCCGGTCGGGAACTGGTGCGAGGGCGTGACATAGGCGAGCCGCGCGTCCCGTGCCGTCCGCGGAAGCGTCTTTATGTTCAGGCCATCGCCATCGACCGGGCCAGAGACGAAACGCGCGCCCGCGCTCTGAAACACTTCGCACGCCCCCCGCGAGTGCGGCTCTTCAACAACGACCCGATCGCCGACGTCGAGAAGGACGCGCGCGGCGAGGTCGAGCGCCTGCTGCGAGCCATTCACGATGACTATCTGGTCAGGCTGAGCGGCGATGGCGCGCTCGCGGTTCAGGTACGTCGCGAGTGCGGCACGAAGCCGGCCGTCCCCTTCGGGCTGGGTATACCGGGAGGTGCCGAGCGCTCCGGGGCGGAGGCGGGTGTGCGTGAGGCGCCGCCACACGCGGTGCGGCAGCGCCGCGACGGCTGGGATTCCGTAGCGGAAATCATAGCGGATCGTGCGCCCGAGCCAGGTGGAATTCGGCGCCGAGCGCGGAGGATTCACGCCAATCCGGCGGCCGAAGGCCGACAGCCGGGGTGCACGAGACCTGGGCGGCCCGGCGCTACCCTCCGCGCGGGCCGCATGCGCGAGCGCCGGATCTGGAAGCGCGGCCGTGACGTGCGTTCCCGAGCCTGCCTTGCCTTCAATGTAGCCCTCTGCGAAGAGCTGCTCGTACGCAAGGAGCGTGGAGTTTCGGGAGACATTGAGCTCCTCGGCGAGCGCACGCGTCGATGCGAGGCGCGCACCGGGGCCCAGCCGCCCGGCGAGGATCTCCCGCCGGAGTGCCCGGTAGATCCTTTGGTAGAGTGGCCCTGTCCCTTCGAGTCTGACCAGCGTCTTCATCCCCCTTCAAAGCTTGGTACCAGAGTACAGCACGAAACTGGCTCTTTCTACAGTACCGCTTTTGCGGCACCCTCACGAGCACAGGATGGCCGCACGACGCGGCGTCCGGAACCACGGAGGCGGCATGCGCGAGCTCGTATTCGTACGGCCCGGGTCTCTCGAATGGCGGGAAACCCTAGCACCTCGGCTCGAGACGAGTCATGACGCGGTTGTGCGCCCGGTCGCCGTCTCCCTCTGCGACCTCGACGTCCGCCTGCTCCGTGGGCCGACACCGTTTGCGGGGCCGTTTTCGCTGGGCCACGAGTTCGTGGGGCAAGTGGTTGAACTCGGCGAGGATGTGGCCGGCTTCCAGGTGGGTGACCTCGCGGTCGTGGCGTTTCAGATCGGATGCGGAGAGTGCGGACGCTGCCGACGAGGTCTGACCGCAAGCTGCCAGGCTGTCCCGGCGGGGTCAATGTATGGCCTCCAGCCCTTGGGAGGTGATTGGGGAGGGGCCCTGGCTGATCTCGTCCGGGTGCCCTTCGCAGAGCGGATGATGTTGGGCATTCCTGCGGGAACCACCCCTGCCGCCGCCGTGAGCGCGAGCGACAACGTCGCCGACGCCTGGCGCGCCGTTGTGCCGCATCTCGCTGAATCGCCTGGGGCTGATGTCCTTGTGGTCGGGTCGCCCTCGAGCGTCCCGCTGTACACGGTCATGATGGCTCGCATCTGCGGCGCTGGACGCATCGACTACCTCGACATCAACCACGCCGCCCTCACGCTGGCCGAATCATTCGGCGCGCATGCGATCGAAGGACCTCCGCCCAGGCGTGCGGGTGCCTATCCGATCACCGTGGATGCAAGCCGAGATCCTGCGGGTCTCGCCTGCGCCCTCCGATCGGTCACGCCGGAAGGGGTCTGCACCAGCGTGAGCATCTATTTCGAAGCCCCACAGGTCCCGCTCCTTGAGATGTATACGCGCGGAGTCCGCTTCCTGACGGGCCGCGTGAACTCGCGGGCGACGCTCCCCCCCGTGCTGGAGCTCATCCGGAGCGGCCGCCTCCAACCGGAGGCGGTCACCTCAGAGGTCGTGTCATGGGACGACGCCGCCCTTCCCCTGGCCTCGCCCTCGATGAAGCCCGTGATCGTGCGCGAACCCCTTGGTCCGGCTCGCACGCCGGTAGGTCTCACATGATTCCGCGTCTCATCGATCCCACCCTCGACCTCTTTGAGGAAATTGCACGCCTCAAACGCGAACTCCGTGCCGTTCTGCTTGCCCACTACTACCAGGACCCCGATATCCAAGACGTCGCGGACTACGTGGGCGACAGTTTCGGACTCGCCGAACAGGCCATGCGGACGGAAGCCGAGGTGATCGTCTTCGCCGGTGTCCACTTCATGGCCGAGACGGCGAAGATCCTGAACCCCGGGAAAACGGTGCTCCTTCCTGATCTCCGTGCTGGCTGTTCGGTGGCTGATAGCTGTCCCGCGGACCGGTTCCAAGCGTTCCTCTCCCGCTACCCTGAGCATGTCGTCGTAACCTATGTAAACTCGAGCACCGCGGTGGCACTCTCCGACGTGATCTGCACGTCGTCGAATGCCGAGAAGGTCATCCGGTCGATCCCGCAAGACAAACAAATCGTCTTCGCGCCGGATCAGCACCTCGGCCGGTATCTGGTCAAGAAGACTGGGCGGACCATTGGTGCTCTGGCCGGGGGCCTGTATGGTGCATGTGATCTTCTCGGAGAAGAGGCTCGTGGAGCTTAAGGTCCAGCATCCGGAGGCCGTGGTCCTGGCACACCCCGAGTGCGAGGAAAATGTTCTCCGGCACGCCGACCACATCGGCTCGACCGCGTCGCTTCTCGCGTACGCCAGGAGCAGTCCTCGCGGCACCTTCGTCGTCGTGACCGAGCCCGGCATCATCCATCAGATGGAGAAAGCGTGCCCTGAAAAAACGTTCATCCCGGCGCCGCCAGACAATGGGTGCTCCTGCAACGAGTGCCCCCATATGCGCCTCAACACGCTAGAGAAAATCTACCTGTGCATGCGCGACCAATCCCCGGAAATCGTCCTTGATGAGACACTTCGCGTCAAGGCACTCAAGCCGATCGAGCGGATGCTCCAGCTCAGATGATCACGGCGCGGCCCGCCCTGACAGATCGGAGCGTGCGCGCACTGGTGGCACAGTTTCTCGCGGAGGATGTCGGACGCGGAGACCTCACGACGCTGGCCACCGTCTCGCCAACGGCCCGTCTTCGCGGTGTCATCGTGGCCAGGGAGGAGCTTGTTGTCGCCGGGCAGTACGTAGCCCGCGCGGTGTTCGCGGAGCTCGACGAGGAGGCAGTTCTCGAACCCTTGGTCACAGAGGGCGAGGTGGTGAGACGGGGTACCGCGGTCGCACGGGTGACAGGACCCGCTAGGCCGATCCTTACAGGCGAGCGCGTAGCCTTGAACCTCCTTCAGCGCCTTTCGGGCATCGCGACGGTAACGCGGCAGTACGTCGAGGCGATACGCGGCTATCGGGCGCAGATCGTCGACACGCGGAAGACCACACCAGGCTTGAGGCTCCTCGAGAAGTACGCGGTCACGGTGGGAGGCGGGCGGAACCATCGGCTGGGCCTGGACGACGGCGTTCTCGTGAAAGATAACCATATCGCCGCTGCCGGTAGTCTCGGCCGCGCCATCGAAGCGGCGCGCACGCGCCTCGCCCATATGCATAGAATCGAGGTCGAAGTCGATACCCTGCGCGATCTTCAGGAAGCGCTGAACCTTGGAGTTGACGCGGTCCTCCTCGACAACATGACGCCCGAGGCGACGCGCGAGGCGGTCGCGTGTGTCCGCGAGCGGAGTAGAGGGGGAGCAATTCTGGTCGAATCGTCAGGGGGCATCACGCTCAGGACCGTGCGTGCCTACGCAGAGGCGGGAGTGGATCTGATCTCCGTGGGCGCTCTCACCCATTCGGCGCCGGCCGTGGATCTCGGGCTCGATCTCGAGCCGACGATTCCAGTCCCGGATGACCGCATATCCCAGGCGCCATGAAACAGGACCTGTGCTACTGGAGCGCCATCGAGCTCGCAAGACATATCAAGACGAGGGCGGTTTCTCCAGTCGAGGTCGTGCGCGCCCACCTTGAGCGAATCGACGCGGTGAATCCGCGGATCAATGCCATCGTGACGATGAACACGCGAGCGGAGGACGAGGCACGTGCCGCGGAATCAGCGGTCATCCGCGGGGACGAACTCGGTCCGCTCCATGGTGTGCCGTTCACCGTAAAGGACTCGATCGACACGGCGGCTCTTCAAACGACGCGAGGCTCGCGACTCTTTGCCGGCCGTGTGCCCGAAGCCGACGCCACGGCCGTGAGCCGGCTCAAGGCCTCTGGCGGAATCCTCCTTGGGAAGACCAACGTGCCCGAGTTCTCCTTTTGGTGGGAGACGGCCAATGCTCTCTTCGGACGGACCGTGAATCCTTGGAACGCTGATCGTTCACCGGGCGGGTCGAGCGGCGGCGAGGCCGCGGCGATCGCGGCCGGCCTTTCTCCCCTCGGAGTCGGAAGCGACGTGGGCGTCTCGATCCGCGGCCCCGCCCACTACTGCGGGATCGCTGGGCTCAAGGCGACGCATGGGCGCATTCCGTTAACCGGCCATTGGCCGGAGACGCTGCGGCGTTTCTGGCACGTTGGGCCCATGGCGCGGACTGTCCACGACCTTGTACTGGCTCTAACCGTGCTCGCGGGACCCGACGGCCACGACCCCTATGCTGTCCCTGTCCCCAAGCCCGAGGTCCCCGACGCGGACGATCACCTGCCACCGCTGCGCGTGGGCTGGATCGCGGAACGCGGCTTTGGCACGGTCGATCCGGACGTCGCGACGATGGTTCGGCGCGCGGCGGAGACGCTCCAAGGGCAGGGCTGTCGGGTGGAGGAGGTGAGCATCCCGGGTCTCGAGCGCCGGGACTGCAACGCGCTGACCATGACCCTCTTCGCGGCCGAGGCCGGTCCGTACTTCGAGGGCGTGATCGCTGGACGCCACGAGCAACTCTACCCCGCCGCGCGCTCTCGCCTGGCCGTCCGAGTCGAATCGCTCACCGAGTACGTCAAGAGCGAGGTCGAAGTCGAGGCACTCCGGTATGATCTCGCGGCGTACTTCAGGCAGTACGATCTGCTCCTCTGTCCGGTCGCACCCGTGGCGGCCTTTCCCCACGAGATGGCGACCCTCAGGCTTGGCGACGAGACGCTGCCCGTACGGCACGTCATGCGCGCCACGCTTCCCTTCAACCTGACCGGGTCGCCGGCGCTCGCCGTTCCCTTCGGCTCAAGCCGCGAAGGCCTGCCGATCGGGGTCCAGATCGTCGGTCGACATTTCGACGAGGCGACCGTCCTACGAGTCGGCATGGCAATCGAGAACGCCTCCGGAGGCGTTTGGCGACGTCCGCCCCTCAAGCCATGGGATCCGCGCGACCTGGAGGGAGTGCAATGAGGCACGAAGACAACAGGGCCTGCGCCAGTGTATCGCCCGAACGATCGCGGATGCTCACCTACCTCGAACGAGGGCCCGACCTCTCTGCGCACGCGCTTGCGCTCCGCTTCGAGGACGCGCTTGGGCAGTTTGACACGGCGATCGGTCGAGGCAACGCGGCTGACGCGAGGGTCGTTGCGATCCCGCGTGAGTGGACGATCGCCCAGGTGGTGGATCACGTTGCACAAACCATGATCCGCTCGGCTGAGGAGCTGCGGCATCTGCTTGCGGGCCGGCGGCCGCCAGCGCCCCCCGTGTATGCAGCGCTCATCTCGGATGCGGCGGCCTGGGAATCCTGGGAGACCCTTGTTCACAACGTGCGAGCCGCGAACCGAGAATTCGGGGCGCTCATCCTTGAGGCGGAGCGGTTCGAAACGAAACACCCAGAGCCCCCGATTACGCAGGCGGCGTCGCCTCTGACCGTGAAGACGGTCCTTGTCGTTAACCGGGCGATCGGCAACGGACGGGTCGAGCCGGAGACTTTTACTGCGGAACTCCCGTGGCGGAGCTACGTCCTCGTCCAGCGCCTGCATCTTCTTGACCACCGGAGCCAGATCCAAAAGCTTCAGGCCGCATGTGCAGCGCCCAGGACCGGTGAGACCGGCGCGTCTCAGGGGCACTGAGGTGACGCAGGCCATCGCGGAGGAGGAGGTACGTGCATGATCAGGACCGTGAACCCGCCCGAAGTGTGGTCACCGTTCGGCGCCTTTTCGATGGCCGTGATTCAAGGGGAAGGCCAGGTCGTGCATCTCAAAGGTCAGGTGGCCTTGGACCGAGAGGGTCGCGTCGTGGGTCGGGGCGATATGCGAGCTCAGACCCAGAAGGCGCTCGAGAACATCCGAACCGTTCTCGGCACGATGGGCGGCAGCACAGCAGATGTGCTCTCGATCACCCACTACGTGACCGACATCGAGGCCTTCATGACGGCGGGTGACATCCGCCGTCAGTTCTTCGCCGAACCGTACCCCGTGACGACCACCGTCCAGGTGGTCCGGCTGTATCACCCGGATCTCCTCGTCGAGATCACGGTGACAGCAGAAATTCCTCGCGGCCGCTTTCAGGGGGCGGTGTCGTCAGGGGAAGGCGGCACCCAGCTCGCGAACGGTGAGGAGTCTAGTGCGCAGGAGCCTTGACCGTGCCGCAACACCGAAGGCTCGTTCTTGACGCAGATGTCCCTCAGGAGGATGACACCATGAACGATGTGGCGCCGCGGATTCCCCCCTCGACCCGCCCTACGCTCCTGACGTCGCCGCCGCGCTCGAGAAGCGGATGCGGACGCGAAGGGACGTCGAGCCCTTGAAGCTCTTCCGGACGCTCGTTCACCTGCGGATCGCTGAGTACCTTTACTCCAAGACCCTCGGCCGCTATTCCCCGCTGTGCGACACTAGGTCCAGGAGAGATGCCCCCGTGGGCTGGCGCCGGTCGGAGGGTCGGCGCTTGACTGGCATCGAGGTCGGGTGCTAGAGTCCGCGTCGTGAATCAGGGCACAAGCCTGTGGCCCTAGGTGCCAGCGTCGAGGGCAACCCGGGAGGGTTTGTGAGCGACATGACCCCGACCCCGAAGTTCAGGCGGCCTCCCGTCATCGAGACGCTTCTCGGGGTCCAGTTTGGCCCGCTGCGGTCGTTCTCCATCCCCCACTTCGGGCTGTTCTGGTCGCAGATCAGGTCTGACTATCCGAACCAGGAGATGAAGCCCCCTCTCGGGCCCGAGGTCGAGGACTTCGGGATGTCTGTCGCGCCGGGAGGCGTGAAGGTGATGCTCACCACTGAGCCGGAGGCTCGGTGCTGGTTCATCGACCCCTCGCAGACCCAGCTCATCCAGCTCCAACGGGACCGGTTCATCCGGAACTGGCGAAAGGTAACGGGGCAGGAGCTGTATCCGGAGTACGCTGTCCTGAAGCCCCGGTTTGCGGAGGACTGGGCTCGGTTCCTCCGCTTCCTGGACAGCGCGGGTATCGAGCAACCCGAGGTGAATCAATGCGAGGTAACCTACGTCAACCACATCCCGATCGGGGTCGGCGCTGAGACCGGTGTCGAGTCCTTCGGGGAGATCCACAAGATCCTTTCCATCATCGCAGCTCCTCACCCAGGATTCCTGCCGGAATCCGAGGTGACGATGCTGAACAGCCGCTATCTGATGCCGGACAAGAAGGGCCGGCTATACGTCACCGTTCAGCCGGCAGTCAGGAAGGACGACCGGCGTGTCGTGCTGCAACTGACGCTCACAGCTCGTGGCCGTCCAGATTCGGCATCGATTGAGGACGTGCTGAGGTGGTTTGATCTGGGGCACGAATGGATCGTGCGCGGGTTCGCCGACCTAACCACGACCGACATGCACGACCGATGGGAGCGGATCGCATGATGCCAGCGTTTGACGCCACGACCACGCCGATCATCGAGTATCGAGCCGTGGAGCGCCAGCCGCAGGTCCGTCGCCGGCAACTGCTCGGCCAGATCATCGTCGTGCAGAGTAGCTGGGAGATCGAGCCCATCCGTGCGGCGCTGGGGCTTCAGTCCCTCCCACTGGGGTGGGACCGAGCCGGAAGTCCGCCTCCTGGGGAAGTGCCAGTCGAGAGAGCAATCGAGATTATTAGCTCGGTGGCTAAGCTTGGGTTCGATGACATCACGGCCCCCCATGTGTTTCCGGTACCCGGTGGCGGGATCCAGCTTGAGTGGATCCAAGGTGACCGGCGGCTTGAGGTCGAGGTGTTGCCTGACGGCTCCACGCAGTTCGTCACACTCAAGGATGGGGACCCGCTGAGGGAGGATGAGTACCCCCTGTGGCCGCCGACCGAGGCAAAGAGCCTATTCTCTTGGCTCGTTTCTGGGGCGTAGCACGAGAGGCGTCGCAGAAGGTGGCCTCTCCGGATGCCAGCCTCATGGGCTGAGGACGGTTCGATCCCAGACGACTGCCGCCTCTGGCGGGCGATCCCCGAGCAGTTCCTCTATTCCGTAGATCCGATCACTGGCGACCAAGACTGCTCCGACTCCGTCTTCCGGAGTCAGGAAGTGTCCGTCTATGCGGTCGCCGAGACAACTCCGCAAGCCCTCGCGGCAAAGTTTCCCGGGTTGCGGTTCCGAGAGCTGACGGCAGGAGACGCGAGGAAGTTTGGTCTGCTCGTCGTGAGGGATCCTGAAGACGGAGACACATCACACGCCGTCATCGGGCGGCGGGACATGCCGGGCAACCGGCTGACCGGCAGCCAGGCCGCGAGCCTCAAGAAGGTCTCGAAGTGGGCGGACGGCGGGCCGGGCCAGTTCTTGGCACCCGCGGCTCCGCCGCTTGCTGCCCCTCCTCTCGCATAATCATCGAAGGATCCCGCTGCGGGCACGTCGAGTCCGAGACCCTCAGCCATCACTTCCCCAGGCGGTGGACGTACGAGACCTCGTCTATCTTGTTGAAGATACGGCCCACGCTCCCGACGAACAGGTCCGCCAGCTGGAGCAGAGGTGAGTCAGTGGACACGCCCGAGGTCACGGACTCGACCTCCACGCTGTCGTTGAAGTACTCCTTACATCCGACTTTAAGGCGGCGCTCCACGTCGGGGAGCAGGATGGCGTCCGGATGCAACCAGCGAGGCAGCACCACTCGGCCCGCGTGGATCCCGTGCTCCATCCCGGTCATGGCCAGCTCGTAGTGGAGCCGATACAGCATGTCCTCGGTCGCCATTCCCTTGACCGCCGAGGTGTCGAGCACGCGGTCTTCAGGCCGATCAGATCGGAATGTTTGATTGCCTCCAGAACGAACTGCTTGGCGGGATCGAGCTTGCTCTTCGTGAGATCCGAGAACTTGAACGCATGCTTGATGTTTGCCATTGCCTTGAATTCCCTCAGGGCGTTAGCGATCCGCCACATCCGCGACGCGTCGATGATCCACACGTTGCCGATCGCCAAATAGTGCTTCTCCTTGCCGCTTTCCCATGTATTTATTCAATGCTAGTCCCTCGACGCGGCCGCTACGCGGTTTAAAGCGTATCCTCTCCTCCCGTCGACCCCCGTCTGTCTGGATAACGCTGACGGGTGAGCGGCCGCGGCGACCGAATGCGAGCCAGTGGGAATCTTCCCTCGGTTTTGTAGACACCCACCTGTTTCACCGTGTGATGGCTTCATAGTCCGCTGGCGCCTCCTTCGTCGTGGGACACACGCTCGCGGTCGACGGCGGCTTTCTCGCGGGATAGCGGTGGAAGGAGAACGCTGTGAGAAAGGAGGGGGTCCAATGAAGACTCGGGAGACGCCGCAGGATCGGGTCCGATACCTCTCGGTCGAGGATGGCTTCAACATCAAGCGGCCTCCGCTCGCGCCTTCGCCTCTTCCTCGAGGAATACCGCCGGGCCTTCGCTCCGAATACGCCCACGGGCGTGATCCTGCTCGACCTCGCCGGTCTCATGCAGCTCGACTTTCCGGCCACGCTGCCCCTCATCCTCGCCCGATACGTGAGGATCCGCGCCGGAGAGCGCATGGAGATGAGGCTTGCGGCGAGCGGCGAGATCTATGTCGTGCTCAAGGGCACGGGAGTGACTGAGTGGAACGACGGGCAGATCGCGTGGAGCGCGGGCGATGTCTTCGTGCTCCCTGGCGGAGAGCAACGGCGCCCGCCTGATGTGGTAGAGCTTCCTTCGTATTTCTGTCTCGAAACCCTGGCGCCTCAGTGCCGTAATCAAGTGAAACGGTTTGCGCATCTGGCGACGCCCTTTACCGTAGATAAACAAAGGAAACGGCGAAAGCCATTTGTTCCGGAGATCTTGACGTCGCGCGACGCCTGTCGAGCATCATTGGGTGTCCTGTGTGCTCTTCGTCAGCGTATACCTAAAATCACAGTGACTGGCGCCTTGCATGATCGTTTGCGTACGGGTCAGTTGCACGTCGGCACCAAAGCCTTCTGCCATGGGAAAATCCGCGCTGCATGTCAGCAGGAATCCTAGGTCCGATGCACCGATCTCTCTGTAAAACTTGGCGTAGCGACATTCGGTGACGTTCATTTCGAACGCATCCGGAGTTTGTTTGATCACCTCGTAATCCAGGGCGTCCCCTGCCGCGAATCCATCCCAGGCTGAAGCCATCTTCTCCCCGAGGTCACGGGCTCCCTGCTTCCGCCACCACTTCTCGCCATACTTGCGATACAGGTCTCCGAGAGCCTTTCGGACAATGGCGTTGGCTCGCTCCTCGCCCAGTTCTACCTGGAGGACTCTGACCAGCGGAACCAGGACCTGGGCTTGTGTCTTGACCTGCTCAATCAACGGAATGTCCATCGCTCGCCTCTCTTGGTTCTCCACTCTCGTACGCTAGTGGGTCGATGAGGTCTCTCGCTTCACCTGCCAGTGCTCGCGCAGTGCCTGCGCCAGTTCCTCCGGCCGCTCCTCAGGAAAGAACAGCCGTGCGCCCGCAAGCTCGATCACTTTGCGACAGCCCGGGATCGTATCGCGCAGCCAGTACGCCCACTTGACCGAAAAGTAAACGTCATCCGTGCCCCAGACGACGAGCGTCGGTGCCTGCACTTGGCGCAGCAGCGGTTCGACCGCGACCGTGTGGTGGCAACCGAGCGAAGTGATGAACCGTTCGATATTGCGGATCGCCGCGGGCGTCCCGAACACCGGTTCCAGATAGGTGCGAAAGGTCTCCGCGGATACCCGCTCGGGATGCTCGTACGCCGGCGCAAACTTGCTGCGCGCTAGGGCGACATCCGCCAGCATTTTCGGCCCGAGGTCGGCGTAGAGCGCGCGCTCGGCCGCTCGCACCACGGGCTGGAATGCCGGCAGGGGCCAGTTGTCATGCGTGTCGCAGTTGGTGAGCGTGAGGCCGCGAATGCGTTCTGGGTGCCGCGCGGCGAAGATCTGCGCAATTCCGCCGCCGCTGTCGTTCGCGACCAGGTCCACGGGTTCGAGCGCCAGCGCCGTACAAAAC
>Ga0187892_10005454_pt1 | contig 19979 bp, 13 predicted proteins | sample MA1701073metaG_FD_139345 | JGI IMG/M metagenome (GOLD analysis project Ga0187892, IMG submission 139345) | Bio-ooze microbial communities from a basaltic lava cave in the Kipuka Kanohina Cave System on the Island of Hawaii, USA - MA170107-3 metaG ...
CAACCCGATGCGCGGTGCTGGCGTCGATGAGGCGGGTGCCGCTCTCATCCACCCAACCTGCCGCGTCGCGTGCCGCCTCGTTGGGGAGACAGAGCACTGCAATGTCGGCGCTCGTCAGGCACTCGCGGCGCGCTGCCTCGTCCTTCCGATGCGCCTCCGGCACGGTCACCAGGTCCAAATCCTGACGATGAGCGAGCCAATCGCGAATACGTAGGCCGGTCGTCCCGACGTGCCCGTCGATGTAGACCCGTGGGCGCATGTTCATGAGGGTAGCGCGATGGTGCCGCTGTCCTCAAGACTGGTACACGAGTGTGGGAGCGCTGCCTCTCATTGCGTCGGGCGTCGGGCGGTCGGCGTCGGGCGTGGGTGTACGGCGCCGGGCGGAGGGGTCTTCGGGGGGTTACTGGGGGCGCTTAGAAATGAATCCGGCTACTTCGTCCGAGGTCGCGCGACGATCGTAGACCTTGACGCGTTGAATGGCGCCGTTGAGGCTGCGGCTGTCGTTGGCGTAGTTCGATCCGACATGCAGCATCGAGTCGGGCTTGATATTGAAGCCACCCTCGTACTTCGATTCGCCGATGAGACTGCCGTTGATGTACAGCGCGTTGACGCCTTCACCCCAGGTCACGGTGACCTGCCGCCACTCGTCAGCGGTCCAGGTCGGTGCCTCGTAGGCATTGCCGCTCTCTGTTCCGGATCCGTCCGCGAACACCATGCGAATCTTGCCTCCGTCCTGCCACAGCTGCAGACGGTTTTCGTACTCGTGCCGGCTTCGTAGTTGGAGCAGGGACGAATTCGTCGTCTCCTCGACGTCGGCGCCGGGGCGAACCCAGAACGAGATTGTCCCGGCATCGCCGGTGAGCTTCCCGACCACGGGCACTGCAAACTCGGAGTTCTCGTTGAACAGCGCACCGTCGCGGTCACTGCGCACGCCCTCGTTGACGACCGCTTCGGCTTCCGATCCGCTCTGTTGCTCGTCAAACAGCGTGAGCACAGGCTCGGTGGAGCCCTCCTTCGATGCGGACGCGGCGTCGCCGTCCTCACCGGGCTGGACATCCACCACATCCGCTACCGTTCCAGTATTGCTGCCCCCGGGATCTCTCCGAGAGGGCCGCTTCTCGGACGTGCCGGAGCCCTCGGGCAACGCCGCTTCGATATCGATCGACCCGGTAGTGCCCTCGTAGCCTTGGGTGTTGCCAACCTCCCGCGCGGCCCGGCGCCGGGCGTTGGCGAATGCCTGGGCGCGATCACTGCGCCCTTGCGTGGTCTCAGATGCCGTCGCATCCGTTGAACCACGCCCCGCCGCGCCGGCTTCGTGCGGCGCGGAGCCGGGTGCTCCGGGACGTGAGTTGGTTTTCCCCGACCGGTTCAGTTCTCCCGCCGCTTCCGCACCGCCGCTGCGTTCCCGAGCCCGCGACGCCGCTGCCGTCGATCCCGGGGCATCACCCTCCAGGGACGCGACCTCGTCTGGAGCGCTGCGTTGCCGGATCAGCAGCGCCACGGCAGCCAGGCCAATCAAGCCGGCGGCGACAATGACGACGGACTTATGCATGTCGGCCCTACCAATCTAGCGCACACCGGGTACGTTCTGGAAGACGCACGGACCGTCACAAAAGTTCAACACCATACCGTCCGGCCGGAGAAAGGCGTCGACCTGAAGCTGGGCGGGGTCGCGGCGACGCACGGCCTCGTGAACCCCATTGTCGTCGGCCGGCGCGGTATTGGTCAGCGGGGACGGCGTGCCGCCCACGTCATAGGGAACGAATGCCGAGCCGTCGAACGGTGCAGCTTGTTCGGGGACGCCGAACAGCGGGCGTGCCGAAGGAGCGACGGCGGTGATACCGAGACCGCGCACCTGGATCTCGGTGCCGATGTTCGGCACTTGCGAATCGTGGACGCCCATCTGAAAGAGAATCTTCTTGACTGGTGTGTTGGGCAACGGGTTGCTGAGCAGACGTGACATGTACCCTTGCGGCTCGGCGCGATCCCAGAGCTGCTGAATGAGACCGAAGAGCAGCGAGCGATCCAACTCGTCCGTGTACTGCAGGTTCAAGGGGAACTGGAAGCGACCGAACGCGCTGCTGCGTTGCAGCAGAATGCTGTAGTTCGAGGCGCCAACACCCAACACGCCACGCTCTGAATCCGGCGACAGCGCCATGTAGGTGCCCCCCTGGATGCCCCCCTGGCTGATGCCGTAGTAGTACAGATGCGACGGGTCGATGACCGCTCGGCCGTCAATCATGAACGCTGGATGGGAGTTGAAGCCGTCCGCAGCGATGAACAGACGACCGAGCAGGATGAAGTTGAGCATCGCCTGCTGCAAGCGGTCGGGAATCTGCCGAAAGCTCGACAGATCCGAAATGAGACCGAGCACAGGAGTCAAATCCTCGCTCGCCATGCCGACCCAATCGGTTGCTCCGACGATGAAGTTGAAGCGGTTGACGACGCTTTGCAGATGGTCGGCACGGATCTCCCCGGAACCCGTACCGAACAGACCGTGCCCGTAGATCATCGCGCGTCCCGGAGATGCTCCCGGTTCGGCCGCACTCCGCGGAATGTGGACCGTGAACGGCGCGGTCGTCGTGCCGTTCTGTACCGGCAAACCGTCTGCGTCCAGGTTGAGCACCGTGGGATTGCGAGCCGTACCAGGACCGGGGTTGGTGGTGAACAGCGGGACGGTGAAGGTGCCACGGATGCGGCGGTAGATGTCGGGACTGTAGTCGTCCTCGATCGAGTCGACGGTGAATGGCGGTCCACCGGGGCCATTTGCGGCGAGCCCGCGGTCGCGCAACGCCACGGCACGCCGCGTCAAGTTCTCACTGCTCGCAGTGGAGAAGTCCCAGGCCAAGATGAGCTCACGTCGGTCCACGCCGGCGGCCGCGAGCACTCCGAAAATGTCCTCGAATTGCTCGCGGCGTGCGTTGATGGCCTGCACGGGCGTCGCCAATCCATCGCGCAGAATTTCGAAGGCGCGGCGGGCGCGAATCGGTTGTCCCTGCATGTCGATCAGTCGACGGATGCCCACCACGTAGCGTCCGCCGTCGCGCAGTCGGACAGCAGGACGAATCATGAAGACGCGCACCGCATCGGTGGTTGCCTGAACGTCGAGCTCCGCGAAGTGAGGCACGAGCTGGGGTTCGTCGCCGGAGGCGTCGATCAGTATCGTCGGAGAGTCGGCGGCGAGCGAGCGTCCAATATCCGTAATCGGAGGGACCTGCGACGCTTGCAGATCGATACCTTCCGGGAACAGCGCCATGACCACAGCACCTGGGCTGAACCCATCGAGCGTATTCCATTCCGTCGGATCGATGTGTACGCCCCGAACGTTGGCCGACATCGCCTCGAGCGGGTAGGAGATCCGTACTCCGGTCGCCATCGACGCATCGGGTACGAGGAATGTCGAGGACGGGTACGGCAGCAGGCACTTCTCTTCGATGAGGAAGTCGCATCGGGGATCGGCATCATCGAGCGCACACAGCGGTTCGCTGGCACGTATGGCGGGGTCGGCGCAGGTCGGCGTCGGATAGACGTTGGTTGCCGGGTCGTCGTCCCCACATGCGGCGAGCCCGACCGCGACGATCGCAACCAGGGTCAGCCGCTGGGCGACGCTGCATATCGCGTAGCGTCGCGCGCCCGTCATTCTGCCCACTGAGAGTATCGCCGAATTTCGCATTCGAGTTCTCCATCATGCCGACGGACATGGCCTATTTCAAAGAGGTTTTCGAAGGACGCGAGGAGGGATGGGGGAGTCGAGGGTGATTTCGCGTTGCGCGAGAATCGCGTCGGATCTGCACCCGGTACGATGCCCCGGGTCGGCGTGGGAACCGTGGAATCTAGCGGCAGCTGACGCCGTTACCGCTTGCCATGGATTTGCATGCCGGTGGGGTGGCACCGGCGTTGAAGGCGCGGGTTGCGCACTGACCCAATTGACTGCCTGCGAAGAGGACGATGCGAACGGGAAGATCGGCGGGCGGCATCTGGAAGACATTGCGCTTGCCGATGATCTTGATCTCATAGCGCCCCGGGCTTTGCGCGGATCGATCGACCACCGTGATGCGCGTGATACCGAACGCAAGGAATCCGTGTGTATCCCTGAACTGCCAACCGCTGCCCGACGCGATCCAGCCTTGGCCGCCGGGACCGGCAGGCACGCCCCCGGGGACGTTCCGTGCAACAACCCGATCGCCGCCGATGCCTTCAATCCGGAACGCGATGCCATCCTGGATCGGATCGATCGGTGGGCTGAGTGTTACCGCGAAGCGGAGCGTCAATGTCTCATCACCGGCTGGATCGAGGTTCCGACCTATGCGCAGACGTGGAGCCTCGATGAGCGTTCCGCTGCCGCATGCCGCCGTCGGAGTCGCGGTAGGTGTGTCGGTGCGCGTCGGTGTGAACGTCCACGTCGGCGTTCGGGTTGGCGTGATGGTGGGAGTCATTGTGATCGTCGGCGTCGGCGTCGGCGTCGGGGTTACGGTGGCGCCACCCGGCACGCTCAACGGATCGGTAGGATTCGTGCCGGCGTCGCTCTCGTCTGCGTCGTAGAAATGGTCCGCGTCGCGATCGATGCCGATGCGTTGTCCGGAGCCAGGGGGGACGCAGGTGTAGGTGCGTTCCTGACCAGCGATTGCCGCTTGCGCGCGGAGGGCGCCGTCGCTCAGGAGTGGATCTGCGGCGCGGTCGCTTTGGAACGTACCCGCCTCAGTGCGATACCACCCGCGGGCCTCACTCCCGAGTGTGCCCTTCACCGTCAGTTCGCAGTCTCCAGCCGCGGCGCGAGCGATGAGTAGATCGATGCGGGGACCGACGCTCGTCCCGTTGGCGGACGTCAGCGTGATCTGCTGCCCGACGATCGGTGCGAGGTTGCTATCGAACGCCAGCATGAAGGCTTCCATGTTGCGTCGTTGCGTGTTGCCGCTCGGCCCGGCCATGAAGCCGCCCGGGTTGAAGAATTCTTGATTGAAGACACCCGCCTGATGGAACCGGAACAGCGTGTCGACGCTGCCGTCGTGCATGAAACCGAAGCCGCGCACCTGATCGCCCATGTGCCCATTGTCGCCGGGATTGAAGAAATTGACCGCCGGCATGCCGAACATGCCGACCTTCTGGTACATGTTGCGCAAGTGGGGAATCTTGAAATGCTGAGGCTCGTTCTCGAAGCTCATCGTTCCGTCAGTGCCGAACTGGAGGTCGTAGGTTGCATCCAGGTTGTGGCAGCCATCGCAGTTGAACACGACGTCCGACACGGCACCAAAGAAGAAATTGCGTCCGGCCTGCTGAGATGGGGTCAGGGAGCTGTCCAAGGCGCGGATAGGATTGGGCGGGTAGGTGACTTGTAATATGAAGTCGGTGAACGCCTGCATCTGTGCCTCGCTCAACGGGCCCGCACGTCCGAGCAGACCCGAGAAGGCCACGTTGAATCGCTTGAATGACGCCGCCTCGTCGAGCGAGCTGCCGGACGGTTGGTTGGCACCGCTGCGGTCGCCGCGCCAGTGCATCGGTCCGTGGTTGTCCATGCCGCGCAAGCTCTGCGTCGTCATCGGCCCCTTGAGCGGATGAAACGAGGCGTCGCCGAGGGGTCCGAGCCGGAACAGGTTCATGTTGGCGAGGACGACGTCGTCGGGGTTGCCGAGATCCCAGGCCAAGCTGTCGAAGTCTCCGAAGATGTGACAGCTTGCGCAAGCGGCTTCACCATTGCTCGAGGTGAGCGTCGCATCGTAGAGGAACGGCCGTCCGGTCACGACGCTGGACGGCTCGGGGTTGTAGAATGTCTGATGATCCACCTCGGCAAGCGTGGGCGTATCGATCACCGAGACGCCGTTGTCGAAGCGGGTCAGCACATAGAGCTGCTGGCGCGGCGCGTCGAGCACCAAGCCGCTCGGACCGCCGCCGCTGACGCTGATGTGCGTTGCGGGGTTGGGAACGAACGTATCGTTTTCGAGTGTCGCCGTGTTGAAGACACCGATCTTGCTGGATCCAAAGGCGACGACATAGAGCGTGCTGCCGTCGGGGCTCAGCACCATGTCCAGTGGGGTCGCAAGACTCTTCTCGAGGGTGCCATCAGGTGGGCTGGGCACGACGGCGTAGTTGATATGCTTGTTGAGATGGCGCGGCAACACGGTTGATCCGTCGATCACCGTGATGCGCGATTCGGCCAGCCGACCGCGCACCGTGCTGCCACCACCGCCCGGACCCTCGAACCGAACGTCGTTGCGCGCCTCAGTGTTGCTGACGTAAACCTTGCCGCTGATCGGATTGACGGTCATGTTGAAGATGATCGTCCCGACACCGCTGAATGCGGCGGTCTCGACCGGCGGCGTCGCCGTTGCGTCGATTGCAAAGACGTCCTTGTCAGGAAGGTTGAAGCGCACCGCGTTGTCCCAGTTCCGCCCGATCGTGTCGACCCAGTGGGTACCGTCGAACTTGACGATCAGTCCGGTCTCCGGTCCGGTAATGCCCTCGGGAATGTTGACGTTCGGTGCGGGCAGGCCTCCGGGGTACGTGACGCTGAAGACTGTGCACGGTTCGGCACTCGCACCGCCGTTGCACACAACTCCCTCGGATATCGTCGTGGTTTGGTTGCCAGAATGGAACACCGCCACGTAGACCGTACTGCCGTCCGCGCTGACCGCGAGCGCGCGCGGCGTGTCGCCGAAAGCGGTGAGCGGCGTTCCGGCGAGCGGCGTGCCACCGAGGCCGCTGCCCAGATTGGTCGCGTCGAAGACCCAGACATCGGCACGCCCGATGCCCGGAGTTGTGAGTTGTGGGTCGGTGGGATTGTTCTGACCGCGATGCGCCGTGCTGATGAAGGCACGTGTCCCACCCGGGCCCGCGAACACGATATCGCGCGGTTCGTCGCCGACGAGGAGCGTTCGTGTCACGCGCGGTGGGACGGCCGTGATGTCGACGATGCTCACGCTATCGGAGAGGTGATTCACAACCCAGATTTCGCTGTTGGACCGTGCCGCAACGGCCACGGGTTCGAGGCCAACAGGTACTGAGGCGATATGAGTCAGGGCTCCGACATCGACATCGTAGATCTCTAGCCGGTTGTCGGGCGTGTTGATGGCGCAGAGCTTGGATCGATCCGGAGTCAACGCCAGCGGGCGTACCTGACCGCTCTCGAACGTAGTGAACGTTCCTATGGCGGGTTGCGCGCACACCGCGGTCACGAGAAGCGCCACGGCGACGCGCATGGCGCATGCCGGCCGACCGTCCCAGGCTACCATCGTCCCCCTGTCTGGATCAGAGCACCGTTGCCTGATCGCCTACCACACAAGCGCGCCGGACGACAACAAACAATCCGCGTACTCAGCCTGATGGGAGCGGTTTGGTGCGTTCGAGCTGACGCCCAAACACCTCCGGATCACTGGTGGGCAGCGTGCACACCCGTTGCTCACAGACATAGGCCGTTGCCCTCCCATTCTGCACAACCTTCCCTGCGGCAAGGGGAATCAGCCCGCTCTGTGCGGCCAGCTCGTCTTCTCGGATGACCGCAAGAACACGATTCGGGACGAACCTCCGGCGGAGTTGAGCGAGCAGTGGTTCGGCATCGGTCGTCGCCCCCGGTGTGACGATGATGATCTCCTTCGGATTGTCGAGCAGGTAGTCGACGGCCAGTAACATCTCGGCCAAAGCCGTTGGCGAGGTCGTCAGAGTGCTCCCAAAGGCCCGGAGGGCGCGCTCGGCGCGCTGGCGATACCGATCGTCGGCGGTGAGCTCATTGAGGCGCAACAGGTTGAGTACCTGCACGGAGTTCCCGGATGGCTCGGCGCCGTCGTACGCCGGCTTGTCGCGCGCCAGCAGCTTTTCGTGGTCGTTGCTGGTCATGAAAAAACCACCGGCTGGATCCTCGAAGTGCTCCTGCAGGACGACGTCCAGCGCGATCGCATCCCGGAGCCAGCGCAGACTCCCGGTGGTTTCGTAGAGGTCGAGACAAGCGGCAATCATGAACGCATAGTCGTCCAAGTATCCATTGTGGTGCGCCTGGCCGTTCTTGAAGCTGCGGCGGAGGCGCCCATTGGCGCGCAGGTGGACCAGGATGAAGTCGGCGGCCCGCTCGCCGGCCTGCGCATACTGGGGATCACCCAGCACCTGCGCGGCCTGGGCGTAGGCGGAGATCATCAAGCCGTTCCAAGCCGTGAGAATCTTATCGTCGTGCAAGGGCGGTGGGCGTCGAGCCCGGGTGCCGAATAGCGGCCCACGGGCCTCTTGGATGAGTGTACTGACCTCCTCAACAGTCGAGTGCTGTTGCGTTGCCACATCCTGCAACGACTGGGGGACATGCAGAATACTGCGCCCCTCGAAGTTGCCGCCGGACGTCACGCCGTAATATGCATTTACGACCCGAGCGCGAGCCGGGCCGAGTACGGCTTCCACTTCATTCGGTGTCCACGTGAAGAACCACCCCTCCTCGCGCCGACCCTTCGGGGTCAGGCTGTCGGCGTCGGTCGCTGAATAGAAGGCACCTTCCGGTGCGGTCATGTCACGCTGCACGTAACGCAGGATATCGCGCGCGACACGCGCGAACTCCTCGCGCCCGGTTGCCTGATAGCCTTCGAGATACGCTCGTGCGAGCAAGGCGTTGTCGTACAACATTTTCTCGAAGTGCGGCACGAGCCACCGCGCATCGGTGGAGTAGCGGTGAAAGCCGCCGCCGATCTGATCGTACAAGCCGCCCCGCGACATCTTGTCGAGGGTCAGCTCAGCCATGGCGCGCACGTGCGGATCCGCGGTGCGCCGGTGATAGCGCAACAACAGCCGGATCGGCAGATTGCTGGGGAACTTGGGAGCGAACGCCAGGCCGCCGTTGGTGGCATCGAAGCCGCGTCGGTAGGAATCAATCGCGCTGTGCAGCGCGGCCGCTCCCGGCGGCGCGGTGGTGGCAGCCCTTGGGCCCAGATCGCGTGCGATCTTCGAGGCCAGAGTACCAGCGGACTCGACGACGGTGCTCGGCTCGCGATCGTAGACCTCCCGGATCTTTTTCAGCAGTGTCAGGAAGCCGACGGGAACGCCGCGATCTCCGTCTCGCGCGGGGAAATACGTTCCGCCATAGAAGGGCTTGCGATCCGTAGTGAGCCACACGGTCATCGGCCACCCGCCCCTGCCGCTGAGGGTCTGCACGGCGCTCATGTAGACGGCGTCGACGTCGGGCCGTTCCTCGCGATCGACCTTGACCGCAACGTAATGCGCATTGAGGTAACGTGCGATCTCCTCGTCCTCGAAGGACTCTTCCTCCATCACGTGACACCAGTGACACGTGGAGTAACCCACCGACAGCAACACCGGCCGGCCGAGTTTGCGCGCGGCCTCGAATGCCTCATCGCCCCAGGGGTACCAGTTCACCGGATTGTGCGCGTGTTGCAGGAGATACGGGCTCGCAGAGAGAAAGAGGCGATTCGTATACTGGGGTGATCCGTCCCCGCGTAGGTGACGGGTTCGCGGTTGGTAGTCCGCGGCGCGCGACTGCCACGCTGCGGTAAGGCGGCGCACCACCTCGGCGTCCAGGGGCGGCGCGCCGGGCAGCGAGTGCGGGCCCTGCGGAGGTGCTGATGGGGTTGTGGTGTCCACCTTAGTGGTGGCTGGGCGGGTTGCGGGGGCCGCCGCCTCACCGGCTGCTGCGCCTGCACTCAATGCACACAGCATGACCAGACAACAGGTCCACCGGCTGCCCTGCCACGTCATAGCCGGCGCGCCGTTTTGCCGATCATGGTCACCAACCGATCGTAGAGGCGACGCCGCCGGAAGTATCCACTAGGCCGACACCGACGGCTGGCCGTCGGCTCGGGCTCGTGCCGCTGTGCTGGCCGGAAATTGCACATACACCCGCGTTCCGCGCCCGACGTCGCTCTCGATCCGCAGTGAGCCCTCGTGCGCCTGCACGATGTGTTTGACGATGGCCAAGCCGAGGCCGGTACCGCCGAGCTCGCGCGAGCGCGCCTTGTCGACGCGATAGAAACGCTCCGTCAGCCGCGGCAGGTCGTGCTTGGGAACCCCGATGCCGGTATCGGCGATGCAGATCTCGACCCACGACCGATCGCCGGAATCGAGTGCGCCGGGGCTGCCGTTGTTTCCTCCTGCGTCGACGACCGCGGCGCTGATGGTCACGCGACCGCCCGGCGGCGTGTACTTCACTGCGTTGTCGATGAGGTTGACGAGCACTTGCTCGATGCGATCGGGGTCCGCGTCGACTGGTGGTAGATCGCCGGGCAGCTCGCGGATGATGTCGACGTGGCCGCGTTCCGCCTTCTCCCGCACGACGTCGACTGCCGCATCGACTGCGGGTGCCAAGGCCATGGCGACCCGCTGCATCTCGGTGCGCCCGAGCTCCAAATCGGAGAGCGCCAAGAGATCGTCGATCAACCGCCCCAGGCGTTCCGAATGGCGTTCGATGACGGCCACAAACTTCGCGGCCAGCTTGGGCTCGTCGATGGCGCCGGAACGCAGCGTTTCGGCGTAGCCACGAATGGCGGTCAGCGGCGTCCGCAGCTCGTGCGAGACGTTGGCGACGAAGTCACGGCGCGTCGCCTCGAGGCGTTTGAGCTCGGTTGTGTCATGGAACACGAGAATGAAGAGACGTGGGGAACCGCCGGGTTCGTCCAGCGGTGTGGCGGTCACCTGCAGGTTTTCGCGGCCGACGCCTTCGAGCGTGATCTCGCGCACCAAGGCGCGCGTGGTGTCGCCACGCATCGCGGTGCGAACGAGGTCCTGCAGGTCGGGGTCGCGCGAGACGTCGATCAACGGTTGGCCCACCAGTGTCTCTGGCCCGGCAGCGCGGAAGAGCCAATCGGCCCGCTGGTTCGACAGCTGTATCACTCCGGCCCGGTCGACCACGAGAACGCCCTCGATCATGCCGCGCAGAACCGCTTCGAGCTTACCCTTCTCTTCGCGTGCCGCGCTCAACTGGGCCCGCAGACTGTCCGACATGACGAGCAGCTGCGTCTCCAAGCGCGTCAGCGTGTCGTTGCCAGCCGGTCGCAGGGCCGGGGGCGGGAGACCCTGGGCAACAGCGTACGCAAATTCCGACAGGTGTGCGAGTCGTTGCGACAAGCGATGCGAGATCACCAAGGCCAAGCCCAAGCCCAACAGGGCGGCGGCGCCAAAGCCGCCCCAGATCGCGGTGCGCACGCGCTGGCGCGCCGCATCGATGGTCTCCGTGGCAACCGCGAGCCGGATGATGCGTTGCTGGCCATTGGCAAGCTGACGCCATGCCAAGTAGAAGAGCGGCCGCTTCACCCTGGCGCTGATGCGCAGGGCACGTCCTTCACCGTCGTGCAACGCCGCCTGCACCTCGGGGCGGTTGCGGTGATTCTCGAGGCTTGCAGAGCTCGTGTCGGAGTCCCCGATGACCGTCCCGTCCGCTGCGATGACCGTCACCCGCGCATGCAGGTCGGCGCCGATGACCGCGCAGCGCGCATCCAGCTCGCGACCGGTACTGTCCCACGGTATGATCTGGCCGACGAGCCGCGCCTGTCGCAACACGTCGTCCGCCAGCGTGTCGACGTACAGTTGCTCCAACACGCGGTCACTGTAGGCGTACAGCGCCGCGGCAACCGCTGCGAACACGAGCAGGTAGGGCGCCAGCAGCCGGACGAAGAGGTTATCGTTCCAAGGCACGGTCGTTGAACTTGTAGCCGACGCCGCGCACCGTGAGAATCAGCTCGGGATTGGTGTCGTCACGCTCAATGCGTTTGCGCAGCCGCCGCACGTGCACGTCGACGGTGCGCGGCTCGACGTGGGTATCTTGGCCCCAGACGAGGTCGAGAATCTGTAGCCGGTCGAAGACGCGATTCGGCGAGCGCGCGAAAAAGCGCAACAGCTCGAATTCGCGCAACGACAGGTCGACCTTCTCCTGGTCGACAAACACCTCGTACGTGTCGAAGTCGATCCGCAATCGACCCTTCTCGTAGATCTCCTGGCGGCGCTCGAGCTCGACGCCGTAGGCGCGGCGGAGTAGCGCACGGACGCGTGCGACCAGCTCGCGCGGGCTGAAGGGCTTGGTGATGTAGTCGTCGGCACCCATCTCGAGACCGACGATGCGGTCTGCTTCCGCTGCCTTCGCGGTGAGCACAACGATGGGCAGATTCACCGTCGCCTCGTCGGCACGCAGGCGGCGACACACGTCCAACCCGGGGAGCCCGGGCAGCATGAGATCGAGGATCACCAGGGCCGGGCGCTCGCGCTGGACCGCAAGCAGCGCCGCCTCGCCGTCATTGGCGACGGACACGGCGAAACCTTCCTGCTCGAGATTGAAGCGGACGAGGTCGCTGATGTCGCGCTCGTCCTCGACGACGAGGATCAAGCGCTTGTCCGCTTCGGCGCCCCGGGCTGCCGGCGGCGCGGCGTTCCGGGCGGCGGTCATACGGACGGGGGCACCTTGTCGAGGTGCCGGATGCTCTTACCCTTTGCCATGAAGACCACCATCTCGGCGATGTTGGTGGCGTGATCGGCGATGCGCTCGATGTACTTCGCGACGAAGATGAGCCCGATACTGCGGCCGATGGTCTGCGGATCCTCGACCATGAACGACAGCAGCTCGCGAATGAGCTGATGGGTCAACCCGTCGATGATGTCGTCATCGCGGCAGACTTTCAGGGCCAGCTCGACGTCTTCGCGGACGAACGCGTCGAGGCTCTCGCGCAGCATGCTCTGCGCCACTTCGACCATGCGTGGGAGGTCAATGAACGGCTTGAGCTGGGCTTCCTGATTCAGCTCGAGCACGCGCTCGCACATGTTCACGGCCATGTCGCCGATGCGCTCGAGGTCGGCGTTGATCTTGAGGCCGGTGGTGATCAACCGCAGATCTTTCGCGGCTGGCTGGTGCAGCGCCAACAACCGGATGCAGAGATCGTCGATCTCGACGTCCATGCGATTCACCGTGTGGTCGCGCTGGATCGTCAGCCGGGCGAGGTCATCGTCGCGTTGGAGCATTGCCGCGGTGGCGTTGGTGATCTGCTTCTCGACGAAACCGCCCATCTCGAGCACCTTGAGATGGAGCTCCTTGAGCTCCTCTTCGTAATGTCGATCCGTGTGCTGGCGTGCTTCCATACCGCGGTCTCCGATCAACCGAACCTGCCCGTGATGTAATCTTCCGTTTCCTTCTTCTCGGGCGTCGTGAAGATTCGATCCGTGGCACCAAATTCGACAAGCTTGCCGAGATAGAGGAACGCCGTGAAGTCCGATACTCGGGCGGCCTGCTGCATGTTGTGCGTGACGATGACGATCGTGTAGTGCGCTTTGAGCTCGTGGATCAACGCCTCGATCTTGGCCGTGGCAATCGGGTCGAGCGCCGAGCAGGGCTCGTCCATCAGGATCACCTCGGGCGCGACGGCCAGGGCGCGCGCGATGCAGAGACGCTGCTGCTGGCCACCGGAGAGGCCGAGCGCGCTTTCAGACAGCCGCTCATTGACCTCGTCCCACAAGGCAGCCTGCCGCAGGCTCTGCTCCACGATCTCGTCGAGCCGCTTGCGGTTGCGAAGGCCGGCGATGCGGGGACCGTAGGCAACGTTGTCGTAGATCGACTTGGGAAATGGGTTGGACTTTTGGAAGACCATACCGATGCGCGTCCGCAACTCCGTCACGTCGAGACGCGGATCGCGAATGTCGAGGCCTTCGAGGGTGATGGTGCCGGTGATATGGGCACCGTCGATGAGATCGTTGAGGCGATTGAAGCAGCGCAACAAGGTCGACTTGCCGCAGCCGGAGGGACCAATGAAGGCAGTGACGCAATGTTTACCAATGTCCAACGAGATGTCCTGGATCGCGAGGCTGCGGCCGTCGTAACTCATCGACAGATTGCGGACGGTAATGACCGGTGCCGCGGCGGTGCGGTGTGGGTCGGCGGGGACCGGACGTACGGCAGTTAACGAGGGGCGCCGACGTGTCGGCGCCTGCGGTACGCTGTCGGTGTGGGTCATCTCACTGCTCATCGTCGACCTCAGAAAGCAGCGCTCGCGAACCGTCTTCGCAAACGTCCGCGGATGATGATTGCAGTCAGGTTGAGTGTAACGATTACGGTCAGCAGCAGCAATGTTGTCGCGTAGACCATCGGCTTCGCAGCTTCGACGTTGGGAGATTGGAAGCCCACGTCGTAGATGTGAAAGCCGAGGTGCATGAACTTACGATCCAGGTGCAGGAATGGCCAGTGCCAGTCGAGGGGTAGGCTGGGGGCGAGCTTCACCACGCCGGTGATCATCAGCGGCGCGACCTCACCCGCACCGCGTGCCATCGCCAAGATGAGACCGGTGAGGATGCCCGGCAGGGCGTTGGGGAGTACGACGCGCCACATCGTTTCGAACTGGGTTGCACCCAACGCCAGCGACCCTTCGCGGTTTTCGCTCGGCACGGCGGCCAGCGCTTCTTCCGTGGCCACCACCACAACCGGGACGGTGAGGAGAGCCAACGTCAAGGAGGCCCAGAGGATTCCGCCGGTTCCGAAGGTCGGTGTCGGCAGGCGATCGGCAAAGAAGAGCGCATCGATGCTCCCGCCAAGGAAGTAGACGAAGAACCCGAGGCCGAACACGCCAAAGACGATCGACGGCACGCCTGCCAGGTTGTTCACTGCAATACGGACGATGCGCACGAGCACCCCCTGACGCGCGTACTCGCGCAAGTACAGCGCAGCCAGCACGCCGAAGGGAACGACCGCTACGCTCATGATGAGTACCATCAGCACGGTGCCGAAGATCGCGGGGAACACGCCGCCTTCGGTGTTCGATTCGCGCGGATCCGCAGAGACGAACTCCCACAATCGTGCCAGGTAGAGTCCTGCCTTGCGGGCAACGCTCATGTCATTCGGCTGATATGCCCGGACGATCTGGGCCAGCGGAATGGCTTTGTCCGTACCACCGGCAACCGCCATGACGACCTGGTCGACGCGACTGGCAGCAATGAGCTCGCCGAGACGTGCGTACTGCTGCTCGTACTCCTGCTGCAGCGTACCCATCCGCGCTTCCGCTTCCTGCAAGCTCCGTCCGTCGTCGCCGCGCGCCTTGAGGCGCGCAATTTCGATCCGCAGGTTTTCGATGGCATAGTTGATGTCACCGATGTCTTCATGCTCGATGCGTCGGATCTGGCGGGCCAAATTCTGAGCAGCCGGTAGCCGGGCTTCGAGCGCATGCCAACCCGGTCCTGCCCCGCTGGCAACCACACTGTCACCGCTGCGGACTTCTTTGACGAACCCGTACAAATTGCCCCACTCGCGACGCTCGAGCAGGACCGCGTCTCGCGGGTACGATGATGACGCGATCTCGGCCTCGTCGATCCAGCGGAAATCGGCGCCGTAGATGTCGCGGTTGCCGACCTGAATTTGGAGGCGTGCGTCTGGCCCATCGGTGCCGTCCTCAGCGGGTGCGTATTCCCGGTTCGACACCTGTCCGAGGATGTCTTTGCCGTCCTTGAGTCGCAGCTCGACGATGTCTGCAGGCCAGAAGAAGCCGAGTGCCTTGGTCAACACCAGCACCAGCAAGGCGCTGATCATGAGCAAGCTGACCGCCAGAGCACCGCCGGTGAGCCAAATGAACGGATCGCCGCTCTTGAAGAGCTTTCGCATGGCTACAACCGTTGATACCGCTGGCGTAAACGCAGACGTACCAGTTCCGCGGCGGTGTTGACGATGAATGTGGCGATGAAGAGCAGCAAGGCAGCAAGGAATAGGAGACGATAGAGTGTGCCGCCATGCGGCGCCTCGGGAATCTCGACCGCAATGTTGGCCGATAACGTGCGCATGCCGGTGAAGATGCCCCAGTCGAGCACGGGCGTATTGCCCGTTGCCATGAGGACAATCATGGTCTCTCCAACGGCACGGCCGAATCCGACCATGATGGCCGAGAAGATTCCCGGGCTCGCGGTCGGGAACACGACGCGCAAGGCGGTTTGCCATGGTGTCGCCCCTAGGGCCAACGATGCGGACACCAAGCGCTGCGGGACGTTCGACAGCGCGTCTTCCGAGATCGTGAAGATGATCGGGATTACCGCAAAGCCCATGGCAAAACCCACGACCAGAGCGTTGCGTTGATCGAAACGCATACCAGCGTCAGCCATGAGCCAGGTCCGGAAGTCGCCGCCAAAGAAGACTCGCTCAAGCCAGGGATTCGCCCACAGGCAGACTTGCACGCCGACAATGATCAATGGCACGAGGACGAAGATCTCCATGCCGGGGCGAATCCACCGCCGCCACGATAGCGGGATGCGGCTCCATGCGGCGCCGAGCCCAAACATCATGAGGGGGACGACGATGAGCATCGCCAGCACCCCGGGGATGATCCCCTCGAGCACCGGTGCCAACCACAAGCCCGCCAAGAAGCCGAGGACGACACTCGGCAACGCCGCCATGATCTCGACCGTCGGTTTGACCAGGTTACGCAGGCGCGGGTGACTGAATTGTGACGTGTACAGCGCTGCGAGAACGGCGATCGGCACCGCAAAGAGCAACGCGTAGATCGTACCCTTCATCGTTCCGAGGATCAGCGGAACGAAGCTGAGCTTCGGTTCGAAGTCATCCGTGCCGCCGGTCGATTGCCAGACGAAGGCGGGCTGTTCGTAGCCCTCGTACCAGATCTTGCCGAACAGCGATTGCAGGGTGACCTCGGGGTGCCGGTTGGTGATGTCCCAGTCGGTCACGGTTCCGTCGGCGTTGATTGCCACGGCGCCGTTGGCCTTCGGTGAGAACGCCAACGCGGCGACCGCACCGCCGTCGTGGGGCAAGTCGAGTAGCGTCCGGTCGGTCGTCGAGTGTCGCAGCAGGACTTGCCCAGTGTTGTCAGCAGTCAGGAAGCTCTTATCCCGCGGCGACGCCGCAATCGCCGTAACGACGCCGCGATGCGGCGCAAAGACGTGCACCTGCTGGAGGCGCCAGCCGCTGTCTGCGGTGGTGTCGCGTACGGGGAACCACACGCTGACATGACCGGCTGCGTCTCCCACCACGACCGACTGTTCGCCAATCAAGAAGCTCAGCGCACTGACGGGGACGTCGTTCCGGCCGGTTGCGTGGACTGCATCCACCAACCGGGGATTTGCGGGATCCTGCAGATCCCAGTTGTAGACGTACCCCGTCGAGGTCCCCACATAGGCGCGATCGCCTGCCGCCGTCACGACGAGTTGTCGTGGCACTCCGCCGTAGAGTAGGGGCAACTCGTAGCGCGACTCGCGGCGCCGTACGTCGCCGAATAGTGTGTGAGTCTCGCTTGTAGACAACAATTGCGGAGCGGCATTCGGAACAGCGAAGACTGCCGTCAAGTTGCCGTCACGTGGTATGCCAGCGCCCACTAGTACCGGGGCCTTACCGTCCGCCGTCAGCGTCCAGCTGCCCGTCTCACTGATCCGCCGGCGGGGCTGACGATTGCCGTCTGCGGGGTCTGATTCCGCAATTATCCGGAACCCGATGAGCCGACCGTCGTCGGTCGCCACCAGCACATGATCTTTGTCGGCGCGTGCCGCGGCGACGACCCGCTGCCCATTCAGGCCCTGGAGCGGTATGGACTCCAATTCGCGACCGTCGCTTAGACCGACGAACTGCGCTTGCCCATCAGCTGTTATGAACTCCATCACCTCGCGGTACTCTTCGGTGGCCGGAGCGAAACGGACGGCGCCGGAGTCGAGATGAAACGTCGATCGCGCTGACGCCTGCGGACCCTGGAAGAGCGGTCCGACCTCGAAGGAGATGAAACCCAGGATGGCCAGGATGCTGGCAATCGTGGCCATTCCGCCGCCCACGACGACCCAGCGCGCGGCAGCGTCGGCAATCCGCCGCCGGCTCAGTGCCAGGCGGTTCCCGACCGTGGGCGCGATTGTCAAGTCGACGGGATGAATTGCCGTGTCTCGCTTTCTGCTACCGGACTACTCGATCTTCTTGGTTTCCTCCGTCGCGGCGGAGGCAGGTATCGGCAGATAGCCATCTTTCACGACGACCTCTTGACCCTCTTTCGAAAGCACGAACTTCAGGAACTCCCGCACCAGCGGATCGAGCGGTTTGGCTGGATCCTTGTTGATGTAGATGTAGAGAAACCGCGCTAGGGGGTAGGTGCCGTCGTAGACGTGCTCTGCCGTCGCCGCGATGGGCGCTCCCCCGTCCTTGGGGACGAGCGCGATAGGCTTCACACCAGAAGTGCGGTAGCCGATGCCACTGTAGCCGATGCCGAGCCGGTCTTCGGTGACACCTTGCACGACCGACGCCGACCCGGGCTGCTCCTTGACCTCGTCACGAAAGTCACCGTTGCCGAGTGCGTGTTCCTTGAAGAAACCGTACGTTCCCGACGCCGAGTTACGACCATACAAGCTTATCGGACGCGACGCCCAGTCGCCCGTTAGTCCCACCTGCCCCCATGCTGAGATGGGTTCCTTGAACCCAAGCCGTCGCGTCTTGGAGAAGATCGCGTCCACTTGCTGCATCGTGAGGGATTGGAGGGGATTATCCTTGTTGACGTAGATGGCGAGCGAATCCAGCGCAGTCCGCAAGCCGAGGGGCTTGTAGTGAAACTGCGCCTCGAAGGCATCGATCTCACTATCCTTCATCGGGCGTGACATTGGCCCGAGCTGTGCCGTGCCGGCGATCAACGCCGGCGGCGCCGTACTGGAGCCCTTACCTTCCACTTGCAACTTCACATTGGGGTAGAACTTCGCAAAGCCTTCGGCCCAATACGTCATGAGGTTGTTCATCGTATCTGAGCCGATGCTGTTGAGATTTCCCGAAATGCCGCTTGCCTTCTTGTAGCTGGGCAGGGCTGCGTCCACCTTGACCGGTTGTTCCGCCAGCGCCGGCTCCACACATGCCAACACGGTAAGAATGGAAAGTACGGCCCACCGCATGTTTGCTCCTTCGTCGGTTTGGTGTCGTCAACTTGTCGCCGGCACTCACCCTACCTACCAATTGCGACAACCGCGTTAAGTCCACATTGCAGTTCTATGAACTGCAGGTTTCGAGAAGATGAAATGCTAGGGTTTTCAGGGATCTTTGGCTGGCCAAGAGTCACGCCGATCTGCCTGCAAGGCGCGTTCGTCAAATTTATAGCCGACGCGGCGTACCGTCAGGATGAGTTCTGGCCGGCCCGGGTCGCGCTCGACCGCAGCGCGCAGACGCCGGATATGAACATCGATTGTGCGCGGATCGATCGGTGCGTTGAGGCCCCAGACTGCATTGAGGATCTCGGAACGGTCGAAGACGCGGTTCGGCCACTGCGCCAGAAAGCAGAGGACCTCATACTCCCGCAGAAACAAGTGGACGCGCCGGTTGTCGAGGAATACCTCGTAAGCGTCGAAGTCGATGCGGAGCCGTCCCTTCTCATAGATACGCCGCGGGCGTGACACGGGGCGTAGTTGTCCACGACGCGTGCTGCCCGTCTGGCCGAGCGTCGAATCGTGCGGTGCAGCATTGCGTTGCCCGAGCCGTGTGCGCTTCGGGGACCCGTTATCCGCCATTCGAATCTCGATGCTCGCAGCTCACGGCATCACTGCGTCGTGGCGGCGGGACTCGCCGGCTCCTCGAGGGCTGCGGTCAATGTGGCAATAGTGACCGCCCCACCCTCGCGCGCACGATCCATGGTCTCGACTGCAAACCCATACGGAGCGTCGTCTGCGGCGTCGAAGAAGAGAATGTGATCGTCGCGCGCCGCGAACATGCGCCGCAAGCGCTCCGGCAGCTCGTCGAATCCGACCGCGACGCCATTTACGCTGAGCGTTTTGTCAGCCGCAACCCGCAGAACCAACGGCGGCTGCGGCTCGCTGGCCAGATCCTGCTTTTCGACTTCCTTCTTCTCCTGCTTCGGGGTGTGCACCCAGAACTTCTTGTTCAGAAGAGGGGTCATGACCATGAAAATGATGAGGAGGACCAAGACGACGTCCACGAGCGGCGTCACGTTCATCAACGGTGCGGGGCCTTTACCCTGCTTGCCTCCAACCTGCATCGCCATGGTGTCAGCCGCTCACCGCTGTGCGGGCGTCCGCGGACGCGGTGTGTTTTTGGTCGGCTGCGGTTGCACCGTCCGGCG
>Ga0187892_10005456_pt1 | contig 19977 bp, 13 predicted proteins | sample MA1701073metaG_FD_139345 | JGI IMG/M metagenome (GOLD analysis project Ga0187892, IMG submission 139345) | Bio-ooze microbial communities from a basaltic lava cave in the Kipuka Kanohina Cave System on the Island of Hawaii, USA - MA170107-3 metaG ...
GACACATCCGGCGCGCATCAGTTTCGCCGACGCAGTTCGTGAGAATGCTCGATCACCTTCGCGACGGCATCCACGATGCTCTGCATTTCCTGTCGGCTGCCGAGCAAACACGCATGTGGCAACCAGACGGCCTCCGCGCACAACTGCTTGGCGCTGGGCGTCTGGACGCGCCGGTAGTCCGGCTCGCCGGGCCGACGCGGTTTGCTGCCGCGGGATTGCCAGTGCCAAAACCGGCGTTGGCGAAACATCGGTGCTTCCTGCAGTGGAGCGGGATAACCGCCCGTGCCGACTACGCCCTCCGCGGCCAACGCCTTGAGGAAAGTGGCTCGGTCCAAGCCGGTCACCTGCGGGTCGTGTCGCCAGATATACAAATGGTAGGCGCGACGGGTTTGGGGATGGTTGTCGCTCTGTGCCTGGGGACGGATGCCGGGAATCTGGGCCAGCGCGCGGTTGAGGAACGAGCCGCTGTGGAGACGTTGGATCGTTTGCGTTTCCAACCGCTCCAGTTCACCGAGCAGCACGGCGGCCTGGAACGCGGTCATGCGATGATTCCATGACATCGAGAAATGTTCGTACCATTCCCGGCCCGGCAACCGGCCAAACGAATGATAGCTCCAGGCCAGGTCGTGGAGGTCCTTGTTGTTCGTGACGACGATGCCGCCCTCGCCGCCGCACATGTTTTTGGAAGCCTGAAAACTGTACGCCGCCGCTGCGCCGTGGTGGCCCGCCGCCTTGCCGCGATACAACATCCCGTGCGCGTGCGCGGCGTCCTCGATGACGGCGATGCGCCGCTTGGCGATTATTTCCTTAAGCGCGGCAATGTCGGCCGGGTTGCCGGCGAAGTGGACCGCAATGACCGCTTTCGTGCGCGACGTGATCAGCTTGGCCACGGACGCCGGGTCGATGTTGAGCGTGCGCGGATCGATGTCGGCGAACACGACCGTCGCGCCCAATTCCAACACGCTGGTCGCCGACGCGATGAAGGTGTAGGCCGGCACGATCACTTCGTCACCGGGCACGATGCCGAGTGCTTTGACGATCAGTTCCAGCGCGGCAGTGCCCGAGCTGACCGGCAACGTGTGTTTCGCGCGCGTGTAGTTGGCGAACTTTTGGGCGAACTCGCCGATGATCGGCGCACCGATGCCGTACCGGCCCGTGTTGATCACTTCAAGCACGCGCCGCCGGTCGCGGGCGTTGGGTTGCGGCCAGCGCGGCCATTTGTGGTTTTTGGGAAAGACCGGCTTGCCGCCGAAGAGCGCCAGTTTCGACATGGGGTTCTCCTTATGATCAATGCTCGCTCCGCGTCAACACTAGCCTTCGCTTGCGGTTCGCCGGTGCGCTGGAAGTAAACGCCCCACTTGAAAAGTTTGGTGTACCGACTTTGGTCGGCTTCGGGCAGGTCGCTCGCAGATTCCGACTGAAGTCGGCACACCGAACGCGCATACCTGGTAAATGGATCATTCGCGTCCAGACCAGCAACGGGCTCAAGTGGAAATGGTGAGCCGTCCCCGCTCGTCGTTGCCGCTTCATGAAGCGGGTTACTACAAAACCAACCAACTGAAAATAGGCTTGCGCTCTCGCTGGCCATCACTAGAATTCGCCGCGTATTAAGTCATTACATCGAGTAATGAAGACACGCAGCAAATCCCCGAAACTCATCACCAAGAAGAAGCCCAAAGAGAAGCTGATCTTGGAAACGTTGCGCCGGGAATTGCTAACCGGCGTTTACCCGGTGCACAGCAAACTGCCTGTCCAAACCAAGCTCTCCCGCCGGTTTCGTGTTGGCGGTGGCACGGTCCAGCGCGCGCTTGATCGGTTGATCCGTGAAGGCTTCCTCCAAGCGCGCCGCCGGCACGGGACGTTCGTTGTCGGCAAACCGCCCCACCTGAAAAACTACGCGCTGGTGTTCCACTCCGAGCCGTCGCAAACCTGGTCGAAGTACTACGTCGCGCTCACCAACGCCGCGGTCACGATCCAACAGGAGGAGGATCGCCGGATGATGTTGTTCTATGGCGTGGATCGGCATCCGGACACGGACGATTATCAGCGGTTGCTGAATTACATCCGCGCGCATCGGCTGGGCGGGATCATCTTCGACAACGTGCCGCACAATTTGCAGGGCACGCCGCTGCTCGACGAGACGGACATCCCTCGGGTGGCGTTCATGTCGCAGGGGGTCGTTGGCAACGTCCTGGCAATCGGATTTAACGACCGCGCTTTCCGAGAGAAAGCAATCGCGTACTTGGCCGAACAGGGACGCAAACGAGTCGCGGTCATCTCCATGATGAGCATGTCTTCCGATCAGGAGACGCATCTGGAGTCGCTTGCCGCCGCGCGCGGGATGAAGTCATTTCCGCATTGGCGGTTGCCGATCAGTTACACCGCGCCCGAAGGCGCAACGCGCTGCATGCAGTTGCTAATGCAAGCTCCACCGGACCAGCGGCCCGAGGCGCTGATCGTGACCGACGATAATTTGGTCGAGGCGAGCCTGGCCGGGTTGGTCGCCGCCGGCGTGCGCGTGCCGCAGGATCTCGACGCGGTGGTGCATTGTAACTTCCCGTGCCCGCCGATGACGGTGTTGCCGGTCAAACGGCTGGGCTACGATATCCGGCAAGCGTTGCGTTTGGCCATCGAGGCGATTGATCGTTCCCGACGCGGCGAATCTGTTCCGCAGTTTCAGTCGTTGATCCCGGTTTTCGATGAGGAGCTTCCCCGGAAAGTGACGGAGCCGGAGTTGGCCGCGGTGGGGAAGGAAGTCGCGGGGTGAAAACGTGAAGCCATCCCCGCCCCAGCGCCTTTTGAAACTCCGTTCGGTCCGCCGACTCCAGTCGGTTGTCGCTGCACATGCGCGCAGATTCCGACGAAAGTCGGTACCCCGAACGCCTCAAACGGCGAACCGCCGCGCGGCGTTTACGTTGATCGAGCTCTTGGTGGTGGTGGCGATCATTTCCATTCTGGCGGCGTTGTTGTTGCCGGCGTTGCGCGAGGCGAAGGAACGCGCGAACCGCGCGAAGTGCGCGAACAACCTCCATCAACTCCATATCGCGCTCACCATGTATGCGGATGAAAACAACGGGTATCTTCCCATTCGCAACCCGACCGGCGGCGGGACGGCTTCCGAAGAAGTGGGTGACTGGTTTCCGTTGGGTTACCCGTCGTTCGTGGCCGGACAGTTCTATCCCTACTTGAGGCACAATCAACCGTGGATCTGTCCGAGCTTTCTCGGGAAGGACCTCGACCTGGCGCATTACAATCGTTTCCGTTGGGCCGCTGACCCGGGCAATTCCAGCCCACCCCCGAGCGGTGCGTACATCGTAGGCACGTACACTTATCAAGCGTATCTCTACCTGGGTGCATGTCTGACAGCGGACCCGGTATGGAACTCGACCGACATCGCCGGCCAATACACCATCAAGGTCGGTCAACGCTGGTGGTTTTGGGACGGCCACTACTATAGCTACGATCGGTGCTTCATACTTCAGGACGTGATGGCGGACGGTTCGGCGTCGCTCACCGGCCTCGGCAGTATTGGTTGGCTGTATGACGGAACTTTTCTGTCCAACCACTTTGACGGACGGCGCAACCTCGGCGGGCACGGCTTGCGTGGGAACGGCGCGGTGGAGTGGATTCCAAATGAGGGTGGCAACTGGGCAAACACCGCTTGGTGGGTCGGGCGCTGCAATATCAGTCCCGCGCTCCAATGGTCCAATTGAGTTTCGTCTCCGTTGTGCGCCGTTCTCCGCTCGTAGGAATGAAAGGAATCATGCAATCGAAAATGAAATGCTGTTTTCTGACCCTAGTCGGAATGCTGACGATATGCGCCCTGACAACCCACGCCGACAATGGCCGCGGCCGGCACCAAAAACTCTATCTCGTGCCGACGCCCGGGAAGGTCGCGATCGACGGGAAATTCGATGACTGGGATTTGTCCGGCCAGATCGTGATCTGCGTCATGGACGAAACCGCCGAGATGCAGAGCGCGAAGTTCGCCATGATGTACGACAAGGACGCTCTCTACCTGTCGGCCATCGTGCGCGATCCGTCGCCGTTGAAGAACCGGCACGATCCAAAGGTCGAGCCCGACCGGGCCTGGGACGCCGATGTGTGCCAGATCTATCTCTGCACCGATCCGTCGCTGGGCTATCCCATCGTCAAATACAACTCCGACGGGGTGGTGCCGGGGTTGATGGACATGTATCTGTGGCACTACACGGACACCAAGCAAGCCTGCCTCGCGGCGTACTCGGCGATGAAGTTCGATCCGTTGCATCCCGACTGGGACAGTAAGGGCATGATCCCCGCCGACAAATTCCAGGCGGTGTATGTGAAGGCCGACGATGGCCAGGGCTACTCGTTCGAGTACCGGGTCCCGTGGGAAGTCGTCGGCGCGAAACGTCCGCTCAAAGCGGGCGATCTCACGGCCGGGCTGGTGCAGTTCTGCTGGAGCGACACGATGGGCCTCAAGACGGCCGGGACTTCCGCCTGGGCGTATGATGTAATGAGCCGCTGGGGTTTCCCGTGGCAGGACAGCGGGTGCTGGGGCAAGTTCATCTTCTCGGAAAAAGGCAATCTGCCGAAAGAACTCGTCGAGGAAGGTCTGCCGCCCGCCAAACCGTTGCCGCTGACGTACGAATACAAGCTCCCCGAGGAAAGCGAGGCGACGATCCAGTTCTTCAAGCCCGACGGCGAACTGGCGCGCACGCTCGTCGGTTCGGGCGAGCGGCGGGCGGGGAAGAACGTCGAGCGCTGGGACGGCCTCGATGTCCATGGCCAACCGCTTGCCGCCGGCAAGTACATTGTCAAGGGCCTCTATCACCAGCCGATCAAGACGAAGTTTTTGTTCTCCGCGCACAACTCCGGCCAACCGCCGTATCACACGGACGATCGCACCGGCAGTTGGGGCGGCGATCACGGCATGCCGACCACGGCCTGCGCGGTCGGAGACGACATGATCCTCGCTTGGAGCATCAGCGAAGCGGCCTACGGCACGATCCGCACCGATCTGAAGGGGAAGAAGCGCTGGAGCAGCATTCACAACGCGGTCGATATCGCCACCGATGGCAAGCGGCTTGTTGTGGCCGGTGACCTCGGGTACGAGGGCGCGAACTATGTCAAGGTCTTCGATGGTGGCGATAGTCGCCCGTTGAGTTGGGGCAACGGCAAGGCGACGCTCGAGCCGCCGCCGGCCACCGGCGCCGCGACCAATCTCGCCAACATGGCCTGTGGCGTCGCGTACGGCAACGGCAAGGTCTATGTCTCGTGGCGCGAGCGCAACCTGGTCGGCGTGTACGATGCCACCAGCGGCGATTTGAAGGAAACCTGGAACGTGCCCACGCCGCTGCGGCTCGCGGTGCGACCCGACGGTTCGGTCGCGGTGATCAGCGAAAACCAGGTGTTGGCGTTCAAGGACGGCAAATCATCGGTGTTGATCGCCGATCACGTGGACCTCGTCGAACCGCATCCCGAGAACGCTCATCCCTTCCTCAACATCGTTCCGCACAGCGGCATTGCGGTCGCGCCCGACGGCACGATCTACGTCGCCAGTTCCGGCAAGTTGCAGAACGTTTCGGTGTTCGACGCGAACGCCAAATATTTGCGCAGCATCGGCAAGCCGGGCGGACGACCCGCGCTGGGGCGGTTCGACAAGACCGGCATGTACGAGCCCGGCGGCATCACGCTCGACAAGGAAGGGCGGCTCTGGGTCGCGGAGACGCAGGATTATCCGAAGCGCCACAGTGTGTGGGACACGAAGACGGGCGAACTCGTGAACGAGTTCTTCGGGTCGGCCGGCTATTTCGGCTGGGCGTATATGGATCCCCGGCGGCCCGACGAGTTGTATTGTCACAACACGATCTGGAAGGTGGATTGGAAGAACAACACCTGTTACCCCTACAGCACGATCTGGCGGCCGACCGCGCCGAACATGATCGGCAACGTTGACCCGAACGGTTACGGCGGCGCGTTGCGCGTCGTCAGCATGAAAGACGGCAAGCAGTTCGCGCATGGCCAGGGCCGGTTTCAGTATTTCCTCTCGATTCGCGAGGGCGACATCTTCAAACCGATCGCGACCTACATTGACGTCCGCCGCACGGGCGCGTGGGCGATCGGACCGCAATACGACATTCTCAAGGACGAGACGAAATATCCTGACGCGAAGTACTGGTGGAAAGACGCCAACAACGACCAGACGATCCAGCACGAGGAACTCAGCACCACGAACCTCGTCTGGGACGCGACCTGGAAGGAGTTGTGGGACAAGGTCTCCGATCCCGCGGAGCAAATGGGCCGGGAGTTCGCGATCGATTGGTCCAAGGGAAACCACGACTTCATCCGCTACGAAAGCGGCGAGAACCCGGACGCCAAAAAGCTTCGCTGGGCTTACCGCGGTTGTATTCCCTGGCACAACGCGATCAACCTGCCGCCGATCCGGGCCGGCAACATGAACGGCTTGACCATGCCGCTTGGCGTGGCCGACGGATTTACCGGCTGCGTTTCCTACTACGGCGTCGCCAACATTCTCACCCTCGACGGCGTGTACGTCGCGCAAATCTTCCGCGACGGCCGCTTGGGCGGCGGGGTTGGCCCGGACACGCTCTGTTCCGAGACCATCGAAGGCCAGCTCATCAAACCCGACGGCATGAACCGGTACTTCTTCATCGGCGGCGCGGCAGACGGCCGCGTGACGGAAATTTTTGGGTTGGACACCGTGAAACGGTTGCCGGACGCCGAGTACGAACACAGCGAGCACAGCCTCGCGCTCGTGAAAAAGGCGCAGGCGGATTATCAGCAGGAACTCGCCAAGAGCCAGCGCCTGGCGATCACGCGCGGCCAAGCCAGTCTCAGTTCCGCCAAGCCGGTGCAGAAGTACGTGGACATCGGCCGGTCGTTCACCGCGTGCGCCGCCTACGATGAGAAGAATCTGTATGTCGCGTTCGACGTGACCAGTCCGTTCGACCTGGTCAACACCGCCAGCGATCCGCGGACGATCTTCAAGGGCGGCAATCTGCTCGACATCCAGTTTGCCGGCGACCCGGCCGCCGATCCGAAACGCAAAACGCCCGTGCCCGGTGACGTGCGGCTGCTCGTCACCCGGCAGGCCGAGAAACCGGTCGCAGTGATTTACCGGCCCAAGGTGAAAGGCTTCACCGGCCAGCCGATCGTGTTGAGTTCGCCCGCGAACAAGGAATCGTTCGACGCCATCGAACCGACGGACAAGGTCGGGTTGCAGTACACGAAGACGCAATCCGGGTTTACCGCCACAGTGACGATCCCGCTGGAGCTGATCGGCTGGACGCCCAAACCCGGCCAGAACGTGCGCCTGGACTTCGGTTACATCTTCGGCAACGTGACCGGCAGCGAAGCGTCGGTGCGCGCGTATTGGACGAACAAAGGCTTCTCCGCCGGGGTGCTCCACGACACCCCGAACGAGTCCCGCCTCGAACCCGCCGAGTGGGGCACGGCCACGGTGGAGTGATGAAACAGAGGAATCGAAAGATGAAACCAAAATCATTGATGCTGCTGATTATTCTCCCGCTGGTGCTCGTGTGCCCGGCGGGTTTCGCCCAGGAAAACGGGAACGGCCGGCATTCCCGGCTGCACGCGGTGCCGGTGCCGGGGGCGGTGACAGTGGACGGCGATTTGAAGGACTGGGATCGGTCGGGCGAGTTGGAGACTTACGTCATGTCCGCCACGCGCGCGATGCAGTTCGGCAAACTCGCCGTCATGTACGACAAGGAGGCGCTCTATATCGGCGGCGTGTTCAAGAAGCCCTATCTCATCATCAACCGCCATTCGCCCGAGGCCAACGGCGACCGCGCGTGGGATGCCGATGCGCTTCAGTTCCGTCTGACCCTCGACCCGGCGCTCGGTTATCCCGTCCGGCAAACGACCTCGGACGCGAATACCTCCGATCAAATCCTCCACCTGTTGCTCTGGCATTACACCGATCGCAACGAGGCGTGTCTCCAGGCGCAACGGAGCATGCAGTATCACGACCTGCCCGGCTCGGGAAAATTCGGCGTGTTGCCGCACGACCGTTATCAGGCCGCCTGGAAATTCAACGCGGACAAAAACGAAGCGACATTCGAGTATCGCATCCCGTGGGCCACGCTCGGCGCGAAACGGCCGTTGCAAGGCGATGACGTCGTCGCCGCGTCGTACCAATTCAATTTCGGCCGCCGCGACGGCCTGAAAACCGCGGGTTATTCCGGTTGGGCCTACGACCTGAAGGTGACGCCGGGCTTTTCGTATCAGAACGCGGGCTGCTGGGGGAAGATGATCTTCTCGAAAAGCGGCAAGCTCCCCCGCGAGTTGGTCGTCGAAGGCGAAGTGCCGGCGCCGGCGTTGCCCTGCACGTTCACCGCGAAGTTACCGGCTGATGGCGAGGTCAGCGTCGTGCTGTTCAACGAGAAGAACGAAGGCGTGCGCGTGTTGATGGCGTCCGCGCCGCGTCATGCCGGGCAACTGGTGGAGAAATGGGACGGCCTCGATGAGCTGGGCAAACCGTTGCCGGCGGGCACGTACACCTGGAAAGGTTTGTACCATCAGCCGATCACGACGAAGTACCTGCTCTCTGTCCACAACTCCGGCCAGCCGCCGTTCAAGACCGATGACAACACCGGCGGTTGGGGCGGCGATCACGGGAATCCGGTCTCGGTGTGCGCGGCCGGCGACGACATGATCCTGGCGTGGGACGGCAACGAAGCGGGTTATGGACTGATCCGCACTGACATCGAGGGCAAAAAGCGCTGGGGCATTATCAATTCCCAGGGCTGCCTGGCCAGCGATGGCCAACGGATTTTCGCCGACACCCATGAGTTTGGGACCGGGCTGCGCTGTTTCGATGTGAAAGACGGCCGGCCGCTTCCCTGGGCGAACGGTGCATCGGAATTGGCTAAACCCACCGGCGTGCCGCAAGCCACGCGCGTGGCGGGGATGGCGTTTGCGCAGGGCAAACTTTACGTCTCGTTCACCAACGAAAACCTCGTCGCCGCCTACGACACCGACAAGGGCACGTTGCTCACGACCTGGCCCGTGCCCAAGCCCGGCTCGTTGGCCGCGCGTCCCGATGGTTCGGTGGCGGGAATCATCGACGGGCAACTCGTGGAGCTTCGCGATGGCAAGATTACCAGGCTCGCCGATCACCATCTCGATCAGCCGGCTGGCATCGCCGTCGCGACCGACGGCACGATCTACGTCGCGAACCAAGGGAAGTTGCAGAATATCTCCGTCTTCTCCCCGACCGGCGAGTATCGCACGAGCATCGGCAAAGCGGGTGGCCGGCCGTCGGTCGGCAAGTTCGACCCGACCGGCATGTTGAAACCCGTCGGCCTCGCCATCGACGCGAAAGGCCGGCTCTGGGTCATGGAACACATCGATTCGCCCAAGCGCGTGAGCGTGTGGGACGTCAACACCGGCAAGCTCGCGAAGGAGTTTTTCGGCAGCGCGCATTATTCCAGTTTCATCTGGATGGATCCGGCGCGACCCAACGAAGTCTATTGCGACGGCGCGATCTGGAAAATCGATTGGAAGAAGAAAACTTCCGAGCCGCTCATCACCATCTCGCGGCCCGAGGTCAGTGATCTGCCTGGCGTCGGTTTGTGGTCAACCCATACCGGCGGCTGCCGTATTTTCACCAGCAAGAACGGCCACCAGTACGTGTGGGATTTCATGCACGGCATCGTCTATGTGCGTGAAAGCGACTCGTTCAAACTGATCATCGCCCTCGGTCGCGGCTGGATTGACGCCAACAACGACCAGCACCTCCAACCCAGCGAGACCAACAGCGTCGTCACCGAGTGCAGCTATTGGGTGGGTCACGACCTGAGTCTGTGGGGCACGAAAGGCATCCTTCGTCCGGTGAAGTTCGAGCGCGATGGCCGGCCCATCTACGACTACGCCAAAGTCGATCCGCGTCCTGCGGCGTTCCGGCCGGCCGGGATTGATCCCGACGGCAGCGTGTACGCTTACGACAATGGTTACGACTGGGGTGGGTTGGCCATACCGAAAGGCCTCGAATACGGCCGCTTCGGCGTCGATGGCATGGTGTACTGGGGCTATCGCGGTCGGGTCAGTTGGCCCAACGCCATCAACCATCCGCCGCAACGCCTCGCGAAAATCTGGGGCATCACCGAACTGCTCGGCACGGCGGATGACTTTACCGGCTTCGGCACGTATTACGGCTGCCATCACATTTACACACGGAAGGACGGCATCCCCGTGGCGTTGTTGTTCCGCGATCCGCGCATCGCGCTCGGCGAACTCGCCGGGGATGTCATCGCCTGCGAAAATTACAACGGTCAACTCGTGAAACCGAAGGGGATGAATCGCTACTTCGCTCTCGGCGGCGACGTGGACGGCCGCATCAACGAGGTGTTCGGTCTCGACACCGTGAAGCTCTTGCCGGGCGGCACGTACGTTCACAGCGAGGCCGACGTGAAACAAGCGATCGACGCGTTGACCCAGTATCAAGCCGCGCTCGCCCGGGCGGTGAGACTGGTCATCGTCCGCGGCACAAGCGCGCTGTCCACCGCGCCGACGGTCGAACGGTTGCTGACCGAAAACCAATCGTTCAAAGCGCGCCTGGCGTACGACGAGAACAATCTGTACGCGCAATACGAAGTGGTCGGCCCGACCGAATTGACCAGCGCCATGACCGATCCGAAGACGATCTTCAAAGGCGGCAACCTGCTGGACATTCAGTTCGCGACCGATCCGTCCGCCGACCCGAGCCGCAAGACGCCCGCCCCCGGCGACGTGCGGCTGCTCGTGACGCGGCGCGACGGCAAACCGTACGCCGTCGTTTTCCGTCCCAAAGTGAAAGGATTCAGCGGCACGCCCACCGTGCTGACTTCGCCCACCGGCAAGGAATCGTTCGACGCGATCGAAGTGTCCGATGCCGTGCAGCTCGACTACCGCAAATCGGCGGTCGGTTTCGCGGCGACGGTCACCGTCCCATTCGCGGTGCTCGGCTGGACGCCGCTCCCTGGCAGCCAGGTGCGCCTCGACCTGGGTTATATCTTCGGCAACACGACCGGCACGAAAGCCACCGGCCGTCTGTACTGGACCAATAACGGTTTCGCCGCCGGCGTCCTCAACGATATCCCCACCGAATCGCGTCTCGAACCGAAGGAGTGGGGCACGGCAACCGTGGAATGATCAATATCCAATCACGAAGGACGACCAGTTTTGCACTTTCTGTCGCTCTGAAGGAAACGCACTGACGCGGCGGTTTCCACCAGCCCCGAACGCTTTCGGGGCTGGGCGTCGCAAACGAAACGCGGGGCTCTGACAGGGCGACAGAACACGGCGGAGAGGGTCGCAAGACTCTCTCCGCCGTAGTGTTTCTGTCCGGGACTTGGCTTGCATCGATCGCAAGTCGCGGCTATTCTTTGGCCATGATCATCATTCGCTTTCCTGACGCGGACACCGAGCGCCGCGCCTTGGGGTATCTGGCCGGGCGCTTTTCGTTCAAGACCTGGTCCACGGGCGAAACCATGGTGCCGGAGCGTGCTCTGGCATCCTTGGCGGCGGAAGGGATTCACTTCAGCGTGGAAGGTCCTGCCACCTATGAGCGCCTTGCGCCGCTACGAGATCTTCCTGCCGCAAAAGTTTAACGACGGGACGCCCGTCCCGGGCGAACTGATCGCCGAAACGATTCTGGAACTCCGTCAACGGTTCGGGGCAGTCCGTGTGAAACTCAAACGATTCAAGGCGCGTGGGAGCATGAGGGCGAGGTATATCGTGACGAGTTGCTCCGCGTGTTCGTTGATGTGGCGGACGTTCCTGCAAACCGGGAATTCTTCCGTCAACTCAAGGAACGATTGAAACCTCGTTTCCGGCAGATCGAAATCTGGATGACCACCTATCCGGTCGATGTGGTGCGAGGAGTTGCGCGTGGACGAAATCGCGGGACTCTGAAAGGGCGACAGAAAACGGCGGAGAGAGTCACGAGGCTCTCTCCGCCGTCTGAGTTGTAGCCGCCCCACTCTTTGCAGACAAAGAGAGGGCGGAGATGTCTGGTTCGTAGGCTAGTGTTCCTAACTCGGAAGCTGCTCTTCTAATATCTGAGCCTCATCGTCCAGCCTCTTAAGCTGCTGTACCCACTTTAGAGGCTGGTCTGCCTGTGTAGGAAGCTGGTAATCATCCCCCTGAGGCTGCTCATCCCGCCTCCGAGGGGAGACTTTCCTCCCTCGAAGGCTGCTCAACCCGCCTCCGAGGCCGGTGTGTCAGCCGCGCGACGCTGTAATCGCAGTATGTTACGCCAGAAACGAACCGTCGGCCTCATCTTACGGCGTCGGTGAGGCCGGCTTTCTCGGTCCAGTCAGCTTCGCGTAACGCGCGGCGAGCTTGTCCACCAGTGGCTGTAGACCGGGCGTGGTCTTCGCGGCGGTCTTGGCATAGGTATAGACCTGATTGGCGGTCTTCATTGCCTCGCCGCCGACCGCCATCCGTGTGTCATCCAACTTTTCCGCGACGGACTTCGCCAGCGTGGTGAGTTCGGTCAGAGTCGTGAACAGGTCCACGTCCTTCTTGAAGCCCGGTGTGCTCACCGTGCCGGGGAAGGCGGTGGGATTGGCCTGCACGCCGGCCAACGCGTCTTGCACATAGCCGACGCTGCCTTCGCCGGTCTTAGCGATGGATTTCCTTTCCTCGTCGGTCAGGTTGACCGCGAATGGGATTTTCGCCTCGACAGCGGCGAAGGCATCCTTGATTGCTTGTACGTCAGCCGCGGAGAGTTCCGCGTCGATGTTTTGATAGGGCATAACCAGTTTCTCCTTTGTTGTGTTCTTGTTTGGTGCTGCGACGTCAGGTTCATTTTCGCGGCTCACCCGCTGCGCCACCACGGGTGGCGCTGAGAATTGTGCGCTGACATCTGGGACTGAAATCCGGAATCCAGAGATTCGATCTTGTTGCGGTCCACGCCGCTGCGCTTGTGGACAGTCACACTGGTGTCCACAAAGCTCGCGTACGGGCGCAACGGAAAGAGCCGACGAGTGAGGTTGCGATACGGAAACCGGGAGAGGTCGGCGGTGGTCAGGCCGGGCGTGTCCACTTCGATGATCCGGGCTGCGATTGGCTCGTACGAAGGGCGGAACGAATGCGCAGCTTTAACGACGATGATCTTTGCGTGCTCGGGTTGGATGCCCTGGCTTTTGAGTTGGTGGATGTTCATCGGCATCACGCGGTGCTCGGTAAGGAGCAAGGTGACGCTGTCGCATTCAAGCACGGCGCAACGGCCCATCTGCCATTCAACGGCAACGTTCATGCCGTGCATCGGACCACGATTGATGTAGCGGCCATCGCTGAGCAGCCGCACGCGACCGCTGACGGGGACGGGCGCGCCGTGCAGGTTGTCCGTCTTGCCGCCGACGGGAACAGTGAGGATCGCTCCAACTCCGATGCGGAAGCAATGCTCGACGGCCTCGGGGTCGCGGATCATCATCACTGCGTCGCGAGCGTGCTGGCGCAATAATTCGTGAAGCAGCACCGTCCCATCCGCCGCGCTACCGCCGCCGACGTTGTCGCCGGTGTCCACGAGGATGACCGGGCCTCTCTGCTCCTGAATCGCCTCGCGCACAGCTTCGGCGGGCGAGGACAGCTTGCGCGCAAATTCGTGGCGCAGTTCCCACGCTTTGCGGGCGACCGCTTCGCCGATCTCGCGGGCGAGCTGTGGATCGTTGTCGGTGATGGCGACGATGCTCAGGCCGACTTCGGGCACGTCGGAGTAGCAGTAGCCCGGCAATACTCCCACGTTCAGAACGCCGGGCCGTTGTTCCCATTCGGCGGCAAGGCTGGCCACATCACGAAACGGTCGCAGCGAGGAATTGACGCCCTGAGGCGCCAGCAACAGTGGTGGTTTGGCCAACGCGGTCACTGGTTTGACTTTGCCGTCGAGGATTTCCCGCAGCAAACGCGCGGCCTGGACGCCGCGCTCGTAACAGTCCACGTGCGGATTGGTGTCGTAGGGGATAAGCGCATCGGCGGAGCGGGCCATGAGTTCGCTGACGTTGCCGTGGCAATCAAGGGTGGCGGCAATCGGAACTTCGTCACCGATAGTCTCGCGAGCGGCGCGCAGAAACTCGCCCTCCGCGTCCAACGCATTCTCCGCGATCATCGCCCCATGCAAATTCAGGATCACGCCATCGAGTGGCGCGAGTGAACGAAGCACTTCGACGAGTTTGGCGCGAAAAAAGTCGAACGCCTCGGCAGTGAGCGGCCCGCCCGGCAGCGGAAATGCGTAGAAGATCGGTTGCAGATCAAAGCCGAGCGATGATGCAATGTCGAACACACCCGCCATCTCCGTCGAGGTGCCGGCCAGCTTCCGCATCTCTTCTGGACCGAAGGCAAAGTAGTGCTCGCGGAATCGCTCCAGCGATGTCCGCGTGGGAATGAAGCTGTGCGCTTCGTGATAGAAACCGGCCAGCGCAATTTTCATCGTAGGCTCACCAAATCAGAGGGACTGATGGCGGTGGACCGCCTCCCAATCCCACCGGCAACCCTCTGGAGTGAGGCGACGCAATTGATCAATGGCATCCAAGCCCGAGTCGGGTTCAAACCGCTCGATGTTCGTCACGTCGTCGAGCATGCCGAGAGCAGCGGTGTGGTATTCCTCGAATATATGGCCAGAGACACACAGGCCGGCTGCGGTCGCTCGCCGTCCCAAGCGGATGAACTCCGTCAACCCGCCGACCACCGTCGCGTCGAGGCGCAGAACGCTGAGCGTGCCCAAGGAGATCAGTTGCTCCATCAATACCCGGCCATTCTGCTCGTCGCCGAACGCGAGCGGAATGGAGGTCATCTGCCGTAACACCAGCAATTCCGGCAGATCATCCGAGGAAAAGGCATCCTCGATCCAAGCGACGTTGAGTTTTTCCCACTCGCGCAAGACGGGCTTGGCGTCCGCTGCGGAAGACCACAGCCAGTGCACATCCACCTTCAACTCGATGTTCGGACCGATGGCTTCGCGAATCGCGCGCAAGCGGGCGGTGTCCCCTTTTCCGCCGTCGGCGGCGCACAATTTAATGGAAGGATAACCCCGACGGACCAGCTCTGCCGCTTCGATGGCGTCGTCATGGGGACGTTTGCCGACCAGCGGATAGCAGGCGGCGGCTGTGATTGGCTGTGAGATCGCTTTCGCTCCGAGCAGTGCCGCCAATGACTTGTTCTCGCGAGCAGCTTGAAGCTCCCAAAGCGCGATGTCCACCAGACTCAGCGCGCGCAAGAAGATGCCGGCTTGGTTGATGTGACGGTTGGATTCGTACAACCGCCGCCATGTGTCTTCACCCGGCGCAAGTTCGTTCCCGAGGAGCAGGGGTAAGAAATTACGGCGGAGGGTCGAAGCTACGTCAGCGCCGCGACTATACCCCCACGCGACGCCTTCCACGCCGGCGGCATCGCGTAGCCGCAGAATCGTATAGTCGCGATGCGTGATCCGGAGATTTCCCAGTTCCAGCGGCCGGGGCAACGGCACACTGCATTCCCGGATTTCTACGGATTCGAGTCGAGTTGGATGCATGACACAACGAGTGATTGCTACCCCCAACAGCTCACAGCGATTATTTCTCCCGGTACAGAAAGACCGGCCCGATCAATCCTCCCGTGCCCAACTCGTTTCCAAACCAATGCGTCCCGATGATGGTGATTTGGTTTTCGGTCTTTGGTTTGGCGGCGGACGTAATGTCGAAGGAAGCGGGCTGACAAAAACGATTCACCGGAGCGGCGCCGAACTCATTTTCTTTTTCGCCCTTCTCGTTCACATAAGGGATATGCTGACCATTGACGAAAACCTTGGCGCTGCCATCCATGCTGCTGATCCAGAGGTAGATCTTCTTCCCCGCAGGTGCCTCGGGAACCTTCACTTTCGTTCGATAGAACATCGTCCCCATGTGCATGTCCAACCCCAGCATGTTGGACCACGTATCCACGCAAGGATCGGTGATTTTCCAATCTCCATCCTTGAATTCCGCTTGTTGCCAACTCAGCGATTCCCCCTTTTTGTCCTTGTCCATCTGGTAGCGCCATTTCCTCAATGGCGGTGAGATCACGGTAAAATCGCGGGCCACGCGTCCCGCGTCCTTGTAGGCCGGGTCCCAGAATCCCGGATAATAGTACGAGCCTGGCATGAGATACGTGGGTTCCTTGGGCAGCGGACTATTAGGCTCGGTATAGCCGAAGGCGCGTTGATCAACATAGTCCCTGCACAGCGCCATATCCTTCGCGACCCATTCTACGCTGCGCTTGTCGAGACCGGCGAGACGGCCCTCAAACAAATCCCAGCGCATCTTCATGAAATTGTCGAAGTGACGCAGTGATTCGTCGTGGATTTTCACACGACGCCGTTCCACGTCCGTCTTGCAGGCCGCCAATGCTGCGTCCATGAGTTTGCGCGCTTCCTTCATTCGCTCGCGAGTGAATCGTTTGGGATAACCAAATCCGCAGCCGGTATGTTCGGGGACCTTCGTCCACGTGTCGTCGATGAATTGCCAGTACCGCCGCATCGGCCCGGCGGCCGCGCCGTAGAACTTCGTGAAAAATTCGCCCAGGATTTCCTCCGGTTTGGCTTTTGGGTTCCAGCACATCCGACTCGCGATCACCTTGCCGGGAAGCGAGACGGCGTGGTTCATCACCAACTCGGGCTGCCAGAAATCGACACCGTTCGCAAAGATGATCGGCAGTTCATCGCTCATCTGCTTGATCATCGGATAGGGAACCGCCATCTCGGCCAGATGGTACATATAGTTGTAATAGCTGATGTGTTTGACCTTCCTGCCCCAGGCTTCAACGATCGAACGCATCATCGGGCGCGTGGGGCAGTTGGTTTGCTGCATCGTGTGCGCTCGGCAGTAGGTCATCGGCGCGATCATCGGCACGAGGTTGGGATGGATCTTCTCGCGCACCGGTACGCGCATGGTGGTGCCGTAAGCCAGAAAGCCAAACATCACGTCGGGATAGTCTTTCGTCACGCGCTCGGCAATTTGGTTCGCGAACCGCAGAAACAGGTCGGTATCGGAAAGCCGTCCGCAGGAAGGATCCCAATCGTTGGCCGCTTGGATGATGGCCTTGCACTTGTCACACTCGCAAAAGTCCGAGCCGTCATTCGGGGAAAGGGAGATGACTGGGTAATACTCCTTGTCCAGGCGGGCGACGATTCCGTCGGCGACTGCCGCGGTTCCCTCGGCATTCGCCCAGCAGAACCGATGGGGCGTGCGTTTTCCGGCCACCAACCCAAGCCACTCGGGATGGGCGTCCAATTGTTCCTTTGTCAGCCAACTACTTTCCTGGGAGTGCGACGCGTTGAGTGGCACTCCGCCCTCGCGATTGCGTCGGCCAAACTCCGCCCCGTCGCCAAGGCCATGGGACAGACAGCCGACTTGCCGGTTGAGCGTGCCCGGCGTCAGCGATTCATCCGTTTCGGGAAACGCAATCGTCTTCCGCTGCGGAATCACCTCGCCCAACTCACTCGGCATGTACCACCGGCAACCCAGACGATCCAGTAGCTCATAGATCGCATAACTGGTGGCCAGATCCGATTCGCCCATCAAACCGATCCCTTGCGCCGATACGACCAGGCGAAAGCCCTGTCGAAATGGCGCGGTCTTCGTGGGCGGCCCAAATTTCTCTGCGGCCAGTTCGTCGATCAGGATCGGCAATCGTTTGTCTCCCGTCCCCGGATTGCCCGTCACCACCTCGATTCTGGCACCGGAGATTTTCTCGAGGTAATGCGCCAGGTCTTTGACTGAGTCGCGCAATCGCCGACGCTGCTCTTCCTTGGTCTGCGCCTCGAAGGCTTGGGGAACATCCTTTTTATCTTCCGCCATGACTTCGGCGGAGACATGGATGGCTGCCTGTGCCCTGCCGTCCTTCACGAGCGCGACGTCCGCGCGTGCCCAGGCAATTGAAACACTGAGGATGATAACCGCGATGGCGTAGTTCACATTTCGTTTTTTCATGTTGCCTTACCTGGGCGATTCCGTGCAGGCGACGTATAGTTTGCCCGACGATTCGTCCACGAGGGCGTCGCGAATTGTACCGCAGGAGACTTGAAAGACCTCGGCGGAGTCCACCGGGTAGCCTTCCGCATCGAGCGGCCCAATTCACTGGCCAAAGAGAGCCAGGTACGAAACGTCTGGGTATGCATTCAGCGGAACCCATTCGGTGCAATACGGAATCGAAAGACCATTGATCTGAGCCCATCTCCACCAATCGCTCTGTTGATCGGAATCGTATGACACGCCCAGGTATCCCCTTGCGTTCAGCCATTGGACATGGCCGTCCACAAAGAAAAAATTGAGTCCCTGCGAACGGTGACGCGGGTATTGATCCCATGTGTTTCTGCCATTTGCTGTTCCGTCCCAAGCGCCCCACGGGTTGAGAGTGATGTAGGGATACCAGCATTCGCTGACCAGAAACGTGAGGTGGGGACGTTTCACCTCGTACAAGGCATGTCTGAGGGTACCGCCGCCGTTGGCGTTTAGAGTTCCGAACAGATAGTTGACCCCGTAAGCGAAATCGCGCATGTCTCGCGGATCCATACCCGGACATCCGATTCCGCCTTCGTCGCGCCGGTAGAAGATGCGACCGCCGCCGAGATAATTCGTGACTGCCTCGTACCAGTTCTTGCCCGGAGGGATTACATCCGTCGTATGATCGTTGGGCGTACCGTCAATCCAGCCGTCATTATCGTCGGCCAAGAGCAACGTCGCCGTTCCCACCTGCTTCAACTGACTCAAGCAAGCCGATCGCTTCGCCGTCTCTTTGGCATTTTGAAGGGCCGGCAAGAGCAACGCGGCGAGGATCGAGATGATCGCAATCACGACGAGAAGTTCTATTAAAGTGAAGCCTCGCCGGGAGCCAATACAGCGCAATAAGCTCGGCTTCTCCTCATAGACCAAACCGTGCGTGAAGTTTTCCCTCACACGGCTTTCCCCTTGGAATTCGGCCCCCAACATTCGATGCGGCTCAGACTGCCACCGCCCTTGGTCAGTAGGTCTAGGTGCACCGCAGCAAGTCCAGCCCTCCCACCACGGTATGTTTCCAGCCCAAAGGGCATTCATACCAGGCTCCCTCCTGCGTCGCACCGCTTCCAAGCTAATGGCCCTTCCCTCCTTCCCTCCCAACGGGTTTTCTTGCCCGCCGATCCGCGGTACTATGGCCATCTCCGACTCCCAACACAGCATCGCAACGGCTTTCGGCATTACGCCTTATACCGCCGCTTACTCCTTGCGGAGACCATGCAGGGCCTCCCCAGTTGCTCCGCCAATCTCTCGACCCATGCCGCCGCCTTTTACACCGTCGGGTCATCGAGTGCTCGTGCCCACTTGCTACCTCGATGATGGCAGCCTTCTCCCATCGAGCAGGGGATCGGCTCCCGAAAATCACGGGCTCTGTCAGCCATGCCTGCCCGTTTACCTTTCCGATGCTTACGGACGTTCGTTTTCCTGCGGCCTGCGTCTTTGCCTCGCCACTCCGACTGACTCCGAGTCCTCCCCTTAAACCTGGCAAGCCAAGTAGGGAGTTCCCTTCTGGTGACTTTGTCACTGCGCTTCGAGCCTCGCCTCCGCGAAACCCGGCAGTCTGGCTACCGGTCTGAAGTGAGCAATTGACCGGGGTGGTACGTTGCAACCACCTAGTTTGTGCGTGCGTTACTCTGGGCACACGCTCGATCAGGGTAAAAGCACGGAGTGGTGGAATCGATGTGCGCTCGGTGTGCGTTTGCATTACTCCAATGCTCCAGCACCCCATTACTCCAGCGCTGCCTTTCTCCGTCGCCACAGCAGGACTATACCACCCACGCCCATTAACGCCACCGTCGAAGGCTCGGGGATGCCGAGAGAATATTTGCCTTCCAGATAAGCCCAGACGTTGTCCCGTTGCGCCGAGGAGAGCGCCGCGTTATAGACGATGAGTTCGGCAAACTGGCCGTCGAGCGGATAGGCGCTGAATCCGTACCCTATCGCTGCAAAGTTTGCGTTGACA
>Ga0187892_10005457_pt1 | contig 19974 bp, 21 predicted proteins | sample MA1701073metaG_FD_139345 | JGI IMG/M metagenome (GOLD analysis project Ga0187892, IMG submission 139345) | Bio-ooze microbial communities from a basaltic lava cave in the Kipuka Kanohina Cave System on the Island of Hawaii, USA - MA170107-3 metaG ...
GTCGCCGATGCGGCGCACTTCGAAATGCAGCTGGCGGAGAACGTCGCTGCGCAGGTCGTCGCGCTTGCGAAGGGTTACTCGCACGTGTTCGCGCCGGCGACCAGCAATGGCAAGAACATCGCGCCGCGCGTCGCCGCGTTGCTCGACAGCGCGCAGATCTCCGACATCATCAGCGTCGAATCGGCCGATACGTTTACGCGGCCGATTTATGCCGGCAATGCGATCGCGACCGTGAAGTCGGCCGATACGATCAAGGTTATCACCGCGCGAACGACTAACTTCGATGCCGCAGCGGCCGAGGGCGGCAATGCATCGATCGAAAATCTGACACCGGTACCCGACGTCGGGCTTTCGAAGTTCGTATCACGCGAGATCGCAAAATCCGATCGGCCCGAGTTGCAAGGTGCGAAAGTGGTTGTCTCCGGCGGCCGCGGCATGGGCTCGGCCGAGAACTTCAAGTTGCTCGAACCTCTGGCGGACAAGCTTGGCGCTGCGATGGGCGCTTCGCGCGCCGCGGTCGATGCGGGCTACGCGCCGAACGACTGGCAGGTCGGTCAGACCGGAAAAGTGGTCGCGCCGCAGTTGTATGTTGCCGTGGGCATCTCGGGTGCGATTCAGCACCTGGCGGGCATGAAGGACTCGAAAGTGATCGTCGCCATCAACAAGGACGCCGAAGCGCCGATCTTCTCCGTGGCCGACTACGGGCTGGTGGGCGATCTGTTCGAGGTGGTGCCACAACTCGTCAAGGAGCTCGGCTGATGAGCTACGCCGCGCCGATCAAGGAAATGCTGTTCGTGATGCGCGAACTCGCAGGCCTCGCGGACATTCAGAAACTGCCCGGCTGCGAAGACGCGACCGACGAAACCGTCGCCGCGGTGCTGGAGGAAAACGCCAAGCTGATGCGCGAGGTCGTTGCTCCATTGAACCAGGCGGGCGACGTCAATCCGTCGCGGTGGGAAAACGGGCGAGTGACGGTGACACCCGGCTTCAAACCCGCGTTTCGTGCGTTCGTCGAGGCCGGCTGGCAGGGTTTGCAGCACCCAACGCGGTACGGCGGCCAGGGCCTGCCGAAAATCGTCGCTACGCCGTGCTCAGAGATGCTGCAGGCGGCCAACCTTTCGTTCGCGTTGTGCCCGCTGCTCAGTGACGGCGCAATCGAAGCGTTGATGACCGCCGGCACAGAGGAGCAGAGAAATTTATATCTGCCAAAGCTGATCGACGGCAGCATTACCGGAACGATGAACCTGACGGAGCCGCAGGCCGGTTCGGACCTCGCGCAGGTGCGCACCAAGGCGGTTCGGCAACCGGACGGTTCGTATCGCGTGTTCGGCCAGAAAATCTTCATCACGTATGGTGAGCACGACCTGGCCGACAACATCGTGCATCTGGTGCTCGGCCGCACCCCGGACGCTCCAGAAGGCGTGAAGGGGATCTCGCTTTTCATCGTGCCGAAGTTCCTTGTGAACGCCGACGGCTCGCGCGGCAAGCGCAACGATGTCTGGTGCGCGTCGATTGAGCACAAGCTGGGAATCAAGGCGAGTCCCACCGCGGTCCTGCTGTACGGCGACAACAAGGGCGACGTCGGCGCCGGCGCAATCGGCTACGTGGTCGGCGAAGAAAACCGCGGACTTGAATACATGTTCATCATGATGAACGTCGCCCGCTTTCATGTCGGCATGCAGGGCATCGCGGTGGCCGACCGCGCGTATCAGAAGGCAGCCGCTTTCGCGCGCGAGCGCATGCAAAGTCGCGCGGTCGAAGGCTCCAGCGGTCCGGTGGCGATCATCAACCATCCCGACGTGCGCCGCCTGCTGATGTGGATGCGCGCGCACACCGAGGCGGCGCGCGCGCTGGCATATGTCGGCGCCGCGTGGGCCGATATCGCGCACCTTCATCCGGACGCGGCAACGCGCAAGCAGGCGCAGGCCGCTTACGAGTATCTGGTGCCGATCATCAAGGGATGGTCGACCGAGATGTCGATCGATGTCGCCTCGGCCGGAGTCCAGGTGCACGGCGGCATGGGATATATCGAGGAAACCGGCGCGGCGCAGTTGTATCGCGATGCGCGCATCCTGACGATCTACGAAGGCACGACCGCGATTCAGGCCAACGACCTTGTCGGCCGCAAAACGATGCGCGACGGCGGCGCTGTCGCGAAATCGCTGGTGGGGCAGATGCGCGCGACGGAGAAACAACTCGCAGCGGCGAAAGGCGACGATCTGGCCGCGATTCGCAATCAACTCGCCGCGGGCATCAAAGCTTTCGAACAGGTGGTCGACTATGTGGTTACCGGCTACAAATCCGATGTGCGCGGCGTATTCGCGGGATCGGTGCCATATCTGAAACTCGCGGGCATCGTGCTGGGCGGCTGGCAGATGGCGCGCGCCGCGCTGGTGGCGAGCGAAAAACTTGCGGCGGGGACGGAGGATCGCGACTTTTATCGCGCCAAGATTGCGACGGCGCGCTTCTATGCGGATCACATCCTGTCGGCTGCATCGGGTCTGCGCGCGAGCATCGTCGAGGGAGCGGCGGGTGTGCTGGCGATTCCGGCGGAGCAGTTCTAAAGACGGTTAGATATGGTTGGGGACAGAGCGCTGCGCGGTCTGTCCCGCAAGGGGATAGTGCATAGGCGCTGCCTATGCACTGGATTGCGACATTCGATTGTTCGGCTGCGGGCGCGCGCGTAGAGTCTGCTCAGGCCGGCGCAACAGCGCCGAGTTTCTTTATATGGTTGGGGACAGAGCGCTGCGCGGTCTGTCCCCAAGAGTCTCGTAAGGGAGAAATTGATGGCACAGCTCAAGGGATCGAAGACCGAAGACAACCTGAAGGCCGCTTTTGCGGGTGAGTCGCAGGCGAATCGTCGCTACCTGTATTTCGCATCGAAGGCCGACGTTGAGGGCTACAACGATGTGTCCGCAGTGTTTCGCTCGACCGCCGAAGGCGAAACCGGCCACGCGCACGGGCACCTGGAATATCTGGAGCAGGTGGGCGATCCGGCCACCGGGCTGCCCATCGGGCCGACGCGCGCGAATCTGAAATCGGCGATCGCCGGCGAGACGCACGAGTACACGGACATGTACCCGGGGATGGCGAAGTCGGCGCGCGCCGAAGGGTTCGACGAGATTGCGGACTGGTTCGAGACGCTGGCGAAAGCCGAGCGCTCGCACGCGAACAAGTTCCAGCGCACGCTCGATTCGATCGTCGATTAACTTGTTATCGCCTGCCGGGCTGCGCCCGGCGCGATAACTGCTCGCGTTCGAGCTGACATCGGCTTCGCCGATGCTGCTCAACGCTCGCTGCTCCGCGCTCCGCGCGGTCGCCTGAAGGAATACTCATGACGCGCGAGGGTAGTCTTGAGGCGCCTACTCGCCATCCGATCGACTGGAAGAATCCGGCGTTCTGGGACGACGCGGCGATCGACAAGGAGCTCGAGCGCGTCTTCGACATTTGCCATGGATGCCGGCGTTGCGTCAGTCTGTGCGGCGCTTTTCCGTCGCTCTTCGACCTGATCGACAATGGTCCGTCCGGCGAAATCGACGGCGTGCCGAAGCAGAAGTACAAGGACGTCGTCGATCAGTGTTACCTGTGCGACATGTGCTTCATGACCAAGTGTCCGTACGTGCCGCCGCACGCGTGGAATGTCGACTTTCCGCACCTGATGCTGCGCGCAAAAGCGGCTGGCTTCCGAAAGGGCGCGGTCTCCTGGCGCGAAAAGCTGCTGTCATCGACCGATCAACTGGGCAAGTTCGCCGGCATTCCGATCGTTACGCAGACCGTCAACGCGGTGAACCGGACCAAGCCCGCGCGCGCGCTGATGGAGTCTCAGCTCGGTGTGGATCGCAATGCGTGGATTCCGGAATACGCGCCGAAGAAGTTCCGTTCGAGCGCTCGCGCAAACGAGTCGCATCCGGTGAAGGACGGGCAACGGACGCTCGGCAAGGTCGCGATCTTTTCGACCTGCTACGTCAACTACAACGAGCCCGGTATCGGCCACGACCTGATTCGCATACTCGAGCACAACGAGATTCCGTTCGTGCTCGCGGAAAAGGAAGCGTGCTGCGGCATGCCGAAATTCGAGCTGGGCGACCTCGATGCGGTCGAGCGGCTGAAGGATCGCAACATCCCGCACTTGCTGCGGCTCGCGCGCGAGGGCTATGCGATCCTGGCGGCGATCCCGTCGTGCACATTGATGTTCAAACAGGAACTGCCGCTGCTGTTTCCGCAGGATGTGGACGTACAAACGGTGCGCGATGCGATGTGGGATCCGTTCGAGTATCTGATCGACCGCCACCGGGACGGTCTGCTGAAGACCGACTTCAAGCAACCGTTGGGTCGCGTCTCGTATCACGTTCCGTGTCACGGCCGGGTGCAGAACATCGGCCGCCGGACGGAGCAGATGCTGAAGCTGCTGCCGGAGACGGACGTCACTACGGTCGAGCGTTGTTCGGGTCACGCCGGCACATGGGGCGTGAAGAAGGCGTTCCACGCAACCGCAATGAAGATCGGCAAGCCCGTGTTCAATGCGCTCGCCACGGCGAAGCCCGATTACGTCGGTTCGGACTGTCAGCTTGCCGCGCATCACATCGAGCAGGGCATCGGGCGGTTTGCGCAAGATGCGCTGGATGGCAAAGCGCCGCGCTACGCGCACCCGCTCACGTTGATAAGAATCGCTTACGGTCTATGACCATCGCCCGCGACAGCCTGTTGAGCCTCGAAGCCTATTCGCGCAGCCGCAAGGAGTTTCGCGCGAAGGTGATGGTGCACAAGAAAAACCGCGCCGTGCACCTGGGAGAGCACATCACGCTGATCTTTGAGGACGAATTGACGATTCGTTATCAGATCCAGGAAATGCTGCGGATCGAGAAGACGTTCGAGGATGCCGGCATCCAGGACGAGCTAGACACATACAACCCGCTGATACCCGACGGCGCGAACCTGAAGGCGACGATGATGATCGAATACGACGATCCGGTTGTGCGCAAACGCGAGCTCGCGCAGTTGAAGGGGATTGAAGATCGCGTGTACCTGCAAGTCGACGGACAGGCGAAGGTGTTTGCGATTGCCGATGAGGATCTGAAGCGCGAAAACGAAGAGAAGACATCCTCGGTCCACTTTCTTCGCTTCGAGTTCGATTCCGCAGCGATTGCGGCCGCAAAAGCCGGTGCGGCGCTGGCCGTCGGTGTGGAGCATCCCCACTACAGCGCGCGGGTCGATAAACTCGCCTCGAACGTCCAGGCCGCACTGATACGCGATTTCGCCTGATAGAGGACACGGCGCGGCGGCGTATCCTCCCCGCGAAGGCGGGGATCCAGGTCTTCACCGGAACGACTGGGTTCCCGCTTTCGCGGGAACGACACACAACCACTTCGGGAAACTCAGCAATGCCCGAGTTGATACGCAAGGGCCGCGGCGCGGTTTCGAATCTGCCACATCGTTTCGAAAAACTGCAACGCGAGACCGATGGCGATGCGCTGGACGCCGTGCGGCTCGATGGCAACGACGAGCTGCCACCGTTTGCCACCGAGGTGAGCTTCGAAACCGCGAAGAGCCTGCTCGCGTGGAACGACTCGCCCGATATCTACTTCGACCGTTCGATCAATCCGTATCGCGGCTGTGAACACGGCTGCATCTACTGCTACGCCCGACCGACGCACAGCTATTTGAATCTTTCGCCGGGACTGGATTTCGAGACGAAACTGGTCGCCAAGCGCAATGCCGCCGAGGTTTTGCGCCGCGAGTTATCGGCGCCGTCGTACTGCGTTGCTCCGGTGAATGTTGGTTCAGCCACCGATGCCTATCAGCCGATCGAGCGTGAGCTGCGCATCACGCGCGCGGTGCTGGAGGTGCTATCCGAGTTCAAGCACCCGCTCGCCATCGTCACCAAGTCGAGTCTCGTCGAACGCGATCTCGATCTGCTGGTGCCGATGGCGGCGCAGGAGCTGGCCGCCGTCTACGTCAGTATCACCACGCTCGACGCCGGACTATCAAGGAAGCTGGAGCCGCGCTGCGCAAGTCCGGTGCGGCGGCTGCGTACCGTCGAGTCGCTGGCGCGGGCTCGTGTTCCGGTGTGCGTGAACGTCGCGCCGGTCATTCCGTTTGTGACCGAACCGGAAATGGAGCGCATCATCGAGGCCGCTGCAGGCGTCGGTGCGCGGGCCGCGTTCTACACGGTGCTGCGTCTGCCGTGGGAGGTGAGCCCGTTGTTCGAAGAATGGCTCGCCGCACATTTCCCCGAGCGCGCCGAGCGTGTGATGAACCGCGTGCGCGACATGCGGGGCGGCAAGAACTACGACGCGACGTTCGGCACGCGCATGAAAGGCAAGGGCGTGTGGGCGGATTTGATCCGCCAGCGCTTCGAGAAAGCGTGCGCGCGCAGAGGGCTGCTGCATCAGCGCTTCGCGTTGCGCAGCGATCGGTTTGCGCCGCCGGCGGCTGCGTCGCCGCAACTCCGCTTGCTGTAGCTACGGCTCGAACAGCGTTTGAAACAGCAACGCAATCACGGTCAGCAGGAAGGTCGCGCCCACCATCAACGTTGCGATCGCGATCAGTACGATGTTCCAGCCGCTGCGATTCCGACGTGTCGATTGCGGGTTGAAGCGCAGATCGAACTTTTCATCGGGCATCAGCGCCAGCACGAGTGCCTCGATGTGGCCGGCGATGACCGGAATCGCGATCACGAAAAACGCCGGCGACTGATACCAGTTGCGCACGCCGACGAGCAGCGGAAGCATCGCCAGCGTCAGTCCCAACGGTAACCACCAGAACCGCTGACCGAGATAGATGCGGTGCACTCCGAGGCTGCCGGCAACGAAGGCCAGCAGCGCTGCGACGGGTTTGTGGCGGAAGGGTAGCGTCGCCGGCGATCGATGGTTGTTTCGCTGCCATTCTCGTGCCATTCTTCATCCCGTGAAAACCACTCTCGATGTTGCTGGCCGAATCGTGGTGCCAAAGGCGTTGCGGCAAGCCCTCGGCCTTAGACCTGGCCAGTCGCTGGAAATACGTGCGGGTGACGGGCGCCTGGAAATAGAGATTGCCGCAACTCCAATGAAGTTGCTGAAGCGAGGCAAAGGACTTGTCGCTGTTCCCGACGCCGAACTGCCCGCGCTGACCGCAGACCAGGTGCGCGACACGCTGGAGCGCGTGCGGAGATGAGGGCGGCCGACACCAGCCTGGTCGTCGCCGCTTTTGCATCCTGGTACGAGAATCACGAAACCGCTCGACGTGCGCTCGACGGCGGCGTGCGACTGATCGAGCACTGCGCGCTCGAAGCGTATTCGGTTCTCACGCGTCTGCTACCGCCTCACCGTAGTCCCGGCGCGGTGGTTCGCGACTTCGTTCGCACCCGATTTCCTGAGCCGTTCTTGCGGCTAAGCGAGCGAGCTTACAAGGACTTCGTTCTTGAGTTGGCCCGAGCACGGCGTGACCGGCGGCGCCGCGTACGACGCCCTGGTGGCCGCTACGGCGGCTAGGTGCGGCGCAGAACTCGCCACGTGCGACCGCCGGGCGGCCGCCACCTACGAGAGCTACGGAGTTCGAACCAGGTTTCTCACCTGACACGAAAGATCTGACGTCCGCCAAGTGGCGCCGACCATCAATGTCGCGATCGACGATCAGTATGACGTTCCAGCCGCTGCGATTGCGCCGGGTCGATTGCGCATTGAAGCGCAGATCGAAGGTCTCATCCGGCATCAGCGCCAGCACTATTAATAGGAATCTTTCGACCCTCCGAGAACCAGCGAATACGTGTTCTGCTGCGCAGCAGCTATATTCAGGCAATGCGTATCGTTTCCTTGCTTCCGAGCGCTACCGAGATAGTCTGTGCACTCGGTCTGCAGGACCAACTCGTCGGTGTTACGCATGAATGCGATTGGCCGGACGAGGTCATGCGCTTGCCGCGCGTCACACGCACATTGATTCCGCACGATGCGGGTAGCGACGATATCGATGCGCTTGTGCGCGATCAGCTGCACACGCAACAGGCGCTTTACACGCTCGACGTGCCGCTGCTGGCGGCGCTGCGCCCCGATTTGATCGTCACGCAAGCGCTGTGCGACGTGTGCGCGGTCGCCGACGCTGAGGTGCAGGCGGCGGCGGAGGCATTGCCCGGTAGGCCGCGAGTCATCAACCTCGCACCGAGGTCGCTCGGCGACGTGCTTGATTGCGTGCGGCTGGTCGCTGAAGCAGCCGGGGTCGCAACGCGCGGCCAGCGGGTCATTGCCGACCTGCGCGCGCGAGTCGATGCCGTTGCCGCGGGCAGCGCCACGGTCCGATCGCGCCCGCGCATCGTGTTGCTCGAGTGGCTCGCTCCGCCTTTTTCCTGCGGTCATTGGACACCGGAACTGGTGTACCTTGCCGGCGGCGTCGAATCGCTCGGTCGCGCGGGACAACGCTCCCGCACCTTACGGTGGCGCGATGTAGAAGCAGCGCAACCCGAAGCGATTTTCGTCGCATGTTGCGGTTTCGACGTAGCGCGAACGCAGCGGGACTTGATCGAGCTCGAAGCGACGCCCGAGTGGTGTGGTTTGGCCGCCGTGCGCAACGAACGCGTACATGTGATCGACGGCTCGCAGTACTTCAGCCGACCCGGCCCTCGACTGGTCGACAGTCTCGAGATCTTGGCGCATGCGCTGCACCCGGATATCCACCGCTTGCCGGCGCACCTGCCGCGCGCGGCCGGCCTGCAGGAACTGCTGCATGCTGCTTCGCCGACAGTCGCCGCGTGAAGCAGCAACGCGTACTGCTGTCGTGGAGTTCCGGCAAGGACAGCGCATGGGCGCTGCACGCGCTGCGTGCTGAGGACATCGACGTCGTCGGTCTGCTCACTACATTGAATGAAGCGTTCGACCGCGTTGCGATGCATGCGGTACGGCGTGAGTTGCTCGAAGCTCAGGCCAATGCCGTCGGTTTGCCGCTATTGACCGTTGCACTGCCGTGGCCGTGCAGCAACGCCGAATACGAGCGACGTATGGGTAGCGTGATCGAACGCGCCGCGGCCGATGGCATTACGCACATCGCCTTCGGCGATCTGTTCTTGCAGGACATTCGCGACTACCGTGTACGGCAACTGGCCGGCACCGGAATCGAGCCCCTGTTCCCGCTATGGTGCTCGCCGCAAGACACGCCCGCGGTGGCGCGGGCGATGGTCGACGCGGGGCTGCGCGCGGTACTGACTTGCGTCGACCCGCGGCAACTACCCGCTTCGTACGCCGGCCGCACGTTTGACGCGGCTTTGCTCGAAGACTTGCCGGCTGCCGTCGATCCGTGCGGCGAGCGCGGCGAGTTCCATACGTTCGCGTTCGCCGGGCCGATGCTCGACAAGGCGATTGCGTTCGAGCTTGGAGAAATCGTGGAGCGCGACGGCTTTTGTTACGCCGATCTCTGCGCTGCTACGGCGTCGGTGTGATCGGTACGTTGCCACGGCAGCAAATACGCAGCGCCTTCGCGCTCACCGCGCAATGCGGTGACTCTATACGTCGTGCGCAATTTTTCATCGGTCAGCACGTCGGCCGGCCTTCCAGAGGCGGTAACGCGGCCGCGATCGAGCAACACCAAGGTATCGCAAAAACGCGCAGCCAAAGTGAGCTCATGCAGCACGACAATCACCGTCTGACCCGCGTCGGCGCGCGCGCGCAGGATTTCCATTACTTGCAATTGATGGTACGGATCGAGTGCAGCGACCGGTTCGTCGGCCAGCAACGCCGCGCCGCCCACTGCAAGTGCCCGCGCCAGCAAAGCGCGCGCGAGTTCGCCGCCCGATAACGTATCGACGATACGTTTGCGCAGATACAGCATGTCAGTGTCAGCCAGCGCCGCGTCGATCGCTGCCGCACTCCGTGCGTCGTGCGTGCCCAATCCTTGCGAATGCGGCAGGCGCCCGAGTGCGACCAGTCTTTCCACCGCCAATGGCCATGCCACCGGACCGCGCTGAGCCAGATAAGCCAGCTGTTGCGGCAGTTGTAGCCGTCCGAGTTCGCTGCGTGAGCGGCCGTCATAGCAGACCCGCCCGCGCGCGCAGTCGCGCAGGCCCGCCAGTACGCGCAGCAAGGTTGACTTGCCCGCTCCATTGGGACCCACCAACCCGAGCAACTGACCGGGCTCGGCTGTCACCGTAACGTTGTCCAGCAACGTCGCCGCGCCGACCGCGACCGTGATGGCTTCAGCGGTGATCCGCATCAGATTGTTTTGCGCCGCAGTCGTATCACGAGCACGAGAAAAAACGGAGCGCCGATCAGCGCAGTGACCACGCCGAGTTTGAGTTCCGGCCCGATCGTGATAAGCCTGACCGCAACGTCAGCGGCCAGCACCAGCACCGCGCCGCCCAGCGCGCTGGCGATCAGCAAGCGACTCGGTTGGTGCGCAACCAATGGCCGCAGCAGATGCGGCGCCACCAAACCTACAAAGCCAACTGCGCCGGTAACGGCGACACCGCTGCCGACTGCCAACGCAGTGCCGAGCACCACCATCAACCGCAATCTGGCGAGCCGCACTCCGAGGCTCGCTGCGGTTTCTTCGCCCAGGGTCAGGGCATCGATTGCACGACCGCTCGTGAGCAACAGCGCCCAGCCGGCGATCATCAACGGCGCCGCCAGTTGTACGTGGCTCATGCTGCGATCGGCCACCGATCCCATCATCCAGAAAACGATCTCGGTGACTGCAAACGGATTGGGCGCGATATTGAGCGCAAGTGCGGTCGCCGCCCCGGCAAAGCCGTTGATCGCTACGCCTGCGAGGATCAATGTCAACGTGCTCGCTTCGCGCCCGGCAAGGGCATACAGCAGCACGACTGCGAACAGTGCACCCGCAATCCCCGCCAACGGCAACGCCAGCGGCGCCACGAGCGAAAGCCCGCTGTAAAACGCGACGACCGCGGCAAATGCCGCGCAAGATGAAACTCCGACGATGCCGGGTTCGGCCAGAGGGTTGCGCAGCAACCCTTGCATCGCGGCTCCGGCCAAACCGAGGCTGGCGCCGACAAAGGCCGCGAGCAGCGTACGCGGCAGGCGCAATTCGATCAGCACCAGGGTTGCGAGTGTGGATTCACCGCGTAACCACTGTGCGAGCGCTGAGCCGAGATCAAGGGGTGCGCGACCCACCGCCAGCGACGCTCCGGATAGCAACAGCAGAATCAGAACGAGGACGCCGAGCAGCAACGCAGGTCGCAGCGGCGCAGCCATCGAAGCTGCCGGCAGGCGCAACGCGCGCGCATTCATCGTCCTGGCGTTACCGTCACAGGCAACTGCTGCACTCCCTGCTGCAGGCGTAGCACGGCATCGACCAGATGTGGCCCGGCGCAACTCCACCACGCCGGCGGCACGCTGACCACGCGCGCGTCGCGGTAGCTGCGTATCAGCGCAGGATGACGCAACACCTCGTAAGCCAGCGCGGGTTCGCGCTCTTCGGCAGCATTCATGATCAGCAAATCCGGCTTAGCGAACAGCAGCAATTCGAGCGGCAGCACACCGTACTTGTCGATGCGCCGTTCAACTGCAAGGTTGCGCAAGCCGGCGCGACGCAACACGTCGTTCACCAGCGAGCCCTGTCCTATCGTGAAGCCGTTGGGCTGATACACGGCAGCGATCGGTTGTGCGGCGGCGGGATCGGAGTCCGGTAGGGCCGCCAGGCGCGTTTTGATGTCGGCTACCAATTCCGCACCGCGCTCTTGCGTCCCAAGCGCAGCCGCCACGGTTGTGATCTGCGCCAACGCTTCGTCGATGCTGTTCGGCACACCGAGTTCAAGGACCGCGACGCCGACGCGCTTCAGCAGGGCGACCGTGGTGCGCGTTGTATGCACGCCGGCAATCACGAGATCGGGAGCCAGCGGCACGACTTCTTCGGCAAGCCCTCGATTGACCGGAACCGTTTGCGCGAGCGCTGCCACGTTCGACAGTGCCCGATCACGCGCGAGCCACGTTACGGACTTAACCGTGCTCGGCGCAGCGAGTCTCAACACCAGTTCGTCAGCGCACAAGTTCAGCGACACAACGCGCTGCGGCCCTGCGTTCGTCGGGGTTACAACAGCTGCGAACAGCAGCGCAGCGATAACGCCCGGCGTCTTCATTAAAACCCTGCCTGCACGCCCACGTAGTACGCGCGTCCGCGCGGTCGATACGAAAACACTTCTTCGTAGTCCTGATCGAGCAGATTCTCGATTCGCGCCGTCAGGCTCACGTTGCGCGTCAACGCGTAACTACCCGCAAGCCGCACCAGCGTGTAGTCGCGCAACGTCACCCGCGCGGTGGTAAAGCTTCGAAAGTCGAAGTCTTGCTGGCGTCCGTTGTGATCGACCGCCAGCGTGACGGCGCCGGCCGCATTCGCCAGCGCGTACGTGATCGCGGCCGAAGCAACATGACGCGGACGCCGCACCTCGACCTGGCCGTCGGGCTGCTTCGCATCGGTGTAGGTGTAAGCCACCCGGACCGTAACATCGGTACTCGGCGAGTACTGTGCCTCGGCCTCGACGCCGCGCCGCTTGCTCTCGCCGCCTAGGTTCGTCACGCTCGAGCGAAAAGTTGTCGGGTCGAACGTGCCTGCGATCTCGTCTGCAAGATCGGCGTCGAAATAAGTGATCGAAAGCCGGCCGCCATCGTCGATCACAAAATCGGCGCCGACATCGAAGCCGCGCGACTTCTCGGGTTTCAAGCCAGGGTTTGGATCGAAGCTGCCCGGAATGAAACCGAACAACTCGAAAAACGTCGGGTTCGCAATGCCGGTGCCGTAACTCGCGCGCAGCTTGACTCGTTGGCCGACCGGTTGGGCGGCGGTGATGCGGTACGTCGTCGCGTCTTCAAACAGTTCATGATGGTCGCGTCGTGCCGATAGCGTCAATGCCGTCAGCGACGGCAAACGGATACGGTATTCGGCAGCCAATCCGGTCTTGTCGTTGTCGCGAGTCTGGTTTTGCGCAGACGTTGGCGTTGAGCCCTTGTTCTCGAACTGCTGCTTCTCTTGCTCCGCCGCCAACGTCAGTGCCTGCGGCATCGTCGCCGCGCCGAAGCGCCATGTTCCCTGATAGTCAAAGCGCGTGCGTTTGCCTGCAAAACCGTTCGAAAATACTCCGGCAACGAGCGTGTCGGTCTCGCTCCGCATGCGGTTAAATCCGAGCTGGTGCTCGAGCGGGCCGGTGGAAAAGCGCCCACGCACCTTGGCGTCGAGCTGATCGCCTTCAGCTTGACGATCGCCATCGATGACTAATCCGAACGTCGGCCCGGGAGGAAACCCGAAGTCCTGCGGATCGAATTCGCTCCGACTGTCGCGGTAACGTAGCGATGCCTCGAGCGAAGCGCCGGTCGCTGGCGTCCAACCGGCACGCGCGTACAGCGTTCGATTGCGATAACCATCGTCCTCGGAACCGAAACGCGATGCGTTCGTGCCGCGCGTTGATAACGCGGCGGCCGACAGCGCGTAGTTCACGGTGCCGATACCGCCGTGCAACGCCGCCGTACCACTGCCGGTGGAAAACGATCCTACTTCCGCCGATGCGTCGACCTGCACGCCCGGCATTCCACGTTTAGTGAAGATGCTGATAACACCGCCGATTGCCTCGGAGCCATATAAGACACTTTGTGGACCGCGCAGGATTTCGATGCGATCGATCTGCGCCGATAGCAGATGCGCAAAATCGACGTCGGAGGTAAACGGGTCGTTGATTTTGACGCCGTCGATCAGCACCACCGTGTGATTCGCTTCGGCGCCACGAATGCGCACTTGCGTGAGGGTTCCGATCGGGCCTTGGCGGTTGACGGCAAGCCCGGGCACTTCACGCAGAACATCGGAGATGAAGCGTATCTGCCGTTGCTCGAGCTCTTCGGCAGTGATCACGCTGATTGTCGAACCGGTTTCTGCCGCCGTCGTCTCGGTCCGGCTGCCGCTGATGACGACGCGCTCCAGAATCGGGGCCGTCACCGGAGCGGCGGTTTGCGCCGATACGGCATCGCCGATCACCACACATGCAACACCAACGAATGAAACTGCAAGACCGTTTTTCATCGCCCACCCGCGCAAAGTGTGCGCACGGCGAACGATCGGCAGTTGCAGGAATGGCGCGGTGGCGCCGCTGCAGCCACCGTCGCCCGCCGCGACGCGCTACCGAAGCCGTCGCACGATGCGGCAGCTCGCCCGCCAGGCCGGTCTCCGGACTTGTCAGCAGCGCTTGCGCTAACGGATCGCACCTTCCCGCATCTTCCGACGCAGTGGTCTACCAAGCGATCCGTTGTTCTGACTTACCGTTGCGGGGGCAGTGCCGGCCTTACACCGGCTTCCCGTTTCACCCGACGCCTTGACGACGCCGGACACCTGACGCGGCGCGACTGTAACGCAGGCCGCGGCGGGTGCGGAAGTTCAAACTCACTGAGCGTTGAGTTAGTGATTGACAGTTCGAACGCTCAGCCCCCTCTCCCCCGCCCCTCTCCCACGAGGGGAGAGGGGAGCTTCGCGCAGCAAGTGACTGTCAGCCACTTGCTGAAGGATCAGTAGACCCGCCGCGGTCCCTCCTGCTGTTTGCCCCGATCCGTCGCCCACAGATACAATCGCGCCCTTTTCGCTGTTGCGACATTCGTTCGGCAAGGAAATCTCATGGTTGTCATTCGTCTCGCGCGCGGGGGCGCCAAGAAGCGCCCTTTTTTTAACATCGTCGCAACCGACTCGCGCAACGCGCGCGATGGCCGTTTTATTGAGCGCGTCGGTTTCTACAACCCCAAGGCGACAGAAGGCGAACCGCGCTTTCGCGTTGCGGCCGACCGACTCGGCTATTGGCGGGGCGTAGGCGCGCAAATGAGTCCGACCGTCGCGCGTCTGGTCAAGGAGTTTGGGCAAACGACCGTGTAGTTCTGGTTTGGCCGCGGGCGTCGCTCCGACCGATCTGATCGAACTCGGCGTCGTACGCGGCGCCTATGGCATCAAGGGTTGGTTACGAATCGCGCCGCACGCGCCGGAGGCTGCTGTGCTCGCTTCAACGAATCAATGGTGGTTACAAGGCGACGGTGCGCCGCAGCCGGTTGAAGTGACGGCGGCGAAGCGCCACGGCGCTTCACTGTTGGCGAAATGGGCGAGCTGCGATTCGAAGGAAGCCGCCGATGCGTTCAAAGGCAAGCGCGTCGCTGTGGCGCGCGGGGAGTTTCCAGCAACCGCGCCCGGCGAGATGTATTGGGTCGATCTGCTCGGCGCGCGCGTGATCAATCGGGCGGGCATCGAACTAGGGCACGTCAGCGGGATGAAGAACAACGGCGCGCATGATCTGCTGGAAGTGAAGGGCGCGACATTGTCGTTGCTCGTGCCTCTGGTCGAACAGTTCATCGATGAAATCGACACCGAAGCACGAATCGTGCGGGTTGATTGGGAAGCTGACTGGTAGTCGACGGAAATGAGATTCGACGCGATCACGCTGTTTCCGGCGATGTTCGATGCGATCACCGCGCACGGCATTACGCGGCGCGCGTACGAACTCGGACTGTGGACGTTGGCGACCTGGAATCCGCGCGACTTCACCACCGATCGGCACCGCAGCGTCGATGACCGGCCGTTCGGCGGCGGTCCTGGGATGGTGATGCTGGCCGAACCGCTCGCGCTGGCGGTGGAGGCCGCGCGCAACGCGCAGCGAGCCGCCGGGGTTGCCTCGTCGTGTGTGATCGTGTTGGCGGCCGGTGGTACACCGTTGACCGATGCGCGTGTGCGTGCGCTTGCCGGCGATCGAGAAACCGGAGTGGTGCTCGTGTGCGGGCGCTACGAAGGCATCGACCAGCGATTCCTGGATGCCTGCGCGGATGAGGTCGTATCCGTGGGCGACTTTGTGATGTCGGGCGGCGAGATCGCTGCTGCCGCGCTGATCGACGCCGTCGTGCGTCAGTTGCCGGGCGCGTTGAAGGAGGAGTCGACCGCCGATGAGTCGTTCGCCGGCGGTCTGCTGGACGCGCCGCAGTTCACGCGGCCGGAGGTCTGGCGCGATCGCGCGGTGCCCGATGTGTTGCTGTCGGGGCATCACAGTGAAATCGCAAACTGGCGGCGCGCAGAATCGTTGCGGGCCACCGCGCGGCAGAGGCCCGATCTGATCGCGGCGGCGCGCCGCTGCGGTCTGCTGAGCGAATCTGATCTGAAATCTCTGCGCGGTGAGAGGTGTCATCCCCGCGAAGGCGGGGATCCAGCGTCTTTCGCCGAAACGACACTGGATTCCCGCTGGAGCCTGCCCTCGACCCCGATCGGGGGCGGGAATGACTGAATTTGTAGGAGAGAGAAATGAACGTCATCCAGCAACTCGACCAGGAAGAAATCGCCCGTGTGACCGCGAACCGGTCATTGCCCGACTTCGCGCCCGGTGACACGGTGGTGGTCAACGTCAACGTGGTCGAAGGAACGCGCAAACGCGTGCAAGCGTACGAAGGCGTGGTTATCGGCCGGCGCAACAGGGGCATCAACAGCTCGTTCGTCGTGCGCAAGATTTCGAGCGGCGAAGGGGTGGAGCGCACGTTCCAGCTGTACTCGCCGTCCATCGCGTCGATCGAAGTAAAGCGGCGCGGGGATGTGCGGCGCGCGAAGCTGTACTACCTGCGCGATCGCTCCGGAAAATCGGCGCGCATCCGCGAAAAGCTCGAGCGCAAGGGCGACGAGTAGAGCGACGCGTGGCTGTTTCGGTCGGGGTCGACCCCAGTGCGCCACGGCGCCCGTTGTTCGATCCTGAAAGCGCGCCGCGCGATCCGTCGTTCGATGACCCCGCGGCGCGTGGCGCGGCGGTCGATGCCAGTCGACTGACCGCGGCGGCCTTGCGCGCCCGTTTTGCCGCGCCCCCGGCGTGGTCGCCCGAGATCGCCGCGGACAGCCGCATCATCGACGCGACGCTTGCGCCCCGGCCCGCGGCGGTGCTCGTGCCGCTGATCGCGCGCCCAAACGGTGTGAACGTGTTGCTGACGCAAAGGACCGCGCACCTGTATGACCATGCGGGACAGATCAGTTTCCCGGGTGGAAGAGTCGAGGCCGGCGACTTGACCCCCATTGCCACCGCGCTGCGCGAGACCGCTGAAGAGATCGGATTGGCGCCGGACCTCGTCGACGTGATCGGCACGCTGCCGCAATACACGACCGCGACCAGCTACGACGTCACGCCGGTGGTTGGTCTGGTCGAACGCGACTTCACCCTGATGCTCGACAGCTTTGAAGTCGAAGAGGCTTTCGAGGTGCCACTCGTGTTTCTGACGAACCCGGCGAATCACGAGCGCCGATACATTGCGTTCGAAGGAAGATTGCGCACGTTCTACGCGATGCCGTGGACCGCCGGCCGGCGCTATTTCATCTGGGGCGCAACGGCATCGATGCTGCGCAATCTGTATTGCTTTCTCCGCTCGTCGTGAATCGATCGTGGCCTGGATTGCGCTTGTCCTGACCTTGATGCTCGAGCAGGCGCGGCCGCTGCCGGCGCGCAACACCGTGTACGAGGCGATCGCGGCGGTCGCCGAAAGCGCGGAGCGCAGTCTTAACGCCGGCCGGCGGCGGCATGGCCTGTATGCGTGGCTGCTGCTGGTCGGAGGTGCCGTGCTCTCCACTGGTCTCGTGTACGCGCTGCTCGCGTCGCTGACCTGGGTGGCGGTGCTGGTGTTCAACGTCATCGTGCTGTACTTCACGCTCGGCTTCCGCCAGTTCAGCCATCACTTCACTGAGATACAAACCGCGCTCGCCAGTGGCGATCTGACGACGGCGCGGCGCGAGCTGACCGCGTGGAAAAGCTGGCACCAGCGCGACTATGACGCGTCCGATCTCGATGCGCCGGAAATCGTCCGCCAGGCCATCGAGCACGGCGCGCTGCTGTCGCTGCGCCATGTTTTCGGCGTGCTGTTCTGGTTCGTGTTGCTGCCCGGGCCGATCGGCGCAGTTGCGTACCGGCTTGCCGACTATTTGGCGCGACGCTGGAACCGCCCGCCGCCCGGTGGTTTGCCGGCGGATCGCTTTGGCGATTTCGCGCGCCGCGCGTTCGCATGGATCGACTGGTTGCCGGCGCGACTGACCGCACTGGGCTTTGCGATCGTCGGCGACTTTGAAGGCGCCATTTACTGCTGGCGACGCGTCTCGCGCAGCGTGCGGGTCGACGGCTTGCCGAATCCCGATTCGCGCACGCTCGTGCTGGCGGCGGCCAGTGGCGCGCTGGGCACGCGCGTGATGAGCACCGCGGAATCCGGTTTGTACTTTGACGAGCGCGGACAGGAAGGCGCCGGGCTCGCCGAGCCCGGCATCGCCACGCTGAAGTCGGTTGTCGGTCTGGCCTGGCGCGCGTTGGTGTTGTGGCTCGCGCTGCTGCTGCTGCTGACACTGGTCGCGTGGGCGGCGTGATCGTGTCATCCCCGCGAAGGCGGGGATCCAGCGTCTTTGGCCGCAATGACACTGGGTTCCCGCCTTCGCGGGAACGACACGGCGAGCGCTACGCCGCCCGTGACGCTCCGCAGCGCCAACACGCGCCGAACTGCGGCTCGATCGACTCGCCGCATCCGCCGCACGACCATGACGGCCCCTCGACCGGTCGCGAAAGTTCGTCGATCAACCTGCGCGCGCGTGCTTCGTCGAGAGAATCGGCGATCCAGATCTGCGGCGCGCATTCGAGCCACGGAATATCGCCAATCGCGCCGGCCAGCGTCGTGTTGCGCACTTCGCAGCGAATGCCGGCGGCGCTCAACGCGTTCGCAAGATGCGCCGCCTGCAGCGCGTGGTCACAGCGCAGCAGCAGCTTCATCTTTCGATCAGCTCGCGATAAAACGCATAGCGCGCCGGCTCGATGTGCCCGCTGCTCACCGCTGCGCTCACCGCGCAGTCCGGCTCGTTCAGATGACGGCAATCGCTGAAGCGGCAGCGGCCGAGATATGGGCGCAGATCGGGAAACGCACGTGCCAACGTTGACGGCGGTAGATGCGCGAGTCCGAATTCCTGGAATCCCGGCGTGTCGATCAACGCGCCGCGCCCGGCATCGCCGGGGAGCCAGAACCAGCGCGACGCACTGGTCGTTTGTTTGCCGATATTCAGTCGCGCTGACAACTCGCGGGTGCGTACGTTCGCGTCCGGCACCAGCAGATTCAGCATCGTCGATTTGCCCCTTCCGGATTGTCCGACAAGCACCGTCGTCTTGCCGGCGAGACGAGGCAGCAAGGTCGAACGTGCCGTTTCCGGTTCGACGCGGCACGACACGGCGAGGGTTGCGTAACCCAACGCGGCAATGCGGTCGAGCGCGGTGCGCGCCTCATTCGCATCGGCAAGATCGGTCTTGTTCAGCACGGCCAACGGTGTGATGCCGGCCGCGTCGGCCGCCAGCAGCGCGCGCCAGACAAAGCGTTCGCTGAAACGCGGCTGCGATGCGAAGACGACCGCAAGCTGGTCGACGTTGGCCGCGAGAACTTTCTCGCGCGTCGCGTCGGCGCGCATCAACACGTGTGCGCGCTCGGCGATCGATTCGATTCTCGCCTGCTCGCCATTGCTCGGCACAAAGCGCACCAGATCGCCGATCGCCACCTCGCCGCTCCTCAAACGCCGCGTGGCCGGCCATGAATGGCCTTCGCTATCTTCGATCAGCAATCGTTGGCCGAACGCACCTGTTACGCGCGCCAGTCGTTGCACGTGCGATTCAGACAGGAGCGCCCGCCAGCAGCCGCTCGACGCGCACCGCCGCGGGCGGGTGCGAGTCGTAGAACGCCGAGTGCACCGGGTCCGGCGTCAGCGTCGAGGCGTTGTCTTCGTACAGCTTGACGAGCGCACTCGCCAGATCCTGCGCCGATGCGAATTCCGCGGCGAAGGCGTCCGCCTCAAATTCGTGCCGGCGCGACAGCCGGCTTGCGATCGGCGCAAACACGAACGTGAACACCGGCAGCACGAGGAAAAAGAGAATCAGCGCGATTCCGGTGTTGCTGTTGTCCAATGCAGGTTCGACACCGAGCCCCTGGTAAAACCACGCCTGATCTGCCAGCCAGCCCAGCAGCGCAAGCAGCGCCAGACTCGCGAGCGCGGAAAAGA
>Ga0187892_10005458_pt1 | contig 19973 bp, 21 predicted proteins | sample MA1701073metaG_FD_139345 | JGI IMG/M metagenome (GOLD analysis project Ga0187892, IMG submission 139345) | Bio-ooze microbial communities from a basaltic lava cave in the Kipuka Kanohina Cave System on the Island of Hawaii, USA - MA170107-3 metaG ...
CGACGAGCGCCGCGAGCGCTTGCTGACCTTCATGCGCCGCCTCGTCCAAACACACAGTGCACGCGAGCCGACCGTCCTCCTCCTCGATGACGTGCACTGGATCGATGCGCAGAGCAACGCGGTGTTGACCGAACTGATCGAGGCGGTGGGCTGGACCCGGACGCTGCTGCTCTTGAACTTCCGTCCCGACGACTCGACCGCTTGGGGCAGACCGTCGTACTATCAACACCTGGAGGTGTCGCCGCTGACGGCCGACGCCGCCGAGGCACTGCTGCGAGAGCTGATTGGCACCGACCCGTCAGTCGCCGTATTCGCTGCGGCCATCAAGGAGCGCGCCGCAGGCAACCCATTCTTCGCCGAGGAGATCGTGCAATCGCTCATCGATCAAGGGGCGCTGGTGCGCCAGCATCGGCCACGCCGTGGGAGTGCGCCCGCGGATGTCATGCCGGTGCGCGTCGCGCGGCCGCTGGCGGAGATCCGCATTCCGGCGACGGTGCATTCGGTGCTGGCGGCGCGGATCGACAGCCTAGCGGAACCCGCGAAGCAGGTGCTGCAGACCGCCGCGGTGATCGGCAAAAGATTTGCGAGCGCGCTGGTGCGGTGCGTGCTCGCTGCCGACGCCCTCCCCTCTGCGGAACCGGCCGCCTTTCCGCGCCGCTGCACCGACGTCGAGCTCCAGCAAGCACTGCGCACGCTGCAGCGCGCCGACCTCATTCGCCCGGAACCCAGCGGAGCTGAAGAGTACACGTTCAAGCATCCCCTCACCCAGGAGGTTGCCTACCACTCGCTGCTCCAGGAGACCCGCGTGCGTGCGCATGAGGCGGTGGCGCGCGCCCTCGCGATCGTCCATGCGGGGCGACTGGGGGAGCACGCCGCCCTGGTGGCACATCATTGGCAAGCCGCCAATCAGCGCCACGAGGCCCAACTCTGGCAGCAACGCGCCGCCCTGCGCGTGACCAACATCCAAGTGCGTCGCGACGGCGCGCGGCGGAAGTAGGCGAGAGACTGCTCAGCAAGTAGGGGTCGGGGACCAGGAGTTTTCAGCCCGTTGAAAAACTGATGAGAGCGCAGAGCACAGAACCCAGAGCCCAGACGGATTCATCGGAATCATTGAGCATTCGTCTGTGCTCTGTGATCCGGGTTCGGTTCTGCGCGTTTCTCAACAGGCTGTTAGGGGGTCAGGAACTGACCTTTTCATGGAGCCGGGTGAGCGCGTCTCCGCTCGGCGAGCTCCACGGTGATTCTTTCCGGTCCGGCCACGAACACCAGGCGCCGGCCGTCGAACTCCATGATGTCGTTCAGCAGTGTCATCCCATGGTCGACGAGCGTCTCGACGACGGCATCCAGATCGTCGACCGCGAAGCAAATGTGGTTGAAACCGACCCGATCGAGGCGGCCGATGGCCGGGTCCGCCAACGCTTCCGGGCGGTGGTACTTCAGGAGCTGCACTTCCAATCGTGGCGACGCGTCTTTCAAGACGAGCGTCACATGATCGGCTTCCATGTCGTTGATGCCCATGTAGGTGGACAACTTTTCTCCGGAGATCACCATGGCGTGATCTTCCTGGAAGCCCAGCAAGGCAAAGAACGCCTTCGCTTTGTCGACATCCCGCACCACGATGGTAACGTGATCGAAGTGTCGCACCATCATTGATCCCTCCCTCGTCCGACCCCGGACACTCTGGACCGCTGCAACGACATCATACCATGGCTCACTGCATTGGCGGCTGGAGGGCGTGAGGCGCAAGGTATTGCATAATGACTGTTAACGCGTGGGTGTCGCTTGCTGCGGCTGCTCACCCTCTAATCCTTCAAGCCCCCAAACCCCCAAGCCCTCAAGTCCCGAGTCCTCACGCCGACTCACCTGCCTGGGAAGCTCCCCTCGATGTACTGCATCAGCGTGCGGTGGAAATGACGGATGCGGACCTCCTGCGAAGAGAGATGCAGGCCCTGGAAGGCGGCGGAGCGCATGCCGGCTTGGATGCGCGGCAGGTTGTGCATGTCCTCATCGAGCACGTTGCCGCCCGGAATATGCGCCAGGGAGCAGCCGTCGTCGACGCGATAGTGTTCGCGCTGCGGCCGCGGCACGTCATGAGCCGGCATACGTACGAGGTTGAGGAAATCGAAGTGCATGCGATTGGCATCGTCGGCATGCGGCCGGTGGGTGAACACCCAGGTGAACTGCGCGTGGATGTTGAGGGTGACGTTCGGGAAGACCGTGTAGTGGAAGTCGTCGTTGAGCTGCGACTCGCTGAGCTCCGAGAAGTCGCATCCCAATGCCGCTCCTTGGCTGCGGATCGCCGCCGCGATGGCGGCGCGAGCCTCGGCGACCGTCGACACCGAGCGGGGATCGATGCCGAAGCGGTCGAGGAAGTATTCTTTCATCCTCGGCGTAATCGTGTTGCGCCCCGGGTGGCGCGGACTCGGCTGCGCCTCCGGAAAGATCATGCGCGTGTGGCGATCGTAACAGTCGTAGGTGGTGTTCACGTCGTCGGTGAACTCGAGCGTCCACGGGTGCGTCGCCATGATGTGGTACGCCTCATTGAACGCATCCACCGAGGTCTTCCAGTTGCACGGCACGTCGATGCTGACGTCGTTGGCGATCGCCCACTCCTCGAAGTGGTAGGGCGCGAGGTGCGCCAGGATGACACCAAGATAGTCGTGCAGCGGTTCAACGTCGGGGTTCAGACTGACCCACACGAAGCCGCCCCAGGTGTCGCAGCGTGCTTGTCGCAGCGAAAGCCGCTCGGTGGGCACGCCCTGTGGAAATGTATGGGCATCGGTGGCGCGGAGTAGCGTCCCGTCGAGACCATACTGCCAGCCATGGAAGCCGCAGATGAACTTCTGCGGCACGTGGCCGCGGCCGGGCTCACAGAAGCGGTTGCCGCGATGCATGCACACGTTGTAGTGCGCCGCCAGCGTACCGTCGGCCTGGCGCACCACGAGGATCGACTCGGCGCCGATCTCGAGCGTGAGGTAGTCGCCGGCGACGCGCAGGTCTGACTCGCGCCCCGCCAGGAGCCACACTTTCGTCCACATGCGCTCCCACTCCAGACGCGCGAACTCCGCACTGGTGTAGCGCTCCTTCGGAACGAGTTCGTGGCCGAGGGCTGGGTCAGGAGTCTTGTCAATTGGTGTCGGACACATCGCCGCACCTCCGGCTACCGCACGGTGGCGCACGCAGTTGTCGCAGTCAATGCGCTTCCATGTTCCATTGCATCGAAGGGCTTGTCGCAATCAAACGCCCGAGGCACGACGATTGCGGCGATTCCCAGGGGCAAACGGACAAGCAGGGCTCCCCCTCCTTACGAAGGAGGGGGTCAGGGGGAGGTCGATCGACGGAGCCCACACGAATCGAACCGCTGCGCTACGCGCGCAACGTTTCTTCTTGCGGCGCAGCCAGAGGGAATGCGATCATCGCCCTCGACAGGGCCTTCAGAAACGTACGATATTGCTCGGTCTGATCAGGCTCACGAGGGACGTGACATGAAGACGCCGATCTTGAACCATGTGGCGCTGACCGTACCGCGGCCGCTGCTGAACGACACGCCCGAACGCCGCAACCTTCTCGAATTCTACGAGCACGTCTTCGGCTGGCGCGCCATCGACATCATGGCCATCGAGGGCGAGCGCGTCGTCCTGCATCTGCACCACGTCACTCACTTTCTGTATCTCGTCGGCGGCGACAAGCCGATGATCACGTCACCCGGTGACCACTTCGGCATCGAGGTGTATGAGCGCGAGACGTTGGATGCGATCGTCGCACGTGCACGTGCGTTCAAAGCCGAACGCGACCCGACGGTCGAGGTCACCGAGATCACCACCGAGGACTATGGCCCGATCCGCATCCACAACGCGTACGTCCGCTATCTGTTGCCGCTGATGGTCGAGGTGCAGTTCTACGAGGGGGTGGAGTTAGAGTTAGGAGAAGCCTGAGCAGTCGGTGCGCTGCGGAGTCTGTTGGAGCGGCCGATCAGCTCACTGCGATGGCGGTCAACTCAGTTGCTGGCGTCACCGCCGTACGCGCCCGGCGTTCGTATAGCTCCCGAGCGGCAAGACCCACTCTGTCGGATTCGACGCTGATCGGACGCGTCTGATCGTCCGGACCAGGGCTCAGGATGAGGCTGCTCTCCCGCTGACCCTCGTCAAAGATCTTGCGGATCACGCGACGCTGGATCCAGTCACCGATGATGTGGGGAGCGCGGGTTCGCACGGACTCCACAAACAGCCACGTGCGGGCCTCGTCAACCGGCGTCATGCGCGTTATGAAGAGGTCGTAGGTTCCATTCGGGTACTCCACATAGACCTGCGCGGCACCGCCGAGGCTCAAGCGAGTCTGTTGCGCACTCGGCTCCTTCAGTCCGAGGACCAGCCGGCCGATTCCGCCGAGAAGACCTCCCGGTACTCTGGGCTTGGCGTGCCACGGCGAAGCTGGGTCGTCCTCCGCATGCAGCTCTCGGCGATCGGCGTCCAGCGTCACCCGTTGGCGAGTTACGAGGGGATCTTGGTTTGGGCCGAACGTGGCGCGGTGAATGAACGGCACGTGCGCCTTGTCGAAAAAATTCTCCAACAGGTTGAGAAACGGCGCTTCGACGATTTGCGCGTCGAAGAACAGCCGACGCGGCGATCGGCCGGGCCGCACGACGGGATCCGCATGCGGCTCGCAGCTCGGAGGTTCCGCTCCGCTCATCCAAATCCACAGGGTGCCCTGCCGCTCCTGCAGCGGGAAGGAGGGTACGCATGCCAGAGGCGAGATCTTGACGCTCGCGGGCTGCGACGGCACGCGTACGCATCGCCCGAGCCCGTCGAAGCGCCAACCATGCAACGGACACTCAATGGCACCCTCGACGACCGATCCGCTCGCGAGGTTTGCTCCCCGGTGCGGGCAACGCGCGCCGAGGGCGCGTGCGGTGCCGCTCGCATCACGGAATAGAACGATCGGGCGCCCGAAAAGGGTCCGTCCGATCGGGCCGTTACGCAGCTCTTGGCTCCAGCCTGCGCAGTACCAGGTGTCGAATTTCATTGCAGTCTCCTCATTGACAGCCCCGTGGACTGCTTGCGGCTCACTCCGCAGAGGCAGAAACTCGAGCGAGACCGTCGTCCGCCGTGCGCGCGCACTGATCGAAATCCAAATGGGCCCGGTGTCATCAACAGATTCTCACTACGAAGAGGCGGGAACCTCGTGAGAGGTTCCATCCCTCCTATGGATGTGGACGTGGTCGAGCTGATTCGCCTCGCGCAGCGCGGAGATGCGCTCGCAATGAGCCAACTCCTGGATGCGCTGGCGCCCTACGTGGGGCGGATTTGCGGGGCGATCGCCCTAGAGAATGGTGAAGATGCCGCGCAGGAAACGCTGATCACGGTCTTTCGTCAGCTGCGATCGCTGAGGGATCCCACCGCCCTCCATGCGTGGGCGCGCACCATCGCTGTTCGTGAGGCGATCCGCGCTGCACAGGTACCAGCCGCTGCGGGCGCGGTGGCACCGGCGAACACCGCTGCAGCGGTCGAGCGTGGCGATCCCGTGGTGACAGGGGACGTCCACCGGGTGCTCAAGCGCCTCTCGCCCGACCAGCGTGCCATCTTGGTTCTCCGCGACCTGCACGGTGTCGACGAAGCCGAGGCGGCACGTCTTCTAGGGGTTGCGCGCGGCACGGTGAAGTCGCGGCTGCATCGGGCGCGGGCCGTATTTCGGAGGGAGTGGACCACATGAGCGTGCTGACCGGTGTCTGGCCCGCGGCGGAGCTCGATCCCGTGCAACGCATGCGCATCTTGGTTGCCGCGATGCCGCAGGCCGCGTTTCGCGAGTGTCTGATCGACGCACCATTCGACGCCGTGTGGCGCGTTGCCAGTGACCTCGAGAATGGCACTGCGCAGTGGGAAAAGAACGTTGCGGCGCTCACCATCTTAGAACAAGAAGACGATCGTCTCGCCGTCGAGATCCGATCTCCCCTCGGATTTCGCCTGCGCGCCCAAGCGATTCTCCGACCTGGGTGGTGTGTCATGCAGGGCCGCATCTTCGCGGTGGGTATGGCCGCTGCTCCTGAGGGCGACCGGACGCGCTTTGCTCACTTCGAGGCTTTGCGCATCCCCGGCACGAAAGTCATCCGGCCACTCCTTCGGCATCGGATCCACCACGAGTTCGAATCCCTCGAGCGCCTCGTGCGCAGAAAACCAGGGTCGGGGATTAGTTAGCAGCCCGTTGAAAAACTGATGAGAGCACAGAACCCAGAGCCCAGAGCCCAGACGGATTCATCGGAATCATTGCGCATTCGTCTGTGCTCTGTGATCTGGGTTCCGGGTTCTGCGAGTTTTTCAACAGGCTGTTAGGGGCTAGCACTGGCGCGCCAATAGCGCGCCGGGTCACGTCTTCGGGCGCTCCGGCAAGACGCAGAACGCCCCCTCCGAAAATCCCTGTGCGCCGATGTCCAGCGCATGATCGAAACGTGCGCGGTAGTTCTCCCAGGCGATCGCCGCGGTCAGCTCCACCAGTTGCGCGTCGTTGAAATGCTCGCGAAGCGCCGCGAACAGGGTGTCGGGCACCTCGACGGGCGTCTGCGTCATCAGCGCCGCGTACTCGATGACCAACTTCTCGAGCCCGGAAAACGCCGCGCTCTGTTGGTAGCGAGGCAGGTCGAGCAACTGTTCCTCGGTGACACCCGCCGCTCTGCCGACGGCAGAGCCGATGTCCAGTCAGAAGGGGCAGCCGACCAACGCGGCGGCTTTGATCTCGGCGAGCGCCTTGAGTTTCGCATCGACCAACCGAGCACGCTCCAGTGCGAGCTCGTAGGCACCCATGCCACGAAAAATCCACGCATGATGCGCCGAGACGGCGACCGGCTCGGGAACGGCCCCGACGCGTCGGCGGGCAAAGCGGTAGGCGAGACGAGTCAGCAAAGGGGCGCGGTTTTCCGGAACTCCAGCGATACGAGCCATCTGTTTAACCTTTCAATCAGAAGACTGGGTCCAAGGTGCAAGGTTCAAGGCGCAAGCCAGAGCGTTCGTTCTTTTCCATCTGGCCTTGTGCCTTGCGCCTTGTGCCTTGCGCCAGGTCATGCGCTCATCTTCCGGGGAGACTGCCACCACACGGGCAGGCACAAGACGAGCAAGATGATCGCCGGGAGGAACACTCCGGGGAGATCGAGCGCCCAATGCCCACCATGCAGGCGCCCCGTGAAGAGGTCGGCGACGTGAACGACAGCGTGGAGCGTGTAGAACAGCGCTGCCGCGAGAATCACCCCGTGTCGTGCGGCGGGACGCTCGGCTGCAACGGCAAATGCCACACCAATGGTCATGAACGCGGCGCCGATGTCCTGCACGAAGTGATGATTGAACGGCCCCGTATCCGGTACGCCTGCAGGAAGGTAGCGATACCAACTTTCGGGAGCCGCCAGCATCCACAGACCGTTGCCACCGCTGAGCATCGCAAAGATCCAGAACAAGGTGCGCATCGCTGCCTCCGCAATCAGAGTTGCCGGGTCGCCCGACTCACCCTATCGGTACCACGCTGCCAGAGCGCGAAAGGTTACACGACGGAACGTTCTTCTCAACGCCCGAGCCGGCGATCGAGGAAGTAGAAGTAGAGGTGCAGGAACTTACGTCAGGCGGGCGGTATCAGTCCGGAAATTCCCGCAACAGGGAAAGGGGGACGGATCTCATTTCCCCGCGCCCCGGCCCGCGGGGGGCACTTCGTTCGAAAGCATGGGGTGGGGTTTTTCAGCAGTTTGTCAGAGTCCTTTGCGGCTCGCCTTCGAGTGCAGAGCTCGTGCAGCAGGACGACCTCAGCCGCCGGCCTAGCCGTGCTCACATCCGCCCGCGGCGGTCATGTCGGCCAGTCGTCCTTGCCTAGGCAGCAATATGTGCATACAGTATGCGCAGTGATTGCTCTAACCGGAGGGCGCATGAAATCCGCACGCAAAGTGGCAACCAACGTGTCCATCCAGGCTGAAGTGGTACGCGACGCAAAGGCGTTGGGCTTGAATCTGTCCGAGGTGTTCGAGGCCGCGGTGGTCGAGGCGGTGCGGCGCAAGCGGCGGGAGGCCTGGCTCGAGGAGAATCGTGAGGCGATCGAGTCCTACAACGCCAGCGTGACACGCGACGGGGTGTTCAGCGACGGCTGGCGGAAATTCTGATGGCACAGTTCGACCTCTTCCGTCACGCGCGCAACAAGCGGTATCCTTTCCTGCTCGACCTGCAAGCCGACCTGCTGCGCGACCTCGCGACACGCGTCGTCGCGCCGCTGACGACGGTGAAGCGACTGCGCGGCAAACCGATCGGCCGGCTGAACCCGATTGTCGAGGTCGAGGGAACGGAATACGCGGTCCTCTTTCAGGAGCTGGCGGCGCTTCCGGTCACAGCCCTCGGCGCGACCGCCGGCAATCTGCGCACGCGGCGCGCTGAACTGATCGCCGCCCTCGATCTACTTTTCACCGGCATCTGAACTGTATTTGAGGCGCCCAAGATCGATGACCTGGCGACGGGTGGTCCGCCGAGGCGTCGGTACCGGGCCGCATCGAAGATGGTTCGGTAACCGATCCGAGTAGTTGACGCCGGCGGCATTGCGCCGCCAGCTCGTTGAGACGACAGAGCCCAGAACACAGACCAGAAGCTCCAGCGTCCCCCGGTCAGATCTGGGTTCTGGGCTCTGTGCTCTGGGCTCTCTCTACACTTCACGGGCGCAGTGGAGTGGCGTATACGCTCCGCGATGGCGACCGCGAGCTCTGACAGCGAAGATCCAGTCTACCTGCGCCGGGTGCAGTACCGTGACGACACCAATTTAGGCGTACGCATCAGTCTCCATGACCGGTTCAGCATCAACCAGTACGGCTGGCATCGTTGGGTCTTCGATCAGCTGTCGCTCGAACACGATACGAGGATTTTGGAGCTGGGCTGCGGCGCCGGCACGCTGTGGCTTAAGAACGCAGCGCGCATTCCGGCGCAATGCCGGGTGACCCTGTCGGACTTCTCGCACGGCATGCTCGAGTCGGCACACGCGTCGCTTGCGCGCAGCGGCCGTCAGTTTGCGCTCGCGGTCGTCGATGCGCAGTCAATTCCCTTTCGCGCCAATAGCTACGACGTCGTCATTGCGAACCACATGCTCTACCACGTTGCCGACCGGCCGCGGGCTTTTGCTGAGGTGCATCGTGTTTTGCGGACGGGCGGGCGACTGTATGCCGCAACGAACGGCCGGGGGCATTTGCATCAGCTGGCGCAGCTTCTGCGGCGCTATGCTCCCGACGCGCAGAGCGGGTTGGGGACGGAAGAAGCGCGCTTCGGGTTGCAAAGCGGGATGTCGCAGCTGCAGCACTATTTCTCGGATGTCCGCGCCATACGTTACGAAGATGCGTTGCGCGTCACCGAGAGCGAGCCGGTGCTCGACTTCCTCCGCTCGACGGTGGCACGCTCTGCCCTGACCGACGACGTCGCGGCTGCGATGCGCATACACGTCGAGGATGAAATCGCTGCCCATGGGGCGTTCCTGGTGACCAAAGACAGCGGTGTGCTGTGCGGCATCAAGCGGTGAGCGTCGATCAGGCTTCCTCAAACGGCTTGGAACACCGAACACGGAACACCGACCACCGACCAATCTCTTGAGATCAGAGCGGTGTTCGGTGATCGGTGTTCCGTGATCCAGTCAGGTTTTACTCGTCCCGGAGGCCCTCTGCCGGATCGAGTCGTGCGGCGCGCCGCGCCGGAACGAGGCCAGCCGCAATGCCAGTGCACACGAGTAGGGTGAATGCCAACATCACGGTGGCCAGTGAGAGCACCGGGCGAGAGACCAGGAAATTGTCTCGCACCGTGGCGTCATGGATCGCTTGCAGGCCGGCCACCAACCCAGTGCCCACCAGCAGTCCGCCGATGCCCGCGGCGACTGTGAGGAAGACGGTTTCCAGCAGCAGGCCGATGAAGACGTCGCGGTTGGTGGCGCCCAGGGCTTTGCGCAGAGCCAGTTCACGGGTGCGTTCGGCGACCGCGACCAGCATGGTGTTCATCACGCCGACGCCGCCGGCCGCCAAGGTCATGAATCCGCACGCCCCGAGAAAGATCTGTAACGCCCACCCCATCCCCTCGATGACGCGCATCATCTCGGCTGAATTGAAGAACTCGACCGCCTGATCATCGCGTGGCCCAAAGTGGTGATGGCGGCTCAACAGGCTGCGCACCCGCAGCATCGAATCCTCGCCCGCATCGCGCGACAGGGGATCGTAGAGCACGTAGCTAATCGCGTCGCTGCGTGTGAACAGCGTCTGCGCCGTGCTGATGGGCATCAAAACCTGCTCGTCGTCGAGCGGCCCCATGTTGACCATTTGCATGCCCTTACGTTCCGACACGCCGACGACGCGGAATGGGTATCCATCGAGACGGACCGTTGCGCCGACTGCTGGCCGACGTCCGAACACACGTTCCGCGATCTTGGCGCCGAGCACCAGGACGCGCGCCCGCGTCTCGACGTCTTCGGGCGTGATGAAACGGCCCGTACCGATGCGGAAGTTGCGGATGTGCTCGGCGTCCGGCTCGACCCCGTAGGTCCACACAATCTTGGTGCGACCGCCGCCCTTGAGAGGCCGTGGGCCGGTCCACAGCTCCGCCGCGGCGCGCTCGATCTGCGGTGACCCCGGCAAGCGGGCTGGGTCCTCACGTTTGAGCGCGATCGAACGGGTCGTCCGCTCGCTGCCGCTGCGGCCGGCGATGCTCCCGGGAAACGTATAGATCACCTTACGGCCGAGGGCTTGCATCTTCTCTTGATAGTGCAGGCGTGATCCCTCGCCGACCGCCGACAGGCAAATGAACAGGGCCAGGCCCCACACGATGCCCGATGCGGTCAGCAAGGTCCGCAGCCACCGGCTGCGTGCGCTCCGCCAGGTCTGTGCGAGCAGGTCGGTAAGCATTACTCCGTCCGCAGACTCTCCGCCGGATCGGTATGCGCCGCTTGCCATGCGGGTACGACGCCTGCCGCCACACCCACCGCACTGGTGATGACGATGGCTGCGACGGCAACCCCTGGAACAATCACCGGGCGAGGCACCAGATCGCCGGGTAACATGCCAAACGCCACGCACGCGGCCAGGCCCAGGATCAGGCCGGCGATCCCGCCGGCGAGGGTGATGACCACGGTTTCGACAAGGAACTGCGCGACGACTTCGCGGCGGCGTGCCCCGACCGCCAGGCGCATACCGATCTCGCGTCGTCGCGCATTGACGGCGACCAGCATCATGTTCATGACCCCGATGCCGCCGATACCCAGCGTGGCAACGGATAGGAGCAAGAGGAAGACCTTCAAGTTCGTAAACACGGCGTCGAATCCGGACAGGTAGTCGATCATGCTGAGGATGAAGATGGCTTCCTCGTCGGTCGGCGAGACGTGGAGGCGCTTCGCCAGCAGAGTACGGACCTCACGCTTCAAGTCGGCATTGTCCTCGCGGGCGTGGGGACGCATGACCATCTTGCCGATGCGCGTACCCGGCACGAGGACGATTGCCGTGGTTACGGGAATCCAGACCTGCTCGTCGATGAGCGGTCCGTCGCGGCTCAGTTGGGCGCCGACGGGAGCGAGCACTCCGATGACCGTGAAGCGCTGACCGTAGAGAGTGAGCGGCTGCCCGACCGCCGGGCGCGTGCCGAAGAGGCGTTCGCGGGCTTTCTCACCGAGGATGGCGACGCGCCGCTGGAAGCGCACGTCATCGGGAGACACGAACCGACCGGCTGCGAGCGAGACGCCGCGGAGATCACGCATCGCCGGCTCGACACCGCGCACGTTGACGATGCGTAGCAGCGCCCCGCGTCGCGCCGGCAGCCACATGGCGACGTCGGCACTGATCTGCTCGATATGCCGTGCGCCTGCTCGCACCGCGTCGACGTCCTCCAAGTCAAAATCGAGCTGGCGGCGCTCTTCGGCCGGCGTCAGGTCTTCACCGATGCGGCCGGCCATGACGTAGACGAGGTTCTTGCCGACCTTCTGCATGCCGCGATCGACGAGGCCGTGCACGCCGACACCCCAGCCGACGAGTAGCACGACGGAGGCGGTACCCCAGATGATCCCGAAGGTGGTCAGCGCGGTCCAGCGACGGTGCAACCGCAGTGTCGCCAGCGCTTCGCGGATGGTCGCCAGCAGCATCATGCGGTCACGTCGATGCGCCCATCGCGCAACCGCACGACGCGCTGCACCCGCGCGCCAATACTGGGATCGTGAGTGACCATGACAATCGTCTGACCGTCGCGATGCAGCTGCTCGATCATGTCGAGGATGGCCTCGCCGGTGGCCGAATCGAGGGCACCCGTCGGCTCGTCCGCGAGGATCACCGACGGACGGTTGATCAGGGCGCGCGCGATCGCCACGCGCTGTCGTTCGCCGCCCGACAGCTCGTTGGGGTGGTGCCGGGCGCGGGCGGCCAGACCAACGCGCTCCAGCATCGCGGCAGCGCGTCGCCGCCGTTCGGCGCCAGGGACGCGCCGATAGAGCAGCGGCAGCTCGACGTTTGCGAGCGCCGTCAACCGTGGCAGCAGGTTGAAGCTCTGGAAAACGAACCCGACCCGCTCACCGCGAAAGGCGGCGAGCTCACGCTCCGTCAGACCGTCAATCGGGCAGCCGTCGAACTCATACTGCCCTGTCGTCGGACGCGCGAGAAAACCGAGGATGTCCATCAAGGTGGTCTTGCCCGATCCGGACGGGCCCATGACACCCACATACTCGCCGCGTTCGATGTCGAGATCGACGCCCTGCAAGGCATGCACGGGCGCGCCTCCCGCGTCGAACGTCTTGTGCACACTGCGCAGGCGGATGAGCGATCCAGCCGCCGTCATTGCAACTTGACGACCTCGCCCTCTGCCACCCCGGAGCGGACCTCGACCTTGTTCTTCCGGGTGACACCGACGTCCACCGTGCGGCGTTCGAGCTCATCCGGTGTGCCGTTCCGGGTGACATCGACGGCGACCGTGTCACCGTCGTACACCAGCGCGCTTTCGGGAATGATGAGCACGTCGTCGCGCACCTCGGTAATGATGTCGGCGTCGGCCGAGAGCCGCGCCCGCAGGTCGGCGACGCCTTCGAGCACCGTGACCTCGACCTTGTATGAGGTCACGTTGTCTTTGCGGTCGCCGAGCGATGCGATCTTCCGCACCCTACCGGGGAAGACGCGGCCCGGGTACGCGTCGGTTTGGATGCGTGCCGGCATGTCGACTCGCACCTGGGCAATATCGTTTTCATCGACCACACCCAGCAGGTGCATCTCGGTTGTGTCGGCAATGGTCATCAGGACGGTGCCGCCGGTGACCGCCGCGACCGATGCGACGGCGGCGCCGTGATTCAAGTCCCGTTGCAGGACGACGCCGTCGATGGGCGCGGTGATCGTGGCCCAGGACAGCTCTTGCTCGAGACGCTCGAGGGTCGCGCGGGCGCGTTCGCGCCGCGCTTCGCTCGCGTCGTGCTGGCTGCGCACCCGATCGATTTCTTCCTGCGATTCGATCCCGCCCTTGAAGAGGGCGGCCTTGCGGTCAAGGTCGCGCCCGAGCTGCTCACGCGTCACCTCGGCTTCGCGCAGGACCGCTCGTGCCTCGCGCACCGCCGCCTCGAGCGTCTCGCGATCGATCTCCGCGACGACCTGACCGGCCTTCACGCGATCACCGGCGTCGACGTGAAAGCGTTCAATGATGCCGCTAACCTTCGAGCGTACCTCGACCAGATGCTCCGGTTCGATGGTGCCCGAGGCTACGACGACCCGTTCGATGGTACCGCGTTCCACCCTGGCGCTCGGCGGCGCAGGCGCGTTGGCGGACCGCAGGCGGCTGGTGACGATCGCTGCCGCGATCACGACGATCACGAAGACGATGAGAACGTTACGTAGGCGCATGACGGTAACGGCGACGGCCGTCGGGACGTTCATTAACCTCGGGCGCCGCGTAACATCAACGGTTATCAGAGCGGCGCGAGTCGGCCAAACGCCGGGTGTACGCCCCCATCTCTTGATGTGGTACGCGGCTTTGCCCGCCAGTTGAAACATCATGGTCCCGAGTCCCGGGTCCCTAGTTCCTGGTTCGGATTTCCTCGGTGTTTTCTTGAACCAGGGACCACGGACCCGAGACCAGGGACCTCGCCAAGCGGATTGGCGGGCAAAGCCGTGGTGCGCGTCACGGGCGCATGGAGTGAGGCGAGCGTTACCGGTGGTACGGTACCCTCGACCGGCGCGGCAGTCGCCTCGGGAGTTCCGGTGACTACTCCAGGCCACTTCGTAGCCGTTGATATGACGGCGCTCGATGCGGCGCGCGCCTGCTGGAATCGCCTGCGGAAGGCCTTGCGTGGCTGAACCTGAGCCGCTCGCGCCCTTGCTGGGCCGCCCTGCGGGATTGCGGGGCGGCGGCTTGTCTTGCGCTGATGCCATCTCCGTAATACATGTGATACGAATGAAAACTCTCACCGTCCGGTTGCCCGAGTCGCTCGTCTCGGAGATCGAGGTCGAGTCTCGGGTGCGCAACATCTCCAAGTCGGATGTCGTTCGCGATCGGCTCCGGCGGGCCGCCACGGCGACGGGCCGCGGCCGGTCCGCCGCACTCGACGGCATCACCGACCTCATCGGCTCGGTGGAGGGTCTCCCCACGGATCTCAGTCGGCGCAAGAAGCACTATCTGAAGATCACCGGCTATGGGCAGAAGCGTACTGGTTGACACGAGCTTCGTGGTGGCGCTGCTCAGCCGCCGGGACCGGTATCACCGCTGGGCGGCCGGGCAGGCATCCCGATTCCCTCCGCCATGGCTCACATGTGAGGCTGTCGTGTCGGAAGCGTTCCACCTGCTTGGACCGATTGGACAGCCTGGCTTCGCGGAGCTGCTCCGCCGTGGGGCCGTGATGCCGCGCTTCGATCTGAGCGATGAGCTGGAGCCCGTGCTGACGCTCATGCGCAAGTACACCGACGTACCCATGGGCCTCGCCGACGCATGTCTCGTGCGGATGACCGAAACGGCCGCAGCACCCGTGGTCCTCACAACCGATGACGACTTCCGCATCTACCGCCGTCACAGCCGCCAGGTCGTCCCATGCGTGATGCCATGAGAACCCCGCGTGTCGCCGGATGGGCCGCGAGGCGCGAATCTCCACCAAGTACCGACCCCTGGCCTCATTCGCGCCTGCTATTGTAAGGTAGTCGTTACCCAGGAGGTGCCGCATGGCCGCGAGCTTGAGCCCGGATGTCGAGGCGGTGGAGCACAACCCGTATCTCGAGACGATTTTCGCGCCGGTTGCTGAAGAGGTCACCGTTCGGGATCTTGCTGTGCTGGAGGGCGCCGTCCCGCGCGACCTGAATGGCGTCTACGTACGCACCGGGCCCAACCCGCGCTTCATGCCGGTGGGGCGGTACCACTGGTTCGACGGCGACGGCATGTTGCACGCCGTGCACTTCGCCGACGGGCGGGCGACCTACCGCAACCGATTCGTCCGCACCGACGGCTTTCAGCGCGACGTCGCGGCCGGCCGGCCGCTGTGGCGCGGCATCATGGAGCCGCTCCGAGACAATCCGCCGGACTCGCCCGAAAAAGACACCGCGAACACCGATCTGGCGTACCATCGCGGCCGCCTGCTAGCGCTGTGGTATCGCTGCGGCAAGCCGTATGCGCTCGACCCAGTGACCCTCGAAACCATCGGAGTCGACGACTTCGGGGGTACGCTCCAATGTCGCGTCTCGGCGCACGCGCGTGCCGACGAGGAAACCGGCGAGCTGATGTTCTTCGACTACGGCATGCAGGCGCCGTACATGCACTACGGCGTGGTCGGGCCGAACGGTACCGTCACCCATTTCGTACCCATCGAGCTGCCCGGTCCGCGCTTGCCGCACGAAATCGCCATCACCGAACACTACTCGATCCTCATGGACCTACCGCTCTTCAATGATCCGGAAGCGGCGCGCCGCGGACGGCACAAGATCGTCTTCGATCGAAACTTACCGGCACGCTTTGGCGTCATCCCGCGTCATGGGAGCAGCGATAGCGTCCGCTGGTTCGACGCCGAGCCCTGCTACATCTACCACTCGATCAACGCTTGGGAGGACGGCGACACCATCGTGTTTGACGTGTGTCGTGTCGGTAAGCCGCAGCCCGCCCCAACGCACACCGGCCCGTTGGCGCAGTTGCTTTCGTATCTGCGCCTCGACGCACACGTGCATCGCTATCGCTTCGACCTGAAGAGCGGACAGACACATGAAGAACAGCTCGACGACGACAACATGGAGTTCCCGACGGTGAACCGCAGCCTCGCCGGCCGTTGCGCCCGCTACGGCTACACCATGCACATCTCGCCCGAGGCAACCCTCCGCTTCGACGGTGTCAGTCGATACGACCTGGAGAAAGGCGGCAATCGGACGCATTGGTTCGGCCCTGGACGCTGGGGCAGCGAAGTCGCGATGGCACCACGGATCGGCTCTCGCTCCGAGGACGACGGTTATCTCGTCTCGTTTGTCCGCGATGAGCGCGAAGACACGACCGAGGTCGTCATCCTCGATGCCGCCAACATCGAGCGCGCACCGGTGGCGCGGTTGCGGCTGCCAGTGCAGGTGCCACTCGGCTTTCACGCCAACTGGGTCGCGGGCAACCGACTTCCAGGGGCCAGCGCCTGAGTCCGCAGCGGGTGCGGCATGAGCACGCAGACCTTCATTCTCGGCGGCTATCAAACGGACTTCGCCCGTAACGTCACCGGCGAAGGCGCGGGAATCTACGACTTGCTCGAAGAAGCGGTGCACGGGGTGTTGCACGCCAGTGCGGTTCCAGCTGCCGACGTCGAGGTCGCGCACGTTGGCAACCTTGCCGCCGAGCTTTTCTGCGGCCAGGCGCAGCTCGGTGGCATGGTCGCGTCGATCGATCCGGCCTTCGCCATGCTGCCCACGGCACGCCACGAAGCGGCCTGCGCATCGGGCAGCATCGCGGCGCTGGCCGCGATGGCGGAGCTGGAAGCGGGTCGTTACGACGTTGCGCTCGTCGTTGGTGTAGAGCTCATGCGCAACGTCGATCCGCAGACGGCGGCCGCCCACCTCGGCACCGCCGCGTGGGCGGGGCGCGAAGCGCTCGGCGCCAAGTTCCCGTGGCCTGCGATGTTCAGCACCGTCGCGGACGTCTATGCGGAGCGCCATGGGCTGCGTCACGAGCATCTCCTGCGCATCGCCGAGATCAACTTCGAGAACGCGCGACACAACCCGCTCGCGCAAACGCGCCGTTGGTCCTTCAATCCAGCGGACTTCACGCTCGACGACGAACGCAACCCGGTCGTCGAAGGACGTTTGCGCAAGCAGGACTGCGGACGGATCACCGACGGCGCCGCGGCTGTCGTGCTGGCCTCCGAGCGATACGCGCCTACCTGGGCGTCGCGTCGTGGGCGAGTGCTCGAGAGCGTGCCCGTGATTCGTGGGTGGGGGCATCGCACCGCGCCCATGCTGCTCGAGCAAAAGCTGCGGGCGAGCAGCGGATCTCCCTATGTCTTCCCGCACCTGCGCAGTGCCATTTGCGACGCCTACGGCCGCGCCGGTCTTGAGGGTCCTCAGGACCTCGATGCCATCGAGACGCACGACTGCTTCACGATCTCTGAATACGCAGCGCTCGACCACTTCGGCGTGACCCCTCCGGGCGCATCGTGGCGTGCCATCGAAGAGGGTACGATCGCACGCGGCGGGTCGCTGCCGGTCAATCCGAGCGGTGGGCTGATCGGTCTCGGCCACCCGGTGGGCGCGACCGGCGTCCGCATGCTGGTCGACGCAAATCGACAGCTCACTGGTACGGCCGGCGATTATCAGGTCGACGGCGCCCGCACCGTGGCGACGCTCAACATCGGCGGCAGCTTCACAACGGTCGTGAGCTTCGTCGTCGGCGCTTCGTAGGGGCGACCCTCGTGGTCGCCCCCTGCCCTTGCCGTCGCGGTTGCCCGAACGGCCCTGCCCGAATTCCGTATCCAGAACCGAACCCAATGTGCGCTCGGAGCAGCGATCATCGAAGCAGGTGTTGGGTGCCAAACCCTTCGGGGTGAGTCAGCGCGCTGTATGAATCGGACCACGGCGGAAGGTGGGCGACCACGAGGGTCGCCCCTACGGTGATGGACATCTCATGCGCGCTTCCTCCGGGACCTGCGGTCGTCGACCATGCGGTGCTGGCGGAGCAGCTCGGCTACCGGCGCTGCTGGATCTACGATTCGCCGGCGCTGTATCCCGACGTGTGGGTGACGCTGGCGCGCATCGCCGAACGCACGAGCCGCATCGTCCTCGGTCCCGGCGTGCTGGTGCCGAATCTGCGCCATGTGCTGACGCAGGCGTCGGCGATTGCCACTCTGGAAATGCTCGCGCCGGAGCGCACGGTCGTCGCCATCGGCACCGGGTTCACCGGACGCATGGCCATGGGTCAGCCGGCATTGCGATGGCCGTTCGTCGAGCGTTACGTGCGTCAGCTGCGGGCGCTGCTGCGTGGCGAAACCGTCGAAGTTGAGGGCGCGCTGACACGCCTGCTCCATCCCGCCGGTTACGCGCCGACGTTTCCGATCGAGGTGCCGATCCTCATTGCCGCCAACGCGCCTAAGGGCACGGCCATCGCGCGTGAGATCGGCGACGGCATCGTCTGTGTCGGACAACCACAGCCGGGATTCCGCTGGTGTGCGTTGCTGACCCTGGGCACGGTGCTCGACGACGGCGAAAGTCCATCCGACCCACGACCGCTCGCCGCGGCGGGTCCAGGCCTCACGGTCATGTACCACGGCATCTACGCCGCCGGCGGCGCGGCCGCACTCGACAACATGCCAGGCGGTGCCGAGTGGCGGCGCGCACTCGAGGCGATCCCGGAGACGGAACGCCACCTGGCGCTGCATGCAGGGCACTTGGTGCATGTGAGCGAGCGTGACCAAGGACTGTTGAACGGCGACATGCTTCGCGCCCTAACCTTCACCGGCACCGCCGCCGAGCTACGCCAGCGGCTCCACGAGCTGGAGACCGGCGGGACGACGGAGATCATGTACGCGCCGATGGGCCCCGACGTACGGCGCGAGCTGCGCGCCTTCGCTGCGATGGCGATGTGAGGCGTAGGGCGACACGCCCACCATTTCAAGCTGCCGCGCACCCCGCCAGGGCGATACTCACGGCGATGATGAGCTCATCGATCGAGACCGCGCCATCGCCGGTGGAATCGAATTCCGGGCAGTCCGTGATCGGCCGATTGCCCAAGGCAATGTTCACGCCGATCACGATTTCGTCGACCGTGACGTCGCCTGAACCGTCACAGTCGCCGACGCACCGGGGTGGCGGCGGAGTGACCGACGGCGTCGGAGACGCACTGGCGTTTGGCGTCGAGACCAACGGGACACGACGCCAGTCGAAGTACACGTCGGGGTCCGGACGGCCATTCGGGTAGACTGACGACACCACGGTGTTCCGGTTATCGCCCCAGGCGTAGTAGAAGCGCTCGGCGTCTGCGGCGATGCCGATGTATTCCCCCATGTAGCAAGCGAAGCGCCGCGGGTCGAAGTTACCACGGCGGGTCGGCTGGCCAGTTAAAGGCGGAACGGCAAAGCTCACATCCGTGATTCGCTCGATCGGGTCGAGCGTGCGGCCGCCGTCGCGCGACATGGCGCCATACACATCAATGAGGAAGTTGTTGGCGGGGTCGTTGCGGCGGTCGTACCACGCCAAGGCGAGCGCGCCGTCGCCACCCACCTCAACGAAGGGCTCGAACTGATCGGTCAGCGTTCCACCGCCAACGTCAACATCCGGCTCCCACTTTGAGCCACCATCGGTCGAGCGGCTCATCCTCACATCGCTGTTGTCGGTGGAGCCTGGCGGGTCGTGCGCCCACACCAGATAGATGTTGCCGGTGAACGGTCCGCCGCTGCTATCACCGGCCATCCACACCTGATCGAGCATCCGGATATCGCCGTTGAGAGTCAGGCGTTGCGCGCTTCCGCAGGTGATGACGCGGTCGGTGCCGGGTGGCCGTATCCGGCGGGAGTTGACGGTCACCGCATCGTCC
>Ga0187892_10005459_pt1 | contig 19968 bp, 8 predicted proteins | sample MA1701073metaG_FD_139345 | JGI IMG/M metagenome (GOLD analysis project Ga0187892, IMG submission 139345) | Bio-ooze microbial communities from a basaltic lava cave in the Kipuka Kanohina Cave System on the Island of Hawaii, USA - MA170107-3 metaG ...
AATGGATTCCCGAGCCTTCGATCGCCGCACTGCTGGGGTTGGGCGGGCTGCTGGTGTGGCGGCGATGGGGGAACGCGTAACGACCTGTGGAGTGCGAGCGCCAGGTGCTGGATGCTAGATGCTGGATGCTGGATATCCAGAGCCCAGTATCGAGTATCCGGTATCGAAACGCTTTCACGCTCATCGAGCTTCTGGTCGTGGTCGCTATCATCTCGATCCTCGCTGCGTTGTTGCTGCCTGCGTTGCAGCAAACGCGCACGAAGGCGCGGACGACCGCATGCTTGAACAACCAACGGCAGTTGTGGCTGGGGCTGCACCTGTGGGCGCAGGATCACGACGGCTGGGCGCCGGGCGCCAACTACGACACCCGCGGCTGGGCTCAAGCGATCTCGACGCGAGCCGGAGCCGAGCCCGGCACCAACAGCGTGCTCGTGCTGGAGAAGTACGTCACCTACGACGTGTTCAAGTGCCCGGCGGTGCAAGCGACGCGCGAGAATTGGGACCGCTACATTGATTTCTACAACGGCGGCGGCGGCAATTATTGGCTCACTCACTACGCCGCCCAAGCTTCCTACGTGGGATATGGGAACGATACCAATGACCTGCCCTACTCGTGTTGCGGCTTGGAAAATCCTCCCTGGTCGCATCCGAAACGATTGCTCGCGGCCCGGACGCCTCCCGATCGGACGGTGATGATCTGTGACTACGTGACGTGGGGCGCTTCGACCACCCATGCGGGCGCGATGTCCGACGAAGCGCCGACGTCCACGAATGCCACCGCCGTCCACGACTACGGCGTTGTCGCGGTCTATCTCGATGGCCATGCGAGTTGGCGGAAGGCGCTCAATATTTCCATCCACCCAGTTTCCGGCATGCCCGTCGGAAATCTGCCGACGTTCATGGAGAACGACAACTGGTAGCCGGTCCGCAATTTCCCGTCTGTCTTGTCCTCGGCAATGCTTACAATCCCCGAGCAACAGCGAGACCAGTTCCACGAAGAAGGCTACGTGATCCTGGAGGGAATCATTCCGCCGGACATGCTGGCCATGTTGCGCGAGGAGTGTTCCTATTTCCTCGGCTACATGGACGCGCAACTGGATGCCGCCGGCAAGACCGTCGCGGGCGGCACACACCGCGGCAAACGTTATTTCATTTACAACCGCTATTCGCTGAGCTCCCGGTTGTGGCAGTTTCTGTTCAGCCCGTTGATGGCCGAGGTGGCACAGGCGGCGCTCGGTCCCAACGCGTATCTGTTTCACGAACAATGGGTCATCAAAGGCCCGGAGCAGGGCATGAAGTTCGTGTGGCATCAGGACTCCGGTTACGTCAAGAACTCTGACCCCAACACCCGCCATAAACCGTTCGTGACCTGTTGGTGCACGCTCGATGATGTCAACGAAGCCAACGGAACCGTCTATCTCCTGCCACACTCGCGCGGTGGCACCCGTCACACGATCATCGATCACACTTCCGAGGCCGGCACGGGCGACCTGGTCGGTTACACCGGCGACGATCCCGGCATCCCGATCATTGCCCCGGCCGGCAGCGTGGTGGCGTTCACCAGCTTCAATCTGCACCGCAGCGGCGCCAACACCACGCCGCAGATGCGCCGCGTCTATCTGCCGCAGTACAGCAGCGAGCCGATCTACCACAGCGAAGGCCGGCTTTGGGCGTGGGCGGTCCCTTTCGTCAAAGACGGGCGGATTGTCTATACCCGAGCCGACGATCCGCCCCCGCGAATGCCGGCGTTGCCGAAGTATTGAACGAGGAATCAAATTGCTGCGAGTGTGTCCAAACTGTTCCGGTTGTCGGTTGGCGGCACCGCGATAATTTGTCTCGCATGTTCCCATTACGAATTCTGACATTGCTGTGTCTGGTCACCCGGACGGTGAACGCCGCGGAGGCGACGCTGGAATCGAAACTGGCCGGTGCCCGTCCCGGCCAAACCGTGGAACTGCCGGCGGGTGAATTTCGCGGCGGGGTGGCAGTTCCGCCCGGCGTGAGCCTCAAAGGCGCTGGCTACGACAAAACCATCCTCGATGCGTCCGGCGCCGAAAACGGCGTAGCGATCACGAGTGGCAGCGGGGCGGTCATCAGCGACCTCACCGTGTGCGGCGCGAAGGCGGCAGGGGTGTTGGTGCAGGGTGCGGACAATGTGACCGTGCAGCGCGTGCGGGCCACGGGCGGGTTGATCGGCGTCAGCGTCCAGGGCGGACGTGACGTGCGCGTCGAGAACGTCATCAGCGATAACAACCGCTACGGCATCATCGTCGGGGGCGGGGAGAATCACACGGTGGTGAATTGCACCGTGCCGATGAACGCCAGCCTGGGACTGAGTTTTCCCTCAGGCAAGGGCACGGTGGCGTTCAACAACGTCGTCACCGACAGCGCCGTCGCCGTCAACGTGGGCGAACACGCGGCGGACATCACTCTCGATCACAATCTCTACCTCGGCTTGAACGTCGGCAAATCCCACCGCCAGGCGATGCAACGCGAGTCGCTCAACGACTGGCAATACGTCAGCGGATTGGACCAGCACTCGGTGGACTTCCCGGTGAAGTTCGACGGAAATTTCGCCGTCACCAACGTGTTCGACTGGGCGCTGGATCGCACGGTCTCGAGCGGTTGGGGCGTGGCGAAACTTGCCGGCCGCGTTGCGCCGAAGACGGACATTGCAGGAGTGAAACGGCCGGCGACGCCCGGACTGGGCGCGTTCGAAACGACGGCCACTGCCTCGCGCCCTGCGGATGGGACGTTCGCGGTGCCGGGCGGAAACGGATTGGCCAGCGCGGGCGTGTTCGACCCGCACGGCAAACTCGTCACCTACCTTTTCCACAACGCGCCGCTGCCGGCTGGCAAGCATCGCTTCTGGTTGCCGGCACGGCGGTACAACGGACTGCCGATCCAGGCCGGCAATTATGAAGTGCGGGCCGTGCGAGGCGATCTCGACTGGCGATACGTCGGTTGGTTCGGCAACACCGGCGGGAAGGACGCCGACGGTTACGGCGCGGCCTGCACGCACATGGGGTTCGCGTTCGACAATGACGGTCGGCTGTTCACCGGCAACGTCGCATCGGACGTGTTCCGCAACCTGCGCGGCATCGACGGGAAGACAGGCCGATCGCTCTGGACGCTACACGGTACGGCGGAAGTGCCGGGGCAGGCCGTGACGCTGGCCGCGGACGGGTTGCTGTGCGCGATGCGCAACATGCAGGGACAGGGCATGTCGCTGACGCGGATCCGCCCGGCGACGGGGGAGGTGGTGCTGGAAGGTTCGCAAGGCGGCCACATTCCGCTGAAGGATGGCGCGACATTTACCGGCTTGGCCGCGCTGGGCGAACGGTTGTGTTACACCGATACCACGAACAACGCCGTGCGCTTCGGCACGATTCAAAACCCCTCGCCGACAACCTCGGTCGCCGTGCCGGCGCCCCGCTGGCCATCGGCCGACACGAAACTCGGCGTGGTCTGGGTGATCAGCGGTGACGACAAACTGGTCGCCGTCTCGCCCGAAGGCAAGATTGTTGCCCAGGCGCAGCCCGTACCCGCCCCGCGTGCGTTGGCGGCGCGGGACGGGTTGTTGGCGGTCATTTCGACCACAACCGGCAAGGTGCACCTCTTTGACTCGTCGAATCCCGCGGACTTGAAACCGTTGCATACCATCGGGCGCGGCGATGGACCGGATGGACGCATTCTGCCGGACCGCTTTTTGTTCCAGGGCGACCCGAAACAGACGGCGGACATCGCCATCGGCCCGAATCAGGAAATTGCGGTGGGAGATTTCTTCCGCATCCAGGTGTTCGGGCGCGACGGGAAATTGCGCTGGACCTCGTTTGGCATCTGGGGCGGCGGCAACCTGCCCTCCGAGGCCACGACCGGGCGGGTCTTCGATACATTCGGGTTCACGTTCCGCATCGATAGCGCGCGCGACACGTGGCGACCCGAGTCGTACCATCGCGCGCTGGCCGGTCCCGTGAAGGGCGAATGCAAGATCGGCGGACAAAATTTCGTCATGCAATGGAGCGGGAACAAGCTCACGTTTCTGCGGTTCACACCGGACAAAGTCACGCCGGTGCTGGTGCTGGACACGGTCGAGAAACAGTTCATCCAGCGCCGCGACACCAACGGCGACGGGCGGATCGATGATGCCGACACCGCCGAGCCGGTTCGCGATGCGCAGGGCAACGTCGTGCCGCATCTGCCGTTGCATCACATGTACAATGTCGTCCAGCCCGACGGCACGATCCTCATGACTCATCGACCGGATCACCGTTACTGGGTGATGCGCTGGCCGTGCGCGGGATTGGATGAGCACGGCGTGCCGATCTATCGTTGGCAGGACGCCGCGGGACTGCCGGGCGTGGACCAGTTCCTCTCGCCGTTTGACTGGAAGGCCGACCAAATGGGCATCGGACAAGTTGAACCCCGACCGGGGCGCGGCTGGTTTGTGTGCGCGAATATGCGGTCGAGTCCGCAGTTCGGCATGTCGCCCTTCAACAACGGCGGCACGGATGTCGTCGGCGTGCACAAAGACGGGAGCACCGATTGGGTGCGACCGTTCCCGACGATGATGCACGTCGGCGGGTTCGCCGAGGCCAATGGCCTGTGTCTCGCGGGGCACGCGACGATGTGCGATTTCCACGTGATGACCGATGACGGGCTGGGGCTGCCGGGTTTCAGCGCGCCGAGCGCCTGGCTCGATCACACCGAAGCGACCACGGCCTTCGCGGATGAGGCCGGCAAGGTCAACGTGTTGGTGACCGATTGCACCCGGAGTTGCAACGACTGGTATCGACTGGAAAAGGCGGACATCCGCACGGCGAAGACGCGGCTGGCCGTCAAACCCGCGACGGCGACGTTGCTGGCCTCGCTGCCGGCCGCGCCGCCCGATTTCAAAGCCGGCAAGCCGCCGACTGTCACCGTGCGCGTGCCGCAATTGAAAGCGCCGTTCGCGATTGACGGCGACCCGCAGAAATGGCGCGAAGCCGGCATCGTGCCGCAGATCATCATCACCCCCGAAGCCGCGACGTTGCGGATCGAGGGCGGCCCGCGCGATTGCAGCGTGCTGGTGCGCCTGGCTTGGCAGGGGAAGGATTTGTACGTGCAGGCGTTGAAGTTCGACGACCGCGTGACCACTCACAATCCGCGCGACCGCGCCACGATGCAGGACACGATCGAGATGGCCGTGAACGGGTACCTCGAAGGCATCAAGTTCAACTTCTCGCTCACCAGCGATCTCGGCCCGGTGATCTGGGCCGATGGCCGCTGGGAGTACCGGGCGGACCTTTTGTCGCCCGACCACGCGCCGCGTTTGATCAAGGTGCTGGAAAGCGCCGAAACCCTGGCCGAACGGCGGATCCTGGAAGCCATCGCGGGCGTGTCGATGGCGGACTGCAAGGTGCAGTTGTTTGAAGCGAAACTGCCCATCGACGAGCGGACGTACGCCAAGTTTGAAAACGCCCGGTTCGAACTCAAATCTGGGCAGGAATTCTGGATCGGTTTCCTGATTGACGATAACGACGTGCCCGGCACCGATTCGATGAATTTCATCCACTGGCCCGTCACCTACGGCACGTTCATGCCAAAGGAAAACGGCGCGCGCGTCGTGCTGGAATGAAGCAGGCGCTCGCAACAATTTTTCGCTGTGACGATCAGAGCGCGCTGATCCACAACTTCGTCGCCAGCGAAGACCCGCCGCCGGGCGCGTGGAGCCATCACAGCGCGCCGCTGTCGCCGCTGGGAAAGGTGAGCTTGCCGGACGTACTCACCGGCATCGTCACCCTGGCGCGCGGCGAGGTGTACACGCGAGGACGCGAGGGGGAGTTGATCGAGCACATGCTGACACGCCACCAATGGTTGCCGTGGAGTTACGTCGGCGCGGGCAAACGAATCGGCGTGGAGCGGACCGTTACGCACGACCTGTGGCTGGCGGGAGTGCGCGTCCGCAATCCGCGAGACGCGATGCTGCTCCTCGAACTGCAAGCGGGACCGGGACTCAAGATCGGATGCGCACACATCCAGCGAGGCCTGCGGTTTCAGTGGGAGAATCGGTTTGTGGTCGATCTCACTTTTGCCCCGCTTCATCAAACGGTCGCGCTGTCGGACGATCCCGCGCCGCTGAAACGCCAATTCGCCGGGTTTGCGGATGTAAAGCTCAACGAGGCGCACTGCCGCTCCTGGGTTTGGGAAAACAAACGGAGTCTGTGGATCGCCGTTCCGTTCCGCCGACGAATCGAAGTGCGCTTCTCGGTGCAGCGCGCCAAGGCGGGGAAGTCGCGCGCGATTCTGTTCGCCGCCGCCAGACGCGCAGAACAGCGGCGATGGGAAAGTTTCTTCGCAGAGCAAGTGCCGCCACTGCGCACCGACGACCCGGTCCTTCGTGACACGTACTATTTCGCCTGGCAAACATTGTGGGCGAATCGTTGCGATGGCGCGGGAAAGCTGTTGCCGCGACCGTTCACCAGCCCCGCGCGCCTGAGCTACGGCTCGCAATGGTGGTGGGACGAGGCCTTTCACGCAATCGTCTATCGCCACCTCCGCGATCCGTGGATCGCCTACGAGGGCTTCGAGAATTTCTGGCGCGCACAACAATCGAACGGAGCGATCCCGGGCTGCCTGCGATTCAGCGCGGCGGCGCTGCAGATGTCCATGCAGCCGCCGGTAATCGGGCTGACGATGCGGTTGCTGAAAGAAAAGCCGGGATGGCCCGAGAACCTGCGTCGGATCTACGACGCGTTGCTGCGTCTGGCGCGCTGGCATTTGAGCCCCCAGCGCGACACCGACCGGGATGGGCTGGCCGAATACCATCACAGCTTCGACACCTCCGCCGACCAGACGCAGCGCTGGGACAGCCAGAAGCTCGACCCGAAGAAGGTGATCGACCGGCTGAAGCCGACCGAGTCAGTGGACTATAACGTCTGGATGTCGTTGTTATGGCAAGTGCTCGGGGAAATGGCCGAACGCCTGGGCGACAAGCGCGCCGCCACCGATCATGCCCGGCGCGCCGTGCGCACGATGGAACTCATCGAGCGGCACATGTGGGACGAACGCGACGGGTTCTATTACGACATCGACGGCCGGTCGCATCAGAAGATCCGCGTCAAGACACCGTACGGTTTCATGCCGTTGCTCTCGCCGCACGTCCGCCGCAACCGGGCCGAGCGCATCGTGCGCGAGCACATATTCAACCCGAAAGAGTTCTGGTGCCGGTATCCGCTGCCGAGCGTGTCGCTCGACAACCCGACCTTTGATCCCATCAACATGTGGCGCGGTCCGACCTGGGTGAACGTCAACTGGATGGTCGTCGAAGGCCTGTCACGTCAGGGATTCCATGCCGAAGCGAAGCGACTCGCGCGCAAGACGGTCGAGTTGGTCGGGCCGCGCTATCGGGGTCGTACGCGAATCCGTTCTCCGCGCCTCTGGGAATGGTATCACCCGCTCACGGGCGAGGCGCTGGGCAATAACCAATACTCCTGGTCCGCGCTGGTCGTGGATCTGATCCTGCGATTTTTCGACGAGGGACACGCCTCATGATTGGATTGCAATCCTGCGCCTTCTCACTGCTCCTGACCAGCGCCTGTGCCACCGGCGCTGCCACGCTCGAGCAAATCATCTCCCGCGAAGACCCGCGCTTTCGTTGCCCTACCGCACGCTTGAGTGTGGGACGTGACGGGTTGGTCTATGCCGTCAACGGCGACGTGGGCCGCAGTTTCATCCTGCGTATGACGATGGACGGCGCTCAGAAGTCGGGCGGTTATGGCGGAAGCTCCGCGCAGGGCGTCGCGGCGAACAAGGATGGCGTCATCGGCACCGCCAACGCGCATCTGGAGCGGCGGTTCAATTTGTGGGATCGCAGCTTTCAGCACGTCGCCTTCGCCGATGATTTCCTCGGCAGCGACGCGCTGGGTTGGGACGCGCCGGGGTTTGATGAAGCGGGCGCGAGCGGTGATTTCTACGTGCTCGACCAGCATCGCGACCGGATCGTGCGCGTCGCGGCCACGGGCAAGGTCATCCGCTCCTACGCGCTGCCTCACGAACCGGAAGGCGCCGAGGAGTTGATCCACGAGTTCCGCGTGTGTGAGGCGAAGGAAGCGTTTTTCCTGCTCGTTCGGAACAACATGCTGCGCTGCGTCGGCTTTGACGGAAAGAAGCGATGGGAGAAACAAATGGGAATCGCCCCCGGCTGGCCGTACAGCGGCGGCAACTCCGGCGGTTTCGACGTGGCCGAAGACGGCACGCTCTACACGATCTCGGCGCATGGCCACGCGGTGGGGAGGTTTTCGTCGGACGGTCAGCCGCTCGGTCAGATCGATCCTCAGATGGGCGACGCGAAGCCTGCGCCGGGCGAACACGGATTCCACGAACTGCGCGTGCACGGCAACGATCTGTTGCTGAAGCGGCATCATCCGACCGAGTTGTTCCAGCGATACGACCTCACGACGGGCATACGGAAGAATGTGGTTCACACCGATCACGAGCGATTGACGGTGACGTTTGCCGACGGCACGTGGTTGGCCGGGCGCACGATCCCGTTCGCTGTTAAATTTTCCGGGAACGCTTCACCGCATTGGCGCGTCTGGGGACGACCGCTGGAGTCACTCGATTATCGCGAGTTCGAGCTACGCGACGATCAGCTCCACATCCCCGCCGATTGCGTCGGCATCTGGCAAATCAAAGTCACGCCTGAGACGCAGCCATGGGAACGCGGCTACATTCAGCACGGCGAGCGGGGCGGGCAGTCGGAGTACTTCGTGAGGGCGTGGGTCGAGATCCGTCAACCGGACACCCACGGCAGCGCGACCGTGATGACTCCCGAGAACCGTACTCACTACGCGCGGGGCGAGGAGATTCCGTTCTCGGTGATCGTGCGGGGAGAGACGAAGCCGGACAAGCTGAAGCTTGTACTCCATACTTCGGAGGGGAGCGTATGGAGTACCAACTTCAGTTTGTCCGCCGTTGTGACGAACACGCTACCGGTATCCCTCACTGCCGCGCTGCGTACCGGTCGCTACACGCTCGTTCCCGAAGCCCCCGGCCTCACCTGCGTCCCGCAACCGATTGTGATTGGCGACCCCGCGCGCCGCGCGCCGTTCCACACCACGCAATACTACGACTACGGCCAGATGGAACCGGACGCCACCATGCCCAACTCGGTGGACGTAACGAGTGCGGACGGCGAACGTCGTCGTCGCCTGGGCGTGAACCATGTCGTGGACCGCTCGGGACAGAACCCCGGCGTGTTGCAGTGGGACGGACGCGCCTGGCTGCCGTTGCAGGAACTCAGGAAGCGACTCGAAAATGATCCGCAAGCCATCGCGCCCCAGAAGGTGACGTTGCCATCGGTTTATTCGCAGACGATGGCTGCGTTCGGCGCGAGCGGCATCGAGGAGATGTCCATCCTGATGGGGAACGATGCCGGGCTGCCCATCGGCGATCCCGGCTTCGACCAGCGCACCCACGCGCAGTTCGCCGAGGCCATCCAGCGCGTCACGAAAGGTTTTCTGCCCTATCCTGCGTTTCGCGGCTGGGACTGGGCGGCGAACTCGTGGATCTTCAAACGCAGTGGCGCACGCGCTGCGAAAACGCCCGAGGAAGAAAAAGCCTATGAAGCCGCGCTGAAACGCGCGAAGGACGAGGGCAAATGGGACGAGGTGCTGGATCGAGTTTCGGGTTACCGGCTCGGCTATCTCAACGATGCCATCAAATCTTTCGACACGACCTTGCGCGAGATCACCACGAACCTCGTCAGCGCCGTCGCCGCGCCGCACCGCAACGTCGAGGCGTATCCGCCGATCACATTCTCGAACGTGGACGAGTCCGACCTGCAAGCGCAGTGGGAACAAATCGCGTTGCCGTACGCTTGCCCGCATGGCGTGGATTTCTACAAGCGCCCCGGCAAACGCGCTTGGACACATCCCGAGATTTACAACGACAGTGGGACGGGCGACCAGATTCTGCCGACGTTGTTCGCCGCCGTCATGCGCGGCGTGGACGGCGTGGGCTGTGCGGGCTCGATCCCCGCATGGAAGCATTTCCTGGGCGGCATTCCCGACGATTCACGCCTCGCCTACCGGGGCGTGCCTTCGGTCTTCCGCGCGTTCTATGAAGTCATGCGCCGCTACGGCCCGTGGCTGACGACCCTCGAGAACAATGACCAGATCGCGATCGTGTGCTCGGGGCGGATGTTCCGCATAGACGAATGGAAAGGGCAGACGGGCCGGCATTTCGCGCGCGTCTTCGAGGCCTGGGCCGCCTGCCTCCACGCGCACCATCCCGCCCGCTACGTGTTCGTCGAGGATTTGAAACCGGACACGCTGAAGCGGTTCAAAGCCGTGCTCGTGGTGGATCAAACGGTCGAGTTTGAGCCGGGCTTGCTGCAAGCGTTGCGCGACGCGAAAGCCGCCAGCGTTGCCGTGTTCTACGACGGCACGTGTCGCGAGGAACTGGTGAAGGAGTTCACCCCGCTCGGCGTCGCGTTCAACCAGTTTGAGAACGACCCGCACGCTGCCTCGGACGACCACGCCTACTGGCGCTTCCCGAAATACGCCACCGCACATCGGACGGCGTTGCAGGCGAAGCTGGGCGCGGTGGCTGCATCACCCGCCATGGTCGAGAATCCCGAGGTGTTCGTCAGCGAACGCGTCGCGGGCGAGGGACGATTCCTGTGGGTCGTCAACAACACATCGCCGAGCATTGATCCCGGCCAGTTGTGGCGGATGAACATGAGCATCGCCACGCGCGTGCCTGTCGTGGCGGACGTGTCGATCCGTGATGTGAGCGGGAAAGTCATTTACGACGTGTTCGCGCACAAGCAGGCCACGCTCCCTCTTCGCGCCGATCTGCGCAGCCTGCCCTCGCGACTCTACGCGATCCTGCCGAAGCCGATCCGCGACGTGCGACTCAATGTGCCGAGGAAAGTGAAGGCGGGCGAGACTTTCTCGTGGAGGGTCTCCGTGCCAGGTCTGAAGACGAGCATTCCCGTGCGGTTACGATTGCTCGATAGCGGCGGCATCATCGAGGAACGTTTCGTCGCCGCGGACACCGAGGGCACGATGACCGTGCCGTTGAATGCGACCGGCAAACTCGTTCTCGAAGCAACGGAGTTGTTCGGTGGAAAGACGGTTCGGTGTACCGACTTTAGTCGGAATCTTCCGCCCGCTGATCCATCCAATCCGACTAAAGTCGGTACACCAAACATCTCCGATCTTTTCGGCCCGCACCTGCGCGATATCGCTCTTTCCTCCGACGGCTCGCTGGCGCTCATCAACGCGATGAATTACGACCACAATCTCTACGCAGTGAATGTGCGCAACGGCAAACTCCGCTGGCGTCAACACGTCGGCCATTACTGGGCGTTTGCGCCGCAGGCCACGCGCGACGGCTTCGTCGTCCAAGGATTCGATTTCCACTCCGCCGAGGGCTATCACCTCTACCAAATCGCTCGCGACGGCTCGCTCGGTCGGCGATTCGCTTTGTACGGTCTGCCGAACCGCATCGGCCATTGGATCATCGCCGCCATCATCAACGACCGCATCAATCAGTTCATCGTCCCGCCCAGCGGCGAATGGATCGCCACGGCAGGCGATCTCGGTCTCGCCGTGTGGTCGCGCGACGGAAAATTGCTCTGGTCGCGGGATTGGTGGAAGACCGGGCGACGCGTGGTCCAGTTGGCGGCGCTCGACGCCAACAGCTTCGTCGTGGTGGAAGCCGGCAAGGCCACCGCTTACGATGCGCAGACCGGCAATTCACTGTGGAGCGCCGAGTTCGTTGATCCCGGCGAAGTTTGGCGCGTGCAGGCAAGTCCTGACGGCAAACTCCTCGCCGTCGCCACGCCGACCAACGGCGGGCAGGTGCACCTGTTCCGCGACGGCAAACTGTCCGAGACCATCCCCACTCTCGTGAACCAGATGATCTTCTCGCCCGATGGGGCGGCCCTCGCGGTGACGACGGAGAACCATCTGAAGCTGTATGCTGTAGCCGCGGGCGATGAGCGCGGCGGTGACGCCCGGCCGCGGTCATCGCCCCCGGCTACAACGGGCGGCCTGCAATGGGTTTTCCCTGCTGATGACGTGGCACTGTTCCCGAAATTCTCACCCGATGGCAAACGACTCGCGTTCAGCACGCAGCTTGCGACGCTGTATGTGCTGGATCGGCACGGCGATGTCCTTCTCGAACGCGACCTCGGGTCGTTGCATATGCCGGCATGGCTGCCCAACGGCGATCTGTTGCTCGCGGGCTGGATGGGTGACGTGCGCCGACTCGACCGCGGCTACCGGGAACGCTGGCATACGCGCGTCGCGCCGGTCGAGGACATGCGCGGCAACTTCCTCGCTGATGACAATGCCAAAGAAACCGTACGCATCGCCTCCTGGAGCAACGCCGAGCCGACGCCTGAGCCGATCACGCCCAACTTGCTGGCGCACACGAATGTCGCCATCACGTTCAAATCCGCCGGCTCCTACGGTTTTCGTCAGCCCGCCGCGCCGCTGATCGACGGCAAGCCCGACGCGTCGGCCGAACCGTGGTTGCACTGGTACGAGGTGGGACGATTGATGATCTTCGATCCTCCACACTCGATCGTGATTGACACGTACCGCACGCAACTGCGCGTCACGGGCATCACGCTGTTCGAAGACCCCGCCCATCCCGAGTCCTGGCTGCGCGATGCGCCCCTGGAATACTTCGACGCGACGAAGCAACAATGGCTGCCGATCATGCGCCTTCTCTCCGACGCGTCCGTCCACACGCACAAGTTTCCACAGCCCGTCGAGGCGTCGCGGTTTCGCATCAACGTGCCCAACATCCGCGTCGGCAACTTGCGTCTTGGTGAGATCGTCTTGCACGGCGAACCGATCGGTCCGGCCCATCCCGACATCGCGGCGAAGCGACCGCTGACCGTGCTGTTCGACGAAGGCGACGATTTTCGCGACATGTTCGGCGGCTTCAGCGGGCCGTGGGAATATCGCCTGGACAAACCCTACTCGGGCGGACGGTATTTGTTCCTCAACACCGACGCGCACATTTTTCCGCACTACATCCCGCCCATGTTGCATGCGATGCCGACCTGGGATTTCGAGATTGCCGAGAACCCGCAGCCGGGTCAGTATCGCTGGCTGCAATTCGCATGGAAGGCGCTCTCGCCGGAAACGAAAACCATCGCCATGATGCTAGGCGAAGACATGCCGCACTCGCTCGGCGCGCCAGATTTCCATGCCGGCCCGCTCGAACAGCGTGGCGACAACAGGCGAGTCAAGCTCGCTGATGCGCCCTCGACGGAATGGACAGTTGTTCGCTACGATCTTTGGGAGCATTTCAAGCGTGCCGTCCGCATCCGTTCGATCGCGTTCACGGCGCGAGGCGGCCCGGCGGCGTTCGACCAGATTGTGCTGGGAAGAACCGAGGCGGACTTGCCACCTAGGAGATAGAACATGAAATCCAAGAACATCCTATTTACCGGCCCGCGGCAGGTCGCGTTGCTCGAGGAAGAATTGTCCGATCCGAAGCCGGCCGAGATCACGGTGCAAACCATCGTGAGCCACATCAGCACCGGGACGGAGAGTTGGTGTTACCGGGGCGAGTTCGACGCCGACACCGGCTGGGCGCGATGGGTGAAGTACCCGTTTCATCCCGGCTACAGCAACGTCGGCCGCGTCGTGAAGGTTGGCGAAGGCGTGACGGGATTCGGAGAAGGCGACCGGATTTGGTCGTCGGCGCAGCACCGGCAGTTCGCGAACATCCCGGTCACCCAGTGGCCCACGGTGAAACTCTCCGAGCAGGACGTCGATGAAAACGCCGCGTGGGGCACGCTTTCGATGATCACGCAAACCGCCGTCCGCCGCGCCGAGCACAGCATGGGCGACACAGCGGGGGTCGTCGGTCTCGGTCCGCTTGGTCAACTCGTCACGCAATATCTGCGGGTGGTCGGACTGAAGGACGTGCTCGCGATCGATATCGCGCCGAAACGGCTGGAGATCGCCAAGGAGCACGGCGCGACACAGACCTTTTGTGGCAGCGCAGCGGACGCGATCGAGTTTGTGAAGTCGCAAACCGAGGATCGGCTCGCCGACGTGGTGTATGACGTGACCGGCCATTACGCCGTGTTTCCGCTGGCGCTGAGATTGGCGCGCGACTTCGGGAAGCTGATCTTGCTCGGCGACACGCCCCATCCATCCAAGCAACATCTCACGCACGACGTGTTGACCCGGCAGGTCACGGTCATCGGCACGCACAACAACAAGCTGCCGCCCGAGCACGCGTTTTGGACCGGGCCGCGCCAGATTCAACTCTTTCTCGAATACTGTCGCCGCGGTCAGATGCGCGTGAGTGACTTGATCACGCATCGCGTCTCACCCGCAGACGCCGCGAAGGTCTATGCCGATCTCCAGCAAGATCGCGGCGCGACGATGGGCATTCTGTACGACTGGCGGAAGCTGTAGCGCAGTTCAGTGTATCGACTTCAGTCCGGGTAGGCTGCTTGCAAAAAGCGCCCACGGCGCTCGGCGCAGACTGTCTTCAACTGTATCCAAATTGTTTCGATTGCCCGTTGGATGCGGCTCGATAACCTGCCTCTCATGCTCACACTGCGTCAGTTGGCCCTTCTCTGTCTGGTCGCACGGGCGGTGAACGCCTCCGAGGCGACTCTTGAATCGAAGCTTGCCGTTGCCCGACCCGGTCAAACGGTGGAATTGCCGGCAGGCGAGTTCAAAACGAGCGCGATCGTGCCGGCGGGAGTGACCCTGAAAGGCGCCGGCTACGACAAAACGAGCATTGATGCAGGCGGCGCGGAGAACGGACTGGTAATTGCCAGCGGCGCGACGGTCAGCGATCTGGCCGTGCGAGGGGCGAAGAGCGCGAACGTGCTCGTGCGCGGCGCGGAGAAGGTGACGGTGCAACGCGTGCGGGCGAGTGGCGGGTTGATCGGCTTGAGCGTGGCGGATGCGCGGGGTTGCCGGATCGAGAACGTCATTAGCGACGGGAACCGGTACGGGATCGTTGTCACGGGCGGCGACGGGAATGCGGTGGTGAATTGTTCGCTGGTCGGCAACGCGAGCCTCGGGCTGAGTTTTCCCGCCGGCAAAAATCACGTCGCGTTCAACAACCTCGTCGCCGAGAGCGCGACGGCGATTTACATCGGGACGGATGCGACGGGGCTGACCGTGGATCACAACCTCTATTTCTGTCTCTACACCGGCAAGTACAAGGGCCAACTCGCTCGCAAATCGTTGTTCGATTGGAGCTACCTGAGCGGACAGGACGCGCACTCGGTGTCGTTGCCAATGACCTTTGCCGCCGATTGGAAACCGACCAACGCGTTGCCGTGGGCGCAGGATCGCGCGGTGACGAGCGGCTGGGGCGCGAGCGAAGTGGCTGGGCAAACAGCGCCCGCGCAGGACATTGCCGGGCAGGTGCGGCCGGGAGTTCCCGGCTTGGGAGCGTTCGAGGTGACGGTGCAACCATCGCGCCCGGCCGACGCGGTGCTCGATGTGCCGGCCGGCGATGGCGTCGTCAGTGCGGGTGTGTTCACGCCCCAAGGGAAACTCATCACCTACCTGTTCAACGACCTGCCGCTCCGTCCCGGCAAGCAATCCGTCTGGTTGCCGGCGCGCAGCGATACGTTTCAGCCCATCGCGGCGGGCGAGTACGAGTTGCGGGCGGTGCGGGCGAAGTTGAAATGGGATTACGTCGGCGTCATCGGCAACACCTCCGACCGCGCGATGCACACGGGCGGCGGCGCGCCGCCGGGGGTGGAATGCCTCGACTTCGATCAGGCGGGCCACCTCATCATCGGTCGCGGGCACTCGGAGGAACACGTCAGCTATCGTTCGCTCGACGGCCGCACGGGCGCGTGGCGCTGGTACGTGCCGGGCGCGTCGGAGATGACCGACATGGCGGTGGCGCAGGATGGCTTGTTGTATTCGTTGCGCGTGAGCGAGAAGGAGGCGCGCATCACTCGGCACGATCCCGCCACCGGCAAGGGCAAAGAGTGGAAGGCCGGTGACCTCGGCCAGCAACTCCTCGAAATCCGTCCGCTGAGCGGGATGACGTTGCTGGATTGCGTGTACGTCTTTACGGAAACCGTCAGCAACGCGGTGTGGTTTTCCGCGCGCGGGTCGGTGAAGCCGGTAAAGCAGGTTCATTTGCCATCGCCCACGCAGCCGGTCATGGACGCCAAGGCGCGCGTCGTCTGGGTGAAGTCGGGCGAGCAGGTGTTGATGGCGCTCGCGACGGACGGTTCGATCGTCGCCACCGCGCAGCCCGTCGCCGATCCGCTCGCCATCGCTGCGCGCGACGGTCGGCTGGCGGTCGCGTCGGCAAAAACCGGCAAGGTTCATCTGTTCGACGCGTCGAATCCAAAGCAGCTCAAGGAAATTGCGACCATCGGCAAAGGCGACGGCCCGGCAGGCGCATTTGATTTGGAGCGGTTTCGGTTTCAGGACAGAGCTGCCCGCGCGGTGCTCGCGCTCGGGCCGGATGGTTTGCTGGCGGTGGCCGACGGCAATCGCGTGATGGTGTTCGACAAAAACCGCAAACCGCTCTGGCGCACGTTCGCGATTCCCGGCTCGGGAACAGTGCCGTCGAACATCAAGCCCGGTCGGTTGTACGCGCACAACTGCACGCTCCTGCTCGACACGCAGAAGAACACGTGGGAGCCGGAGACGTTCTCGCCGTTGCTGCATCACGTCGTCGGCGATTTCCAGGTGGGCGGCAAGACGTTCGTGTTCATGAACGGGACGAAAGAGCCGGGCAGCGCGGGCGACGCCTTCGAGATCGCGCGGTTCGAGCCGGCGCAGGTGACGTTGGTGGCGCGGGTGACGTTCAACCGCGGCTTGCGGCAATTCCAGATTCAGAAGGACCAAGACGGCGACGGGACAATCGACGACAAGGACAAGCCCGAAGTGTTCTGGCAAGTGCCGCCCGATGCGCCGATTCGCAGCCTGCTCGATCACCGATTCCAGACGATCCTGCCCGACGGCACGTTGATCATCGCGGGGGTGGGCCGGCTCGACGGTTGGTTCGCGCGCTGGCCGTGCGCGGGACTCGACGACAAGGGCGTGCCGATCTACCGCATTCAGGATAAGGTCGCGATTCCGCCGAGCATTCCGTCGGGAGAACCCCTCTCCGTCTATGACGGTCAGCCGGACAGCCCGGCGTTGGCGGATATTTTCCCGCGCGCCGACGGCGGCTATGTCGGGCTGGCGAGCATGACGCGCTCGACGCCCGGCAAGTCGTTGTTGAACAATGGCGGCTCGGAGATCGTCGGCTTCAGCGCCGATGGCCAGGTGATGTGGGCGAAACGGACGGGCGCGGAGTTCCCGCGCGTCGGCGGACTCGCCATCGGCAAGAGCATCAACGTGGCCGGCATGGGCGAGACGGCGAACATGCTCTGCTTCAACGACGACGGCCTCGGCCTCGGCGGGTTCTCCATGCCGGAGAAATCTGGCTGGGAAGGTTTCTGGCTCGATCACTCCGAGTCGGTCAAAGGGTTCACCGACGAACAAGGTCGCCTCAACATGACGATGTGCGATTACATTAACGGTCGCAATCACTGGTTTCGGCTCGTGGACAAACAGGTGACGCCCGTCAAAGTGCCGGTCACGGTCAGCGCCGAACTCGCGACGGCGTTGGCCGCGTTGCCCGCGCCGCCGCCGATCACCGGCTCGAGCGCCAAACCCGCCACGCCGCGCGTGCTCGTCGCGAAGCTGGCGAAAGAGTTCTCCATTGATGGCGACATGGAGAAATGGCGCAAGGCCGGCATCCAGCCGCAGATCATTCTTACGCCCGAAACCTCCGCCGGCATCGAAGCCGGCGCGCGCGACGCGAGTGCGTTGGTGCGGCTCGCCTATCACGGCCAAAACCTCTACGTGCAGGTGATGCGTTTCGACGACGTGATCACGACGCATCAGCCCACGACGCGCGCGTACTTGCAGGACACCGTCGAGATGTGCGTGAACGGCTACTACGAGGGCATCAAGTTCAACATGTCGATGACCTCGGACAAGGGCGCGGCGAACATCGTGGACGGCTGGGATTTGAAAGCGCGGTTGCTCGACCCCGCCCACGCGCCCCTTGCGATCAAGACGCTCGACAATGCCGAAGCTGTCCCCGAGCGGCAATTGATCGAGAATATTTTCGGGCTGGACATGCGTCGCAGCAAGGTGCAGGTCTTCGAGGCGAAGCTGCCGATCGACAAGACGACCTACGCCGGCGTGGAGAACCGCGTGTTTGAATTGAAGCCCGGCGGCGAGTTCTGGCTCGGATTCCTCGTGGATGACAACGACGAGCCCGGCACGGATGTGCAAAACTTCTTGTTCTGGCCGGTCACCTACGGCACGTTCAGTCCCAAGGAAACCGGCGCGCTGGCAGTGTTGGACTGAGCGCGAAAATAGTATGCAGGCTGGTTTTCAGATTGTACTGGCGCGAACTGCGGCCTCCTTTGCGAAACAAGCCGGTGCCGTCCGCGCGGACGTGCTGTTGACGCCGGAGTTGAGCGAGTCGGGGTACGGCCCGCATCCCGAAGTGTTTGCGGATCAGGCCCTGGACGAGCGCCCGTTGGTTTGGTGAAGTATCCGACAACTGTCATGCGAATCGCTCTCGTAGTTACCCCCATGTCGGACCATCACCTGCGGCTCGCCGCACAGGTTGGCGTGACCGACATCGTCGCGCGATTTCCCGGAACTGATCGAGACACGCTGCTGCGCCTATGCGACCGCGTGACGTCGTTCGGGATGAAGCTCACCGTCGTGGAAGGGTGCATTGCGCACGACAAGATCATCCACGGCAAACCCGGGCGCGACGAGCAGATCGCCGATTTGCAGAAGCTGCTCCGCAACATGGGCGCGGCGGGCGTGCCGATCTGTTGTTACAACTGGATGCCGTGCGTCGATTGGGCGCGCACGCGCGTCGATATCCCCGAGCGAGGCGGCGCATTGGTGACGGGCTACGATGCGACTGAGGATATGCAACCGCCCGTCCCGCCCGGCCAAGCGATGACGGAAAAAGGGCTTTGGGCCAATCTCAAATACCTTCTCGATCGGATCGTTCCGGTCGCCGAAGAATCGAGCGTGAAACTGGCGATGCACCCCGACGATCCGCCCCTGCCGGCGTTTCGAGGCCATATCCAGATCCTGAGCAGCATCGAGGGCTTCGAGCGATTGATGGAACTGCGGCCCAGTCCGGCCAACGGCATTTGCTTCTGCCAGGGTACGTTTGCTGAGATGGGCGTGGACATTCCCGCTACGATTCGCCGGCTGGCGGGACACATTCACTACGTTCACTTCCGCGACGTGGCCGGCGCCGCGCCGAGCTTTCGCGAGAGTTTTCACGACAATGGCAAGACCGACATGGTCGAAGCGATGCGCACGTACTTCGAGTGCGGCATCAACGTCCCCGCCCGCCCGGACCACGTGCCGACGCTCGACGGCGAGTCGAATGAAATCCCCGGCTATCACATGCTGGGGCGGTTGTTCGCGGTCGGCTACATGCGCGGATTGATCCAGGCGGCGCAGACGGCTCGGGAGACCGGAGCATCGGCGAAGTAATTGTGACGTCCCACCGCGCGTCGGACAGCGGTTCCGGCAACTTGAGTTGAGCGTCAACCATGCGACGCGTCGCTACCGCGTTCGACCGAATCGAATCGCCGCTGACCACGCGTGGGCATCCAGTTGCTCGGCTTGGGAGAATGCAAGCAATGCGTCGAGAGACTTGCGCAACGCGCTTTTCCCGTAGCAAACGACACTCGTGCGGCGCTGAAACTGATCGACGGTGAGACCGGCAAACGATCTGCCGGCCCCACCTGTGGGCAACACGTGGCTCGGGCCGGCGACAAAGTCGCCCACCACCGTCGGCGTGTGTGGGCCAAGGAAAATCGCGCCGGAAGTTGTCAGCTTCTTCGCGAGAGCTTCGGCGCGTCGCAGGCTGGCGAACATCACCTCGACGTGCTCGACGGCGAGTTCGTTGGCAATGGCGACG
>Ga0187892_10005460_pt1 | contig 19968 bp, 28 predicted proteins | sample MA1701073metaG_FD_139345 | JGI IMG/M metagenome (GOLD analysis project Ga0187892, IMG submission 139345) | Bio-ooze microbial communities from a basaltic lava cave in the Kipuka Kanohina Cave System on the Island of Hawaii, USA - MA170107-3 metaG ...
TTCCGCCTGCGCCAAACTTCTCAGTTCTCAGTCGGACCGCGAACGCGTTCATTGCTGACTACTCAAGGTAAAAACGGCTAATGATCACACTAATAGTCGTTAAGCCGACAGACTCCTAGTCAATAAGGATTGACGTATCGCTCGCCGCCTAAGCAAACGTGCGATATGGACGAGTTAACTAGATACGTTTTTTATAGTTACTTCGATTTGCTGACACCCAAAGAGAAAGCTGCATATTGGGCTTCCTTTGCTGAAGAGAAAGCGGCAAGACTTGAGCCTGGCAGGTTGCGGGATTTTCTGCGCGAGAGGTGGGGTTCCGAAGACCAGGAAATCATAGACCTTCTAGCGGACGGACGGGAAGAGTTCATGCGGAAAGTGCGAGAGCGGATCATGATCGAGAATTCCGACAAAGTGTTTCTGAATCACTGCCCAAAGTGTGGGGCATTGACAAAAACACCCAGAGCGAAGCAATGTCCGAAGTGCTTCTCTTCATGGCACGACGAACTCTAACCGGCGCTTACGTACTTCACGGAGCCTGACAAAGCAGTTTCTGCAGATCTCGTAAAACGAGTCTTCAGTAGCTTTCGCCCTTTGCGGGTTCGTTGAATTTTCCAGACGCCAACACTTCGTTGGACGCGAGTTTTCCGGAAGCGTTGATCAACAATTCGTTGCGAACTGTCTTTTGCCAGGAGATGCAAAGGAGGAAGAAATGCGATTAGTGCTCCTACCTTTTCTTTTCCTTTTTTCCTTAACCTCTCTCACCGCCCAACAGCTGCCGGAGTGGTATCGCGTTCATACTTTCGACGATAGCATAATCGAAATGAACACCTCTCTGGTGACATTCACAAGCCGCGATATCACTCGCGTCAGATTCCGGTGGACATTCGACCAGCCTGAGTCGTTGGGCGGATCGCCTCAGTTAAAGTACAAGAGCCGCCTGGAGGTGATGGAGTTCAACTGCTCGTTAAAGCGGTATCGGCCGTATCACCTAACATTCTTTGACTCAGCGGGAAACATAGTTCGCCTGGAGGACAGTCCGCCTGGTGAGTGGCGCGCGACATCCGGGCCCATGATCGCGAAGCTCTTTGCGCCAGCCTGCGATTTAATCAAGCAGAAAACCCGCACGCCGGTTGTATCCAGTGACGCGATTAAATTGGAGAACGCAGCGAGATACGCACTTTCATTTTCGCAGCATCTGGAAGAAGCGAAGGATTTCAAGCCGATCATCAAGAAGTTCTTCGTAGCTAACTATCTAAATGGCTACCTTAACGAGGCGGATACGAAGTGGTTTCTAAATCTAAATCGAGAGACTGCGGCAAAGGTAAAGCACAGTGAGCTTGAGAGATTCTATGTGGCGTTACTGAATACCGGATATCTGAGCTCCTTGTACTTCATAAGTCAGCTTCCTTCTGATTCCGAGGATTTGGTTTCGGAGGCAAACCTGATCCCGACTGATATTGTCGAGTTGATCGGGAATCACTCGTACTCCACTGCTTACAAAGGCAAGTCGTTACACTACGACTATCTGGCAGAGAACATAGACAGCGTTGAGCGGCTGCAGATTTACACCGACTTGCTCGAAAGGATCGGAGCATTGATGCGGAAGCACGTCGTAAGGGTCGCCGCCGAACACTCTAATGAATATCAGGGAATGTCACGCCATCTCTATCGACCCGAAGTCCGGATTTGTAATCAGAATTGTTTGGGCCTGCCCAAGGGCACGAGATTATTTGAGGTTAATGTGCCTGTATTTCGTTTACAGCTTGCGGAGATAAACGGACATTTGAGAATAGTTTCTGCAATAGGCAGTTTCCCATAAACGCAAGGGCGAGCTGCCGTAACACGTGCGTTAGTCGCTTTCTCTTTCCCGAAAGTGAGTACAAAATGAAAGTCAAGATCTTAGTCAAGGTCGTGGCTGATTTCGTCGTGACGGGCGTAGCTGTGGTTTTGATTTATTCGCTCTCGCCACTTTCCGCACCGGCCCAGACAAAAGCGCTACCGAATTGGGTGCATCTGACGATTGAAGTCCAGAGCGCGTACAATCCTGGCCTCAGGATTTGTACTCCAATTGCCGTGGGCGAGCGGGTAGAGTTGGCCTGGTCGAGGGGACTCGTCAGGAGCAGCATCTTTGCCTTGGTATCTAAGCCGCAGAACGGAAGTTATCCGGTCAGATTCTCCTTAAAGGAAGGCATGCTGGATTACGAGCGCACCATCGATCTGCAGCCAGATCTCCAACTCGAAAAGCCTCATGAAAAGTTTACCGGCTTTTCAGGTGGCTTTGAAATTGGTCATCGACAGATCTTGCGTTTATCTATCGCCGATTGTAATGGACCGCGCGACTCGCGAGCGGCTGCGGCGGACTCGCCGTGAACGCCTTCGTTGGTAGGTTGCGCTCGCGAGCCGCTGAGCTGGAGTGAGGCGAGGCAGCGTCGAGCTACATCTGCAATGGCAGGACGAGTCGGAGTTCACCAAGGGAACCGTCGGCCTGGCCATGCTAAGAATTCTCGTCGCTGATCCTGATGCCTTGTTCGAGGAGTATCAGGCAACAGGTGCAGTTGGCGCACGAACCCAGATACGGGAAACAGCGTGGAAAACTCGCGAGTTCCACTTGCGCGACCTGGACGGGCACGGTCTCACTTTTTACTGTGACCTCTAAGGCTCGTTTGATATCGTTAGTTGCAGCGGGTGATCCGCTGAAGCGCAGCCTTGAGCTGCTTCACTTGATAGTAGGGAGACGATTGTATGAACAATCATGCTTCAACGCTCAGTCCAATCCTTGGATTCCTGTTTTGCATGGGAGCTACAATTACTGCCCTGGGCCAGGAGAGTATTAAGTTATCCGATTGGTCCCAGATTGTTCAGGCTGAGGCACCACTATCCATTAAGTTTGCGCCCCTTTCAGTCGCCGCTCCGGCCGCTCAGGACGAAAACCAGGCGGTTGCTGAATACGCCCCGCTCGGAAAAACTAAAGGTAAGGCTCGAAAGATGATCCGCCTATCCAATATGTCCGGGGCGTCAGCAGGCGACTGTACTCTGCTCAAATATGTGGGAGTAATCGTTGCAGTTCAATATGATCGAGAAACCGCCGTCAAAATAGTCGGCATTACCATCCAGACTAAAGATGGAAGCCGGCAACACATTAATATTGAGCCAAAGTTGTACGATGATTTCAGGTTGCCCAACGCTGATCAGGGCTGGGTCTATACGCTTCTGGCCAAGGGAAAGAAGGTTCGCGTTTCAGCATTTGCTTGCGGTATCTCCGGGGACGTCCTAATAGCTCATAATGTTAGCGCTATTTAAAACTATCTTTGAGTGAACCGCTGAAGCGCGGCGCTGGATGCTTCTTTGATTGGGAACAGAAATGAAATCAAACATTATCTTCTCAATATTACTCAGTCTTATCTTCGTAACGGTGCCTGCTTCGGCCCAAACCAGTCTAACGCCGGCGATTACATTATCGGACGAAGTTCTGAAGCGTCCGGTGCGGCAATGGGTGATTGAGAAAGACGATACTCTAACTATGCTGCTCACCTATTCGTTCATGCAGGCAAAGGTTCCGGGTGGCGTCGTCTATTCAACTGGCTTCGATCAAAAGACACGTATAAAGATTCACCCGACGAGTCTTGCTTTGCGGGACGTGCTTGACTCCATTGTCGCTGTCGCACCTGGTTACAGGTGGGAATTCGGGGGTGGCGTTGTGAATCTACTCCCAACCGAAGGATGCCCGCCGCTCTTGCACACCTTTCTCGCGGAATTCCACCAGGAAAGGGCCACGGTACGGGATATGGTTGAAGCGCTTGAGCTCAGTCCAGAGGTTCACCGACAGGCTGCCGCGCTCGGCTTCGGTCAACAAGGCTCATTCTATGACGGGCCCGTGAATACTGAGACTTTTTCAGTTAATTGTAAGAATGCTACAGTCTTTGAGATCTTGAATGAGATTGCTCGTGTTAGCCGGAAAGCAGTGTGGTCCTACAGCGAACATACCCGGAGCGGCAAGAAATATTTTCGGCTAAGCGTGCTTTACAGCTAATCACACCGCCCCTACTTCCAGGTTTGCCACCCCCGTCATTCACTCTTCGACGCCGCATAGTCCTTCATTCCAAGTTCCAGGAGTTTCTGCCGAAGCTCTGCGTCGGACATGACATCAACAGAGACCCCCTTGGCCTTCAGGGCGAGTTTGGCTATCGTCGCCATCATAATGTTGTGAACGCAGAACGGCTCAGCACATGGGTCCGGGTTGCCTTTGATCGGCAAGCTCGCGTCGCACACGTATTCATCTGCTTGCTTGACAATATTAACCGTCTTCGAAAAGCGGGTACACGTCCGCGCACCCTCCGGGGATCCCGGGCGATCCAATCCCTCCCTTGCTGCGCCATGGGAAGTCAGGTCACTTGCGCAATTCGCGCACATCCCCCAGTCGACGCCAGAGTTCCCGTCGACCACTGTCTTCCAATGTGAACCGACGGTAATACCCAGAGCCTTGCACTGAGAGTACCAAGCAGCCGGGAGCTTTGACGGAACGTAGCCGTTCTTCGTAGCCTTCACGACGGTTGCAGGCGGGATGATCACGACCTCTGCCGAGGTGATTGATTGACCACAGATGTCGCAGATTGCCATGACGCGTTTCCTTTCGACTTCCTTCTGGTGAGGCTCCCCTGTGCGGGTCATCCTCCGCTCGGCTCCGCTCAAAAGATCAATGGCCAAGACCGGCTTGAACGAAAACCGAGCACTGTTGAGCGGGGACAACGTGATGTTGACCCACGTCTCCGAATGGGCGTGACCGTAGGTGATATGACAAAGGACCTCTGACCTCGCGCTGCGGTAGACGTCCGAGTTCCAGCAATGCTCGAGGACCTTCGTGTAGCCGCCGTACCGACGTTCGAACCAACTGGCACCGTCCCGTATCCTGACGGGAATCGTGCAGATCACGTAGCACACCGGAGTCTTGGCCAGCATCATCGAATGCTCGTCTCCATCGGCCTCGGTCAGGGCCATCTTGTCGGACGCGACGGCAGCGAGCATCTCGACAACCTGATCTGACAGGTACTCCTCGAGAAAACGGGCATATACCGGACCAGCACTGGTCATCCGCTGGCGATGCCCGTGAACCCTCTCGATGAAGAGGTTTCGGTGGTCAGGTAACAGCGGTGAATGGCCGCTCGGACCCGGCGACCCGTACGCCTCCTCGGAGCCTCGCGATCCGCCGAACAGCCGCCTCAAAATGTTCACAGGTTTCTCCTGCTCCAGGCGAACACGCCCGCCTAACGCCGCAACTGAGGGGCTCGAGCGAGCGGGCGACGCCGCTTGCGAAGGTCCGCTTCGAATTGCTTGTCAGACGGAAGTGTCCCCAGATATTCAAGACTCGATCTTGTTGCCGCAGACTGGGCATTTGAAATCGTACTTTTTCAAAGTGCAGTCAGGACAAAAGACGGCCTTGCAGCCTGTGCAAACCCAGACGCGATTGAGGGCGTAGTCGAGCATCTTCTGCCCGCTACCCATCACCATCGCACCGACGATGGTACCGAGCCCCGCTCGCCCACACGATGAACATTGCCCTTGAACAAGTGTAACCGGCCCAGTCGAAGTCTGGACGGTCTGTGATGACAAGTGGGGAGTGTCGGCCAGCGGGTGGCCGATCTTCTTGAGAAGTTCCAAGATGTCTTCCTTTGACTCAGATCGTCCGCTGGAGGTAGTACAGTAAAGTGCGACAGCGCTGTCTAGCGACAGACCGAAACGCTCAACAAAAACATCCACAGACCCCAGCTTCGCATCAATGTACTTCGGGAGCATTTCTTCTCGGCTGAGGCCCTGCTCACTTGCCAACGCGATGCATTTCGAACGACGTTCCGACACGATTCGTTCGGCGTCTTCTTTCAGGTCTTCCAGATTCACGTTACCTTGTGTCGCCGTGGTTTTCCCGAAGAGGCGTTTCCAGATGCCCATGGTTTCCTTTCGTGATGCGCGTTGCCGCCTAACGCCCAGCATCAGCGGCAACGCGCAGCGTCGTCCGCTGCATGCTGTTGTTTAGGCCCAATCGATTCCACGAAGCGCGACTTCTGCTTCATCGGGCCTGCAATACAGGTGGACTCGGTCGCCGTCGCCTCGAAGGTTGGCCAAGATCTCCCCGAACTCCTTACCGCCCGAAAAATGACACCTGATGTAGATAACGCCGCCATCAGACAGGCGACGAGCAAGTGGATGAAATCCCTGTGCGAGTCGAGTGACAAGCTGCATGGCGGTAGAGAATCCTGCGTCCGTTCCATAAACTGCCAACACCTCGTGGGCCAGACTGACCCCAGCGATCGCGGAAACCGCCTTCCGGCGCTCTTCGTCATCGAGGCCGTCGACAAAGCGGTCGAACAAGGGATACTTGGCGGTTACGACCCGATGGATGTTCGCAGTGTCAATTCTGCTGAGCGCCTTGCACGCCGGGCATCGGACGATGGTGACATTCTGGTACCGAACTGCGTCCATCCACTGATGCTGACACTTGCCACACTCAACCTTGATGACAAACGATTCATTGATGCCGTTGGCGGCCATCACAAGACCTGCCGAATCCGGCATTGAACAGGTTCGCCCATCGTGCCCGGCGGCCGAGAGATCCGCCTGGAATGGAAGAAGACGCTCCAAGTAGAGACCTAGCCTGTCGAGCCCCCACGTGCCCTCGGGCGTCTCCACCATCACGTAGTAGTTCTCGCGGTCAATCTGCCTTGAGAGCAAGAAGCCCTTGGCGGCCTCAGCGTGGTCTGCCGCGTAGATCTCGTAGGTGGCGCCCCGACCCTCCTCCTTCCGAAGGAACCGCGGGGGCTTGACGGTGTCCGCCGGCCCCGACTTCTTGCCAAAGAGTCGGTCGAAGAAACTCATCGGTGTTACCTCGCGTCTCCAGTGGGCCTAACGCTCGCCATCGATCACAGCGTTATGGTTGACTGCCTTCCGGAATCTGCCATTCCGTGTTTGGATCGCACCCAAACGCGCAGGCGACACTCACCCCACCCAATCGTCCGGAACTTCTTTTCCGCAATCGGGGCAACAATTGTAGTCGAGCTTTCTTGCTTTAGACGCGTCGTAAGCACACCCGAGGCAGAACCGCTTTTGACAGGCGCTGCACCAGGTAGGTCTTGCGTCAAGCATTGCGGCGATGTCTGGCCCCATGCCGATGGAAAGCCCGGAGCTCAGCTTTGTAACCTTTGAACAGGCGCTGCAGAGCATAATGTCAGTCATTGGCGTTGCCCTCCTTGGAATTGCCTGTGGGAAAACGTCACAGCGGTTCGTGCTTCCAAGATTCTACGGCTAACGGCGATGTCGGGGCAATTATCGAGACGCTTAGTCGAGGAGCGATGTACCGCAGTCACATCCCCACCACGAGTCGGGAGTGGGATGCTTACCTGACACTCCGCTCAACGACGCCGCATGTTTCCGCCATTCATCACGGTTGCGAACATTGACAAGTTAGGCATCACAAAGATGCGGCCACCGTCCGATACCGAAGCAATAATTCGATCCACTCTAATCGTGCGAATGTCGATCGCGCCGCCGTCTCTGACTGAGGCTGTGATCTCTGACTGAAGCGGGAAGTTCCCGCGACTCTCGATCGTGCCGCCATCTCTCACCGAGACTCGGGCGAGGTGCGGAGTAACAATTTCGACAGCGAGCTCATATCCCTCGGGCACCGGCTCTTGCATTTGTCCACAACCAGCAACGCTCCTTGCGTAGTCACACAAGCAGGTATAATACGAGCACCGGATCGGACTCAACGGGCTTCAAATCGACAACTTACTGCGTAAGCGTAGACCGCTGTGGAGCATCACACCTACTGAGAATGTTGAACTTCTGAGGCTAAGGAACTCTTCATTGCGGGTCTGACTCGGAACGCCTGCCGGATGAATGGTGGTATACAGTCGAGAAGTTTGGGAGGCAGAACGGCCTGACCTGTATTGAAACCTGGGGGACCACATGAAACCATCGAGAACCGCAATTGGGACATTGTCAGTAACGATAGCTCTGGCCGTTGCTTTGACCTCGGTTGATGCGCAGCAGCCTGCAAAGCGAGCGCCAAAGGGAGCAACTGACGCTGTAATCTTCTCACTGACGAAATACGATGCCGAGCAACCGATCCAAATGGAGCCGATCGTAATAGTCCGCGGCGGCAGATACGTGGCGCCGCCGGTTGACGACGAAGCTGGATCGAAGAGGTTTACAGATATGTATCACCGCTCCGGTCGACAATACCGCGTTGTCTTTGGCGGCGGCGATGCGGGCACATTAACTGTGCAGAAGAATGTCGAACCTGGTTGCGTGGGCCTTACCGCAGAAGTTGTAGTGCAGACGACGGCGCGGCTCGGCGGTGAAGTTCACGCGCTCGCCGTTTCGTCTGATCGAATCGGACGTGGTGAGAGCTCTCGCCGCGCGCCTACTGATGATGAGCGAGCGGCGGCGATGGATGTTGCACGCGCCGTTTTCGCCCGTCGCGGCGTTGGCGCCGGCATGGTCAAAAAGATGAAGACTGTGAACCTTACAGCCCTGGACATCGATCGCGACGGCAAGTTTGAAATGGTTGGCAGCTTCCAAATTGAGGGTGCAAACTACCTGGCCTATAACCTTTTCATAATCCTGGAACCTACTGCCTCCGGAAAGTACAGGGCCGCATGGAACTGGTATCACAAGGGCGGTGAAGCAGAGTACGAAGACCGAAGGCTCGTTGACGCGGTTGATCTTGACGGCGACGGCACGGCCGAGGTGATTGCTGGAGGCCACTATTACGAGTCAAACGACTACGTGATTTACAAACGGCAGGCGGGCGTCTGGCGGCCGGTGTACAGAGGCGGAGGCGGTGGTTGTTGAGTCGTCGAAGATTCCGAGGCGATCAATCGGATGCGAAGGAACCTGTTACTGAGAATGTGGCCGAGGTGGTCAGTCCATTTTCGAGCGTCGAGTTCGATAGACGGGATGACTTTATCGGGCAGGTCGTTGGGTATACTTATGGTGACAGCGACTGACAACGGTGTTGAGGACGTAAATTCGCCAGCTCTCTTAAAATGTTCATTGCCCATGCGCGCGCGCCGCTGAGGCTCAGCTTTCGATGTCCCTAAGGTCAACGATGAAAGATCACACCATCAATGACAATCGATTGTCTCTGGCAATTCTCGTGGTGGTCTTAGTCTGTGTCCAGGGCTTTGGCCAGTCTCAAAACGAGTCTAGAACAGAAAGTGATTCTGGCGGCATATCCTGTCCGATCTATTTGGTCACCATCGAAGTGAGGCTTGGACAGCAGAGTGGCGCTTCCGATCTAGGTAGAGAGAATTTTGTTCTTTATGACAATGGAGTCGTACAGGACATTAGTTTCTGGACCAAACTTGAGGGCTCAGCCACGGAGAACAAGGAGACCTCTTACGCCATCGGATACCACCCGCCAGTTAGTTTCGATGGCAAGCTTCATAGGATTAGGGTCGTTGTCCAAAACAAAGCAAACAATAAGCTGAGAGTGCAATTCTCTCCCACGCGCTATCGTGCAACCAGGGAAGTGTTCGGCGAGGCCCGCCCCTTAATGTCTCCCGACTCGTTTTTCGACACGTATGGAGATCTAGATTGGGAAGATGAGAAAGCCCGTCTAGACAATTTCGCGATCTTCCTCTTAAACAACCCCAGTTTTGTCGGACACATTTTTGTTTGGGCGGGAAAGCTCTCCGGTCGAGGTGAAGCTCAAGCTCGCGCTCTGCGCTCCAGGAAGTATCTTGTCGACTATCGGAAAGTTGAGTCGAACAGAGTTGTATGGCATGACAATGGTTTTGCCGAAGAAGCCAATACTATCTTGCAGCCGATGCCTCGCGAACGTCCTATGCTTAAGTTTGATTCGCACGTTAGTCCGAGTGAGGTTCGGTTTCTAGAGAATTGCAGGCGTGGATTGCCTGTTCGTAGAAAGCGCGTTCGATTGTAGGCCTCGCTTAACAGGCGTTGAGGCGCTCGCTACGAAGCGGAGCATTCATAATGCTTAGAAGTGCCCTAATTTGCCTTTGCGCCTTGAGCATTCCTTGGCGTCTTTGCGCGAAATGTATTTTGCTCAGTTATCTTTCACGCAAAGGCGCGAAGAGAATACATTAGGCGCAAAGAAACCTGGAATTAGGGCCTTACTACTTTTATTGTTGGGCAGATGATGGGAGTGAGCATGATGGATGACGATCTGGAACTGATGTCGCGCGAGCAGCTGACCGCGGAGGTTAGGACACTTCGGAATGCTATTCGAGGGCACCGCGACAGCTCGCTGCATCAACTCTGCTGGCATCATCCGGCGCTCTGGGGGCTCTTGCCGGAGAAGTCCGATCCTATTCCAGTGGTACCCGCATGGCCGCAGTTTATTCAGGGATGTGTAAAGTACCGCCAGTCGCTCGATGAGCAAATACCTGAGGCTCCGCGAAGCTCGGAGCCATTCGAGAAGTGAGTCAGTTTGCCTGTGACGTAGCTATAGCATTTCTCAAGTAGTCCCATTCCTTAAAACTTCGATCCTAAATCACCTGGAGCCACCAAGCGCCGAGTTATGCCGCTCGATCGAATTCAATGATGTGGTTCGAAACACTGACCGGTTTTCCTGAAGAATCGCTCCAGCAGGTTCGTGCGAATATTACTATCGACGGTAGTTCACTGAAATCTCGAGTAAACGGAAAGGTCCTGGTTTGCGGCGAATTGGAAACACCGTCATTGGCCGAACTGAGAGAACGTGTCCAATCTACCAGGTGCAGCGTCGGGAAAATATCGGTACGCGAAGTAGTCGCCAACGTCCGACATTTGCACACAAACGAATCGAATGCCGGTTCGCTCTTTCAGGTTGCTTCCCAGTTCAATCTGCTGGAAATGGCGTCTCCGAGTGTAACGCCGGAACATGGTGTGGGAATTTATGAGAACGATCATACCCAGGGACCAGCATGTGCGGTCGCGGCTGGTGCGGGAACGATTTATCGAAACTACTTTGCAGGCATAAACGGGCAAACCGGCCAATCGATAGGAAACCAAATCGATTGCCTCACTGATATGGGAGAGGCGTTGGGAAATTCCGGCAGCCGTCTGTGGGAAATGAGAAACGGTTATGCTTTGGCATCGCAAAGCGGTTTGGTCGAGATTTCGAATCGACTCCGAGCCTCAAGCGAGGGTGAGCTTGATGGACTGCGACAGTTACTACGAATAGGTATTCAGTGGAATACGCAAGTGACGCTCAATGACTCCAGGCACTTGGTCTCACAAGCCTATTGCTCTGCCTTGCCGGTGGCGTATTCGCAACATCCTTCGAATCTTTGGGCGGAATTCGCACGGCTCGTTTTGGAGGCGTCGTATGAGGCGACGATGTGTACTGCGATCTTGAATTCCAGAAGAAGTGGAAACAACAGATTATTTCTTACGCTGCTCGGCGGTGGAGCGTTTGGCAACGATACCGATTGGATCATTGGCGCAATCCAACGTGCCTTGAAGCTCTACAAGCATGCTGATCTCGACGTAGCAATTGTAAGTTATGGTTCGTCTAACCAATCTATCCAGCAACTTGTCGATCAAAAATAGTGCCCAACTCGTTTGGATAGCTTATGGTATGTTGCCGTATTGTGTTTGTCAGGAAGAGATGAGTTCAGAATACGAGAGCGCTGATCTGATCATTAAACTGTACGACCTGAGGCGGGAAGAAAAGCTTCGTACTGCGCGCGAATGGTATCGGAAGGAATTCCAGCCTGCGAGCGCAGCAGAGGTGGTGGACACGTTGAGAGGTGAGCACTCGGCTTACTTCCGCATGGTCACATCGTATTGGGAGATGGCGGCCTCTTTCGTAAATCACGGTGCGATAGACTGGAAGATGTTCATGGATGCAAACCCCGGTGAGCCGGTCAACGTCTTCGTGAAGCTGTATCCCTATCTTGCCGAGCTACGATCGATGTTCGCCTCTCAGTACGATGATGCTCAGGCTTTCCAACATCTTGAGCAAGTCATAATGCAGTTGCCTCATGCCAAAGAGCAGTTAGAGGAAAGGCTAGTGCAGTTCAAAGAAGCGCGCGTCCACTGGGAGGCAGCAAAGAAAATTCAACCCGCGTGAATCATCTATCGCGCTGTCCAACGAGCGCTTGTAGCTCCTTTTCTATCAGGAGCCGGCCTGACAACTAATTCAACCGGACTCACTGCTTGATGACGCGTTGGCACCTCATCGTCGCAGCGTTAGATACTGGCATCGTGTGAGAAGAAAATGCACCTCGTTAATCAAAGCAGGATTTCTGTGGCGGGAATCGCCGAGCTTGAAGCAGCGATTCCCGAGCAGGACAATCTCAAGGACCTTATGGTTTGGGCATTGGCAAATCCCAGTGAGTTTGCGTCACAAGTGGTAACGGGTGTGGTTGTCCAGGATGAATTTACGCATGATGTAATTGTCCCATGGCGCGACGGGCTGGTTCTCGTTTACGACACCACCTGACTGGGAGGCATTACGGCAGTTGCCGTTTGGGATCATGTGCCGAGCGCAGCAGAGCTTTTGGCCAGTCGTATTGGAGCAGGGTGGAAACCCAGGCCCTCGATACTGCAAGCAGGAGATCGAGTTGTGGGTCATGCCGCCTGCGTTGTCACAGAATAGATTCGGCAGCATCCAGCCCGCTGAGGGCAGCAATAGAGTAGCTCGATTTCAAAAGTGGTCTAATACGACTGCGTTCACGGAGGGGACGATCGAGTCAATGAAGCGACACATTTTAGTCACAGCGCCGCCCGCTGCAGGTTATCTCCCGGCCGTTGAAGCGCAGGGTTAGTTTGCTTCCAATTTTGAGTTATTGAGGAATCGCACAAGACTAGATGTTAACAATTAGATTCGTCCTGCTTACTTTATGCGTCCTCATTCTACCTGGCTGTCGCCCGAGTGCGCGGCAACCAAGGGAATTGATCGCTGAAGCCACAGCTTTACTTGAGCAAGATTCAAGCGTGACGAAGGCGTGGACTGCAGAGTTTGGAAAAGCATTTACGCCGGAAAATCGGGCCCAGTTTCCTGCTAACCGGGAATCTATGCGCGTCCATGCAGAGAGAATCACCAGGCTTCTCGACGTGAGCGCGAAATTGAACGCGCAAGGGGCAGAGAAATTTGACCAAGCGGCTGCGCTTGCCACTGAGGATAAAGCTAAAAAGGGTCTGGCTTTGTTTGCCGCATCCTTAAGAAGAGACGTGGAGATCACCGGACTATTCAAAGAGCAGGTAAAACTCGTCTCTAATAATGAGATCAAGGACCGTAAGGTATTCAATGAGAAGTTCATGAGTTTGACGCAGCTCATTGAACGGAAAAAAGCGGAGCGAGACGTTGAGCAAAACGAGGCGAAAAGGTTAGTTGGTTTATGATTACCTACGTGCGGTGCGGGTGTACGGGAGCCTACGTTTATGAAGCGCATTCCAGAAATTGCTCTTTTAATAACTGCCACACTGTCGCTTCTGGTAAGCGGAGCGATGGGTCGGATGGCTATTGCGATTTTAAGAAGAGTCGTGGGTACATATTCTTCCACTCGAGATACCGAAACCTTGACTTCATGTGAGCGGTCGACTGACTGGTTGTCAACTGGCGCGGGTTCTAGAACAAATCGGCGGCAAATAAAGAGGTTTTCGGTCCAGCTACTTGAAGTCTTCGATGAGGATGATTTCTCGCGTTGCCTCGCCGGTAGTGTAGGTCAGGTTCTTGCGGTCGAGCGACCAGGCGAACTGAAAAACGCGCATACCTTCAAAACCTTTGACCAGTTGCGGGTTCTTCTCGTCCAACGCTTGGCGCCAGAGTCCTCGAAACGAGTCCTGGTACATGATCGCTTTCCCGTCAGGCGTCCAGCGCAGTCGTCTTTCGTGCAAGGCGCTTGCAGGGACGGCGAATGATTTCACGGGCTCTCCTCCAACAAACGGAATAACCATCAAACGCCAGCGCGGCAAAATGGTCGGATCAATGCAGGCGACGTGTTTTCCGTCGGGCGAGACTTCCGGCCACAACAGACGCCTGGTTGTTAATTGCTTCGCCTCATCGCCGTCAATGGAAATGCGCCACAGAGTCTGCTTGCCGTCGGGCGCGGAGGTGTAGACGACCCATTTACCGTCGGGAGAGAGGCTCGGCTGCGAGTTGCCGCCCCCTGTAGTTAGCTGCTTCGGATCACTGCCGTCTGAGTTTGCGCGCCAAATTTCAGAACTGCCCGAACGGTTAGAATGGAAGACCATGTAGCGGCCGTCTGCCGTCACGCTCATCTGGTTATCAGCCCAGTTGGTGCTGTGGATAGACGTCAGTTGTCGCGGGTTGCTGCCGTCGCTGTTCATCGCCCAAATCGTTTGGCTTTCGCCCAGGAAAGCGGTGTAGAGCAAGCGTCCGTCAGGCGTCCACGCCAGCCCATGCCTTCCCTCATCTCTCAACATCACTCCCTGAAGGACGCGGTGTGCTTGCTTCACGTCCCCGTCGGGCGCAATCCAGATTTCGGGATTGATGTGCGCGCTCAAGACCGCTAATTTTCCGTCTGCCGACACGCTTAAACTACCTGTCTGATAGATCGTGACATCATTGGTGACTTGGCGCGTTGCGCCCTCCGGATAAGTGACAAGCCAAATCTCGCCGCCGCCCCGGGGAGTGACGTTCTCTTCCGCTACCATCACCAGCCCGCTCGCGTCCGGCAGCCAGACTAAATTTCCCACCCTGCCCCAATCGCCGTCGCCAATCTTGCTGACGCTGCCGTGCGCCACGCTGACGGCCAAAAGCTCTTCGCGTTTGGTGTCCGCGCTGGCCGCCGCGACAACGATGGTCTGTCCATCAGGTGACCAGGAAAGCCCTTCGGTCGAGAATTTCTCCGGGGCCCGACGCGTGACTATCGTTCGTTCTCGCTTGCCGTCGGCGGCATCGGCGATGACGATTGAGATTTCGTTTGTTTCAGTGTTTGCCCGCAAAAAGGCAAGCTGCCGGCCGTCGGGCGAGAAGGTGATCGGGCTATGAACCTTCCGAATCAACTCGGTCACGGCCCCGGCCAGGACGGGCATTCGCAACAACGTCCACTGCGGGTGACTGTCATCCCGCAAAGTGAAATAGACACTACCGCCGTCAGGCGCGAAAACCACTTCACCGTACCAACTGTTCGACGGTTGGGTAATCTGCACGCTGCTGTTGGTCTCGATTTGTCCGAGCCATAGCGAATCCTTTCCTTTGATTCTTTGCATATAAACCAGCGACTTGCCGTCCGGTGAAATCACCACTCGATACGGCACGCCTCCCAAGGTTGTAAAGCGTCGCATGGTGATTTGCCGCGTCGCAACCGACGCGATTGCTTGCCGATCTTGCTTCTGCGGTTGATAGATCCAAAAGCTGATCCCGCCGAGAAACAGCAGGCCCAGCACTGCGGCAAGCCAGGCGATGTGCAGTCGGCTGCGAGGGATTTGATCGAGTTGCCGAGCTACAAGCTGCTCCGGAGCAATGTCAACAACGCCGGCCTGATTTGACCGTGGGTCGAAGTCGTAAGCAGCGAGGCCAGACTCTCTATTCCCAATCGCGCGAGCCCGCGTCGCCACCACTGACTTTGTCTCCGGCTCGGTTACAACCTCCTCTTCCATTAGGAGCTGCGAAGTGGTGTGCGTCTCAATAACGATATCGGCAATGGAGCTTACGTTCTGCACGTCGGCGACGAACCGGTAGCCGTGTCCGGGTACGGTCACGATGTAGCGGTGTTCTCCTTTCTTTTCACCGAGCGCTTTTCGCAACGTAGAGATCTGAACGGCCAGGTTTGCCTCTTCAACGAACTGATCTCGCCAAACCAGCTCCATCAATTCTTCCTTGGCAATGACGCGTTCACGGTTTTCGATAAGCACCACCAACAGATCAAAGGCCTTGGCATTCAACGGAACTGATCGTCTGGCGCGCAACAGCAGTCGCCTGGTGAGGTCGAGTTCACATTCCCCGAATGTGTAAGTGTTGGTAGCCAGTTCCTTCATCAGGCTTTAGAAGTTTTTAGAACGATTTATTGGCAATTTAAGACTTTTTGCTGGAAGTCCGTGAATACTCAGCGCCGTTTAAGAAAGCAGATTGTAGCCGATGGCTGCAGGCAGACAAAACAATTGAGAGTGAGGTCTCGTGAGGATCAGACGAAAAACATCAGTAATTGTGCAAACGCATCAACTCACAACAGTCCATCGGACCCGTGGGTCGGTTCGCGCCTGGTGCGGGCCATGCGATGCGGAAGTCTCAATGCTTACGCCGGACGAAGCCGCCATGCTCGCGCAGTGCACCGCCCGCGACATTTATCGCCGCGTGGAGGCGGGTGAGCTTCATTCCATCGAGACTGGCGACGGCGCTTTGCGCGTCTGTGTCAACTCGCTCGGCGTGGCAACATCGGGAGGCGTTCGCGAATGTTAACAATCGACCTCTTGGAGTGCGCCGTCGCCGCTTCGCTCTGCCGGCGCACTCCATAGAGGAACGACACAAACAACAGAAGGAGAAAGATCATGAACACACGAAGGAGAATTTTTACAGCGCTCGTTCTGGGCGTCGTCATTATTGGACTCGCCGCCGTCTGGACGCGGCACACGTCGCCAACTCAGGCGCAAGGAGAGGAGTCCCGCGTGCGACGTGGGCCGCACATCCGCGTCTCCCTTTACGGCCTGCACACGTTGAGGCGGGGCGAGACCGCGCGCCTCTCTGCTGTCAACCCCGTGCTCGGTTCGCCCGCGGAGGCTGATCAGAGCGTGACGCTGGCCTTCGACGTCTACGAGAACGTCACCGCCGATGGCTCGGTCAGAACCCTGCGCTTCCTACGCCGCGTCTCGCACACTTGCGTGTTGCAGCCCGGCGAGGCCGCCTCGCTTGAATTCGAGCCGTCGCGTGCAGACGAGACCATCTCCGCGTGGGTGTTCGCCCCACCGCCAGACAACGGACGCCTCGCAGTGGTCACGTCGTTGGAGGCGCGACAGGGCAACAGAACACAGTTTGTGCTGCCCGTCGTCCGCCAGGGCTTCGACCCGCAACCCGATCCGCCCTCGCAGCGATGAAGCAGATGACCGGGTGTACGGAGCGCTGCCAGCCGGCAGAATTTCGATCTGCACGATCGGATTCGGCTTTGCTTTTCGCCGAACCAGGTAGAGGTAATTTGACTGACAGGAAACTGACAAACAAAAAAGGAGACTAAGTCATGACATCTCAAATCGGTCGTAGGAAGTTATTCAAACTAGGAGCCGCGGGCGGCGTTGGACTTGGGCTCGCCGCCTGGCTGCCAGGTTTTCGCGGCACCGCCTCGGCCGACGAGGACGGACGCAACTCCGGAGGGCGCGTACCCTTCGTGGCTCTGGCGGTGACGCCATCAGGTGACGGCTTTTGGACGCTCAACAGGACGGGTCGGGTCTTCAGGTTTGGTGGTGCGCCGCGCTTCACCGATCCGATGGATCCGGGGAGGGTGCTTTACGTCGGACTGGGCGCGACACCTTCCGGTCGGGGACTGTATGCGCTCACGAGGAATGGACATATCCGTACCTTCGGCGATGCTCAGGTGTTCGACGAGCGGGCTCCTGATCAAGCCAGTGCCGAGTGCGCACCGGCCATACCCTACGTGGCTCTGGAGGTGACGCCTTCAGGTGACGGCCTGTGGGCGCTCAACGCGCTGCAACAGGTGACGTCGTTCGGTGGTGCGCCGCGCTTCTCAGATCCGTCCGATCCGGGCACTCCGGAGCTTTACGTGGGATTGGGGGCGACACCTTCGGGTCAGGGACTGTATGCGCTCACGCAGAACGGGCATATCCGCACCTTTGGCGATGCACAGGTGTTTGACCGCCGCCGCGCCGCAGACGCTCAGGCCAGCGCCGAGTGCCCACCCGCCGTCCCTTTCGTAGCTCTGTCAGTGACGCCTTCAGGTGATGGCCTGTGGGCGCTCAACGCGCTTGGACATGTCGTCTCCTTCGGGGGTGCGCGGCGCTTCACCGATCCGATGGATCCGGGGAGGGTGCTCTACGTCGGCCTGGGCGCGACACCTTCGGGTCGCGGACTGTTTGCGCTCACTGAGCGCGGGCACATCCGAACCTTTGGCGATGCTCGGGCATTCAACGAGCACGATGAGGCCGACGAACCCAGCTGAGACGATCATGAGATACCACCTGTCATGGCAATCGTTCTGGCGTCCCCGCTCCCCGGAGCTGAGGAGCCGTGCCGCGGCAGTTCCTGCCGACCGGTTCGAAGGTCGACCGCCGCGGGGACTGCGTCTCCTCCCCGGCTTCGTCTCGGCGTCTGAGCAGGAGGAGATCGCGGCCTGGATCGAGACGCATGTGACGTGGTCGTGCGGCACCTCGCAGGGTAATCGCCTCGAGACGTGGGTAGAGCCCCGAAGACCGCTCCCCGATTGGTCCCGCGTCCTCGGCGCACGGATGATCGAGCAAGGCATCTTCGACGAGCCCCCGGACTACCTGCACCTCATCCACTACGAGGCGGGCCGCGGCATCGCACTGCACATGGACCACGAGTGCCTCGGAACCGCAGTGGCCGGCCTCACGTTGAAATCCAGCCGCGTGTTCGAGTTCACGCGCGCTAGACACCCGCCTGTGCGCGTCTTGCTCCTGCCGGGTGACCTGTACGTAATCGCCGGTGAAGCCCGCTATCGCTGGGAACACGGCGTGCCACGAACGCGCGTGGATCGGTTCCGCGGCCGCGACTACGAGCGAACCGATGGACTTTCCCTCTCCTGGCGCCGCGTCATACCCGATGCGCAATAGGCAAGATTTGAATGTGACGCGAGCACGCGCCCGAATAGTAAAGGCGGCAAAATTATCCTGGTTGGTGATTATGATGCTCAGACGCAATTGTTCAGGATGGAGCATTGGTATTTGAGGGTTCCGTTTATAGAAGTCGGGCTGGAGGATAGGCTGCAGACGTCTCAGGAGACGAAGGAAATCAGGCGGACTTCACTGGAGCGGACAGATTTCGTAAAGCAAAGAGATTTTGATCCGACCGCGCTCGGGTTTGATCCCAAGAAGTATGAGAGGGAAGACAGTCCTTAACTAAGCTTAAGGCCAAAGTCGTGCAGCGGATTCGCATCTTTATGTTCGACGAGATAGAAGATGTCAAACGAGTGGCGGAACATTCCGGGCCGACCGGTATCTAACCTGTGGTGCTTTACGTTAATTCTTCGGCGGCCCGCAATAACTGCTTCTCAACACTTAGGCGGTCACACGAAAGGTGACTGACGTGTTCATCGTAATAGGCTTTGCCTCAAGAGTACCGCTCGGCTTGGATTCGGCTATGCCGTCTGATGTGAGGCGGTGGCTTTGCCCCGCCGTTTCGTCCCTTTTGATTTTGGGGGCTATGCCCCTTTTCATTCTGGATCAGTAAAATCGAGGCGGGACGTGTTGGGGCGTAGCCCCGGGTCACCATCTTGGCGCAGCCGGCGGGGCAGAGCCACCGCCTCACATCGGACGGCATAGCCGAGGCGACGCATAATTTTTAACTTTTGAGGCAAGGCAATCGCAATCCTTACCATCATCATCGCCTGAAAACGCATGCCCAACGGGTCGTTTGTCGAAGGGTGTTGCCATTGGCATTCGCGAAATTTCAAAGCCGAACATTCAGAATCTTGCTTGGTTCGGCAATGTTCCTGGCTTGTCTTTCGCTTTTGCAGTTTTCATTCAGATCCACGGCTTTGGTTCTGATGCTCGCTCTCGTCGTTCCTTACGTTCAGTTTCTTCGCACTTCGAAGACGAGATGGATGCGGCTCGTATTTGTCACGTTCTTGATAGCGGTGTTTCTACCTGTAGACGTCACGCTGCAAAACTTTCCGGGTCCGCCTCGGTTTGTCCCGCTAATTATGGGATCGCCTACCGAGGACGACTACGCTCGGGCGGAACGCGGAGAGCTGATGCTAGGAGTCTGTCGGCTTAACGACTATTAGTGTGATCATTAGCCGTTTTTACCTTGAGTAGTCAGCAATGAACGCGTTCGCGGTCCGACTGAGAACTGAGAAGTTTGGCGCAGGCGGAAAA